>Ga0207643_10000316_pt1 | contig 33376 bp, 31 predicted proteins | sample KBSMisM62_FD_184313 | JGI IMG/M metagenome (GOLD analysis project Ga0207643, IMG submission 184313) | Miscanthus rhizosphere microbial communities from Kellogg Biological Station, Michigan, USA - KBS Miscanthus M6-2 (SPAdes) (version 2) | ecosystem: Host-associated > Plants > Roots >... | reverse complement strand
CCCGCGGCGCGGCTACGTCTGTGCCCCGCGAGGCGGAGCAGGGTCGTGGGAACGGTCCGCCCGCGGCGCGGCTACGTCTGTGCCCCGCGAGGCGGAGCACAGACGTAGCGCGGCCGGAGGGATCACCCCCGGCCGGAGCGGGAGCTTGCCGGGGGCAGCTTGTTCGCTGCGCCGGCAAGGGGATCATCGGCCTGGTCGGCCCCGGCGACGCCGCACGACGAGCCGCGGACGACGGTGGCGCCGGCGCGGCGCGGCGCGGCGCGGCTGGGAGCTAGAGCGGCGTCGGCACGGGTCAGCAGCAGGACTCGACCGGGTGGGCCGCGCCGGCGCGCCGGCAGCGCGGGCGGACCGCGGCCGCCGTCGGCGCCGGACCGCGGGCGGTCTCCGATGCGGTGCGCCGGGCGCCGCGGGTGGTCTCCGTCGCGGCGCGCCGGCCGCCGACGGTGATCGTCGAGTGCGCGGTACGCCCGCCGCCGCGGGTCGTCGTCGGCGTGCCCCGGGCACCGCGGGTGGTCTCGGGTGCGATGCGCCGGGAGCCGCGGGCGAGCCAGGCGAGCGTGGCGGCACGGAGGTGGGTGAGCAGCGGCGGCCGGCCGGGGCGGACCGACCGGGCCAGCCGGTGCTGGTCGGCGGCGGCGCGCAGGTCCCGCTCGTGCGCTCGGACGAGGTCGGAGAGGATCGGTTCGTGGTGCATGCCCGCGACGCTAGGCACCGGCCGGGGCCGCGACATCGGCAGCGCGTACCCACCTTGCCCGCCCGGATACCCATGCTGCCGGGCGCCGGTGGGCGCGCTGATACCGTCCTGCCAGGAGGCCCGCCATGGTCTACCGAGTCCTCGCCGACGCCGTCGTCGTCACCCACTTCGCGTTCATCGCCTTCGTCGTGACGGGCCCGTACCTGGCCCGGCTCTGGCGGCCGGTCGTCTGGCTGCACCTGCCCGCGCTCGCCTGGGCGGTCGGCATCGTCGCGGTCGGGTACGAGTGCCCGCTGACCGCGCTGGAGAACCACTTCCGCCGGCTGGCCGGCGAGCAGATCTACCCGGGCGGCTTCGTCGACCACTACATCGAGAACGTCATCTACCCGCAGCGCTACACCCCGCTGGTGCTGACCCTCGCCGCGACGGTGATCGCCGCCGGCTACGCCGGCCTGGTCCGCGCCGCGCACCCGGCCCCGCAACGGTGAGCCGCGCTGGCGCGGCCGGGGTCAGCGCCGGCGGGCTCGGTAGGCGGCTACCGCGACACGGTTGCCGCAGGCGGTGCTGCAGAACCGGCGGGACCGGTTGCGGGACAGGTCGAGCACGATCCCCGCGCAGCTCGGCTCGGCGCACACCGCCAGCCGGCTCAGCTCGCCGGCCCGGATGAGGTCGATCATCGCCATCGCGGTCTCGACCGCGATCCGGTCGGCCAGCGGTGCGCCGGCGTCGATCGCGTGCAGGTGGTAGTCCCAGCCGTCGTGCCGCACCAGCGCGGGCACCGCGTGCCGCTCGGCCAGGATCTCGTTGACGATCCGTACCGCCTCGTCCCGGTCGCTGGTCAGCAGTCGCCGCAACGGGGCGCGCAGCGCGCGCACCGCGGCCAGCTCGGCCGCGTCGTGGGTCCGGGACCCGGTGTAGTCGTGCGCGGCGAAGAACTCGTCCAGCTCGGCCGGAGTCGTCATCGTGTCCGGCGGCTCCGCCGAGTTCACCAGCGCGACCGCGGCCTGCAGCGCCGCGGCGGTGTCATGAGCGAAGACCACGTTGACACCTTACATCCGCACGCCTAGTGTCAGGAGTCATGGCGGTGTTGGCTCATGACACTCCGAGCACGACCAGGGCCGGTACGCGGTTGGCGGCCGGGCTCGGCCTCGCCGTCCTCTCGGCGTCGTCGTTCGGGCTGTCCGGCTCGCTCGCCCGCGGGCTGATGGACGCCGGCTGGTCGTCCGCCGCCGCCGTGGTGGTCCGGATCCTGCTGGCCGCCGCCGTGCTGGTGCCGATCGCGCTGGTGCAGCTGCGCGGCCGCTGGCTGCTGCTGCTCCGCAACCTGCGTCTGGTCGCCGGCTACGGCCTGGTCGCCGTCGCCGGCTGCCAGCTCGCGTACTTCAACGCTGTCGCGCACATGCAGGTCGGCGTCGCGCTGCTGATCGAGTACACCGCTCCGGTCGCCGTGGTCGGCTGGCTCTGGCTCCGCCGCGGCCAGCGCCCCGGCCGGCTGACCGTCCTCGGCGTGCTGCTCGGCGCCGCCGGGCTCGTGCTGGTCCTCGACCTGATCTCCGGTGCGCAGGCCAGCACCACCGGCATCCTCTGGGCGCTCGGCGCGATGGTCGGCGCCGCCGTCTATTTCGTGCTCTCCTCCGACGAGGACAACGGGCTGCCGCCCACGGTGCTCGCCGCCGCCGGGCTCCTGCTCGGCGGGCTCACCCTGCTCGTCGCCGGCGCGGTCGGGATCCTGCCGCTGACGGCGTCCACCCGGCCGGTCGCCTTCCACGCGTTCACCGCGCCGTGGTGGTTGCCCGTGCTCACACTCGGCGTGGTGACCGCGGCCCTGGCCTACGGCACCGGCATCGCGGCGGCCCGGCGGCTCGGGTCGAGGCTGGCCTCGTTCGTGGCGCTGACCGAGGTGCTGGTCGCGCTCGTCGCCGCCTGGCTGTTGCTCGGCGAGGTGCCGCACTGGATCCAGGTCGCCGGCGGCGTGCTGATCCTCGGCGGCGTCGTCTCGGTCAAGCTCGGCGAGCCGCGCCAGCCCGCGGCTCGGAGCCGCACCGTGGCGGTGAGGTCGGAGTCGGCGACCCGCTCGTAGGCGAACGGGTCAGGGAGCCGCCCTCAGCTCCGCGCCGACCGAGCGGACCCGGTCCCGGAGCCGGGCCTTGTCCTCGTCGTCGAGCCAGGTCGCCTCGACGCCGTCGAGCGCGATCGCCACCATGTCGTCCCGGCTGTAGGAGTACGCCGCCTGCACCGCGGCGTACTCGGTGGCCAGGTCGAGGTCGATCATCGCCGGGTCGTCCGTGTTGAGCGTGGCCAGCAGCCCGGCCGCGCGCATGGCCCGGTAGGGGTGGTCCTCCAGCCGCTCGACCGCGTTCGCGATGCGGATGTTGGAGGTCGGGCAGACCGTCAGCGGGATCCGCCGGTCGGCCAGCCGCCGGGTGAGCTCCGGGTCGTCCACAATGGACAGGCCGTGGTCGATCCGCTCGGCGCCGAGCACGTCAACGCAGGTCGCGATCACCGGCGGCGGGTTGTTCTCGCCCTGGTGCGCGGTCCGGCGCAGCCCGGCCTTGGCCGCCAGCCGGTACGCGTCGACGAAGTCGACCGGGTCGACACCGAGCTCGGTGGAGTCCATCCCGACGCCGATCACCCGCTCGGTGCCGGCCGCACCGGCCCGGCGCAGCTCGATCAGGCGCTCGGTCAGCTCGCGCGCCGCCGCACCGCCGTACGCACGGTCCATGTCGCAGACCAACATGACCCTGGTGCCGGTCTCGGCCTCCCCCGCCGCCAGCCCGTCCGCCAGCCCGGCGACGATGTCGGCGAGGTCCTGCCCGGCCTCCAGGTGCCGGGCCGGGGTGAAGAACGTCTCCCGGTAGACCACGCCGCAGGCGGCCGCGTCCAGCACCGACTCGTACGCCAGCCGGGCCCAGTCGTCCCGGCTGCCGAGGGTGGACTGCACCAGCCAGAAGACCGTGAGGAAGTCGTCCAGGCTGACGTAGTGGTAGAGCTCGGTCGGGTCGTCGGTCGGCAGCGCGTGCCCGTTGCGGGCGGCCAGCTCGGCCACGGTCGCCGGCCGCATCGTGCCCTCGACGTGGCAGTGCAGCTCCACCTTCGGCAACCGGGTCATCGCCGCGACGGCGGCCTGGTCCAGCATGCGTGCGTCCTCCTCGCGGGTCAGTCGGACGTCCACCACCCACCCCCGACGTTCACGGCACCCTAGCCGGGTCCGCGGGAGCGGGTGCGGCGGCGGTCAGACCCGGCGGCCGCGCAGCCTGCGGTAGCGGCGGACCAGGTTGAGGGTCGAGCTGTCGAGGTCGGCCGACGGCGGCTCCGGCCGGATCAGCTCCGGAGTGAGCTGCTGTGCCATCACCTTCCCCAGCTCGACGCCCCACTGGTCGAACGAGTCGATCCCCCAGAGCGCTCCCTCGACGAAGACGGTGTGCTCGTACAGCGCGACCAGCTGGCCCAGCGTCGCCGGGGTCAGCTTCGGCGCCAGGATGCTCGAGGTCGGCCGGTTGCCCGGCATCACCTTGTGCGGCACGACCTCCGGCGGCGTCCCCTCCGCCGCGACCTCCTCGGCCGTACGCCCGAAGGCCAGCGCCGCGGTCTGCGCCACGAAGTTGGACATGAACAGGTCGTGCAGGTCGTCGATGTCGTGGTTGGGCTCGGCGAAGCCGATGAAGTCCGCCGGCACCAGCCGGGTTCCCTGGTGCAGCAGCTGGTAGAACGCGTGCTGCCCGTTCGTGCCCGGCTCGCCCCAGAAGATCTCGCCGGTCGCGGTGGTCACCGGCGCGCCGTCCCAGCGCACCGACTTGCCGTTCGACTCCATCGTCAGCTGCTGCAGGTATGCCGGGAAGCGGTGCAGGTGCTGGCTGTACGGCAGGACCGCGTGCGCCTGCACACCGAAGAACCCGGAGTACCAGACGTTGAGCAGCCCTTGCAGCACCGGCATGTTCACTTCGAACGGCGCGGTGCGGAAGTGGTCGTCGATCGCGTGGAAGCCGGCGAGCAGCTCGCCAAACCCGTCCGGCCCGATGGCGAGCATCGTCGACAGGCCGATGGCCGAGTCCATCGAGTAGCGCCCGCCGACCCAGTCCCAGAACGGGAACATGTTCTCCGGGTCGATCCCGAACTCGGCCACCCGCTGCGCGTTGGTGGACACGGCGACGAAGTGCTTGGCCACCGCGTCGTCGCCGGCCCGGTCGCCGAGCCCGTCGAGCAGCCACCGCCGGACGACCTTCGCGTTGGTGAGCGTCTCCAGCGTGCCGAACGTCTTCGACGACACGATCACCAGCGTCTCGGCCGGGTCGAGGTCGCGGGTCACCTCGGCGACGTCGGTCGGGTCGATGTTGGATACGAAACCGAAGCTGCGGTCCCGGTCGCTGTAGTCCTTCAGCGCCTCGTACGCCATCACCGGGCCGAGGTCGGAGCCGCCGATGCCGATGTTGACCACCGACCGGATCGGCCGGCCGGTCGCGCCGGTCCACTGCCCGGACCGCACCCGGTCGGCGAACCGGGCCATCCGGTCGAGCACCTCGTGCACGTCGTGGACCACGTCCTGGCCGTCGACGGTGAGGCTCGCGTCCCGCGGCAGCCGCAGCGCCGTGTGCAGCACGGCCCGGTCCTCGCTGACGTTGATGTGCTCGCCGGCGAACATCCCGACGATCCGGTCCCGCAGGCCGGCCCGCTCGGCCAGCGCAACGAGCAGCCGCACGGTCTCGGCGGTGGCCCGGTGCTTGGAGTAGTCGAGGTAGAGGTCGGCCGCCTCGACCGTCATGCGCCGGCCGCGCTCGGGGTCCTCGGCGAACAGCTCGCGCAGGTGCCGCGGGCCGATCTCGGCGCAGTGCTTGCCCAGGGCGTCCCACTCCGGGGTGGTGGTGATGTCGATCGGCGCCACGCAGTCCTCCTCGGCTCCTCCGCGCCGGTTGCCGCCGGCGCCTGTGACCCTTCCGCACCACTGCCCGCACCGCCAGCCTCTACGCCGGGAACGCCCGGCCGAGGGCCGCGCGGCGAGTTCCCGGGTCAGAACCTGTGCCGGCGGCGGAGTGCGGCCGGGCGGCCGTCCGGGTCGTAGATCCAGCGGTATAGCACGGTGGCCCAGCGCCGGGTCGTCCGGCTGAGGTCCGGGTCGACGAGCGGCCGCAGCCGGCCGGGCGGACGCGGGCCGGTGCGGTCGCCGCGGTGCCAGGCCTCCAGGGCGTCGGCCGACCGGCGCAGCTCGGCGAACGCGGCCGCCGGGTCGAGCAGCGCGTCAGCCGCGTGCAGGTCGAGGTGCTCGCGCATGAGCCGCAGTCGCAGGTCCCGCGCGTACACCCGGGCGCCGTCGCCGAGCCCGCCCGGATCGCGCGGCTCGCGGGGGTCCCTGGTGCCGTCCAGCACCGCCGCGCTGAGCTCGGAGTCGTGTGTCCAGGACCGGCGGTTGAAGTTGTCCGAGCCGACCACCGCCCAGACGTCGTCGACCACGCAGACCTTCGCGTGCACGTACACCGGGACGCCCAGGTGGTTCTCGATGCCGTAGACGGCGACCCGATCCCCGCCGGCGGCGCGGATCTCGGAGATCGCCCGGTCCCGGCCGACCAGGTTCGGCGGCAGCGAGAACCGCCCGTCCTGGTCGGGGTACATCGGCAGCACCGCGACGACGTGCAGCGTCGGGTGCGCCCGCAGCGCCTCGGCGAAGGTCGCCGCCACCTCGTTCGACCAGAGGTACTGGTCCTCGACGTAGACCAGCCGGCGCGCCCGCCGCAGCGCCTTCGTGTAGCCGTGGGCGATGCTGCGCTCCCCCGCCGGCGCGAACGGGTAGCCACCGAGCCGGCGCGGGTAGGTCCGCAGCAGTTGCACGTGGTGGTCGCCGGCCGGCGGCGGGTCGGGCAGCTGCGGCGGCAGCGGCGACCCGCGCCGATCCTCCTTCTTGACCCGCTCCCCGACGAGGTGCACGGGGTTGCGGGTCAGCGGCTGGCGGTCCTCCCAGCGCTCCCGGAACACCGTCTCGACGTCGCCGACCACCGGCCCGCGCAGCGCGACCATCACGTCGTGCCACGGCGGCCGCGGCCCGTACACCGCGGACATCGGCTGGCGCTGCGGATCGCCGCCGTGGTGGGCGTCGTCGCGGCGGCTGTGGCTGAGGTCGATCCCGCCGACGAACGCGACGTCGAACTCGGGCCGGCCGGGGTGCCGCAGCACGACGAACTTCTGGTGGTGCGATCCGCCGGTGCGCACCCGCATGTCCAGCAGCACCTCGCCGCCGGCCCGCTCGATCCGCTCGCCGAGGTGCTCGTTCTCCTCGGCACTGAACGCCAGCCGGTCCCAGTGCGAGCGCCAGACCAGCCCGCGCACGTCCACCCCGCGCTCGGCCGCCGCGCAGAACAGGTCCGCGATCGTCGTGTCGTCCTCGGCCGTCAGCCGCTCGTCCGGGTCGCCGCGCCAGTCGGTGAACAGCAGCAGGTCGCCACGGCGCAGCGCGCCGACGCAGCGGGCCAGCTCGGCGAAATAGACTGCGCCGTGCACAAGCGGCTCCGCACGGTTGCCGGACGTGTACGGACGGCCACCGGCGTGGCGGGAGTCGAGCCGGGTGCTCGCGTTGCCCCGCTCGGCAGCGGTCAGGAACCATTCGGTCTCGACGGCGCACCTCCCTCCGAGGGGCCGACCGTACTGGAGCCGGACCGGGGCGGAACCGTCCCGGGGCGGCCGCCGTAGTCAGGACTGGTGACCCGCGTCGAGGAACAGCAGACCCCGGTACGCGCCCCCGACCGCGGGCGGCTGTCCGGGTTGGACGGCCTGCGCGGGTTCGCCGCCCTGTACGTGCTGCTCGGCCACTGCTGGCTGCTCAGCTACCCCGGCTTCCCCACCAACCACGGGCCGTACTGGACCTCCTCGCTGATGTTCGGCCACCTCGCGGTGGTGTTCTTCCTGGTCGTCTCGGGTTTCTCGCTGGCGGTCGGGCCGGCCCGGGCCGGCTGGACGCTGCGCGGCGGCGTGCGGCTGTTCGCCCGCCGGCGGGCGTGGCGGATCCTGCCGCCGTACTGGGCCGCGCTGGCGTTCAGCCTGGTCGTCGCCTGGACGATCGTGCCGCAGCCGCACTCCGCGTCGCCGACGGCCGGCACGGTCGCCGTGTACGGGCTGATGCTGCAGGACGTGGCGGTCGCGCCGACCCCCAACGGCACGTTCTGGTCGATCGCCGTCGAGTGCGAGCTGTACGTGGTGTTCCCGCTGCTGCTGCTGCTCCGCCGCCGGCTGGGCGGGCCGGCCATGGTCGCGCTGGCGACGCTGCCGGTGGTCGCGCTCGGCCTGCTGGTCCCCCGGGTGGCGTCGGTTCCGCCGGTGGACAAGCTGTCCTGGCTGACCCCGCAGCTGGCGCCGCTGTTCGCGTTCGGCCTGGCCGGGGCCGGCATCGTCGCCGCGCGGGACCGGATCCGCCGGCTGCCCTGGCCGTGGCTCGCCGCGCTCGCCGCCGCGCCGGTGCTCGTGGTCATGATCGGCGCCGGCACGGTGTGGACGGTCCGGCACTACTTCTGGATCGACCTGGCGCTCGGGCCGGCGCTGGTGCTGCTGCTGGTCGGGGTGAGCACCGGCCGGCCGGCGGCGCTGGTCCGGCTGCTCGACACCGGCCCGGTCAAGGGCCTCGGCCGGTTCTCCTACAGCCTCTACCTGGTGCACCTGCCGATCGTGGTCGCGGTCAGCCGCACCCTGACCGGGCACGACCTCGTGCCGCGCGGGCTGCCGCTGTTCCTGGTCACGCTGGTGGTGGCGGTGCCGCTGTCGCTCGGGTTCGCGCGGCTGTTCGCCGGGGTGTTCGAGATCCCGTTCCAGCGACACCGCGGCTGGCCGTGCCCGTCGATGACCCGCTGGGCCACTCGGGCAGTATCGACCCATGACGGCTGAGCTGACCGTACGGCTGGTGGGCGGACCCACGGCAGTGATCGAGCTGGGCGGGGTCCGGCTGCTGACCGACCCGACCTTCGACCCGCCCGGCGACCACCCGATCGGCGACCGGGTGCTGACCAAGACCAGCGGACCGGCGGTGGCGGCCGAGGACCTCGGCAGGGTCGAGGCGGTGCTGCTCTCGCACGACCAGCACCCGGACAACCTCGACGACGTCGGCCGCAAGCTGCTGGCCGGCGTCCCGGTCGTGCTCACCACCGAGCTGGCCGCGCAGCGGCTCGGCGGCACCGCCCGGGCGCTGCCGAGCTGGGAGACGACCGCGGTGGGACCGGTGACGGTCACCGCGGTGCCGGCCCAGCACGGCCCGGACGGAACGACCCACCTCACCGGCCCGGTGACCGGCTTCGTCCTGTCCGGCGACGGCCTGCCGACCGTGTACGTCAGCGGCGACAACGCCTCGCTGGACGTGGTCCGCGCGGTGGCCGAGCGGATCGGACCGGTCGACGTCGCGGTGCTGTTCGCGGGCGCGGCCCGCACGCCGCTGATCGACGGCTACCTCACGCTGACCGCGCCGGACGCGGCCGAGGCCGCACAGGTCCTCGGCGTGCGCACGGTCGTCCCGGTGCACGCCGAGGGCTGGACCCACTTCAGCCAGGGCGTCGACGACCTGGTCGCCGCGTACGCGGAGCGGGGGCTGGCCGACCGGCTGAAGGTGCTGGCCCCCGGCGAGACCGCGACCGTCTAGCCGACCGGCGTCACCGGTCGCCGAGGCGCTAGGGGCCGTTGCCGGGGCAGCAGTGAGGGGGTCCGCCCGGACCCCCTCGCGCCGATGATCAACCCCCTCTCTCTCGACCTACCACGACGACGACGCTGACGACCATCGCCCGCCGGCCCGGCGACCCGGCGGCGAGCGCTCCCGAGCCGGCCAGGCCGCGACCGGCCGCTCGGCCGGCATGCGGTCGTCCCCGGAGCCGGTCCCGTTCGCCGGCGGCGGCACGGCGACCGGACGGTCGGGACGCTCCGCACCGGCCGGCGGTTCGTCCCAGCTCGCGGCGACGATCGCATCGAACTCGGCCCGCACCCAGTCCGCGTTCGCGTACACGACGGCGAGGAAGGCGTCCCGTTCGGTGTCGGTCTCGGCGAGCATCGTCGGACTCCGGTCGCGGCGCCGGTCAGGCGTCGATCTGGCGGACGCCCGTGTCCGCGTTCGAGATCTCGATCCGGCGCGGCTTCGCCTGCTCCGCGACCGGGATCCGCAGGGTCAGCACACCCGCGTCGTACGAGGCGGAGACCTTCTCGGTGTCCAGCGTGTCACCGAGGAACAGCTGGCGGGAGAACACGCCCAGCGGCCGTTCGGCGACCTGCATCTCCACGTCCTCCCCCACCGGGTTGGGCCGCCGCTCGGCCCGGACGGTGAGCACGTTGCGCTCGATGTTGAGCTCGATGGCGTCGGGCGCGACGCCCGGGAGGTCGAAGGCGATGACGTACTCGTTGCCCGACCGGTAGGCGTCCAGCGGCATCGCCGACGGGCGCGACCACGTGCCCGCGTTGCCGAAGACCTGCTGCGCCAGCCGGTCGAAGTCCCGGAACGGGTCGGTGCGCATCAACATCGCTCGGTCCTCCTTTGCTCTGGCGGTCTGTCAACGCGCACCTCAGTGATAGCATGTCGTCGTTACGACGACAAGAGGTTCTGTCATCGAAAGGACGACGAATGTCGGGGCTGCTGCCGGACGCGTTCGCGCTGGTCTCGGCCGTTGTGGCGGCGGCCGCCGAGCCGGCCGGGCCCGCGCCCGACCGCTCGGAGCTGGTCGCAGCGCTGACCGCACTGCGGGAGGTGCGCGACGAACTGGCCTCCTGGGAGCCGGCGCTGATCGCCGCGGCCCGCTCGGCCGGCGTGAGTTGGGCCGAGCTCGCCCCGGCCCTCGGCGTGAGCAGCCGGCAGGCGGCCGAGCGGCGGTTCCTGCGGCTGCAGCCGTCCGGCGACCAGGACCGGCGGACCGGCGAGGAGCGGGTCCGGGACGAGCGCGACCGCCGCGCCGGCGACCGGGCCGTGGCCGAGTGGGCCCGGCGCAACTCCGGCGAGCTGCGCCTGCTGGCCGGCCGGATCAGCGCGCTCGAGGGCCTGCCGGCCGAGGCGCAGCGCCAGGTCGACGTCGTGCAGGACGCGCTCGGCGACGACGACGTGTCCGCGCTGGTCGACCGGCTGGCCGAAGCCGGATCACACCTCGGCCACACCGAGTCGCAGCTCGCCGAGCAGGTGAGGAGCGTCACCGACCGGGTAGACCGGGTGCGCCTAGACGTACACAATCGGCGAACCGGCGACGCCGGTCGGTAGCCGGCTGGAGGGGACGGGGACGGTGCGGGTGGTTACGCTCGCCGGAGTCGATCGGCGCGGGCCGTCGGGTTGGGTCGGCGCACCATGACACGCTCCGAAATCGAGGCAGAGATGACGCGGAACGACCTCCCAGAAGGTCCGGACGCTCTGGGCGGGCTGGCACGCCAGCTCATCGACGAATTCTCGACCGTGGGCGCCCGGCTGCGCAGCTACACCGACGTCGACGAGGTGCTGACCGACCTGTCCCGCGCCAGCCTGCGGCTGGTCCCGCACGCCGAGCACGCCTCCGCCAGCCGGCGTGCCGGCGCCGGCTTCGTCACGGTCGGCGCCACCAGCGACGTCCCGCCGCAGGTCGACCGGATCCAGTACGAGCTCGGGCACGGCCCGTGCGTGGACGCGATCCTCACCGACAGCCTCTTCAACGCCGGCGACCTGCGCACCGACCTGCGCTGGCCGGAGTTCGGCCGGCGGGCGGCGGAGGAGACCGGCATCCTCAGCATGCTGTCGTTCCGGCTGTTCTTCGAGGACGCCGACTCCGCCGAGCTGCTGGCCGCGCTCAACCTCTACGCCACCAAGCCGGAGGCGTTCGACGAGGTCGACGAGACCATGCTCGGGCTGGTCGCCACGCACGGCGCGCTGGCGGTCTCCGCCGCCCAGCAGCGCCGCCGGGCCGAGGGCGTGACCGCCGCGCTGCAGTCCAACCGGGACATCGGCGCGGCCCTCGGCGTGCTGATGGCCCGGATGCTGGTCACCCGGGAGCAGGCGTTCGACCTGATGCGGATCGCCAGCCAGCGCACCAACCGGAAGCTGCGCGACATCGCCGCGGACGTGCTCGACACCGGCACGCTGGCGCTCCTCGAGCAGCCGCAGCGCGCCGGCCGGTCGAAGCAGCCGGCGGCGGGTGATTGAGCGTCGCCGCGGTCGGGGATGGCTCAGTCGACCCGCGCGGTCGCGCGGCGGCCCAGGTGGAGGTGGCCATGACCGAGAAGCCCGGCGACGCTGACCGTCCGCTGCACGACCCTGAACCGTCCCTCGGCGGCCCGGACGTCGCCGCCGCCGTGCGGAACGCGGAGGCCGGCTCCGAGGCCGAGGGCACGCACGGTCCGGCGGAGCCCGGTGCGGAGGGCGACTCCCGGCTGGAGCAGATGCGCGAGGTCGAGCCGGACTAGGTCTACTGCCGGGGCGGCGTCCGGCGACGCGGAGGGGTCGGCGTCATCTCGGCCGGCTGCTCGGACGCGACCGGGCGTCGTCCGGGCCGCCGAAAGCCCGCACACGCCCCGGCGTACGGCAGCTGACGTACGCCGACCTGCGCACCGCGCGCAGCCCGATGCCGACGGCTCGCTGACGACTCCGTACCCCTGCCGGCGGCACGCTCGTAGCGCACCGGCCGGACCAGCCGGCCGCGGACGAGGGAGCCGCGCCATGACCGCAGCAACCGACCACCGGCCGTTCGTGGGGAAGGTGGCGCTGGTCGCCGGCGCCAGCCGCGGCATCGGCGCGGTCACCGCCCGGGCGTTCGCCGACGCCGGCGCCGCCGTCGTGCTCGGCTCGCGGGACGAGCGCGCCCTCGCCGAGGTGGCCGCGGGCATCCGCGACAAGGGCGGGCAGGCGCTGGCGGTCGGCACCGACGTCACCGACCCGGCCTCGGTCGAGCGGCTGGTCGCCAGCGCGGTCGACGAGTACGGGCGGCTCGACGCGGCGTTCAACAACGCGTCGAACGGCCCGCCGCCGACCCCGCTGGCCGACCTCGACCCGGCCGAGTTCGACCGGGTGATCGACAGCAACGTCCGCGGCACCTTCCTCGGCCTGCGCTCCGAGATCCGGGCGATGCTGCCGACCGGCGGCGGGGCGATCGTCAACATGGCCTCGCTCGCCGGCGTGCGGGGCGTCGCCAACCTCTCCGGCTACGTGGCCGGCAAGGCCGGGATCATCGGGCTGACCAAGGTCGCCGCGCTCGACTACGCCGACCAGGGCATCCGGGTCAACGTCGTCGCGCCCGGCCCGATCCTCACCGAGCACCTCGAGACAGCCGGCGCGGAGGCACAGCGGCTGGCCGGGCAGTCGACCCCGATGCGCCGGCTCGGCCGGGCCGACGAGGTCGCGGACGTCGTGCTCTGGCTCTGCTCGGACCGGTCGTCGTTCGTGACCGGGGCGACGATCCCCATCGACGGCGGCCAGCACGCCGGCACCAAGCCGCCCCGGATGTACCGCCAGGGCGAAGGCATGGACGGCTGAGCGGGCCCGATGCCACCGCAGGGAACTACGGTGGCCCGGTGGCCGTGCACCACCCGCCTCGGCGGCACTTCGCGCTGCCGGTGCTGCACGGCCTCACCCGGGGTCAGGGCGGCCCCTAGGCTTCGCCGACGGCGGGAAACCGTCACCCGTTCGGTTGAACTGGCGTGTCCGGTACGCGTGGAGAACGACCTGGTCCGGGCACAACGCACCTGGTCAGGAGTGGTTCTCACGGTGCGCCACCGGCGGTAACGGGTTCGTGGGTCTTGATCCTTACCAGATCTTCCGTACTGTGCGCGTCGCCCGACTCCGCCGGCCGGAAGGACGCCGATGGCCCGCTTCTCACCCCGCAGCCGCTGGGTCGTCCTCCCGACGGCTCTCGCGACCGCGGCCGTGGGGACGGCGGTGGCCCTGGCGAGCGCATCGAACGGGTCGGGGCCGTCGAGCGCCGCCGCGCCGGCGTCCTTCGACGGCGGGCGGACGACCGGCGACCGGTCGGCGGCGGACCGGGCCGCGGCCGACCGGGCGGCCGCCGACCCGGCCGACCGCGCGAGCCGGGTGGTGATCATCCCGCCGGCCGGCCGGCTGCACCCGACCGCGTCCCCGTCCCGCAGCAAGCACCCGGCCCCGCGGCCGACGATGTCCGCGCCGGCGCACACCCGGACGGCACCGCGGCCGAAGCCGCCGGCACCGGCACCGAGCACCGCCGTCCCGGCCCCGAGCGGTGGCGTCACCACCCAGGTGGTCACGCTCACCAACGCCGAGCGGGCCAAGGCCGGCTGCGGTCCGCTCTCGGTGAACGCGACGCTGACCGCGGTGGCGCAGGCGCACAGCCAGGACATGGCGACCAACGACTACTTCGACCACAACAGCCAGGACGGCCGGACGCCGTTCGACCGGATGACCGCGGCCGGCTACCGCTACTCCACCGCGGCCGAGAACATCGCCGCCGGGCAGCGCACGCCGCAGGACGTCATGACCGCCTGGATGAACAGCCCGGGCCATCGCGCCAACATCCTCAACTGCGCGCTCAAGGAGATCGGCGTCGGCTACGCGACCGACTCCGCCTCCCGGTACGGCGTCTACTGGACGCAGGACTTCGGCACGCCGCGCTGAACCTCAGCCGGCCGGCACCACGCCGGTGAGCTCTCCGCGGGCCAGCGTCATCCCGCCGATGCTGTCCAGCACGTCCTGAGTGGACGATCCGCTCGGCCGGCCGCTGAGCGCGTACACCGTGAAGTGGTAGTGATGCGTGCCGCTCGGCGGGCACGGCGGGGTCCAACCCTTGTCGCCGCCGCTGTTGTCGGCCTCGCTCGCGCCGGCCGGCGGCCGGTCGCCGGCGAGCTGCCCGTCCCGGGGCGGCAACCCGTAGAGCACCCAGTGCACGAACGTGCCGCCCGGCGCGTCCGGGTCGGTGACGACCAGCGCCACCGACGCCGCGCCGGCGGGCACCCCGCGCCACGCCAGCTCGGGCGCCGCGCCCCCGCCCGTGCAGGTGAACTCGCGCGGGATCGGCCGGCCGTCGGTGAACGCCGGGCTGGTCACCGTGATCGTCTGCGGGGCACCGGAGGGCGCCGGCGCGTCGGCCCGGTCACCGCCGCCGCCGCAGCCGGCCACCAGCAGCGTCCCGGCGGCCACCAGCACTGCCTTGCGCACGCCGGCAACTCTGCCCTGCCGGGGCGGCCGGTGTCACGATCGGGGTGCGGCCGCTGGTCTACAGCATCCGCCCACCACCGGCGTCCTGTCCGTGCGAGAGTGGCCGGTGTCGAGGCGGCCGAGTCGACACGGGGGCAGGCATGGTCGAGCTGACCCGGCGGGGGTTCCTGGGGGCGGTGGGTGCGGGCGTGCTGCTGCCCGCGGCGGTACGGGTGCCGGCCGCGGCGGCGGCGCCGGGAGCGCTGTCCGGCTTCGGCGCGGGGCGGGCGCTGCGCGCGGCGATGCACGTGCACGGCAGCTGGTCGGAGGGCACCGGCAGCTGGCAGGCGCAGTTCCAGCAGGCCGCGGCAGGCGGCTACGACCTGCTCTACCTGACCGACCACGACATCCGGATGCTCGCCCGCGGCTACCTGACCTCCCTGTCCGGGGTCGCGCTGGCCGGGTCGAGCACCGGCACGTTCGCGCAGAAGGCGGCCACCGCCTCCGGCGGTGGGCTGCGGCTGCTGGCCGAGAGCGCGTCGGCGACGGCGGCCGCCGCGGCGACGCTGACCCTGCCGGAGGCGATGGCGAAGTCCGCGCTGCGCACCTCGATCTCCGGCTTCACGATCCGGCAGACCGTCACCAGGGCCACGCTCTCCGGCGGGGCCACGTACGAGATCACCGTGCCGCTGTCATACCACCCGGCGACCGGCGGCCGCCCGGCCGGGCAGTACACGATCGTCTACCGGTTCGGCGGCACGGCCGGCCGGACGGTGCAGGGTCTGACCGGGACCGTCAGCGCGCCGGCGCCGGCCGCGGGCGCCGTGCTCACGCTGTCCCCGGAGACCGACGCCGCCGCCCTCTGGCCGGACCTGCTCGCGATCGACAACGGTGCCGCCGGGCTGTCGTTCACCGCCCGCAGCCCGCACCGCGGCGCGGTGGCCGACGTCACGATCGGCTCGACCACGTTCGCCCGCGCCCGCTCCACCGCGGCCGCGGTGATCGCCGACCAGGCCCGGGTGGTCGCCGCGTACCAGCCGCAGCACCCTGGGCTGACCGCCCGGGCGAGCACCGAGGTGAGCATCAGCCACCCGCACGCGAACCCGTTCGGGCTGCCGCAGTGGCTGCCGGACTACGGGTCGCTGCCCACCGCGCACGACGCCCAGTACCGGGCGATCGTCGACCAGGTGCACGCCGGGGGCGGGGTGATCTCCTGGAACCACCCGTTCGGCGACGACAACCCGCCGCTGCTCGCCCCAGCCGCCCGGGACACCAAGCGGCGGCAGGTGTTCGCGGACATGCTCGCCGTCGACCTGTTCGGGATGGACGTCGTCGAGGTCGGCTACAACAGCCGCGGCGGCGTCGACGCGGCGACCCACCTCGCGCTCTGGGACACCTTCTCCCGGGCCGGCCGGTTCCTCACCGGCAACGGCACCAGCGACGACCACAGCGGCAAAGGCTGGAAGAACCTCAACAACGGGTACGCCACCGGCCTCTGGGCGGCCTCGACCAGCGACGCCGCGGTCAGCACGGCGCTCTCGACCGGGCGAGCGTTCGCCGTGCACGCCGGCCGCTGGCCCGGCGGCGAGATCGACCTGCTCGTCGACGGCACGGTCCCGATGGGTGGCGTGTCGGTCGGTGGCGCCGGCACCCGGCAGCTGGCGATCGCCGCGACCGCGCTGCCCGCCGGCAGCTCCGTCCAGGTCGTCTCCGGCCCGGTGGACTATACCGGCGCGGTCGATCCGGGGACCACCGTGGTGAGCACGCTGACCGCGGCGGCGTTCGCGCACGGTCCGGTCACGATGCCGGTCAGCGCGAGCGCCTCCCGGTTCTACCGCGCCCAGGTGGTGAGCTCGGCCGGCGTCCTGCTCGGCTCCGGCAACCCGGTCTGGCTGCTGCGCGAGTCGCCGCCGGTCCCGGTCCCGCCCGGCCGCCGGCACTGACCGCGCGGGTCCGTACGCCATGACCCAGCCGGCCGCCGGCACTGACCGCGCGGGCGACCCGCACGCGATGATGGCGGCATGGACCTGCTGCCGACCAGCGACCGCACCCGGGTGACCCGGCTGCCGTACCGCCAGGTGCACGACCGCCGGGTGCTGCACGAGATCCTCGACGCGGGACTGGTCGCGCACGTCGGCGTGGTCCGGGACGGGGTGCCGGTGGTCCTGCCGGTCGGGTACACCCGGGACGGCGACAGCCTGCTGCTGCACGGCTCCACCGGCGGCGGGCTGCTCCGCCAGGCGGCCGCCGGCGCGCCGGTGACGGTGACCGTCACCCTGCTCGACGGGCTCGTATACGCCCGCTCGCTGTTCGACAGCTCGATGAACTACCGCTGCGCGATGGTGATCGGCACGGCCACCCCGGTCACCGGTGCGGAGAAGCCGGCGGCGCTGCGGCTGCTGTCCGAGCACCTCATGCCGGGGCGCTGGGTCGAGGTCAGGCAGCCGACCGAGCGGGAACTGGCGGCGACCCTGGTGCTGCGGGTGCCGCTGGCCGAGGCCAGCGTGAAGCTGCGGTCCGCGGGTGCCGAGGGCGAGCCGGACGACGGCGAGTCGCGCGAGGTGTGGGCCGGGGTGCTGCCGCTGCGCACCGCCGCAGGCGAGCCCGAGCCCGACCCGGACGTGCCGGCCGGCGTGCCGGTCCCGGCCAGCCTCGACCGCGCCCGCCGGCGGCACCTCGGCGCCTGACGCGACCGTTCGGCGCGCCCGTGCGGCTTCTTGCCTTTCAGGTCCGTAACGCCTCCTTTACTACGCAACGGACCAGGCCGAGAATCCCCGCAGCAGCGGCTGACGTTGCGCGGTTCGGCCTAGCGAAGGAGCGCCGGATGAGGATGCGGAGGCCGGTGGGCCCGGCAGTGGTCTGCGTGGCGCTCGCCCTGGTGGCGACGGCGTGCGGCAGGCCCGACAACTCGTCCGCCGGCGGCGGCTCGGCGAGCGCGCCGGGGGTCACCGACACCCAGATCACCATCGGCGGGTCCTACCCGCTGTCCGGGCCGCTCGGCCCGAACGGTCAGGCCGCCGCGGGCGGTGCCAAGGCCGTCTTCGACGCGGTCAACGCGGCCGGCGGCGTGAAGATGGGCGACGGCAAGACCCGCAAGATCAAGTTCGTCTACTACGACGACGGCTACGACCCGGCGAAGACCACGCAGAACTTCACCAAGCTGGTGAACCAGGACAACGTGTTCTCGCTGTTCCAGACCTTCGGCACCGCGCCGAACATCGCGATCATGCCGCAGGCCAACCAGCGCAAGGTCCCGCAGGTCTTCGTGCACGCCGGCGACCTGCTGTTCTCGAACCAGCCGGACAAGAACCCGTTCACCATCGGGTGGCAGCCGACGTACGAGAGCGAAGGCCAGATGTACGGCAAGTTCCTGGCCGGCCAGAACAAGCCGCTGACCGTCGCGGTGCTGCGCCAGGCCGACACGCTCGGCCAGGTCTTCCTGCAGGGCCTGCAGGAAGGCATCGCCGGCTCGCAGGTCAAGCTCGTCGGCACCCAGACCTACGTGCCGAGCGATCCGAGCGTCGACGCGCAGATCTCCAAGCTCAAGGCGACCAACGCGGACGCGCTGTTCATGGCCGTCGCGATCCCGCCGCTGATGATCAGCGGCCTGCAGCACGCGAAGACCCTCGGCTGGAACCCGACCGTGTTCATGGCCAGCATGAGCTCGTCGATCAACCAGATCCTCGGCCCCGGCAAGCTGACCGACAACACGAAGCTCTACACGGCCTCGTTCCTCAAGGCCCCCGACAACCCGGCCTACAAGGACGACCCGGCGGTGAAGGAATACCTCGACCGGTTCAAGCAGTACGGCGGCAACGCGAACCCCTACATCACCAACGCCCAGTGGGGATACGGTGCGGCGCAGACGTTCGTCGCGGCACTGGAACAACTCAAGACCGTCACCCGGGAGGGGCTGATGCAGGAGGTGCGGTCGCTGAAGACCGAGGTGCCGCTGCTGCAGCAGGGCCTGTCGTACGACGGCAGCCAGCAGCCGCCGATCGACAAGCTCTACCTCGACCACTTCCAGAACGGCACCTGGACGCAGGTGAACGGCGGTTGACGGAGACCGGCCAGCACCCTGATCCCGCGCTGCTGGACGTCCGTGGGCTCAGCCTCACCTTCGGCGGGTTGCGCGCGCTCGACGGCGTCGACCTGACCGTCGCCGCCGGCGAGATCTGCGGTCTGGTCGGGCCCAACGGAGCCGGCAAGACGTCGCTGTTCAACTGCGTCTCCGGGCTCTACCGGCCGACGGACGGGACCGTGCTGGTCGACGGCACGGACGCGCTGAGGACCGCACCGCACCGGCTGGCCGGGCTCGGCCTGGCCCGGACGTTCCAGCACCCGGTGCTGCAGCCGGATGCGACCGTGCTGGCCAACGTGCTGCTCGGCGGGCACAACCGGCTGCCGGCGCGGCTGGCCGGATACCCGGTCCGGTGGCCGAGCGCCCGGCGGGCCGAGCGCGAGCTGGCCGCCGAGGCGCGGGAGACGCTCGACTGGCTCGGCATCGCCGAGCGGGCCGGCGAGCCGGCCGGCGCGCTGCCGTACGGGGTGATGAAGCGGGTGGAGCTGGCCAGGGCGTTGCTGGCCCACCCGCGGCTGCTGCTGCTCGACGAGCTCGCCTCCGGGCTGGTGCACGAGGAGGTGCACGCGCTCGGCGAGGTGATCCGGCGGCTGCGGTCCGAGCGGGAGATCAGCGTGCTGCTGGTCGAGCACCACATGGGCCTGGTCGCGTCGATCTGCGACAAGGTCGTCGTGCTGGTGCAGGGCCGGAAGGTGGCCGAGGGCTCGGCCGCCGAGATCCAGCGCGACCCGGTGGTGGTCGAGGCCTACCTCGGGAGCGCGGCATGAGCGAGCGCGGGAGCTGGCCGCGCGGGCACTGGCCGCGCGGGGTCTCGCCGCGCGGAGTCTCGCCGCGCGGGAGCTGGCCGCGCGGCACGAGCGAGCGCGGGCGGGGCCGGGCATGAGCCTGCTCGAGGTCGCCGGCCTGCGGGCCGGGTACGGGGCGGCCGAGGTGCTGCACGGGATCGACCTGAGCGTGGCCGAGGGCGGCGCGACCGCGGTGCTCGGCGCGAACGGCGCCGGCAAGACCACGCTGCTGCGGGCGATCACCGGCGGGGTCCGGCGGTCCGGGCGGATCGCGTTCGACGGCACCGACATCACCGCTCGGCGCACCGACCAGATCGCCCGGCTCGGGGTCGGTCACGTACCGCAGGGCCGGGGCACGCTCAACCGGCTGTCGGTGCGGGACAACCTGCTCGCCGGCGCGCTGCTGCGCCGGAACCGCCGCGAGGTGAAGGCCGGCGTCGCGGAGTGCCTGCAACTGTTCCCGCGCCTGGGCGAGCGGATCGACGCCTCGGCCGCGGCGCTGTCCGGTGGCGAGCAGCAGATGCTGGCGATCGCCCGGGCGCTGATGGGCCGGCCACGGCTGCTGCTGCTGGACGAGCCGTCGCTCGGGCTGGCGCCGCGGGTGACCGCGGAGGTGTTCGCGGCGCTGCACCGGCTGCGCACCGAGAGCGGGCTGACCCTGCTGCTGGTCGAGCAGAACGCGCGGATCGCGCTCGACCTGGTCGACGACGCGGCGGTGGTCGAGGCCGGCCGGCTCACGCTGACCGGTCCGGCCGCGGAGATCGCCGGCGACGACGGCGTCCGCCGCGCATACCTGGGCGTGTGATAGCGGTGCAGCAGATCGTCGACGGCATCACCGCGGGCTCCATCTACGCAGCGCTGGCGCTGGCGCTGGTCCTGGTCTACCGGTCGACCGGGCTGGTGAACTTCGCCCAGGGCCAGATGGCGGCGGTGTCCGTCTACATCGGATGGTCGCTGGTGGAGACCGGGCTGCCGGTGTGGCTGGCGGTCCTGCTGACGCTGCTCATCTCGCTGGTCATCGGCGCGCTCACGGAGCGGCTGCTGATCCGCCGGTTCGAGGGCCAGGAGCCGCTGGTCGCGATCGTCGCCACGGTCGCCGTGCTGATCTGCTTCAACGGGCTGATCAACCTGGTCTGGGGCGGGTCGGTGCGGGCGTTCCCGTCGCTGTTCCCCGACGACGTCGTGTCGTTCCTCGGCGCCAGGGCCACCTGGGGCGACGTCGGCACGGTCGCCGTGCTGGCCGGCACCGTCGTGATCCTGCAGCTGTTCTTCCTGCGCACCCGGCTCGGGCTTGCGCTGCGCACCGCCGCCGACAACCCGTCCTCGGCGCGGCTGCTCGGCCTGCCGGTCGGCTCGCTGCTGCTGGTCGGCTGGGGCCTGGCCGCGGTGCTCGGCGGGCTGGCCGGCTGCCTGGTCGCGCCGAGCGTGCCGCTGCAGCCGAACATGATGGACACGATCCTCGTCTACGCGCTGGCCGCCGCGGTGCTCGGCGGCCTGGACAGCCCGCTCGGTGCGGTCGTGGCGGCCTGGCTGATCGGCATCGTGGAGACCGTCGCCGGGGCCAACATCGACGTCATCGGCTCCGACCTGCGCATCGCGGTGCCGCTCGTGCTGCTGGCGCTGATCCTGCTGGTGCGGCCCCAGGGCCTGTTCGGCCACCGGGACGTGGAGCGGCTGTGACCACGACCGAGCGAGCCTCGGCCGCGCCGGCCACGCTGTCGGCCAGGGCCCGGCCGCTGCGCTGGATCGCGTACGCCGTCGTGGCCGTGGTGCTGCTGGCGATCCCGCAGTTCGCCAGCCCGTACACGAACCTGCAGCTGACGCTGATCCTGGTCTACGGCGTGGCCATCCTCGGGCTGGACGTGCTGGTCGGCCGGGCGGGGCAGGTCTCGCTGGGGCAGAGCGCGTTCGTCGGCCTCGGTGCGTACGCAGCGGCGTACGCGTTCGGGCACGGCTGGGGACCGGTGGCCGCGCTGGCGCTGGCGGTCGCGCTGGCCGGCGTGGTCGCGGTGCTGGTCGCGATCCCGGCCGTGCGGCTGCGCGGCTTCGCGTTCGGCATCATCACGCTGGCGCTGCCCGCGTTCGCGGTGCCGCTGGCCAACCGGTTGGTCGACCTGACCGGCGGCTCGCAGGGCGTCGCGGTGGTCGCCACCACCGCGCCGGAGTGGACCGGCCAGGCCGACGACCAGTGGCGGGTCTACCTGGTCGGCGTGGTCGCCGCGGTCGTCTTCTGGCTGGTGCACAACCTGCTCGACGGGCGCCTCGGCCGGGCGCTGGCCGCGATCCGGGTGAACGAGGCGATGGCCGCCGCCAACGGGGTCGCCGTGCACCGGAACAAGGTGCTGGCGTTCACCGTGGCCGGGCTCTGCGGCGGCGTCGCCGGCTGGCTCTACCTGATCGCCGTCCAGTTCGTCTCGCCGGCGATCCTGCAGCTCAACCTGGCCGTGTCGCTGCTCGTCGCGCTCGTCGTCGGCGGCACCCGCAGCTTGCTCGGCGCCCTGCTCGGCGCGGCGTTCTTCGTGCTCGTCCCGAACGTCACCGACAACATCAGCCCCGGCCGGTCCTACCTGATCTTCGGGATCTGCCTGCTCGTGGTGCTGTTCTTCTTCCCCGGCGGATTGGCCGGCGCCCTGCGCCGCTTCCTGACCTGGACCCGCCACCGCCTCCACCGCTAGCGAGTGTCGGCGCCGGGTTCAGGGTTCGAAGACTCAGAGTTCGAGGACGAGGCGGCGGGCGGCGTCGACGCGGCGCAGCTCCTCGTGGGTCAGGAGGCTCACATGTTGTAAGACACAACCCAACCGCGATGGCTGTCTTGCGGGGAGCTGACGAAGTGGGAGGTTGGTGAGCCGGCGGGGAGGTCGATCCGTACCGTCCGGCGTGGGGTACGACGCCGACCTGGGGGACCCGCGGTGCTGACGGCTGCGCTGATCGGGCTGGTCGGCGGCGTGATCACGGGCATCTCCCCGTGCGTGCTGCCGGTGCTGCCGGTGGTGTTCCTGTCCGGCGGCGCGCAGGCGGCCCGGTCCGAGCCGGTGCGGCGGCAGCGGTTCACGGCCGGCGGGGTGGCGCTGGCCGAGCGCGAGCCGCTGCCCGCGGCCAACCGCCGGCCATACCTGGTGGTGGCCGGGCTGGCGCTGAGCTTCAGCCTGGTCACGCTGCTCGGCACGCTGGTGCTCGCGGCGCTGCCGGTGCCGCAGGACGCGATCCGCTGGGCCGGGCTGGTGCTGCTGGTGCTGCTCGGCATCGGGATGATCGCACCGCCGGTGGAGCGCCTGCTGGAGCGGCCGTTCGCGCGGATCCCGCGCCGGTCCGCCGGCACCGACCGCGGTGCGTTCGTGCTCGGCCTCGCCCTGGGTGCGGTCTACGTCCCGTGCGCCGGTCCGGTGCTGGCGGCGATCACGGTCGCCGGCGCCACCGGCCGGATCGGCACCGGGACCCTCGTGCTCACCGTCGCGTTCGCGATCGGCACCGCGCTGCCGCTGCTGGCCTTCGCGCTGGCCGGCCGCCGGCTGGCCGAGCGGCTGCGGGCGTTCCGCCGGCACCAGACGGCGATCCGGGTCGGCGCCGGGGTCGTCGTGATCGGCCTGGCCGCCGCCCTGGCGTTCAACGTCACCGACGCGATCCAGCGCGCGGTGCCGGACTACACCGCCGCGCTGAACAAGGACCTCGGCACCGGCACGGCTCTCGGCACCGGCAAGGCTCCCGGCACGGCTGCCGGCCCGAGCGCCGCGCTGGCCGCGTGCGAGCAGGACGCCGGCTCCGGCGCGCCGGCGCTGCGCGACTGCGGCACCGCGCCGCCGCTGGCCGGCATCGCCGGCTGGCTGAACACGCCGGGCGGCAGCGGGCTCGACCTGTCGGCACTGCACGGCAAGGTGGTGCTGGTCGACTTCTGGGCGTACTCGTGCATCAACTGCCAGCGGGCCATCGCGCACGTCAACGCCTGGTACGCGGCGTACCGATCGGCCGGGTTCGAGGTGATCGGCGTGCACACCCCGGAGTACGCCTTCGAGCACGTGCCGTCGAACGTCGCCGCCGGCGCGAAGCGGCTCGGCGTCCGGTATCCGATCGCGCTCGACAACGGCTACGCGACTTGGAACAACTACGGCAACGACTCCTGGCCGGCGGACTACCTCATCGACGCGTCCGGCACGGTCCGGTTCACCTCGATCGGCGAGGGCGACTACGGGCAGACCGAGCAGCTGATCCGGCAGCTGCTCGACGCCGCCCACCCGGGGCGGGCGCTGCCGGGCGGGACGAGCGTGCCGGACCTGACGCCGACCGCCGACCAGTCGCCGGAGACCTACCTCGGCACCGACCGGGCGCAGTACTACGAGAACGACACCGCCCCGCTCGCGAACGGCACGCACACCTACCACTACCCGGCCCGGGTCGATCCCGGGTACTTCGCGCTGACCGGGACCTGGTCGGTGACCGGCGAGTCGATCACGGCCGGCAGGAACGCCGGCATCGCGCTGAACTTCCTCGCCGGCGACGTCTACCTCGACGTCGGCGGCACCGGGACGCTCACGGTCACGGTCGACCGGACGACGACCCGCTACCGCGTGTCCGGAGCGCCGAACATCTACCCGGTCCTGCACCGGGGCCATCAGGAGAGCGGGGTGCTGCAGGTGGACCTGTCCCCGGGCCTGTCGGCCTACTCGTTCACGTTCGGCTGAGTGGCATGGATCCCGATCCGCGCGCGGTGCCGGGGCGGCGGCCCCCCGCATGGCCGTCGTCCCGGGAGGTGTGTTGCCGATACCTCCCGGCCAGCGCCGCCGCCCCGTCCACGCGGCGAGTCCCGGACTCGCCGCGGGCGTGTCCAGGAGACCAATTTCCGGCCGGTACGCCTACCCCCGGATCCGGGGGTGGGGAGTTGCGTACGCAACGAGACAGCGACGATCGTTGGTCCTTGTGGGTGGCGGTGTGACGGAGCTGAACGGGCGCGCGGCGGTGCGGGTGAGCACCGGCTCCGGCGAGCTCGTCGACGTGCCGCCGGGCGGCCGGCTCGTGTTCGGCCGCGGCCCGGACGCCGACCTCGTGGTGGTGGCCGGCCGCGGGCTGTCCCGCCGGGCCGGGGTGATCGCCGGGATGCCCGGAGGCGTGCTGGTGACGAACATCAGCCGCTCGCACGCGCTGTACGTGGTGGGCGACGGCTACCGCATCCGGCTGCCCCGGCTGGAGGACGGCGACGAGCCGGCCGGCGGCTGGTTCGTCCGTGCCGGCACCGTGTCGGTCGGCTCGCAGGCGATGCTCGACGAGGGCGTGCCGCTGCGGGTCACGGTGCTCGGCGCCGCCGACACGCAGCCCGAGCTCGAGCCGGCCGGCGACGCGACCGTGCTGCCGCTGCGGCTCGACCCGGACACGAAGCTGTTCCTGGTCGCGCTGCTGTGGTGCCGGCCGTGGCTGGTCGACCCGACCCGGCGCACACCGCTGCCGCGGACGCCGGAGATCGCCCGGGAGGCGCTGGTCGTCACCGATGCGCACTACGAGCTGGAGCGGTTCGACACCGATCCGGCGTTCCGGGACAGGCTCTCGGCCCGGGTCGGCGAGCACGTCAAGGCGCTGCGCCAGAAGATCAGCGAGCGCGGGCTGGCGGCGCGCGCGGTGCGGCTGTCCGACGAGGTGGTCGCCTCGGTGCTGCTGGAGCACGCGGTGATCACTCGCGCCGACCTGGCCCGGCTGGACGACCCCGACTGGTGCACCCGCCAGGAAGACCTGTGGTGGGAGCGCTGATCAGCCGACCTTGAACGTGTCGACCGCCTTCTGGCCGCCGTTGCCGGTCGCCTGCACCGAATGCGGTCCGGCCGGCAGCCCGGACGGGAACATCTCCTGCCCCTGGTTGAGCGTGTAGTTGAAGGCGCCCTGCTTGTCGGTGACCGGCGCCTTCGGCACGACCGGCTTCCCGTCCAGCGTCAGGGTGACCGTCGTGTTCGGCCGCCAGCCGCGGCCCGAGACGACGAAGGTGGTCCGCGAGTCGCCGAACGGCTGGTTCACGCTGACCTCGGGCTTGGCGGCCGGGTCTCCGGCCGGCGGCGGCGGAGGCCGCTGGCCGGGGCCACCGGGCGGCAGGCCCGGATCGACCTGCTGCTGGGCGGCGGTGCCGCTGCCGTCGTTGCCGAGCCGGGAGCCGATCTCCAGCCCGCCACCGACGAGCACGACCGCGGCGAGGCAGCCAAGCACGATCGCGAGCCGGCGGTCGACGCGCCGCGGGGGATCGGCCCGGTGAGCGCCGCCGCCGGTGCCCTCGCCGACCTGCGGGCCGGGCAGCTGCGTGGCCGGCGGGAACGACGGGTGCTGCTCGCCGGCCCTCGACCCGACCGTGTCCTCCGGCTCCCGCCCCGGCAGGGACGGATGGTCGGCGGCGTCCACCGGCTCGGCCGGCAGCGGCCGGCGCCGGTGGTCCTCGATCAGCTCCACCGCCCGCGGCGGCAGCGACCGCGGGCCGTCGTTGCCCTCGAACCGCATCGTCGCGGCGATCCCGGCGACCAGCTGCGACGGCGTCGGCCGCCGGTCCGGGTCGCGGTCGAGGCAGCGCTCCAGCGGGTCGACCAGTTCGGCCGGCAGCCCGGTGAGGTCCGGCGGCTGGGTGGCCAGCCGGACGAGCACGTCCATGGTCGTCTCACCCTGGTATGGCGCGTGCCCGGTGGCCGCGTACAGCAGCAGCGAGCCGAGCGAGAACACGTCGCTGGCCGGGCCGGTGCTGCGGGCCTCCCTGGCCTGCTCCGGCGCCATGTAGGCGGGCGTGCCCAACGCCTCCCGGGTCGCGGTGAGCTGGATCCGCTCGACCGCCCTGGCCACCCCGAAGTCGATCACCTGCGGGCCGTCCAGCGAGACCAGCACGTTCGACGGCTTGAGGTCGCGGTGCACGAGGCCGGCCGCGTGGATCGACTCCAGCGCCTCGGCGCAGCCGGCGGCCAGCCAGCGCACCGCCGGCACCGGCAGCGGCCCGCAGGTCTCGACCAGCCGGGACAGCGAGGGCGCCGGCACGTACGCGGTGGCCAGCCAGGGCACCTCGGCCTCCGGGTCGGCGGCGACCACGGCCGCGGTGAACACGCCGCTGACCCGCCGGGCGGCGGCGACCTCGTGCGCGAACCGGTCCCGGAAGTCGGGCTCCTCGGCGTAGTCGTCGCGGATCGTCTTGACCGCCACCAGCCGGCCGGCCGCCGACCGTCCGAGGTAGACCCGGCCCATCGCGCCGGCGCCGAGCCGCCCGAGCAGGAGGTAGGGCCCGACCCGGGCCGGATCGTGCCGGCGCAGCGGCGCCAGCAGCGGCTTCGTCGCGCGGTCTGCTCCTCGGGAGGTCGGCACGGATCACATGATGCCAAGTTGCGACGACAAAGACAGACCCTTCCGAGAGGCTGTCCCGGTTGACCGGTATACGTAGGTCGTGAACGAGTTCCTGGTGCACGGCGGGTACGTGCTGACGATGGATCCGGCGCTCGGCGATCTCGCCGGCGGCGCCGTGCACGTCCGGGACGGCGAGATCGTCGCGGTCGGCCACGGCCTAGACCCGGACTGCCCGCGCATCGACGCAGGCGGCACCGTCGTCATGCCCGGGCTGGTCGACACCCACTGGCACCTGTGGACCACGCTGTTCCGGTCGATGTCGAGCTCGTCGCCGCAGACGGCATACTTCGCGCTCAACGCGGCCAACGGGCGGCGCTGCCGGCCGGAGGACCTCTACCACGGCGTCCGGCTCGGCCTGGTCGACGCGATCAACACCGGCATCACGACCGTGCACGACTGGGCGCACAACGTCCGCTCCCCCGAGTGCGCCGACGCGATCCTCGCTGCGCACCAGGAGATCGGGCTGCGCGGCCGGTTCTCGTACGGGACCGGGCAGGGTCACCCGGCCGACCGGACGGCCGACCTTGCCGACCTGGCCCGGGTCGCGGGCGAGTGGTTCGACGGGTCGCGGCTGCCGCTGATGCATCTCGGCCTGGCCGGCCGTCCACCGGGCGCGACCGGGGAGTCGGTGTTCCGCCCCGAGTACGAGGCGGCCCGCTCGCTCGGCCTGCCGGTCAGTTACCACGCGAACTCGACCAGGGCCCAGGGCGAGCTGCGGATGATCGAGCGGCTCGCCGCCGAGTCGATGCTCGACCCGCACACGCAGCTCATCCACGCGCTCTACACGACCGCCGGCGAGCGGGCGGCGGTCCGGGACAGCGGTGCTTCGGTCAGCCTGAGCCCGTGGTCGGAGCTGCTGATCGGCTACGGGATGCCGCCGGTGCAGGACATGATCGACAGCGGCGTGCTGGTGACGCTGTCGGTCGACACGCTGTCGCTGACCGGCACCGCGGACCTCTGGTCGGCGATCCGGCTGGCGACCGGGCTGGTGCGGGCCGGCGCCGAGCAGGAGCTCGCGGTCGGCACCAGGCGGATGCTGGAGCTGTCCACAGTGGACGCCGCCCGGTCGCTCGGACTCGGCGACGTGACCGGCTCGCTCACCCCGGGCAAGCGGGCCGACCTGATCCTGGTCCGGGTCGACCACGTCGGCACCGCGCCGTTCACCGACCCGACGAACGTGCTCGCGCTGGCCGCCGGCCCGGCGGACGTCGACACGGTCGTGGTGGACGGCCGGATCCTCAAGCGGGCCGGTCGACTGACGACAGTGGACCCCGCCGCCGTCGTCGCCGCCACCGACACCGCCCTGCGCGCCCTGCTGGCCCGCACCTGAGCCGAGCCGGCCCGTCGGCTGACTGGCCGTCGCCGGCAGCCGAGCTGGCCGTCGCGGCGGCTGGCTGGCCGTCGCCGGCGGCTGAGGTGGCCGGGCCTAGCGGCTGAGGTGGCCGGGCCTAGCGGCTGAGGTGGTCGGCCATCCAGTCGGCGATCATCGGGCGGGCCTTGGACGGGAGGTTGGACACTCCGTGGTTGCCGTCCGGGAAGTTGACGAACGTGCCGTCCGGCGTCTCGGCCGCCTGCCGCTCGGTCTGCCGCCACGGGATGAGCCGGTCCCTCGCCCCGGTCACGTACAGGGCCGGGACCTTGATCCGGTCGCAGACGCCGGCCAGGTCCAGTGTGGACGCGATCCGGTGGCCCTCGGCGTCGTCCCGGGCGCCGGACTTCACCACGAACGTCGCCCTCGTCATCGGCGGCAGGTCGGCCCACATGTCGCCGAAGCAGAACGGGCCGCTGATCCCGGCCACCGCCGTCACCCGCGGCTCGAACGCGGCCACCCTGGGCGCGTAGTAGCCGCCGAGGCTGACCCCGACGACGCCGATCCGGTCGTGGTCAAGGTCGGTGCGGCCGGCCAGCAGGTCGAGCAGCGGCCCCACCGCGGTCTCGTAGTCCGGCCGGATCGGCACGGCCAGCCCGGTCTCGCCCTGCCCCGGTCCGTCCAGCGACACGGTGGCCAGGCCCCGGTCGAGGAAGGACTGCTCGAAGAAGAAGAACTCCTCCTTGGTCGAGTCCAGCCCCGGGATCAGCACCACGTACGGCGGGCGCGCGGCCCCGGCCGGCCGGCGCAGGTTCGCGTGCGCGGTGCCGCCGGGGATCGCGACCTCGAGCCGCTCGGCGGACGGGTCGAGCCGGTCCAGCGCCGTACGGGTCTCCTCGACCGAGCGCAGCGTGGCGTCCCGGGCCAGGTCGAGGTCCACCATCCAGACGAACTTGCCGAAGTGCCGGTTGACCGAGGCCCGCCGCCAGGCCTGCCCGGCGGTGAGCCGGTGCCCGGCCGCGTCCGCCTCGCCGGCGAACTCGGCCTGCTCGTCAGCCGTGCGGTTCCACTCCGGCAACCACCGGTCCCAGGTGTCGATCCGGGCGATCGTGGCGAGCATGTCGTTGTAGTCGACGCCGTTCTGGATCAGGCGCGGGCCCCAGTGGGCCAGGGCGGTCTCGACGGCGGCGTCAGCCATGGGTGCTCCTCGCGGGATCAAGCCAGAATGCGCAGCGGGTCTTCGAGCAGGGCGATGAAGGCGGCCATCCAGCGGGCCGCCAGTGCCCCGTCGACCGGCCGGTGGTCGACGGTGAGCGTCACGTGCAGCACGGTCGCCACCGCGAGCGCGTCGCCGTCGACCACGGCCTCCTTGCGGGCCGCGCCGACCGCGAGGATCGCCGCCTGCGGCGGGTTGAGCACGGCGGTGAACTCCTCGACGCCGTAGCCGCCGAGGTTCGACACGGTGATCGTGCCGCCCTCCAGCTCGTCCTGGCGCAGCGCGCCGGCCCTGGCCCGTTCCGTCAGGTCGGCGGCGTCCCGGGCGATCGAGGACACCGTCCGGGTCTCGACCGCACGCAGCACCGGCGTGACCAGGCCGCGTTCGGTGGCGACGGCGATCCCCACGTCGACCGCCGCATACCGGCGGACCGCGTCCGGGGTCCAGACGACGTTCATCTCCGGCAGCCGCGCGTGGCTGCGGGCGACCGCGGCGACGACGAGGTCGTTGACCGAGATGCGCTGGCCGTCGCCGCTGTTGAGCTGCGCCCGCAGCGCGAGCAGGTCGTCGACGCGGGCGGTGCCCCGGATGGCGAAGTGCGGCGCCTCCCGGTTGCTCTCGGCCAGCCGGCCGGCGATGGCGCGCCGCATCCGGGTGTGCGGCACGTCCTCCCATCCGACCGTCCGCTGTGGATGGTGCGGGCGCCCCTCCGGCCGGGCCGGCGAGCTTGCGTTCGCTAGCTCGCGCGCGGCGACGGCCCGCCGCACGTCGTCCCGGACGATCCGCCCGCCCGGGCCGGTGCCGGTCAGGTCCTCCAGCCGCAGTCCGTGCTCGCGGACCAGCCGGCGGGCCAGCGGGCTGGACATGATCCGCGCCGGCCCCCCGTTCGGCGCCGCGCCCTCCGCTGCCGCGCCCTCCGGCGCCGCGGCCGCCGGGGCACCGGCCCGCGGGCCGGCCTCGGCGGGCGCCATCCCGGGCGGCCCGACCCTGAGCGGCCCCGAATCCGGTGGCGCCGCGTCCGGCCCCGCCGCGTCCGGCCCCGCCGCGTCCGGTGGCGCGGCGTCCGGTGGCGCCGCGTCCGGCGGGCCGCTCACCTCGGTCGGCGGCGTCTGGCCGGCGAGCCGCACCGGCGCGTCCGGATCGTCCACAGTGGCCGGTGCGGCCGTCCCGCCCAGCTCCGCCAGGGCCGCGTCGACGTCGGCGACGGTCTCGCCGGGTGCCGCGATCAGCGCCATCGGCGCGCCGACCGCGACCGTCGTACCCGGCCCGACCAGCGTCCGGACCAGCACGCCGGCCCCGTCCGCCGGCACCTCGACCGCGGCCTTGTCGGTCTCCACCGTCGCGATCGCGTCCCCGTCGGCGAACTCGGCGTCCTCGGTGAGCAACCACTCCGACAACGTCGCCTCGAGCGTGTTCGCCGCCACCTCGGGCATCCGCAGCAGCCGGGCCATCTCAGGATCCTTCGATCTCGCGCCGGATGTCGGCCAGCCGGGCGGCGATCTCCTCGCGCTTGACGATCGCGGCCCGCTCCAGCACCTTGCTGATGCTCGGCGACGCCTCGCCGCCGGTGACCCGGTCGATCGGGCGGTCGAGCCAGTCGAACAGCCGGCGGCCGATCTCGTCGGCCAGCCACCCGCCGTACGAGGTGCCGATCGGTCCCTGCTCGATGATGAGCACCCGGTTGGTCTTGCGGATACTGGCGCCGAGCGTGTCCCAGTCGAGGCTGGCCCGGTCCAACCAGCGCAGGTCGATCACCTCGGCGTCGATGCCCGCCTCCTCGACCGCGGCCAGCGCCTCCGGCACCATCGCCAGGTATGCCACGACCGTGAGCGCGCCGCCGTCGCGCCGGACCGCGGCCCGGCCGACCGGGAGGCAGTAGTCGAGGTCGTCGGTCGGCCCGGGACCGGTCGACCCGTAGAGGTCGACGTGCTCCAGCACGACCACCGGGTCCTCACAGCGCAGCGCGCTGTTCATCAGCCCCACGTAGTCGTACGGAGTGGACGGCGCGACGATCCGCCAGCCGGGCTGGGTGGCGAAGATCCCGGCCGGGTCCATCGAGTGCTGGGAACCGTAGCCGGTGCCGATCGCGACCTTGCTGCGCAGCACGTACGGCACCGGGCTGGTGCCGCCGAACATGTGCCGCGCCTTGCCGATCTGGTTGAACAGCTGGTCGGCGGCGACCCACATGAAGTCCGCGTACATCAGCTCGACCACCGGCCGGAACCGGCCGTCCAGGGCGATCCCGCCGGCCAGGCCGGTGAACGCGTTCTCGCTGATCGGCGTGCCGAGCACCCGGTCCGGGTAGGCCGCCGCGAGCCCGCGGGTTGCGCCGTTCGTGCCGCCGTTGAGCCGGTGCACGTCCTCCCCCATGACGACGATCCGCTCGTCCTCGGCCATCCGCCGGTTCATCACCGCGGACACCGCGTCGATGAACGGCATGTCGGTCGTCGCGACCTCGTCGTCGCCGTACCGGGCGCCGTCGAACTCGGACAGGTCGCCGCGGACGCCGACGTCGACGAAGGACGGATCTGGCCACTCGGCCGGCCGGACCTGCTGCTGGCCGGGCTTGCCGCCTGGCAGCGGCTCCAGCAGCTCGTCGCCGACCTCGGTCATGAGCCGCCCGGCGGCGGCCACCGCCTGCTCGACCCGCTCCCGGGTGAGCAGGCCACGGCGGACCACCTGGTCGCCGATCTGGCGGACCGGGTCGCGCTCCCGCCAGGCCGCCTCCTCCTCCTTGCTGCGGTAGCGGAAGGCGCTGCCGGGGAAGGGTCCGTTCTGGTGGAAGAACCGGTAGGTCACGGCCTCGATCAGGGTCGGCCCGTTGCCGGCCCGCATGTGCTCGGCCGCCTCGCGCATCGCCAGGTGCACGGCCAGCGGGTCCATGCCGTCGACCCGCCAGCTGGCGATGCCGAAGCCGGGGCCGCGGGCGGACAGCCGCGCCTCGCCGGTCGCCTCGGCGACCGTGGTGGACACCGCGTACTGGTTGTTCTCGACGAAGAAGCAGACCGGCAGCCGCCAGGCCGCCGCGAGGTTGAAGCTCTCCAGCGTCGAGCCGATGTTCGCGGCGCCGTCGCCGAGGTACGTGACCGAGACCGCGGAGGTGCCGGCCTGCCGGGCCGACCAGGCGTAGCCCGCCGCCTGCGGGACGCCGCCGCCGACGATGGCGTTGGTGCCCATCGCGCCGGCTTCCTTCCACTGCAGGTGCATGGAGCCGCCGCGGCCGTTGCCGTAGCCGCGGGCGAGCCCGCAGATCTCGGCCAGCGTGCGCACCAGGACCGTGCGCACGTCCGGCGGCACGCCCTCGACGAGGTCGAAGCCCTTGGGAGCCACGTACGCCAGCGCCTTCGCCAGGAACTGGTGGTGCCCGCGGTGCGAGCCGTTGACCTTGTCCTCGCCGGTCAGCGCGAGCACCGAGCCGACCGCCCCGCCCTCCTGGCCGATGCTGGAGTGGGCCGGGCCGTGCACCAGCCCGCCGGCGGCCAGCGAGAGCACGTACTCCTCGAACGCCCGGATCAGCACCAGCTGTCCGAACATGGCCGAGAGCAGCTCGGGGTCGGCGGCGTCCCAGTCGGCGTCGGTGACGACCAGCTCGGTCCAGGGCGCGCCGAGCTCGGGCGTGCGGTGTTCGCTCATCGCATCCTCCTGCTGCCGCTCGGGGCGAGCGTCGCACGGATCGGATCCATTTTCCAGGGTCGGGTGCCTGGACAGCCCCTACGGACTCGCGAGATAGTCACTTTGGATCCATACACTCGGGGGCGGGCCCCCGAGTACCCCCAAACACCCCCAGCCCCGAAGACCCGCCACACACCCGAACCAGCCCCCGAACACCCCCCAAACACCCCCAGCCCCGAAGACCCGCCACACACCCGAACCAGCCCCCGA
>Ga0207643_10000314_pt1 | contig 33488 bp, 34 predicted proteins | sample KBSMisM62_FD_184313 | JGI IMG/M metagenome (GOLD analysis project Ga0207643, IMG submission 184313) | Miscanthus rhizosphere microbial communities from Kellogg Biological Station, Michigan, USA - KBS Miscanthus M6-2 (SPAdes) (version 2) | ecosystem: Host-associated > Plants > Roots >... | reverse complement strand
CGCCCGTCCCAGGCGAACCACAGCGGCACCACGTGCGGCCGGCCGTCCGCGCCGACGGTGGCCACCCGGCAGGTCCGCTCCGCGGCCAGGAACGCGTCGACCTCGTCCGGAGTCATCGCGATCCGGCGCGCCCGCCGCTGCTCCCGCAGTGTCATCGCTCCCGCACCCTGATCAGTCCCTCCTGCATGACGGTGGCCACCAGGGTGCCCCCGCGGTCGAACAGGAACCCGCGGCACAGCGCCCTGGCGTTGCCCGCCCACGGCGACTCCTGCTGGTAGCAGAGCCAGTCGTCGGCCCGGAACGGGGCGTGGAACCAGACCGCGTGGTCGAGGCTGGCCATCTGCAACTGTGGCCGCCCGAACATCAGCCGGTGCGGCAGCAGCGCGGTGGAGAGCAGCATGAGATCGGACACGTACGTGGCCGCACAGGCGTGCAGAGCCGGGTCGTCCGGCAGCTTCTCGGTGGCCCTGACCCAGACCACCTGCTCGGGCGCGCGCGCCTCGCCGCGGACCGTGGCCATCGCCGGCGGCTCGCCCGGGAACCGAAGCTCCAGCGGGAACCGCCGGCTGAACTGGTCGAACCAGGCCGCGGACCGCTCGCCGCCCTGCTCGATCAGCTCGGCCGCGGTGGGCAGCTCGTCCGGGTCGGGCGCGGACAGCTGCGGCACCTGGTGGTGCACGCCCGGTTCGGTCCGCTGGAACGACGCGGACAGCGTGAAGATCGGCTCGCCGTGCTGGACGCCGATCACCCGCCTGGTGGTGAACGACCGGCCGTCCCGGATCGGGTCCACCTGGTAGAGGATCGGCCGGCCGGGGTCGCCGGGACGCATGAAGTACGCGTGCAGCGAGTGGACGGTCCGCTCCGCCGCCACGGTCCTGGCCGCGGCGATCAACGCCTGGCCGGCGACCTCGCCGCCGAACACCCTGGTCTCGGCCACGGGGCGGGAGCGACCGCGGAACACGAGGTCCTCGATCTGCTCCAGGTCGAGGATCTGCTCCAGTCCGGGCGGCACGGGCTGCATCGTGCCATCCACACTGGACCCATGCTCGCCATCGCCCACCGGACACCCCGCACAGCCGCCGACTGCCAGCGCCTGGCCGACTCCGGCGCCGCCGTGTTCGAGATCGACCTGCAGTTCATGAACGGGGTGCCGGTCGTCTCGCACTTCCTGCCGCCGTGGCCGGGGATGCCGTTGCTGCGGCACGACCGCTGGCGGTTCACGCTGCGGTCCCGGATCGGCGCCGAGGAGGACATGGCCGCGGTGCTGGACCGGATCCCGGCCGGCTGCGCGGTGCTCGTCGATCTCAAGACCGAGGACGTGCTGCACGCGAAGATCCTGGTCGAGCTGCTGGCCGGGACCGGGCGCCCGCCGGAGGGCTGGTACGTCAGCGGCAAGGACGCCGGCGCGCTGGCCATCGTCGCCGCGGCCGGCTACCGCACCTGGCTGTCGGTGTCGACCCGGCCGGAGTTCGTCGGTGCGCTCAACGGGCTGCTGCCGCCCGACCTGGACGGGATCGCCGTGCGGCACACGTTCCTGGACGAGGCCACGGTCGGTCGGCTGCGCCAGCACCAACCGCGGGTGATCGCCTGGACCGTCGACAAGCTCTACCAGGCCGAGGAGCTGGCCGACCTCGGCGTCGCCGGGATCACCTCGGACAACCCGGCGGTGCACCGGTTCGTCGCGTCCCGCTGAGCGTCCCGTGCGCGGTGTCGAGAATCCGCGGGCGGCATCGACAGCCCGGCAGTAGAGACCGAGGAGGGGTCATGGACCTGCTGACCGACGCGATCGTCATGGGTGAGTCGCCGCGCTGGCACGACGGCCGGCTGTACGTCGCGGACTGGGGTTCGGGCACGATCGTCGCCGTCGACCCGGACGGGAAGACCGAGGTCGCGGCCAGCGTCACCGGGGCCGCCTGCTTCGACTTCCGGCCGGACGGGCGGTGGCTGGTCGTCGACGGCGACCGGCTGCTCGTCGGCACGCCGTTCGGCCGCCTGGAGCCGTACGCGGACCTGTCGGTGGCGGGGTCGTTCTTCAACGACATCGTGGTCGACGGGCGCGGCAACGCGTACGTGGGCGCGCTCGGGTTCGACTTCGGCCACGGCGCGCCGTTCGCGCCCGGAACGGTCGCGCTGGTGCGGCCGTCCGGCGAGGTTCTGCGGGTGGCCGACGACGTGGCGTTCCCGAACGGGGTGGCGATGACCGCGGACAACGGCACGCTGGTGCTGGCCGAGTCGTACGGGAACCGGCTCACCGCCTGGGACGTGGCCGCCGACGGCACGCTGTCCGGGCGGCGGGCCTGGGCCGAGCTGGGCACGGGCGTGCCGGACGGCATCTGCGTCGACGCCGACGGCGCGGTCTGGTATGCGGACGTGCCCAACCGCTGCTGCGTGCGGGTCGCCGACGGCGGCACCGTGCTGGACACGGTCACCCTGGACCGCGGCGCGTTCGCCTGCATGCTCGGGGACTCGACGCTCTACATCGTCGCGAACGAGTGGGGCGGCGTGCAGAACACCGGCGGCGGCCGGGTGTACGCCGTGCCCGCGCCGGCGGCCCTCGCCGGCTGGCCGTCCTAGCGGGCCGGCGATCGACCGTCCACAACGGACGGTCGCGGCGTGTCGCGCTGGCGCCGGAGGGCCGATCCTGGTGAAGTACCGCGGCGCCCGGCCGGAGGCCACCTTCCTCGGCTGCCCGGCCGGGCGGGATCAGGCCGGGCCGGTCGTGGTTCCCAGCCGCAGCCGCACCGGCAGCACGACGTCGTCCGGGACCTGGCCGGACAGCAGCGCGGCGACCGCCCGGCCGGCGGCCTGGCCCTTCTCGGTGGTCGGCTGCACGACGGTGGTCAGCCGTACCGGTTCCAGCCAGGGCAGGTCGGCGCCGTCGAAGCCGGCCACCGACACGTCGCCCGGCACGGCCAGCCCGAGGGTGCCGGCCGCCCGCAGCACGCCGGCGGCGAGCAGGTCGCTCTGCGCCACCACCGCGGTCGGCCGGGGCGACCGGTCCAGCAGGGCGACGCCGGCCCGCTCGCCCTCCTCGATCGAGTTCGCCGCGGTCTCCACCACGGTCGCGCCCGGGAACACCGAGCGCAGCCCGAGCAGCCGCTCCCGGGTGCCGCGGTAGACGCCGGCCGCGAGCCGGGCGTCGTCCACCGGACCGCGCCGGCCGTCCAGCCGCAGCGGCATCGCGACCATCGCCGCGTCCCGGTGGCCGAGCTCGGCCAGGTGCCGGGCCAGCTCGGCCGTACCGTCCCGGTCCTCGATGCCGACCAGCGGCACCCCGGGCACGACCGGTCCCTCGACCGCGACCAGCGGCACCTGCCGCGCCTGCAGCAGCCGGAACGCCGCGTCGTCCTCCAGCCCGCAGGTGGCGAACACGGCCGCGTCCAGCGCCAGCCGGCCGAGCTGGGCCGGGGTCGGGCCGGACCGCATCGAGTCGCCGGCCAGCAGCAGCAGGCCGACGCCGAGCGTGCCCAGCTCCTCGGTCAGGCCGTCCAGCAGCTGCACGGCGACCGGGTCGCGGAACGCGTAGAGCAGCCGCTCGCCGACCACGGCCCCGACCACGCCGCTGCGCCCGGTACGCAGCGAGGCAGCCACCGGGTTCGGCCCGGCGTACCCGAGCTCGTCGGCCGCCCGCAGCACCCGCTCGACGGTGGCCGGGGCCACCCGGGGCGACCCGGCGAATGCCAGCGACGCGGTGGACGGGGACACGCCGGCCCGCGCGGCCACCGTGCTCAGCGTCGCCCGGTCCGACATCGCGCTCCTCTGCCTTCGCTGCCGTGATCGAATCGATTTGACAGGATAGCCCGGCGAGTGTGAAGTAGAACGTCGAATCGTTTCGATCGAGGAGCGCGGGTGGGTCAGGCGGTGCGGCGGGCGAAGGTCGCGGTGAGCGTGATCTTCGTGGTGAACGGGCTGGCCTTCGCCTCCTGGGTGGCCCGGGTGCCGGCCATCCGGGACACCCTCGGTCTCACCCCCGGCCGGGTCGGCCTGCTGTTGCTGTCGGTGTCCGCCGGGACGATGACCGCGCTGCCGCTGTCCGGCCTGGTCGTGGGCCGGCTCGGGCCGGCCCGGACGGTCGCCGCCGGGGTGCTGGCCGGGTCGATCGGGCTGCTGGTGATGGCGGTCGGGCTGGCGGCTGCGGCGGTGCCGGCGGTCGCGCTCGGCATGCTGTTGTACGGCGTGGGCACCAGCACGTGGGACGTCGCGATGAACGTCGAGGGCGCGGACGTCGAGCGCCGGCTCGGCCGGACGGTGATGCCGCGCTTCCACGCCGGCTTCAGCCTCGGCACGGTGCTCGGCGCGCTGATCGGCGCCGGCTGTGCGAAGGCCGGCGTCTCGCTGGAGTGGCAGCTCGCGGTCACGGTGGTCGCGATCCTGCTGGCCGGGCTGTCCGGCGTGCGGGCGTTCCTGCCGCCGGTGGTGGCCGAGTCGGCGGCGGCCAACCGGTCCTCGGTGCTGGCGGCCTGGCGGGAGCCGCGCACGCTGCTGATCGGGGTGCTGGTGCTGGCGTTCGCGCTGTGCGAGGGCGTGGCCAACGACTGGCTGGCGCTCTCGCTGGTGGACGGCTACCACGCCGCCCAGGCGGTCGGCGCCGTCGGGTTCGGCACGTTCGTCACCGCGATGACCGTGGGCCGGCTGGTCGGCGGGTCGTTCGTGGAGCGGTACGGGCGGGTCGGCACGTTGCGGGTGACCGCGTTGCTCGCGGTGGCCGGCGTGCTGACGGTGGTGCTCTCGCCGGGCATCCCGGGCGCGCTGGCGGGCGCCGTGCTCTGGGGGCTCGGTGCGTCGCTGGGCTTCCCGCTCGGGATGAGCGCGGCCGGCGACGAGGCCGCCCGGTCGGCCGCCCGGGTCTCGGTGGTCGGCTCCATCGGCTACACCGCCTTCCTCGGCGGACCGCCGCTGGTCGGCCTGCTCGCGGACCACGTCACCGTCCGGGACGCGATCCTCGTCGCCTGCGGCGCGGCGCTGGTCGGCTTCCTCGCCGCGGCCGCCGCCCGCCCGCTGCGAAGTCCGGTCCCGGGGCGCGCGTAACCGTCCGGCTCCCGGGTACCGCCGCGTTGTCCGCAGTTCCGACGACGCAGGAGGAAGCCATGGCGACCGGAGAGACCGGCTTCGACGACGTCACCTTCGACCTGGTCTCCGTGCAGTACCACTCGCTCAAGGCCGGCCACGACTACGGGCAGTACGTCAGGGACGCCCGCAACGCCGGCCGGGACGACATCGCGTCGTTCTTCGAGCAGGTCATGAAGGAAGACTCGGACCGCGCGCACCAGTGCCACCGGTTCCTGCGCGAGCTCGGCGGCACCGACAACACCAGCCCGCAGCGGTGACCGGCCTCCCTCGGCTCGACCGGTGAGTCACCCGTCGAGCCGAGGGGCCCGGCCGTCAGACCGCGGCCAGGGCGCCGTAGGCGGCGCCGAGCACGCCGCCTGCGGTGAGCAGGCCGAGTGCGGACAGGCCGAGCGCCGGCTCGTTGCGGCGCTGCATCTCGACCAGCATGCCGACGGACACCACCGCGATCGCCAGCACGAGCACCAACAGGAACGTCATCTCACTCTCCTCGCCTGAGCGCCGCGCGGCGTGCCCGCGCGGCGCGTGACGGCGCGGTCGAGCCGCGCCGGGGATGCCACCGCCCCGCGACGCGGCGGCGCGTCGCGGGATCTCCGCGGTGCGGACACGCCCGGCGGGGCCGGACGTGTTCCTAGGCGAGAGCGAGGGGCGGGGAGCGGCCGCCGGAGCCGGGGACCGCGGCGGGGGCGAGCGCGGTCGATCGGACGGCCGGGGCGGCCGGGGCGGCGGCCGGGATCGCGCCGGCCGGCCCGGCCGGGAGCGCCACGAGGGGAGCGGGGTCGCGCGGGTCGCCCCGCAGCGTCACCGCGAGCTGCGCGACTCCGGCCGGCAGGGCCAGCTCGACCGACGCCGGCCCGGCGCCGCGCGCCGGCCCGGCTGCCGACCGCGACTCACCCCAGCCGCCACCGACCGCGACGAGGGCAGCCAGCACGGCGGCCAGACCCCACCGCCGCATGCCGCCTCCTCCGCCGGAACTCCCAAGAAGACTTTACCCGGCGGCTCTGACTACACCGGATAGACGGTGATCTCGGTCGCCTTCACCGACACCCAGATCTCGGCCCCGGTGGCCAGCTCGAGGTCGGCGACCGCGTCGGTGGTGACGTCGGCCAGCACGTCCGGCGGGCCGGTCAGCGCGACCCTGACCCGGTCGCCGACCGCCTCGACGCCGGCGATCCGGCCGGCCCAGACGTTGCGCGGGCTGGAGTGCTCCGGCCGGTCCCGGTGCAGCGCGACCGCGGACGGACGCACCGCCACGTGCACCTCTCCGGTGGCGTGCTCGGCGACCACCAGCTCGCCGCCCCCGGTGAGCTCGACCCGGTCGCCCCGGGCGGCGCCGCGGTAGAGGTTGAGCCCGAGCAGGCTGGCCACATACTCGGTCCGCGGGTAGCGGGCGACCTCCGCCGGCGGTCCGCTCTGGACGATCCGGCCGCCCTCCAGCACTACCAGCGAGTCGGTCAGCACCATCGCCTCGACCGCGTCGTGGGTGACCACCACCGCCGGCCCGCCGTAGGAGACCAGGTGCCGGCGCAGGTCGGTCCGCAGCGCCAACCGGGTGCCGGCGTCCAGCGCGGCCAGCGGCTCGTCCAGCAGCAGCAGCCTGGGCCGCGGCGCCAGCGCCCGGGCCAGCGCGACCCGCTGCGCCTGCCCACCGGACAGCTGCCGGGGACGGTGCCCGGCGCGGTCGGTCAGGCCGACCTGGTCGAGCCACTCGGCCGCGTCGGCCCGGGCCGCGGCCTTGGGCAGCCCGCGGGCGCGCAGCCCGTACGCGACGTTCTCCAGCGCGGTCAGGTGCGGGAAGAGCAGGTAGTCCTGGAAGACCACGCCGACGTCGCGCTGCTCCGGCGGGGCGGCGGTGACGTCGGTCCCGTCGAGGACGACGTGGCCGCCGGTGAGCGGCTCGAGGCCGGCCAGTGCCCGCAGCGCGGTGGTCTTGCCGGCGCCGTTGGGGCCGAGCATGCCGAGCACCGCACCGTCCGGAACGGACAGCTCGACGTCCACAGTGAACTGTCCACGCCGGACGACCAGGTGCGCGTCGAGGCTCACGGCCCCTTCCCCGCGTTCAGCACCCGGTCCCGCAGGGAGACCAGGATGACCACCGAGACCACCAGCAGCACCAGCGAGAGCGCGATCGCCGCGTCCGGGTCGGTCTCCAGCGCGATGTAGACGGCGATCGGCATGGTCTGGGTGCGGCCCGGGAAGTTGCCGGCGAACGTGATCGTCGCGCCGAACTCGCCCAGCGCCCTGGCCCAGCACAGCACCGAGCCGGCCAGCACCGAGGGCCCGATCATCGGCAGCGTGACCCGGCGGAACGTCGTCCACCGGGACGCGCCGAGCGTCGCCGACGCCTCCTCGTAGCGGGTGTCGGCCACCCGCAGCGCGCCCTCCACGGTGACGACGAGGAACGGCATCGCGACGAACGTCTCGGCCAGCACCACGGCGAACGGCGTGAACGGGATGGTCAGCCCGAACCAGCGGTCCAGGTACTGCCCGAGCAGGCCGCGCCGGCCCAGCGCCAGGAACAGCGCGACGCCGCCGACCACCGGCGGCAGCACCAGCGGCAGCGTCACCAGCGCCCGCAGCAGCGACCGGCCCGGGAACCGCACCCTGGCCAGCACCCAGGCCAGCGGCACCCCGATCACGAGCGCCACCCCGGTCGCGAGCGTCGCGGTGATCAGCGACAGCCGCAGCGCCTCCCGGACCGTCGGGTCGGACAGCAGGGTGGGCAGCTCGGTCCACGGCGCCCGGACCAGGAGTCCGACCAGCGGCAGCAGCAGGAACAGGATCGCGATCGCGGCCGGCACCGCCAGCGGCCAGGGCGCACCGGAACGCCCCGGCCGCGACCGAAGCAGCTCCGGCTGCCGGCGCCGCGGGAGGTACCGCCGGGTCCGGGAGCCGTCCGCGACCCTCTCCACCAGGGACGGGGTGCCAGCGGCGACCCTGTCCACCAGGGACGGGGTGCCAGCGGCGACCCCCTCCGCCAGGGACGGGGTGCCGTCGGTCCGCCCGGACGTCACGGAGCGGCGAACCCCGCCTGCTCGAGCACCTTCTCGCCGTCCGGGGACAGGACGTAGTCGACGAAGGCCGCGGCCCCGGCCGGGTTGGGCGCCTCGGTCAGGGCCGCGATCGGGTACGACGTCGAGGCGTTCTGGTCGGCCGGGATCTCGATGCCCTTGACCTTGGTGCCGGCGGCCCGCACGTCGGTCCGGTAGACCATGCCCGCGTCGACCTCACCGAGCTGGACGGTGGTGAGCACGGCCTTGACGTCCGCACCCTGGGTCACCGGCTTCACGGTGATGTTCACGTTCTCGAACACCTGCTGGGCAACCGCGCCGCACGGCACCTGCGGCTGGCACAGGGCGACCTTGACGTTCGACCTGGCCAGGTCGGTCACCTCCCTGACGCCGGCCGGGTTGTCCGGCGGGACCGCGATCTGCATCACGTTCCTGGCGAAGGTCTTCGAGTCGCTCGCCCCATCGGCGTCCACCACCTGCTGCATGTTCTTCGGGCTGGCCGAGGCGAACACGTCCGCCGGCGCGCCCTGGTTGATGTTCTCCGCCAGCGACGAGCTGGCGCCGAAGTTGAACTTCACCGTGGTGCCCGGGTGGGCCGCCTCGAACTGCCTGCCGAGGCTGGTGAACGACTCGGTCAACGAGGCGGCGGCGAACACCGTGACGGTGCCGGAGGCCGCGCCCGACCCCGGGGCCGCAGGACTCGAACCGGAACCGGCCGAGGTGCTGCCGTCCGAGCCGCAGGCCGCGGCCAGGGCGAGGGACGCGACGGCGGCGACGGTCGCGAGTCGGTAGTTCGGCACGCGGCCGAGACTAGCACCGCATCCACGGGAATTTTCAGGGGCAAGCACCGCCTTTGCGGTCGGTCACCCGCATCTGCTCGACCGGGAACCCGGCCGCGAACAGCCGGCCGAACACGGCGACCACGCCCCGGGCCACGGTGCGGTGCGCGATCAGCTCGCCGGTGTGCGCCCGCCCGTCGAAGCCGCGGAAGCCGACGTGACGTAGCGCAGGTCGGACAGCGGGACCGGGTAGTCCGCCGACCAGGTGGACCGGCGCTGGATCGCCGGCGGCGCCGGGCCGAGGTCACGTCGCGCGGATGACCTCGAGCTCGCGCAGGCCGGTGCGGTCCGCGGTGGCGTCGCGGGTGAACTCGACCCGGACGTACCTCGCGGTGACGGGTGCCGTGAGGCTGCCGTCGGCGCCGGCGACCGGGGCCGCGGTCCAGGTCGTACCGTCGACCGAGATCAGCACCTGCGAGCTGGTCGGCAGCACGTCCGTCCACCGGGGAGTGATGCGGTTCACCGTGGTGGCCCGGCCGAGGTCGACGGTCAGGCTGGCGGTCGTGGCCGCCGGGTCCGGCGCCCAGATGGTGGCGGCGCTGCCGTCCACCGCCGCCTCGGCGTACATGCCCGGCTCTTCCGAGCTCGCCTGGGCCGGCTTGCAGCGAGCGGCGTCGTCGGTGGGCGCCAGGTCGGGACGGCGGGTCGGGAGCCGCACCGATGCGCCGGTGGCCGATGTCTGGGTGCCCTCCCGCGACTCGACCGCGAAGGGCGTCCCGGCAGTCTGGGTGAGCGTCGTCTGGCTGGGGCCGACTGCGATGTCGAACGTTCGGCCCTGCCAGTGGAGCCCGTGCAGAGCCACCCCGGAGCCCAGCTGGGGCGGCAGCATGGGGTCGACGTGCACCCGGTCCGAGCGCCACCGCAGCCCGGTCAGTCCGTTGGTGAAGACCTGCAGGAAGCCGCCCTCCCCAGTGAGGAAGTTGAGGGCGGGCGAGCCGGCCAGCGGGTCCTGCGCGCCGGGCTTGTCTCCGCGCGCCTCGGCGAACTGGGCGAAGGGCTCGCGGACGAACGGCACGATGGACCGCATCAGGTAGGTGTGCGTCGCGCACCCCGGCTGGCCGATCTGGGCGGCGTCGATGGCGTGCACGGAGTCGGTCATCGCCGGGCCGTCCGGGTCGGTCCGCTGGGCGTAGTAGTCCAGCGTGTTCGATGCGACCTGGCTGGTCATCGGCCACTCCACCGGGTAGATCAGCAACACGGTGTCCGCCTGCTTGATCTGTGCGCCGGTGTAGCCGTCGTACTGCAGGAAGACCTGCTGGGCCTGGTCGAACGGCATCCGCAGGTGGTCGGCGATCGTGGTCCAGGTCGCCGGCGCCTTCCGGCCGAGCACCGCCGCGGCGCTGGTCGCCGCCCGCAGGGCGGTGGCGGCCACGGCGTTGGTGTAGACGCCGTCGTCGACGCCATTGCTGTACTCGTCCGGGCCGGCGACGTTGTTGATCGAGTAGGTGCCGTCCGCGTTCGCGGTCATCCGGCCGGCCCAGAACTCGGCGATGCCGCTGAGCATCGGCCAGCCGTGCCCGCGCAGCCAGGACGTGTCGCCGGTGGCCAGGTAGTACTGCCAGACCGCGAGAGCGATGTCGCCCTGGAGGTGGATCTGGGTGATGCAGTGCGGCGGGTCCACGCTGTGGCACTCCGTCGCCAGATCACCGCTGCTGGCGCTGTTCCACGGGTAGAACAGGCCGTGGTAGCCCAGCCGCTGCGCGTTGGCCCGGGCGCCCGGCATCGTCCGGTACCGGTACTCGACGATCGACTTGGCGACCTCGGGGTGGGTCAGCAGCAGGGCCGGGTACATCCACGTCTCGGCATCCCAGAAGATCAACCCGGCGTAGTTGTCGCTGGTCAGGCCGACCGGGCTGATGCTGTCGTCGGCGCCCTGCCGGATGTTGGACAGCAGGCCGTAGAGCCCCGCGCGCACCCACTGCTGCAGGTCCGGCCGATCGGGCAGCACGATGTCGCTGCGCCACAGTTCGTCCCAGGCCGCGACGTGGGCGCTCGAGAGGGCCGACCAGCCCTGGTCCGCCGCCTGCTGGGACGCGGCCACCGCGGACTTCTCCGGGTTGCCGGAGGAGAACTCGGTGTCGACACCGACGTATTTGACGAACTCGTACGACTGGTCCTTGCGCGCCCGGAAGGTGAGCGCCTGGCGGGCGGTGAGGTTCGCGGCCGCGGTTCGCGTCGTGGCTGTGGCCGTCACGCCCGGACCGGCCGCCAGCGTCGAGGCGACCGCGCCCGCGGTGCCGAGGGTCTCGGCGTCGAACCTGACGTCCTGGGTGAGGGCGCCGTCCTGCGGGCCGCCGCCGGTCGGCACGACCCGCCGCGCGCCGGCGCCGTCGATGACGTCGGAGACCGTGGCGTCGCCGTTCCAGTGCGGCGTCATCGTCAACCGAACCGCGCCCACGTGCTGCTTGGTCTGGTCGGCGAGCACGTCGTAGACAAGGTCGGTCGCCCGGTTGCCGGTGCCGGTGGTCCAGGTCAGCGATGTGCGGAGCAGGCCGCAGCGCAGGTAGAGGGTCTGCCGGTAGTTGGTGATGCGGCTGGCCGCGATGGTCGGTGTGAAGGTCTCGCCGCCGGCTCCGACCGTCAGCGTCGACCAGTTCGGGATCGCGGCGATCGCCTGGCGGCCACCGGCCAGGTCGGGGTCGCGCGCGTAGAGTCCGGCGACGATCGCCGCGTCGTAGCGAGGCGTGAATAGCGGCCAGCCGGTCGGCTCTCCGGTCGACACGTAGCCCATCCCGGCCGGCGGCACCCGCAGCCCGAGGTAACCGTTCCCGACCGCGGCATGGCGGTAGAAGGCCGGGTCGAAGCTCGTCGTCGACAACTCCCAGCCGGCCGACCCGGCGGACTGCGGGCACGGGCCGGCCGGAGCCGCGGCCAGCGCCGGTGCGCGCGCCGCGGCCGGAACGACCGCGACAGCGACCGTGAGCGGGACGGCCAGCAGGGCCGCGAGCCAGGGCACGGCCGGGCGACGGCGGCGCAGTAGCAGCGGAGTCGGAACAGCGGGCAGACCGGACCGGCGCATCGTCTGTTCCCTCCCTGCAGCGGCGGAAAGGCGGCCTCGGATGTACCCGCGGTGACGTGCATCACAAACCGGTGTTGGTGTTCGCCGGCATGCTCGGCGCCGTGCTTTCGCCGATCCGCTGGTGCCGGACCCGCGGCCGACCGTGACGGCCGACGCCGGCCCGCGCACCGGCCGGAGACGACCGGCGCGGGATCGAGCGCCGTCGGCGAGCGTCCCACCCCGAGGGCGGCGGACCCCGTACCGTATGCCGGTCCCGGCAGGACGAGGGGGTGGACGCGGCGGAGATCTCGCACCCGGACACGGGCGCCGACCCGGACGCGGTCGGCCGGATCGCCGGCACCGAGGACGCCACCCCGCTGGTGTTCCGGGTGGCGGTCCGCCCGGAGGCATACCTGCAGCTCGACGACGTGGTCGTGACCTCGCGGGAGGTGCCCGGCGCGGGGGTGGTGACGGTGGCCGGCGTGGTCACCGAGGTCACCGCCCGGCACGAGGGCGCCCAGTTCGCCTCCGACGTGTTCCTGATCTCCGACGGCGTGCTGCCGGCCCAGGTGCAGGAGGTCGCCGAGGTCGCGACGACCAGGGCGGAGCCCGAGGTCTGGGTGCCTCCGCAGCCGGGCTCGGCGGTCTACCGGGCGGTGGACGACGAGCGGGACCGGGCGCTGTGCTTCGACCGGATGGACCGCAAGGTGCCGATCGGGCTCGGCCGGGACGGCCTGCCGGTGTACGTCGACCTCGACTTCCTCGACGGCGCCCGCGGTGCGCACGTGTCGATCTCCGGCATCTCCGGGGTGGCGACGAAGACCAGCTTCGCGCTGTTCCTGCTGCACTCGCTGTTCCGGTCCGGCGTGCTGGGCAACCGGGCCACCAATGCCAAGGCGCTGGTGTTCTCGGTCAAGGGTGAAGACCTGCTGTTCCTGGACGCGCCGAACAACCGGCTCGACGACGGCGCGGTCGGCGGCACCGCGCGCAAGCAGTACGAACGGCTGGAGCTGCCGGCCGAGCCGTTCCGGTCGGTCGCGTTCTTCGCGCCGCCGCGGCCCGGCGACGTGACCGGTCGGCCGAACGTGACCGGCCGCACCGACGGGGTCGGCGCGTTCTGGTGGACGATCGCCGAGTTCTGCCAGCAGGAGCTGCTGCCGTACGTGTTCGCCGACGTGGAGGACGAGCGCAACCAGTACACGATGGTCGTGCACCAGGTCGCCACCCGGCTGCGCACCCAGGGCGCGCCGGCCGGCACCGACGGCGCCTGGACCGTCGACGGCACGCTGCTGCGCACCTACGACGACCTGGTCGACTTCGTGGTGGCGAAGGTCGGCGACGAGGACAGCCGGTGGGAGTGGGCCGGCCCCGCGGTCGGCACCGGCACGGTCAACGCGTTCGTCCGGCGGCTGCGCTCGTCGCTCAAGGCGATCCGGCCGCTGGTCCGGGCCGACCTGCCGCGCACCGGGCAGCACGCGGTGTCCACGGAGGGTCAGCAGGTCACGGTCGTCGACCTGCATGCGCTGCCCGACCGCGGGCAGCGGTTCGTGGTCGGGGTCGTGCTGCGGGCGGAGACCGAGCGCAAGGAGGTGGCCGGCCCGGGTGGGCTGCTGTTCACGATGATCGACGAGCTGAACAAGTACGCGCCGCGGGAGGGGTCCTCGCCGATCAAGGAGCTGGTGCTCGACATCGCCGAGCGCGGCCGGTCGCTCGGGATCATCCTCATCGGTGCCCAGCAGACCGCGTCCGAGGTGGAGCGGCGGGTCATCGCCAACAGCGCGGTCAAGGTGGTCGGCCGGCTCGACCCGGCCGAGGCCGGCCGGCCGGAGTACGGCTTCCTGCCCGCCTCGCAGCGGATCAGGGCCACGCTGGCCACGCCGGGGGCGATGTTCGTGTCCCAGCCGGGGATCCCGGTGCCGCTCGCGGTGGAGTTCCCGTTCCCGGCCTGGGCGACCCGGGCCAGCGAGCGCGGCGGCCCGCCAGCCGGGTCCACTGTGGACGACCCGTTCGACCTGCTGCCGGCGGACGACCCGCCGCCGTTCTGATCGGAGTCTCCGTGCGTTTCCTGCACACCTCGGACTGGCACGTCGGCAAGACCCTCAAGGGTCACGACCGGCTGCCCGAGCAGCGCGAGGTGCTGGCCGAGATCGTGCGGATCGCCCGGGAGCGACAGGTCGACGCCGTGCTGGTGGCCGGTGACCTGTACGAGACGGCGACGCCCGGCGCCGACGCCCAGCAGCTCGTCGTCGGCACGCTGCTCGCGCTGCGGGACACCGGCGCGCAGGTGATCGCGATCGCCGGCAACCACGACCACGCGCCGACCCTGGACGCCTACCGGCCGCTGGCCGGGGCGGCCGGGATCACGCTGGTCGGCCGGGTGCGCCGGCCGGCCGACGGCGGGGTGGTCGCGTTCGACGCGGCCTCGGACGGGTCGCCGGTGCGGGTGGCGGCGCTGCCGTTCCTGTCCCAGCGGTACGCGGTGCGCGCGGCCGAGCTGCTGGCGCACACGCCGGCGGAGAACTCGGCCGGCTACGACGCCTGGGTGCGCGGCATCATCGCGGCGCTCGCCGACGGGTTCGAGGCCGGCGCGGTCAACGTCCTGCTCACCCACCTCACCGTGACCGGCGCGGCGATGGGCGGCGGGGAGCGGCAGGCTCAGTCGATCTTCGAATATCACGTGCCGGCGGCGGCGTTCCCGGCCGACGCGCACTACGTCGCGCTCGGCCACCTGCACCGGCGCCAGTCGGTGCCGGCGCCGTGCCCGGTGCACTACTCGGGCGCGCCGCTGCGGGTCGACTTCGGCGAGGTGGACAGCACGCCGGTGGTGCTGCTGGTCGAGGCGAGCCCGGACACCCCGGCCCGGGTCGCCGACGTGCCGATCACCTCGGCCCGCCGGCTGCGGACGCTGCGCGGCACGCTGGCCGAGCTGTCCACTGTGGACGTCGATCCGGACGACCTGGTCAAGGTGGTGGTGACGGAGCCGGCCAGGGCCGGGTTGCGGGAGGAGGTGCGCGAGCTGCTGCCGAACGCGCTCGAGGTGCACGTCGAGCGGTCCGAGCCGGCCGCGACCCGTACCCCCGAGCGGGCCCGCACCGACCGGGCGCCGGCCGACCTGTTGCACGACTACCTGGCCACCCGGGACGTGACCGACCCGCGGGTCGAGGCCCTGTTCGCCCGCCTGCACGACGAGGTCCTGGCCGGTGACTGAGGACGTGCCCCGATGAGGCCGGTCAAGCTGGAGCTCGACGGGTTCGGCTCGTTCCGGCAGCCGTCCACTGTGGACTTCACCGACGCCGACTTCTTCGCGCTGGTCGGACCGACCGGGTCGGGGAAGTCGACGGTGGTCGACGCGATCGTGTTCGCGCTCTACGGGTCGGTGCCGCGCTGGGACGACCGGCGCGCGGTCGGCTGGGCGCTGGCGCCGACCGCGACCCGCGGCGTGGTCAGGCTGAGCTTCGACGTCGGCGCCGACCGGTACGTGGTGGCGCGGGAGCTGCGCCGGTCCGCGCAGGGCCGGGTCACCGTGAAGAACGCCCGGCTGGAACACGGCGGCGCGGTGCTCGCCGCCGACGGCGAGGTCAGCGGCGCGGTGGAGAAGCTGCTCGGGCTCTCCTACGACCACTTCGTCCGGTGCGTGATCCTGCCGCAGGGCGACTTCGCCCGGTTCCTGCACTCCAGCCCCAAGGAGCGCCAGGACACGCTCGTCGACCTGCTCGGCATCCGGATCTACCGCGAGGTGGCCACCCGGGCCAGGGCGGAGGAGGCGGCGGCCCGGCAGCGCGCCGAGTATGCGGCGCACCGGCTGCAGGGATACGCGGACGCGACGCCGGAGGCGGCGGCCGCGGCGGCGGCCCGGATCGAGGCGATCGCCGCGGCCGGTGCCGAGGTCACCCGGCGGGTGCCGGAACTGGTCGAGGCGTCCGGGGCGGTGGCCGCGGCGGCCGAGGAGGTGCGCCGGCTCACGGGCGAGCGGGCCCGGCTGGCCGGGCTGCGGATGCCCGCTGGTCTGGACGACCTGACCGGAGCCCGGCGCTCCGCGGCAGCCGCACTGGCCACTGCGGACGCCGAGCTTGCCGTGGCCGAGAAGGCCGACACCGCGGCCCGGGAGGCGCTGGCAGCCGGGCCGGAGCGGGCTCCGCTGGAGCGGGCCGGGGAGGCCTGGGCCGAGCTGGCCGAGCTGGCCGGGCAGCTGCCGGAGGCAGTGCAGGAGCGGACCGCGACCGAGGCGGCCGTCCGCGCGGTCGAGGCCGCGGGCGTCGCGGCCCGGGACGCGGTGACCCGGGCCCGGCAGCGGCGGGAGGAGGTGCTGCGCGCCGACATGGCCGCCGCCCTGCGCCCGCACCTGGTCGCCGGCCGGCCCTGCCCGGTCTGCGCGCACCCGTTCGCCCCCGCGGAGCAGTCCCATCGGCACGACGCCGGCGCCGGCCGGCCGGCGGACCAGCCGGACGGCGTGATCCCCGGCCTCGAGGTCGCCGCCGCGAGCCCGCGGACCGGACGCGCGGCGACCGCGGCCGGACCGGGTACGGCCGACGGCGAGGCGCTGGCCGCCGCCGACGAGCAGCTGCGGCTCGCTGAGGATGAGGTCGCGCGCCTGCAGCGGGACTGGCAGGCGGCGAACCGGGCCGCCCAGCAGGCAGCCGGCCGGGTCGAGACGCTGACCGCGCGGGCCGACTCGCTGCGGTCGCGGGTGGACGGCGGCCCGGACGCCGCGGAGGTCACCGCCGGCCTGGCCGAGCTGACCAGGACCGAACGAGCCGCCCGCGACGCCGACGCCGCGCTCCGGGCGGCCCGGCGCGATCGGGAGGCGGCGGCCCGGGCGCTGGCCGAGGTGGACGAGCGGGTGGCCGGCGCCCGGACCGAGCTGGACCGCGCCCGCGACCCGCTGGTGGCGCTGGGCGCGCCGCCACCGGCCCGGGACGACCTCGCCGCCGACTGGCTGGCGCTGGCCGAGTGGGCGCTGGCGGCGGCCGAGGAGCGCGCCGCGGCGCTGGAGAAGGCCGAGCGGGCCGCGGACGAGGCGCGGGCCGCGCTGCGCCGGGACGAGGAGGCGCTGCGGGCCGACCTCGCCGCCGCCGGGATCGAGGTGTCGCCGGGCCGGTCGCTGGCCGGGACCGCCGAGGCCGCGGTCGCCCGGGCGGCCGAGCAGGCCGGCGCCGCGGCCGAACGGATCGCCGAGCGGCAGGCCGAGGCGGCCGCGGAGCAGGCCGCGCTGGCCGAGGCCGAGGAGGCGGCCGGCGTCGCGAAGTTGCTCGGCCAGCTGCTCAAGGCCGACGGGTTCGAGCGGTGGCTGCTCGGTTCGGCGCTGGACGTGCTGGTCGCGGACGCGGGCGCGACGCTGCTCGAGCTGTCCGGTGGACAGTTCGAGCTGACCCACGACGGGCGCGACTTCGCCGTGGTCGACCACGCCGACGCCGACAGCGTCCGGCCGGTCCGGACGCTGTCCGGCGGCGAGACGTTCCAGGCCAGCCTCGCCCTGGCCCTGGCGCTCTCGGCCCAGCTGGCCGGCCTGGCCGCCGGCCGGACCGCCCGGCTGGACGCGATCGTGCTGGACGAGGGCTTCGGCACGCTGGACGAGGCCACGCTCGACGTGGTGGCGTCCACTTTGGAGAGTCTGGTCGCGGGCGGCGATCGGATGGTCGGCGTGGTCACCCACGTCGGCGCGCTGGCCGAGCGGGTGCCGGTCCGGTATGTGGTCAGCCGGACCGCGGCCGGGTCCACAGTGGAGAGACGAGAGGCATGAGATTCTGGGTTGACGCGTGGGACCCGGCGTACGGGACGAGCCCGGACCAGGATCCGCTCGGCGCCTCGCCGGCGGACACCGACGCCGCGGTCGAGCACCCGGTCGACCGGTGGCGGCCGGTGCCGGCGCCGCTGCTGCCGCTGCCGCCGGCCGTGCACTTCGTCGACGGCGTGCGCCGGGTCGACGCGCACGTCTGGATCGAGGCGGCCGGCGACGGCGCGGTCGCCGGCATCGCCGCCTCGTACGCGGCCGGCGTCGTCAGCTGCCGTCCGGGGCTGGCCAGCGTCGACCGGGTCGACGTCCGGCGCGGGCTGTTCACCTCGGTGCCGGGCGTGCCTGACCTCACCCTGGCGAGGGTGACGTACCGGGCCGAGCGGGCCGAGGGCGCCGACGACCTGCGGCTGTCCAACGCGCTGCAGGGGGCGATGGCCGACACCGAGGCCGAGGCCGCGCTGACCGCCCGGACCGGGCCGGACGACCTGCTCGTGCTCGACGGCCCGCTCGGCCAGCGCGGCCAGCTGGCCAGGGTGCTCGGGATGGTGAAGACGCACCGGTCCCGCTACCTGCCGCCGGAGCTGCACGCGCTGGTCGCCGAGCTCGGGCCGGCCGAGCGCACGCCGGTGTTCCGGCTGACCTCCGACTGGCCGCGCTACTCCTGGTACCTGCGGCTGCCGTGCCGGCCGGGCGCGCCGTGGTCGGGCGTGGTCAGGGTCGAGTGCCCTGACGTCGGCCTCGGCGACGCGGTCGAGCTGGCCGAGCTGTCCCAGGCGGTGCTGCCGCGGTTTGCCTCCGTCGAGCACAAGGACCCGCGCGCACCCCAGAACCTCTACCCGATCGGCGGGCTCGAACGGCTCCTGCGCCGCCGGCTCGGCGACCGGCTGCTGCTCGAGCGGGCGCTACGGACCGCGGCGGCGGCCCGGCAGCCGGTCCCGGTCTGACCGGCGAGCGGGGCCGCGGCCAGGGAGGGTCGCCGGGCTGATCCGGTCCGGCGTCCGGTCGGGACAACGGGGGTCGCCCGGCTCGGGCATGCCCATCCGGGCGAGTTGCGCCGGGTGGTCGAGCAGCCGCCCGGCCGGATGCGCGAGCCGCTGGCCCGGGGCGCGACCGGCACGCGGCAGGCTGGGGCAGGAGGTCCCCGCCGCGACGATGTGACGTATCGCTATGTTCCACCCTGGTCCGCCAGGTTCATACGCACGAGCCCAGGCGGCGTCGGACCGAACGGGATGCGCCGCATGTCCTCCGACCCCACCTTCCCGCAGCCGGTCGGCGACCCCATCGACCCCGCCGGGCCGACGCCGATCCTGCCCAGCCCCGACGCCCGCATCGCCGAGCCGCACCGCCCCGGCGACGGCAGCCTGATCGACGGCGGCTACCTCACGACCCAGTTGACCGCGACCGACGGGATCAGCGTCGACGGCATCGCCCCCCGCAGCCTCGACGTCGCCGCGCCCCAGGACACCGCCCAGCGCGCGAGCGACCTGTCCGGACTGGCGAGCCAGTTCGCCGCGGTGGCCCGCGCGCTGGCCGCCGAGGAGACCGTGGCCGAGACCCTGCAGCGGCTGGTCGAGATCGCCCGGGCGACGGTCCCGGGCTGCCACCACGCCGGCGTGACCGTGCTGCGCCGCGGCCGGCCGGAGACGCCGGCAGCCACCGACGACGTGTCGGGCGCGGTCGACCGGGTCCAGTACGAGACCGGCGAGGGTCCGTGCCTCTCGGCGATCCTGGAGCAGCCGACGTACCGGACCGGCGACCTGGCCGCCGAGACCCGGTGGCCGAAGTTCTCCAGGCCCGCGGTCGAGCGGACCGGCGTGCACAGCGTACTGGCCTACCGGCTGTTCACCGAGGCGGACACCCTCGGCGCGCTCAACCTCTACTCGCGGGAGCGGGACGCGTTCGACGACGAGGCGGAGGCGATCGGCACCATCCTGGCCGCGCACGCCGCGCTGGCCCTGGCCAGGGCCCGGGAGCGGGAGCAGATCTCCGGGCTCGAGCAGGCGGTCGCCAGCAACCGGTCGATCGGCATGGCGATCGGAATCCTCATGGCGATCCGCCGGGTCGGACAGGACGAGGCGTTCGATCTCCTGCGGAGGGTGAGTCAGCGGACCAACCGCAAGCTCCGGGAGATCGCGGACGAGGTTGTCCACACCGGACAGTTGCCGGAGGCGCCACCAAAATAATCCTCCCACGAGATCATTGCGGCGGGGGCCGCCGCTGTTTACGGTCTGATTTCACGACACCGGGTTCCTGTGACGGTGTGCGTCGATTCTTTCCCGCCGCACAGTGAGGACCGCGATGGACACAAGCTTGTGGACGGTATTCATCTCCGAGGTCGCCGGGACCGCCGCGCTCACCCTGCTGGGCTGTGGCGTGGTCGCGAACGTGATCCTCGCCGGAACGAAGGGGTTCGGCGGCGGCTGGCTCCTCATCAACTTCGGATGGGGCCTGGCCGTCTTCGCCGGCGTCTACGTGGGGTTCCGGTCGGGGGCGCACATCAACCCGGCCGTCACGTTCGGCCTGCTCGCCAACGGAGCGGATCAGTACGCACCGGGCGTCGACGTCACGTTCGGGTCGACACTCGTCTATCTGTGCGGTGAGTTCCTGGGCGCGTTCGTGGGCGCGGTGCTGGCCTGGCTGTCCTACCGCGAGCACTTCGACACGACCGACGACCCCGCCCTGCAGCTGGCCGTGTTCTCCACCGGCCCGGCCATCCGCACCTACGCGTGGAACCTCGTCACCGAGATCATCGCCACCTTCGTGCTCGTGTTCGTGATCCTGCTCTTCGGCAGCACTCCGTCCGGGCTCGGCCCGCTGGCGGTCGCGCTGCTGGTCGTCGGCATCGGCGCCTCCCTCGGTGGCCCGACCGGCTACGCGATCAACCCGGCCCGTGACCTCGGTCCCCGGATCGCGCACGCGCTCCTGCCGATGAAGGGCAAGGGCAACAGCGACTGGGGATACTCATGGGTGCCGGTGGTCGGCCCCCTCATCGGCGGCGTGCTCGCCGGACTGCTCGCCAACGCGTTCATCTGATCCGCGACGGGAGGATTGTCCATGCCTGATTTCGTCGGCGCCGTCGACCAGGGCACGACCAGCACGCGATTCATGATCTTCGACCACTCGGGCAACGTGAAGGGGATCCACCAGCTCGAGCACGAGCAGATCCTGCCGCAGGCGGGCTGGGTGGAGCACAACCCCACCGAGATCTGGGAACGCACCGAGACGGTGATCCGCACCGCGCTGACCAGGACCAACCTGAGCGCGTCCGACCTGGCCGCGGTGGGTATCACCAACCAGCGGGAGACGGCGGTCGTCTGGGACAAGACCACCGGCCGGCCGCTGTACAACGCGATCGTCTGGCAGGACACCCGCACCGACCGGATCGCCTCCGCGCTGGAGCGGGAGGGCAAGGGCGACGTGATCCGGCGCAAGGCCGGGCTGCCGCCGGCGACGTACTTCTCCGGCGGCAAGATCCAGTGGATCCTGGAGAACGTCGACGGTGTCCGGGAGGCGGCCGAGCGTGGTGACGCCGTCTTCGGCAACACCGACAGCTGGGTGATCTGGAACATGACCGGCGGCGCCAACGGTGGCTCGCACATCACCGACGTGACGAACGCCAGCCGGACCATGCTGATGAACCTCGAGACGCTCGACTGGGACGACGAGCTGCTCAGCTTCTTCAACATCCCCCGCTCCATGCTTCCGGAGATCCGCCCGTCGTCCGACCCGAACGGCTACGGCGTCACCCATGGTGCCGGTCCACTCGGTGGGGAGATCAGACTCACCGGTGACCTGGGCGATCAGCAGGCGGCCACCGTCGGCCAGGTCTGCTTCGCGCCCGGCGAGGCCAAGAACACGTACGGCACGGGCAACTTCATGCTGCTCAACACCGGCACCGAGCTGGTCCGGTCGAACAGCGGCCTGCTGACGACGGTCTGCTACAAGTTCGGCGACCAGGACGTCGTGTACGCCCTGGAGGGCTCGATCGCGGTGACCGGCTCGGCCGTGCAGTGGCTGCGCGACCAGCTCGGCATCATCCGCGGTGCCGAGGAGTCCGAGACGCTCGCCCGGTCGGTGGAGGACAACGGCGGGATGTACTTCGTGCCCGCGTTCTCCGGCCTGTTCGCCCCGTACTGGCGCTCGGACGCCCGCGGGGCGATCGTCGGGCTGTCCCGGTACAACACCAGCGCGCACCTCGCCCGGGCAACGCTGGAGGCGATCTGCTACCAGTCCAAGGACGTCGTGGACGCGATGGCCAAGGACTCCGGGGTCGACCTGGACGTGCTCAAGGTCGACGGCGGCATCACCGCCAACGAGCTGTGCATGCAGATCCAGGCGGACGTGCTGGGAGTTCCGGTGAGCAAGCCGGTGGTGGCCGAGACCACCGCGCTCGGCGCGGCGTACGCCGCGGGGCTCGCGGTCGGCTTCTGGAACAACACCGACGAGCTGCGGGAGAACTGGAACGAGGACAAGCGGTGGACCCCGAACTGGAGCGATGAGCAGCGCCGGGCTGGGTACGCAGGATGGCAGAAGGCCGTACAGCGCACACTGGACTGGGTGGAGGTCGACTGACCTCCGGCTCGGGGAGGTACGCCGTGGGAACTGCCGTCGCACTGTCACCGCAGGCCAGGGCCGAGGCACTGGACCGGATGGCCGAGACCGAGCTCGACGTCCTGGTCATCGGGGGCGGGGTGGTCGGCGCCGGTTCGGCGCTGGACGCCGCGACCCGGGGACTTCGGGTCGGCCTCGTCGACGGGCGGGACCTGGCCAGCGGCACGTCGAGCCGGTCCAGCAAGCTGCTGCACGGCGGCCTGCGCTACCTGGAGATGCTCGACTTCGGGTTGGTGCACGAGGCGTTGCGGGAGCGCGGGCTCATCATCGGTGAGCTCGCGCCCCACCTCGCCCGGGCACTGCCGTTCCTCTACCCGCTGCAGCACCGGTTCTGGGAGCGGCCGTACGTCGGCTCCGGGGTGCTGCTCTACGACCTGATGGCGCTGGCGTCGCCGGCCGGCGTGCGCGGCCGGCTGCCGCACCACCGCCACCTCACCCGGCGCGGCGCGCTGAAGATCGCGCCGTCGCTGCGCAAGGACGCCCTGGTCGGCGCGGTGCGCTACTACGACGGCCAGGTCGACGACGCCCGGCACACGATGAACATCGCCCGGACCGCGGCCCACTTCGGGGCGCTGATCGCCACCCGGACGCGGGTCATCGGGTTCCTGCGGGAGGGCGAGCGGGTCACCGGCGCGCTCGTCCGCGACCTGGAGAGCGACCGGGACATCGAGGTCAGGGCCCGGCAGGTGATCAACGCGACCGGGGTGTGGACCGACGAGACGCAGGCGATGGTCGCCGCCCGCGGGCAGTTCCACGTCCGGGCGTCCAAGGGCGTGCACCTGGTCGTGCCGAAGGACCGCATCCACTCGGACGCGGCGCTGATCCTGCGTACCGAGAAGAGCGTGCTGTTCGTCATCCCGTGGGGCCGGCACTGGATCATCGGCACCACCGACACCGACTGGCACCTGGACAAGGCGCACCCGGCCGCGACGGCGTCCGACATCGACTACATCCTCGACCACGTCAACTCGGTGCTCACCACGCCGCTGACCACCGAGGACGTCGAGGGCGTCTACGCGGGGCTGCGGCCGCTGCTGTCCGGCGAGTCGGAGTCGACCTCGGCGCTGTCCCGCGAGCACGTGGTCGGGCACGCCGCGCCCGGGCTGGTCGTCGTCGCCGGCGGGAAATACACGACATACCGGGTGATGGCCAAGGACGCGGTCGACGCGGTCGCGCACGGGCTGGACGAGAAGGTGCCGGAGTGCGTCACCGACCGGGTGCCGCTGGTCGGCGCCGCCGGGTTCGCCGCGGCCTGGAACCGGCGGTCGCTGACGGCGGCGGCGTCCGGCCTGCACGTGGCCCGGATCGAGCACCTGCTCGGCCGGTACGGGACGCTCATCGACGAGCTGCTCGAGCTGATCGCGGCCGACCCGGCGCTGGGCGAGCCGCTCGAGGGCGCCGAGGACTACCTGCGGGTCGAGGTGGTGTACGCGTGCACGCACGAGGGCGCGCGGCACCTCGACGACGTGCTGGCCCGGCGGACCCGGATCTCGATCGAGACCTGGGACCGCGGCGTGCGCGCGGCACCGGCCGGGGCGGACCTGATGGCCGGACCGCTCGGCTGGTCCCCGGAGCAGGTGAAGAAGGAGGTCGACGCGTACCTGGCCCGGGTCGACGCCGAGCGGCGCTCCCAGCAGGTGCCCGACGACGAGACCGCGGACGAGCTGCGGCTGCGCGCCCCCGAGATCGTGCCGGTCGACCGCTGAGCGAACCCCGGCTAGGTGGCCGCTTCCTCGGCGGCCTCCCTGTCGGCGGCGGTGACGGCGGGTGGTTCCGGGAGGAGAACCGGCCGCCGCGGGCGGAGACCGCTGGCGTCACCGAGTCACGGCTCCGACAGGAGGCGACGTTCGTGGCCTGGATGGCCTCGGCCGGGCTGCGCCCGGTGCGGGCCTGGGTGCGGATCCCGGACGGGCTGGCCGACGACCCGGACCGGCCGCACATGATCATCACGTTCGGGTAGTCGAGTCCCGGTCGCACCGGTGCGGGACCAGCCCGAGCGGCGCGGTCCCGGCCAGCACTGCGAGCCCGTCGGCCCAGGCGCCCGCCGCGTCGACCAGCAGCGGGGCGGTGTGGTCGCCGGCGCGCCAGCGCCCCCGGTCGTGCCGCAGCTCACGCCAACGCCCCCGGTCGCGGCGAGGAAGAAGCCGGCGGCCGCGCCGGCGATGCCGGCACCGACCACGAGCACGTCGCTGTCCACCGCGGCCCCGGACGTCGTGATCAGGGCGGGAAAGGCCCTCCTGCCCGGATCGTACCCGACTCTTGCGAACTGGTGTCAGGCGACCGTTCCGAGAGTGGTGCGGTTGGGCTCGTAGCGGTAGCCGACGTTGCGAACGGTGACGATGCCGGCCGCGTACCGGCCGAGCTTCACCCGCAGCCGGCGGACGTGCACGTCGACCGTGCGGCTGCCCACGTCCGCGCCGTTCCAGACCGAGCCGACCAGCTGGCGCCGGCTGAACACGCGGCCAGGGTGCTCGGCGAGGAAGGCGAGCAGCTCGAACTCGCGGTAGCTGAGCTCGACCGGGTGGCCGTCGACGCTCACCCGGTAGGCGTGCCGGTCGATGTGGAGGCCGTCGCGGGGCCCGGCCGGCCCGGGGGGCTGGGTCGGCTCGGCTGGCTGGGCCGGCTCGACTCGGTGGGCCGGCTCGATTTGGTGGGCCGGCTGGGTCGGCTCGGCCGGCTCGGCCGGCTCGGCCGGGGAGTCGCTGATCGCGACCGCAGCGGTCACGGTGCTGCCGGGCCGATCCTCCAGCAGCAGCCGGCGGGCCTCGTCGGCCAGCCGGCTGGCCAGCTCGGTCAGCTCGGTCGTTCCGGCACCGTCGGCTACCTCCTGCACGACGATGGCGGCGACGGCGTATCTCTCACCCTGCGCGGTCGACACGGGACGCAGCTGGGCAGTGGGGCTCACGGTTTCTCCAGAATCTTCCGCGGCGTGGCGCCGGGGACGGGTGGGCGGTCGGGCAGTCGCGTCGTCAGGAGACGGGACATACCGCGGACGCGTGCCGGCGCAGGTCGAGGAAGACCCGGGACACCAGGTGGCCGCTCACGTCAGCAACGTTCGCAGCCGGTGCGGGCGGGCGTCAACCGGGTTCGGCTGCGGTTCCGTCACCGTCGCCGGGACGTCACCGCGCCGGCAACGGCGCGCGGTGCCCGCGCGACCCCAGCCACGGCCGCCTTCGGCGCCCGCGCGACGGTCTCCGGAGCGACGGCGGCCGCCCGGGCGATCGCCGTCGATCCGCGGACGAGGGCCCGCGGCGCCCGCTGCCACCACGGCCGCGGCTCCGGCCAGACCTTGACCACGGTCGCGGCGAGCCCGGCGGCCACCGCATCCTCGCCCACCGCCCACGGCAGGTCGGGCGTGTGCGTGCGCGCCGGCAGGATCTTCCGGTAGTACGCCCCCGCGTACGTCCCGATCGCCGCCCCGGCGAGCCCGACCGCGCTCGCCACCCCGACCGTGCGGCGGTCGGTCGAGTTCACCGCCAGCGCGCCGACCCCGGCCCCGGCGAGCAGCCGGAAGGCCAGGCCCTGCGGCTCGAGCCGGCTCGGCGTGCTGGGCAGCTTGTCCGCGACCAGCTCGGCCGCCGCGCCGACGCCGGTGAGTCCCCGGCCCGGGGCCGAACGCAGCAGCCGCAGCGCCCGGGTGTCCTGCTTGGACGCCGGCTGCGACCAGGCGAGCACCGCCACCCCGAGCTGGCTGCGCAGCCCGGTGACGACCCCGAGGACGAGCGGGCGGAAGATGGACGCGGAGGTCATGAGCCGATCCTGCCCCCGCTCCGGGCGGATCACGCCTCCGACACGACCGCGATCGCGAACCCGTCGTATCCCTTGCCGCCGACGGTCTGCAGGGCGGTCGCGTCCAGCCGCGGCTCGCTCGAGAGCACGTCGTACGTGGCCCTGGTGCCGACCACGACGTCGCTGGTGTCGCCGGCGTCGGCGACCCGACCGCCGCGGACCACGTTGTCCACCACGATCACGCCACCGGCCCGGGTCAGCCCGACCGCCGCCCGCACGTAGTCCGGGTTGCCCTTCTTGTCGGCGTCGACGAACACGAGGTCGTACGGCCCGGTCAGGGTCGGCAGCGTGTCGATCGCCGGACCGAGGTGCACGGTCACCGAGTCGGCCACGCCGGCGCGCAGCAGGTTGACCCGGGCGACCTCGGCATGCCGCGGGTCGACCTCTAAGGTGTCGATGTGGCCGCCGAGGGCGAGACCGCGGGCCAGCCAGATCGTGCTGTACCCGCCGAGCGTGCCGATCTCGAGGATCCGCCGCGCGCCGATGATCCGGGCGAGCAGCTGGAGGAGCTTCCCTTGCGGGGCGGAGACCTGGATCGCGGGCAGGCCGGCGGCGGCGCTGTCGGCCAGCGCGGCGTCGAGAGCGGGATCGGCCCCGATCAGCCGCTCGGTCACGTACTCGTCGACCCGGTCCCAGATGTCGGCCATGCCGTCATCCAACACCAGCGCGGCTGGGCGCCGTCGAGTACCAGCCTTGGTTCACCCGGAGCGCGGTTCTTCGGTACCGTCGGACAGGTGGACCCGGGGCCCGCCAGGTGGCGGCTGACCACCGGAGAGCTGATCCTCGTGCTCTTCGGGCTCGCGATGCTCGGCTTCGGGATCGGCCTCGGCCTGGCGTGGACCGGGCTCGGCTGGGCGCTGCTGCCGGTCGCCGCCGTGCTCATCGGGTTCGCCTTCACGCTGGCCATGGCACGCACCCGCGGGCCGGCGCCGACCCGGCCCACCGTCACGATGGACTCCGCCGAGGCGATGCCGAAGCTGCAGATCGGGTCGATGCCGCAACCGCGCGCGCTGTTCTACTACCTGTCCGCGACCGGCGGCGCCGCGCTGGCACTGACCCTCGGCGCGCTCGTCATGCTCGCCCTGCCGGGCGACGCGACCGCGCTGGTGCTGCTCGTCATCGGCGTCTTCTGCTGGACCGCGGTGGTGCTGGTCTCGCTGCACTTCCAGTTGCGCCGCTGAGCCGGCCGGGCGGAATCCCGGTGACTGCTCGGCTCAGCTCCGGACGTGGTCCAAGGCAGTGGGGTGGCTGGCCAGGAACGCGTCGAGGTCCGTGGCCGGCCTACCGGTGAAGCGGGGGACGGTGTCGGTGACATCGGCGACGTCGCCGTCGGCGATCGCGACGTAGGTGCTCACCCAGGCCTCGACCTGCCAGTCGGGGGCGCCGTAGACCGCGCGGGACGCGTACGCCTCGTCCATGGTCTGGTCACGGAACTCGATCCGCTTGCCGGACGCGGCCGACATCCGGGCCGCCGCCTCGGTCATCGTGATCGCCTCGGGCCCGGTGATGTCGTGCATCTCGCCGTCGTGACCACCCTCGGCGAGCAGCGCCGCGCACACGCCGGCCACGTCGTCGCGGGTGACGAACGCGGTCCGGCCGCCGTCCGCCGGGCCCTCGATGGCGCCCGCCTCGGTCACCATCAGCGGCAGGAAGTCCAGGTAGAGGTTCATCCGGGGGAACGTCCAGACCACGCCGCTGGCCCTGACCCGCTGCTCGGTGGCCCAGTGGTCGCGGCCGAGGGTGAACGTCGAGGTCTCGGAGGCGGCGACGAACGAAAGGTAGGTGATCTTGCGGACGCCGGCGGCTGCGGCGGCGTCGACCGTGGCGAAGTGCTGCTGCAGCCGGTCGGCCGCCTCCTGCGCCGGCACCAGGAACAGCGTGTCGACGCCGTCGAGCGCCCGGCGCACGTCGTCGGCGTGCCCGTAGCCGGCGATCCGGCGCACGCTCTCCACGCCGGGCAGCTCCGGCGCCCGGGCCGGGTCGCGGACCACGAGCCGCTGCGCGATGCCGCGGGCGGCGAGCAGTTCGGCCACCTTCCCGCCGACCGCCCCGGTCGCCCCGGTCACCGCGATCAACCCGTCAGCCATGCGGCAGACCCTATACGCGGCGGCCGGCGGTCCGATCAGCCGCGCAGGGGCGAGCGGGCGGTGGGGGACAGGCGGACGATCTCGGCCCGCTCGCCGTACTCCCGGGGCCCGTCGCCGCGGTCGAGCGTCACGTAGACCGAGGCGTCGGCGCGGTGGTTCCTATCGCACGGCTACGACGATCTCGGCGGGTACCCTCGTCCGGTGGATTCCGGGACGCCGCTGCGGGTGCAGCGGGCGCAGCGGCCGCTGAGCGATCTGCGGCCGCTGGAGGCGTTCACGACCAAGGTGCTCTACGCCGTGGACGGCGCGGTCGGCGATCACTCGGTCACCACCGACCCGGAGGGCATCGCCGCCGCCGCGCGGGTCGCGGTCGCCGCCGGCGCCGGGCACGTGCTGGACGAGAGCGCGGTCGTGTTCCCCAACGGCGCGGTCACGCTGGTGCTGGTGCTGGCCGAGTCGCACCTGTCGGTGCACACCTGGCCGGAGGAGGGCCTGGTCGCGGTCGACCTGTTCAGCTGCGGCAGCATCGACGGCCTCACGGTGATCGACGAGCTGGTCCGCCGGCTCGGGCTGGAGCGGGTCCGGATGCAGCGTCTCGACCGCGGCCTGGCCGCCGCGCGGTGAGCACGCCCACGACCCTCGATCCCGACGCGGTCGCCGCCGACGTCGCGGGCGCTGTCGGCCTCGCCGAGGGACCGGCCGGCGTACGGGCCGTGCTGCGGGAGATCGCCCGCGGCGCCGGCTCGACCCGGGCGGTCGGCCGGGCGACCGCACTCCCGCTGCCGGTGGTGGCGGCGATCTGCGGCGAGCTGCGCACCCGCGGCGTGCTGACGGCCGACCGCCCGGCCCGGCTCACCGTCGCCGGGCGGGCCGCCTTCGACCCCGGCGCCGCCGTCACCGGCCGGTGCCCGACCTGCGCCGGCCTGGGCGTGCTCGCACCGGCCGAGCTCGCCGCCGCGCTGGCCGAGCCGGCCGCCGCGGCGCCGCCGGTGCGGGTCGAGCTCGACCAGACCCACTGCACGCCGGAGACTAAGGCCCGCCGGGTGCTGGCCATGCACGACGCCGGCGCGCTGACCGACCGCCGGGTGCTGGTGCTCGGCGACGACGACCTGATCTCCCTGGCGCTGGCCGAGTTCGCCCGCCGGCACGGGTCCGGACCGGCCGCAGTGACCGTCGTCGAGATCGACCCGGCGGTCGTCGCGTTCCTGCGCTCCCGCCTGGCCGGCGCGCCGTTCCCGGTCGAGGTCGTCGAGCACGACCTGGCCGAGCCGCTGCCGGCCGGACTGCTGTCCACAATGGACACCGTGCAGACCGACCCGCCGTACACGGTGGCCGGCGCGGAGCTGTTCCTTACCAGGGCGGCGAGCGCGCTGCGGCCGGGCGCCGGGGCCGACGTCTTCCTGTCCCTCGGGGTGCGGCGGCCGGCGGAGACCGTGTCGCTGCAGCAGGTGCTGAGCCGGCTCGGGCTGGCGGTGCGGGCCATGGTGCCGGGCTTCAACGACTACGGTGGGGCCGGCGTGCTCGGAGGCAGCAGCGCCCTCTGGCACCTGGTGACCGCGGGGCCGTCGGCTGCGGAGCCGGGCGCGGTCTACACCGGCACCGGCCGCAACCGCCGCCGGTATGTCTGCACCGCCTGCGGCACCGCCCAGACCGTCGGCGAGGGCCGGCGCTGGCGCACGGTCGGCGAGCTCAAGCAGGCCGGCTGCCCGCGCTGCGGCGGCCGCGTGTTCCGGCCGAGGAGCCGCGGTGCCCGCTGACACGATCCGGCCGGCGACGGACGGCGACCTCGACGCGCTCGTCGACTACGAGATCGAGATCGCCCGGATCTCGTTCGGCGACGAGGCGGTCACCGACCCCGCGCTGCACCGCAGGCGGATCACCGGCTCGCTCGGCAAGCCGGACGAGGTCACGCTCGTCGCCGAGCGGGACGGCGCGGTGGTCGGCTGGGTCTGGCTGTCCGGCCGGACCAACTCGCTGACCGGCGACCGCTACGGCAACCTCCGCTCGCTGGCCACCAGCGACGTGCCCGGCCGCGGCGCGGTCGCCGAGCTGCTGCTCGACGCGGCGCTGTCGGCTGCCCGCGACCGCGGAGTGTCCGAAGTGGTCGGCAAGGTGCACATGCGCAACGTCAACATGCGCGCGGTGTACGCGAAGTTCGGCTTCGCCGCCGAGCATCTGTCGATGCGGAAGGCGCTGTGACCGCCGTGGCGACCCGGCTGGTCAAGGTCGTCGTGTGGGACCTGGACGGGACGCTGTGGCCCGGCGTCGCGCTGGAGTCCGACGGCCTGCCGGCGCCGTACCCGGCCGCGCTGGCGGCGCTGGACACGCTCGCCGCGCGCGGCATCCTGGTCAGCGTGGCCAGCCGGAACCCCGCCGAGGTCGGTGAGCTGGTCGAGCGGTCTGCGCTGGCCGGCCGGTTCGTCGCGGCGCAGTACGGCTGGGGGCGCAAGGTGGACGCGCTGCGCCGGATCGCCGCCGAGCTCGACCTCGCTCTGGACGCGCTGGCGTTCGTCGACGACGACCCGATGGAACGGGCCGACGTGGAGCGGACGCTGCCCGAGGTGACCGTGCTCGCCCCGGACGAGGTGGCGGACGCGCTGAGCTGGCCGGAGTTCGACCCAGGTCCGGTCACGGCGGCGGCGCGGTCGCGAGTGGACAGTTACCGGCAGCGGGAGCACCGGCGGGCGGCCCGCTCCGCGTTCGACGGGTCCGAAGAGGACTTCCTGCGCTGGTGCGAGCTCAGGGCCACGCTGCGACCGGCGGCGACCGGCGACCGGGACCGGCTGGTCGAGCTGGCGCGGCGGACCACGCAGTACAACTCCACCGGGGCTGAGCTTCCCGCCGGCGGCGAGGCCGTGGTGCTGTCGCTGGCCGACCGGTTCGGGGACGACGGGTTGGTCGGGATGGCGGCGGTGTCCACACCGGACGGTCCGGAGTGGACGGTCGATCTGGTCGCGGTGTCGTGCCGGGCCGGCGGCCGCGGTGCGGTGCCGGTGCTGCTGACCGGTGTGGCCCGGCTGGCCCGGTCCCGCGGTGCGCGGCGGCTGTCGGTGCTGTGCCGGCTGACCGAGCGGAACGTGCCGATCCGGCTCGGCCTCAAGCAGGCCGGCTTCACCGCCGCCGGCCGGACCGGGGACGTCGCCGCGTACACCCTCGACCTGGCCGAGAGTCCGGCCTATCCGGGCTGGATCACGGTGACGGAGCAGCGGTGAGCGTGCCCGGGATCCTCGCCGCCGTGGTCGGCGACCCGGCGGTGGCCGGGCTGCCGCGGGACACCCCGCTGCTGTCCGGCGGTCTCGGGCTCGACTCGGTGACCGTGGTCCGGCTGCTGGCCGAGATCAGGACCGCGACCGGAGTGGACGTGGCCGACCTCGACCTCGACCTGGACGCGCTGGCCACGATCGGCACGCTCACCGACTTCGTCGCCGCGCACCGGGAGCAGCGCGGCGGCGGGGAACAGGCCGCCGACGCGCAAGGTTGACGCGGCATGCAGATCGGCATCGTCGGCGCCGGCCACATCGGCGGCACGCTCGCGACCCTGTTCACCCGGGCCGGCCACCAGGTGGCCCTGGCCAACTCGCGCGATCCCGGAACGCTGGCCGACACGGTCGCCGCGCTCGGGCCGAACGCGCACGCCGCGACCGCCGCCGAGGCCGCTGCCTTCGGCGAGGTGGTGGTGATCGCGGTGCCGCTGCGGGCCTACTCCGCACTGCCGCCGGAGCCGTTCGCCGGGAAGATCGTCGTGGACGCGAACAACTACTACCCGCAGCGGGACGGCCAGATCGCCGAGCTGGACTCGAAGTCGGCCACCTCCACCGGCCTGCTGGCCCGGCACCTGCCCGACGCCCGGGTGCTCAAGGCGTTCAACACGATCAACTACGCGCACCTGCGCGACCGCGGCCGTCCGGACGCTCCCGCGGCCGACCGCTTCGCGATCCCGGTCGCCGGCGACGACGCGGCGGCCAAGGCCGTCCTCACCGGGCTCATCGACGAGATCGGCTTCTCCGCGGTGGACGCCGGGACGCTGGCCGAGAGCTGGCGGCAGGAGCCGGGCGCGCCGGTGTACGGGGCCGAGGTCAAGCCCGACCAGGCCGTCGCCCTGCTTGCCGCTAGCCAGCGATCCTGATCTCGACGACGTCGCCCGGCTCGACCCCGAGCCGGGCGGCGGCGCTGCCCCGGTTGACCGCGATCGCGACGTAGCCGGCCGAGTCGGCCAGCACCACCAGCTCGCCGTCCGGCACGTCCGCGAACGTACGGCCGACGGTGGCGAGGCCGTCCTGCACCCGCACCGTCCCGGTGAGCCCGCCGAGGTCGGTCGCGGCCAGCTGCACGTTGCCGAAGCCGTCCACCGACAGCACCTCGGCCCGTACCACTCCCGGTCCGATGTGGACGGTCGGCTCCCGCAGCCGCACCGGGTCGGCTACCGGCGGGCCGAGCCGGGCCGGGTCGAGCCCGAGGCACAGGTGCGCGGCGGCCGGCGCGAACACGTCCCGACCGTGGAAGGTCGCCGACACGTCGGCCAGCCGGTACGCGGGATCGACCAGCTCGTAGGCGTCCGTCATCCCGCCGAGCGCGTCCGCGGCCGGCAGCAGCAGGCCGTTGTCCGGCCCGACCAGCACGCCGCGGGCGGCGACCACCGCGATCCCGCGCCGCTGCGTACCCACACCGGGGTCGACGACCGCGAGGTGCACCGCGGGCGGCAACCACGGCGCGGTCTGGGCCAGCACCGCCGCTGCCCGCCGCACGTCCTGCGCCGGCACGTGGTGGGTCACGTCCACCACCGTGACGTCCGGGGCGATTCCGGCGATCACGCCCTTGACCGTGGCCACGAACCCGTCGAGCGTGCCGTAGTCCGTGGTGAACGAGAGCCAGCGGTAGCTCATACCTCCAGGTGCCGTTCCACCGAGGCGATCTTGGCGGTCAGCATGTCGGTGAAGCCGGGCCTGATGTCGGCCTTGAGCACCAGGCTGACCCGGGGCGCGGACGCGGCGACCGCGTCGGTGGCCGCCTTGACCACCGCCATCACCTCGTCCCACTCGCCCTCGATGGTGGTGAACATCGCGTCGGTCCGGTTGGGCAGCCCGGACTCGCGTACCACCCGGACCGCCTCGGCGACCGCGGCCCCGACCGCCTCGCCGGTGCCGACCGGGCTGACCGAGAACGCGACCAGCATGGTGTCACCTCGCTTCCCGCGGCACCGGGTCGGCCGCTGCGGCTGACCGTACCGAGCCGGGCGGCTCCGGATCCGCGGGCGCACCCGGGTCCGGAGCCGCGGGCGCACCGCCGCAGGCGCGCGCCCGCGGGCGCACCATGGAGGAGTGACGCTGTCGTGGCAGGGCTCGCTCTTCGACT
>Ga0207643_10000312_pt1 | contig 33507 bp, 26 predicted proteins | sample KBSMisM62_FD_184313 | JGI IMG/M metagenome (GOLD analysis project Ga0207643, IMG submission 184313) | Miscanthus rhizosphere microbial communities from Kellogg Biological Station, Michigan, USA - KBS Miscanthus M6-2 (SPAdes) (version 2) | ecosystem: Host-associated > Plants > Roots >... | reverse complement strand
AGTCCCCCACCCTGACCTACGACGAGCACAAGCGCGTGGTCGAGCTCGTGATCGAGACCGCGCGCGGGCGCCTCGCGGTGATCGCGGGCACCGGGTCGAACTCCACCGCGGAGGCCATCGACCTCACCACCCACGCCAAGCGGGCCGGTGCCACCGGCGCGCTGGTGGTGAATCCCTACTACAACAAGCCCACCCAGGAGGGTCTCTACCGCCACTTCCGCGCCATCGCGGACGCGGTCGACATCCCGATCGTGGTCTACAACATCGCGGGGCGCACCGCGGTGAACGTGGAGACCGACACCCTGGCCCGCCTGGTCCGCGACTGCGGAAACATCGTGGGGGTCAAGGAGGCCTCCGGCTCGCTCGACCAGATGACCCAGGTCATCCTGGCCTGCGGCCCCGAGTTCTCGGTCCTCTCGGGCGACGACAACATCACGCTGCCTCTCATGGCGGTGGGCGGCCGCGGGGTCGTCTCGGTCATCGCGAACCTGGTCCCGCGCGAGACCGCGGAGATGACCCACGCCGCGCTCGCGGGCGACTGGAAGCAGGCGCGCGAGCTGCACCTCAAGCTCTTCCCGCTCTCGCGGGCGATGTTCCTCGAGACCAATCCGATCCCGGTGAAGGAGGCTCTGGCCATGATGGGCAAGATCGCGGAGGCCGAGTACCGGCTCCCGATGTGCGGCCTGTCGGAGGCCAACCGCCCCCGCCTGAAGGCGGTCCTGGCCTCGCTCGGCCTCGTCAAGGGCTGACGCCCCGGCCTCCGATGGCGGATGTGGTCGTCGCCGGCGCCGCCGGCCGGATGGGAAGCCGTCTCGTCGCGCTCCTCCAGCCGGAGAGCGAGCTGCGCCTGGTCGCGGCGCTGGAGGCGCCCGGTCACGCCGCGCTCGGGCGCGACGCGGGGGAGTCGGCCGGCGTGGGGCGGCTTGGGATCCCGATCGGCGCGGACGTCGACGCGGCCCTCGGCAGGGATCGCATCCTCATCGAGTTCTCGGTGCCGGACGCGAGCCTGGCCCACGTTCGCGAGGTGGCCCGGCACGGGGGGCGCGCGGTCATCGGCACCACCGGCTTCACCGCCGCCCAGCGCGAGGAGCTGGCCCGGATCGCGACCTCGATCCCGCTGCTGGTCTCCCCCAACATGAGCGTGGGCGTGAACGTGGCCTTCAAGGTGCTGGCCGACATGGCCCGCATGCTGGGCGACGAGTACGACGTGGAGATCGTGGAGACGCACCACCGCTTCAAGAAGGACGCGCCCAGCGGCACCGCGCTGCGCATGGCGGAGGTGGTGGCCACGGCCCTCGGCCGCGACCTGGCCAAGACCGCGGTGTACGACCGGCACGACAAGCTGGCGGAGCGCGCCCGCAAAGAAATCGGCATGGCCGCCCTGCGCTCGGGCGACGTGGTGGGCGAGCACACCGTGGTCTTCGGCTCGCTCGGGGAGCGGATCGAGCTCACCCATCGCGCCCACAGCCGCGACAACTTCGCGCGCGGCGCCCTGCGGGGGGCGCGCTTCATCGCCACCGCGCGGCCCGGCCTCTACTCCATGCAGGACGTGCTCGGGCTCACATGAGGATCGTCCGCTTCCGGGCCGGCGGCAAGACCCGCTACGGGGTCCTCGAGGGCACCCACATCGTGGAGTACGCGGGCACCCCCTACGGCACGTTCAAGAAGGCCCGCAAGAAGTACCTGCTGAGCCAGGCGGTGCTGCTGGCTCCGGTGGTGCCCTCCAAGATCGTGGCGGTCGGGCTCAACTACCGCGAGCACGCCGACGAGATGAACGTGCAGGTGCCCACCGAGCCCCCGATGTTCCTCAAGCCGCTCTCGGCCCTGTGCGGGCCAGACGACCCGATCGTGTTCCCGCCCCAGTCGCGGCGCGTCGACTACGAGGGCGAGCTCGCGGTGGTCATGAAGAAGCGCTGCCACGGGGTCACCGCGGAGCGCGCGCGCGAGTACGTGCTCGGCTACACGTGCCTCAACGACGTCACCGCCCGCGACCTGCACACCCGCGACGGCCAGCCCACCCGGGCCAAGGCCTTCGACAGCTTCTGCCCGGTGGGCCCGTGCATCGCCACCGACATCGATCCCCACGGCGTCGACCTCGAGACGTTCGTCAACGGCGAGCGGCGCCAGGCCTCGAACACCAAGCACCTGATCTATCCGGTGGAGGACCTCGTGGCGCGCGTGTCCGCGGTCATGACCCTCCTGCCCGGCGACCTCATCGCCACCGGGACCCCCGGCGGGATCGGGCCGCTGCGGCCGGGGGACAAGGTCGAGGTGCGCATCGAATCCATCGGCAGCCTGAAGAACCCCGTCATCAAGATCCAGGAGACTCGCGCGTGAGCCCATCGCCTTCGCCCGTACCGCTGGCCGCCCGGCTGGCCAAGCTGCCCCCCTACCTCTTCGCCGAGATCGACAAGCAGAAGCGCGAGGCGCGCGCCCGCGGCGTCGACCTCATCGACATGGGCATCGGGGATCCCGACCTGCCGACCCCGCCCCACATCATCGAGGCGATCAAGCGGTCGGCCGAGACGCCGGCCAACCACCGCTACCCCGACTACGAGGGCCTGCTGTCCTTCCGCACCGCGGTGGCCGACTGGTACCGCAAGCGCTTCGGGGTCACCCTCGATCCCCAGACCGAGGTGCTCACCCTCATCGGGTCGAAGGAAGGCACCGCCCACATGCCGCTCGCCTTCGTGAACCCGGGCGACGTGGTCCTGGTGCCGGATCCGGGCTATCCGGTCTACGCGGCCGGCACGTGGTTCGCGGGCGGCGAGGTGCACTGGATGCCGCTCAGGCGGGCCAACGGCTTCCTGCCCGACCTCGACGCGATCCCCGCGGACGTGGCCAAGCGCGCCCGGCTCATGTACCTGAACTACCCGAACAACCCCACCGCGGCGGTGGCGAGCAAGGAGTTCTTCGCCAAGGTGGTGGACTTCGCGCGCCGGCACCAGATCATCGTCTGCCACGACGCGATGTACTCCGAGCTGCGCTTCGACGGCTACCGTCCGCCGTCGTTCCTGGAGACGCCGGGGGCGATGGAGGTGGGGGTCGAGTTCCACTCGCTGTCCAAGACCTACTCCATGACCGGCTGGCGCATCGGCTTCAGCGTGGGCAACGCGGGAGCGATCGCGGGCCTCGGGAAGATCAAGACCAACGTGGACTCGGGCGTGTTCCAGGCGGTGCAGGAGGCGGGCATCGCCGCGCTCACCGGGCCGCAGGAGCTCGCGGAGCGGTACCGCCGCACCTACCAGGAGCGGCGAGACGTGGTGGTGGCCGGCCTCAAGCGCCTGGGCTGGGAGGTGGACGTGCCCAAGGCCGCCTTCTTCGTCTGGGCCCCGGTGCCGGGCGGCCTCGACTCCCGCACCTTCGCCGCCCGCATGCTGAACGAGGTGGGCTGCGTGATCACCCCCGGCGTCGGCTTCGGCCCCTCCGGGGAGGGCTTCTACCGGATCGCGCTCACCATCGACGCCAAGCGCCTGGAGGAGGCGATGGACCGCCTGCGGGGGCTCAAGCTCTGACGTCTGATAAGATCTTCCTCGAGGACGTCCGCTTCTACGGCCATCACGGCGTCACCCGGGCGCAGCAGACGGTGGGCGCGTGGTTCGCGGTCGACGCGGAGCTGATGCTCGATCTGGCCCCCGCCGCCGCGTCGGACGACCTCCGGTCCACGCTCGACTACGGAGTCATCGCGGCACGTATCGTGGAAGTCTCGACCAAGGAGCGGGTGAATCTCCTGGAGCGGCTCGCCGGGCGCCTCGCACAGATGCTGCTGGCCGAGTTCCCGTGCGACGAGGTACGGGTGCGCGTTCGCAAGCTGACTCCGCCGATGGAGGGGCTGCAGGGCATCCCGGGGGTGGAGCTGACCCGGCGGCGCCGGTAGCGTGATGCGCATGCCGACCCGGTGGCGACGGTAGACGGCCCGACCATGGCGCGCGTGTTCCTGTCCGTGGGATCGAATCTGGGCGACCGGCTGGCGTGCCTCCGGCGCGCGGTCGACCAGCTCCGCGCCATGTCGGACCTCCGCTTCGTCGACGCCTCCCCTCTCTATCGCACCGAGCCCTGGGAGGGCGCGCCGGGCCGCCCGGCCGAGGACACCGGCTGGTTCTTCAACTGCGCGGTCGTCGTCGAGACCGAGCTGGCCCCCGCTGCCCTCCTGGCCCGCCTGCAGGAGGTGGAGCAGGCCCTCGGGCGGGTGCGGCCCCCCGGCACCCCGGAGGCCCAGCGCTACGAGCCCCGCCCGCTCGACATCGACATCCTGCTGTACGACGACCGGGTGATCAGCGGCCCGGAGCACCTGCACATCCCCCACCTGCTCATGCACGAGCGCCGGTTCGTGCTGCGGCCCCTGGCCGACCTGGCCCCCGACGTGGAGCACCCGGTCCTCTACCAGACGATCCGGGAGCTGCTGGACATCCTGGAGGACGAGCACGAGGTCTCGATCTCGGACCTGCCCCGCCGCTGGTTCGAAGACTAGCGTGAGCCGGCCCGATCCCGCCCCTTCGCCCGTGCAGGCCCCGCGCAACCCCCTGACCGGGCTGGTGGTCCGTGGCTGACGACGAGTTCCGGCAGCAGGCCCTCCAGCACCTGGACGCCCTTCACAACCTGGCCGTCTACCTGACCCGGAACGGCTCCGAGGCCGAGGACCTGGTCCAGGAGACCTACGTCCGGGCCATGCGGTTCTCCCACCGGTTCCAGCCGGGAACCCATCTGCGCGCGTGGTTGTTTCAGATCCTGAGGAACACGTTCCTGACGTTCTACCGCCTCCGCGAGCGCGAATCGGCCCTCTCGGAGGACGGGGTCCCGGAGGGTGAGGCGCCCATGTTCCATGACGCCCCCAGCCGCGACAGCGAGAGCGCCGGGGCCCACATGGATCTGGACCGGGCCCTGACGAGGCTGCCCGAGGAGTTCAAGACGCCGCTCCTGCTGGCCGAGGTCGAGGGACTGGCCCTGGAGGACGTGGCGCGCATCATGGATTGCCCGGTGGGCACCGTGAAGTCCCGGATCTTCCGCGCCAAGGAACGGCTGCGCGGGTTCCTCAAGGACTACGAGGGCAACCGGCCACCGCGGACATGACGACCGATCGCACGGACACGACGGACGACGATGGCGGAGTGGGACGGATGCTGCGCGAGCGCCTGACGCGGCACCCGGCCCCGGTCCTGCTGCGCGCCTCGGTGCGCGAGGCGCTCGAGCCGCGCGCGGCGCGCCCGCCGTGGTGGACGCTGTGGGGCGCCCCCGCCGCGGCGGCCATCGCCACCGCGCTGGTGATGCTGCTGTGGATCGCGCCGCGCCTGCCCAGCGCGCCCGCCGGCGACCCGGCGCAGCTGGTGGTCCGCGCGGTCCTGGCCGAGCACGCCCGCAACATCTTCTGGGGCGAGTCGCGCTCCGACGTGGTGCCGGCGGCGCTGCCCCGCGCGATGGAGGAGAGCGGCGTCGCGCTGAACTGGGTCTTCACCGGCGACGACGAGATCCAGCTCGTCAACGCCAAGCCCACCTATCTCGAGGGCCGCCGCGGCATCGAGCTGACCTACCAGGACTCGGCCGGCCACACCGTGACCTACGTGATCGTGCCGGGCGGCAACGTGGCCCTCCCCGAGCGCGGCCGGGTGCAGATCGACCGCTGGCGGCCGGTGGTGCGGAAGGAGAACGGCTTCAGCCTCATCATCTGGCGCCAGCAGAGCCTGCTCTGCGTGCTCGCCTCCGACCTCGTCTCCGACGAGGACCTCGGGCGCTTCAAGCAGTACTTCGTGAAGGTGCGCTCCTCGACCGAGCCGTACGTGACCTACTAGCTCACCCGGTCACGGCATCTTGCCGGTGAGCTTCAGCTGTCGCCCCGCCCGCAGCACGGTCATGGTCACCGGCGCGGCGCTCCCGAGCCGGCTGGTGCGCTCGCGAATCTTGGCCAGGTCCGCCGCGGTCGTGACCGCGATGCCCTCGACGTTGAGGATGATGTCGCCGCCCACCACCAGCGCCTGCCCGTCGATGGTGGCGGTCTTGCGCCCCGGCTTGATCCCCATCGCCTCGCCCGGCGATCCCGAGGCGACGGTCTTCACCAGGAAGCCGCTCGTCTTCGGCGGCAGGTTGAAGAGATCGGCCAGGTCGTCGGACAGGAGCTGCCCCTCGAGGCCGGACCAGATGGATCGGGGCTCCAGCAGGAGCTGCTTCGCGGTGTTCATCGTCACCACGAAGCCGAGACCTTCGCTGCCGCCGCTCTTGGAGATGACGTGGCTCACGATGCCGACGACCTCGCCCGCCATGTTGAACATCGGCCCGCCCGAGTTGCCGACGTTGATGCTGGCGTCGGTCTGGAAGAACTCGGCGAGGGGAATCGCCTTGTAGACCGTGCTCGGGGCCCAGCGGGCGCTGATCCAGCCCACGCTCAGGGTGTGACCCAGCCCGTAGGGGGCCCCCACCACGATCACCTGCTCCCCCACCCGCACCGCGTCCGAGTTGGCCAGCGTCGCGGGCGCGAGCGCGGCCGGCACCTGGCCCAGCTGGAGCAGCGACAGGTCGCCGGCCAGCTCGGTGGCCACCACCTTCGCGGGCACCGTGCGGCCGCCGAGGAACTGCACCTCGAGGCGCCCGGCGCCGTGGACCAGGTGCGCCGCGGTCATGACCTTGCCGTCCTTCGAGACCACCACGCCGGATCCGATGTCGCCGGCCCGCCCTGGCCCGTCCGCTCCGCCATCCAGGGCGCGGACCACCACCACGGTGGGCGCGACCTTCCCGAACAGCTCCGCGACGCCCTGCGCGTCCGCGGAGCCGACCACGCCCCCGCCGGTCACCCCGAGGAGTGACCCCGCCAGCAGCGTCGCCCCGAGGCGAAGCATCCGGGGAGCGGTCCGGACCTTCGGCCTACACCCTGGTCGCGCCGCCACGGACGAAGTGAATGACGAGGGAAATGACCGCCACCAGCAGGAGCAGGTGAATCAGTCCGCTCGCGACGTGAAACGCGAACCACCCGAGCGCCCACAGGACGGCCAGGACGATCGCCACGATCAGCAGCACGGGAGCTCTCCTTTCGCGCCGGGGCGCGTCATGCGGAAACGGTGCGCGCCTTGGCTTCGCGCGACCAGTCCCGGTGTCGGGCGATGGCCTTGACGAAGGCGGCCGCGAGCTGGCCGTCGGCGTCGCGCCGGGTCAGCACGTCCTTCGCGTCCACCCCCGCCGCCTCCACCAGCGCGACCCCGGTCCCGCTCGCCGCGATCGCCTTGCAGTGCTTGTAGGCCTCGCGGACGAACAGCACCGCCGCCGCGTCGCCCGCCAGCCCGCTCGTCGATCGGCTTCCGCCGGGAACGAACACCGCGTCGAACAGCACCGAGCCCACCGTCAGCAGCGAGAAGTCGACCGGGAGCGTGCCGCCCCCCTCCGGCTTCAGGGAGCCGCCGCGGGGCGCCACGATCTTCGGCACCGCCCCCGCGGCGAGGAGTGCTTGCTGCATCGCGGCGACCGCCTCGCCGTCCACGCCGTCGGCGGCCAGGATCGCGACCTTCCGGGTCGCCGCGCTGTCCTTGACCGTCTTCGCCATGCTCAGGGCTTCCGATCGGTCGACCGCCTGCTTCAGGGCGATCGGCTGGAACTTCCTGGGATCGGCGTCGGCGGGCACGCTCCGATTCATGGGGCCGGTCAGCTTCGGCACCGCGAGGCCCAGGCCCTCGGCGACCTGCCCGGCCAGCGTCCGGTCCACGTGGGCCAGCATACCCACCACGCGCTCGCGCACCTCCGGCACCTCGACCTTGCCCAGCTCGAAGCGCAGGGCCTCCACGATGTGCTGCTTCTCGGGGTCGGACTGGCTGTTCCAGAAGAGCGTCGCCTGGCTGAAGTGATCGAAGAACTTCTCGCCGCGCTCGCGCACCTTCGGCCCGCCCAGCCTCTCCGGATAGGTCACGAAGCCCCCGTCGGCCCGGCCGGCCTGCATCGGGCAGCCCCCGCCCAGCGTGTTGGGGTGGTAGGCGACGCGGCCGACGTTGATGTTCTGGCGCATGTGGCCGTCGCGCTGGTTGTTGTGCATGGGCGCGATCGGGCGGTTGATCGGGATCTCGTGGAAGTTGGGGCCGCCCAGGCGCGTGAGCTGGGTGTCGGTGTAGGAGAACAGACGCCCCTGCAGGAGGGGATCGTCGCTGAACTCGATGCCGGGCACCACGTGCCCGGGGTGGAAGGCCACCTGCTCGGTCTCCGCGAAGAAATTCTCCGGGTTGCGGTCGAGCACGAGGCGCCCCACCCGCTCCACCGGCACCTGCTCCTCGGGGACGAGCTTCGTGGGATCCAGGAGGTCGAACGCGAACTTGTGCTCGTCCGCCTCGTCGATGACCTGCAGGCCGAGCTCCCACTCCGGATACGCCCCGGCCGCGATCGCCTCCCACAGGTCGCGCCGGTGGAAGTCCGGGTCCTTGCCCGAGATCTTGAGGGCCTCGTCCCACAGCACCGAGTGCACGCCGAGCTTCGGCTTCCAGTGGAACTTGACGAAGCGCGCGGCGCCCCGGGCGTCCACGAGCCTGAAGGTGTGGATGCCGAAGCCCTCCATCATCCGGAGGCTGCGGGGAATCGCCCGATCCGACATGACCCACATGATCATGTGCATCGACTCGGGCATGAGCGAGACGAAGTCCCAGAACGTGTCGTGGGCGGAGGCGGCCTGGGGGATCTCGTTGTGCGGCTCCGGCTTCACCGCGTGGACCAGGTCGGGGAACTTCACCGCGTCCTGGATGAAGAAGACGGGGATGTTGTTGCCGACCAGATCGAAGTTGCCCTCGTCGGTGTAGAACTTCACCGCGAAGCCGCGCACGTCGCGCGCCAGATCGGTCGACCCCCTCGAGCCCGCCACCGTGGAGAACCGCACGAAGACCGGCGTCTTCTTGTCGGGGTCCTGCAGGAACGCGGCACGGGTGTAGCGGCTCAGCGACCGGTAGACCTGGAAGTAGCCGTGGGCGGCCGCGCCCCGGGCGTGGACGACCCGCTCCGGGATGCGCTCGTGGTCGAAGTGGGTGATCTTCTCCCGGAGGATGAAGTCCTCCAGGAGCGACGGCCCGCGCGCGCCCGCCTTCAGCGAGTTCTGGTCGTCGTTGATGCGGAGGCCCTGGTCGGTGGTGAGGAGTTGCCCCTCCGGATCCTCGCGGAACCGGTCGAGGGCCTCCTGCTTGGCGGAATCCGGTCGCGCCGGGCTGGACGGCCTGCGGGCTGGCCGCTTCTTGCTAGGCATGGAGCTTCTCCGCCTTCAGGAATTGGATCGCGCCCATCTTACCTCCTCGTGCACGGGGTTATGCCTCGGGGGCCGTCTCGTATGGGAGAAGGGTGACGCAAGGACCGTGCCCTGACGCCGCGAAAACGAGAGCCGCGGATCGGCGAGGTATTGTCGAGACCACCCGAGGAGAATTCCCTGAACGACTCCTGGACGACCCGGTAACAATGTGCCGCCCCGGTAAGCCGGGGGCAGTGCGATCGACCCGTTGCTGCGCTCTCGATTCCTCTTGGGCCGCCCAGGCAGCGCCATCACCACCCAGGCGACCATGACGACCGCGGAGTCGCGGACTCGGCGCATGCTGGGCGCCCACCTTGCTCGCACCGACTCACCAACGCCAAAGGGCCACACCACATCGCCTACGTGATCGAGCCCGCCGGCACCGTGGCCCGGCCCGAACGCGAGCGCGTGCCGATCGATCGCTAGGGCGCGCCAGGCGCTCCGCCTGCGCCCGGGCGACGCGCGGGCGCGTCGTGCGCCCCGGTGGGGCGCGAGGATCTTGGCGCGGACCATCCGCGCCGGGTCCCGTTGGCGAGCAGGCTTGGGCTGCTCAGCACATCTCGAGCCGGCCGACAGCCGGTAGGGCCGGAGCGACGCTACGTGTCCGTGCGCAGCTTCTCACCCACCCACCGAAGCGGCACGATCGGCGGCGTTGAGGTCCACCGGGTGAGGCGGTCCAGATCCGAGATCACACGTTCGACGAGGTCCGAGCGATCCTGCACAGTGGGTCGGTGCCACCCTCCTCACGCTGGAAAGCCTCTCTTCAGACAGATCCGGTCGGATTCGCTGCCGGTGAGCGTCAGTGCGCACTCGCCGGGCCATGCCTCACGCGACCGACGCCTCCCTCCGGGGTTTTGAAATGCCTCTAGCCTTGTCCCCCGCCGAGGAGAGAGTCAGGGTTGAGGTGAGGGACCGATTCTCTCACCTGTATCGCCCAGGGTAGCGCCATGATCGCCCAGGCGACCATCACCACCTCCGAGTCGCCGAAGTTGTATTCGGAGAGGCCTCCAACGAGAAAGCCGGTGATGGCGGCGAGGGCCCCCATCGCGAGGGTCCGCTCGCGCACCGCCTCGACGGGCAGCCGGCGCAGGCGCCCGATCGCATGCGCGTAGAATGCGATCCAGAGCCAGAGCCAGGCGGCAAACCCCAGCACCCCGCGCTCCACGAGGATCTGCAGCGGGGTGTTGTGCACATGACCGGTGCGCTTCTTGACCGCCTCCGGCAGCGCGTAGCGCACATATTCCCGCTTGACGCCGCCGGGACCTACGCCGAGCAAGGGGTGCTGGCGCCACATGGCGAGTCCGCTGCGCCACATGTAGACCCGCTCCCTCACGGTGGGATCGTCGGCATCGCCCATACTGCGGAATCGCTCGCGTAGGTGCTGGGGGCCCGACAGGGCAGCGAGCCCGAGCAGCACGAGGCCGCCCACCAAGAGCCACCGCCCCTTCCGGGTCCCAGGAAGCAGCCCTAGCACCCCCGCTGCGAATCCCATCCAGGCACCGCGCGTATAGGTCGCCAGCAGGCCAGCGAGAGACACCAGCCAGGGTAGAGCCAGCCATCGGGTGCAAGCGCCTCCCGGCAGGAGGCGGGGTACGTTGGCCAGCAGCACGAGGTTCAGCACTCCCGCCAGGGTCATGTAAATGCTGAAAAAGCCGCGCGCCCGGTAGCAGCGATGATAGAGCCAGCCGGGACGGCCGTAGTCCGGGGCCGTCCCCGGGCAGACGAGCGTCTGCAGCAGTCCGACACCCGCGGCGATCGTCACCACCACGAGCAGCGCAGAGAGAAACCGGGACGCGTCCTCCGGTCCGGCCAGCGCATCAGCGGTCACGTAGAGAGCGGCGACGAGCAGCAGTCCCTTGCATGCGCTCAGTGCGGGGAGGGACGGGTACTCGGCGGCCACCGCCGAGATCAGGCTCACCGCGCTAAATGCCAGGACCGGCTGCCACAGCGGCCAGCGCGCCGCCGCGCGTACCTGCGGATCGCGCAGGCGCCAGAGCCAGAGGAGCGTCAGGAGCGTCAGCGCGGTCTCGGACAGGGTAATGGAGAGCCCGAGGCCGAGGACGAAGGCCCCGAACCCGACGCGGCGGAGCGCGGTCACGTCAATAGGCGTTGCGATCGAAAACCACTCGAGAGAGGGTCAGCATGATGATCTTCAGATCCAGCCAGAGCGACCAGCGCTCGATGTACTCGATGTCACGCTCGATGCGCTTTTCCAGCGAGGTGTTTCCCCGCAACCCGTGCACCTGCGCCCACCCCGTGATACCGGACTTGACTTTGTGACGGAGCATGTAGCCTGGCACGGTGCGCCGAAAGTCCTCCACGAAGACGGGCCGCTCCGGTCGGGGACCGACCACGCTCATCTGCCCGCGGAGCACGTTCACGAACTGCGGTAGCTCGTCCACGCTGAAGCGCCGCAGGAAGGCCCCGAGGCGGGTCCGCCGCGCGTCCCCCTGCGAGGCCCAGACCGGCCCGGTGCTCGCCTCCGCGTTCACCCCCATGGTCCTGAACTTGAGCATCTGGAACCGCTGGCCGTCCAGGCCCATGCGGTCCTGCCGATAGAGAATCGGACCCGGCGAGGTCAGCTTCACCGCGAGCGCGATCCCGAGCATCACGGGCGAGAGCAGCACCAGCACCGCGGCCGCGAAGACCACGTCGAACGCGCGCTTCGCGATCCGGCTCCAGCCCTGCAGCGGCGAGTCCCGCAGATGGATGAACGGAATGCCCTCGAAGTCCTCGACCCCGCCGCGCAGCGACGTGAACCGGACCAGGTCGGGCACCACGTGGATCGTGACGGGCTCGTCTCCGATCGCGTCGAGCAGGCCGGGGAGCCGAGCGTAATCTTCGTGGGCGAGTGCGATGATGACGTGATCCACCTCGTGCGCGTCCAGGACTGCGCGAAGATCCGCGTAGCCGCCAAGCCACCGTGTGCCGGCGTGGTCCTTGTCGTCCCCTATCAATCCGAGGACGTGCAGGCCCACGTCGGGTCGCGACTGGATCCGCTGGAGCACGGCCGTGACCGACTCGCCGTCGCCGATGATCACCGCGCCACGGAGGTTGTAGCCGCGGCGGCGCGCGAAGCGCAGGGCCTCGCGGAAGGCGGCGCGGGAGAACCAGACCAGACCGATCGAGAGCAGCCAGAAGTACACGATGACGACGCGGGAATACTCGTACCCCTTGAAGAAGAAGGCCATCACCGCCACCAGCACGAGAGCACCCATGGTGGAGGCCTTGGCGATGTCGGCCGCCTCCGAGAGATGCGATCCAATGCGTCGCGGCCGGTAGAGATCGAACGCGCGGAACGACACCCCCCAGACGAGCAGGATCGGGATCAGCATGAGCAGGTACGGGCCGAGCGGTGGAACCTCGCCGCCCGTGATCGGAGGCACGATCACGTAGAAGCGAACGCCGTAAGCGAGCAGCCAGCAGCCCGCCACCAGCAGCAGGTCGGACACGAGCATGAGCTGCTGGAACAGGCGCGAGTAGGCCTTCAGCACCCGCCGTGCTCCGCGAGCTTCGCCGTCAGGTAGGCGTGGATCCGCTCCTTGAACAGCGCGCGATCGAAGGCCGCGGCGCGGAGCCGGAGGGTCTTGGGCTCGAATCGGTACTGGCCGGACTCGAAGCGACGGATCCCGTCCACTAGCGCGTCCACCGTCTGGTCGGCGAAGAAGAGACCGGTCGGGGGCTCCGCGCCACCCGGCGGAACCACGGTCTCGAGCGCGCCCCCCCGCCCGAAGGCGATGACCGGCCGTCCCGCGGCCATGGCCTCGAGCGGAGTGATGCCGAAGTCTTCCCGCGTGGGGAAGATCAGCGCGCGGCAGCCGGCGTACAGCTCCGCGACCGTGGAATCGTCGCGCCACCCGAGGAGCTCGACGGTGGGCCCGGCCAGGGCCCGGAGACGACGCTCCTCCGGCCCCGTCCCGACCACTAGCAGACGGCGGCGCAGGCGGGTGGCCGCCTCCACCGCGAGGTCCACGCGCTTGTAGGGCGTCAGGGCGGAGACCACCAGGTAGAAGTCTCCCGGCGGGGACTCGTCGATCCGGAAGCGGGACACGTCGACCGGCGGGTAGATCACGTCGGACTCACGGCCGTACGCCCGCCGGATACGATCGGCGATGAAGCGCGAGATGGCCACGAAGTGGTGTACGCCGGCCGCGGTTTTCCGGTCCCATCGTCTGAGCGCCGCCGCGACGGCCGGCATCAGCAGGCGGGTCGGCCAGCCGGCCCGGGGCCCGAAGTACGCCTCGTAGAGGTCCCACACGTACCGCATCGGGGTGAAGCAGTAGCAGACGTGGAGCGCCCCGGCCGGCACGCGCACGCTCTTGGCCACCGCGTGGCTCGCGGACAGAATCAGGTCGTAGCCGCGGAGGTCAAAGCCGCGGATGGCGGCGGGAAAGAGCGGGAGATACTGGCGATAGCGGCGTTCCGCGTCCGGGAGGCGCTGGATGAACGAGGTCCGGATGGGCCGACGCTCTATGGTCGGTGACACCGAGCCGGGCGCGTGGAGCAGGGTGAAGATGGGGGCCGTAGGGAACAGTTCGCAGAAGACCTCGAGGCACCGCTCGCCACCCCGCATCCCGGTGAGCCAGTCGTGGACCAGCGCCACGTTCATGGTGGGCCGCCGCCCCGCGGCGTCAGCGGGACGACGACATCTTCCGCTGGCGCCAGTACGCGAGGAGATCCTCGAGAGTCCGCTCGAAGGGAATCTCCACTTCCCACCCCACGGCCTTCTGGATCTTGGACGGGTCTCCCTCCAGGATCATGACGTCTGAGGGCCGCAGCCGGGCCGGGTCGGTCTTGACGACGATGTTCTTGATCCGGGAGTGTTCCAGAAACAGGTCGAGCACCTGCTGGATCGCCCATGAGCGTCCCGAGCACAGATTGTAGACCTCTCCCGCCTCCCCGCGTTCCAGGAGGAGCCAGTAGCCCCGGACGATGTCGCGCACGTCCGAGAAGTCCCGCCGAGGCGTCAGATCACCAACCGAGATGACCGGCTCGCGTAGACCGGCCTCGATCTCGGCCACCTGCTTGGCGAAGTTCGAGGTGACGAAGACCTCGCCGCGACGCGGTCCTTCGTGGTTGAAGGCGCGCGTGCGGATGATCGGCAGGCCGTAGCTCATGAAGTACTGATAACCCATCATGTCCTGAGCCACCTTGCTCACCGCGTAAGGAGACAGGGGCCGTAGCGGGTTGCTCTCACGAATCGGCAACTCGTCCTGGTGCACGAGACCGTACTCCTCGCTGCTCCCCACCACCAGGACGCGCGGCGCGATCGGGAATCGACGGATTCCTTCCAGCAGGTTGGTCTGGGAGATGATGTTGTTCGACAAGGTCTCGGCCGGCATTTGCCAGGACGCGCCCACGAAACTCTGCGCGGCCAGGTGGATCACGTGGGTCGGCTCCGCCACTTCGAGCAGGCCGCGCACCGCGGCCAGGTCGCGGAGATCGCACTCGATCAGCTTGATCTGCGAGCGCAGGTGCTCGATGTTCTCCGTCCGGCTCCGCCACCGGCTCGAGCCGAAGACCGAGGCACCGTGTGCGAGCGCATACTCCGCCATGTGGCTGCCGACGAAACCGGTGATCCCGGTGATGAGCAGACGCATTCCGCAAGATTATACACGAGCCTCCGGGAACTCCCGCATCATCGGGGCGCCGGCGCCCGCCCGGCGCTCAGGTCTTGGCGCTGAGAAGCAGGGCGGTCCCCAGACCGGTGAAGATGATGTTGGCCGACCACGCCGCCAGCGCGGGGGGCAGCAGGTCCGCCCGGGCGAAGGCGAGGGCGACCGAGTGCACCATCCAGTAGGCCACGGCCACCACGATCGCGACGCCGATGCCGACCGCCCTGCCGCCGCTCCGGGGCGTCGCGAGGGCAAACGGGATCGCAACCAGCGCCATGATCAGATGAACCAGCGGGAAGGAGAGCTTGGAGTAGAGCTGGACCAAATACGTCCCCACCTGATGCCCCCCGTCGCGGAGCTTCGCCACGTAGGCCCGCAGCTCCCGGAAGCTCATGGCATCGGGCAGCTTCTGGACCCGGATGAAGTCGTCGATGTGCTCCGGCAGCTCCATCACGCGATGGTCGAAGCTGCGCGATTGCACCTGCTGAGACGCACCGATCTGGCGCGCGATTCCCCCCCACATCTCCCAGCCGTCCGAGACCCATTGGGCCCGGCGGACGTCGAGTCGACCGATCAGGCGGAAATCCGGCGACAGGTCCAGCACTATCAGTCCGTCCAGGGACCGCGCCACCGGATCCAGCAGCCCGATCTTGAGGAAGCGTCGATCGGAAGACCGGAACCACATCTGGCCCTGCTGCTGCAGGTGTCGGGGGGGAAAGCCTCGGATCTTGACGCGATCCACCTCCTCGGCCTTCGCGGCGATCAGCGGCAGCGCGGTCTCCTGGAAGACCAGGGCGCCCACGCTGATCAGGAACGCGATCACCAGGATTGGAGCGCACGCCCGGTACAGGCTCATGCCCGCCGCCTTCAGCGCGTCGAGCTCCCGCTGGCGAGTCAGCGAGACGAACAGAAAGACGGTCGCGACCAGCACGATCAGCGGCAACCCCTTGTAGAGCTCCCGGGGCACCAGATAGAGAAAGTGCTGAGCGATGTAGATCCAGGGGGGCTTGGCGCGAAGGAACCGGTCCAGGCTCTGAATCAGATCGACGATCACGCTGAAGGCGGCGCCGATCAACAGCCCGATCCCGATCAACAGCAAGTATTGGCGCATCAGATACCGGTCGATGATGAAGCTCGACCCGCGCGGCCCCCGCATGCGGAGCCCGGCGGTCCAGCCGGGCCCGCGCGGGCCCCGCTCTCGACGGCCCTGCGGCAGCCAGCCCGCCACCCGCCAGACGAAGCCCAGCCATCCGGTGGGTATTCCGGTGGTGACGGCCCGTAACAGTGCCAGGCCGATCACCATGAAGATCGCGTTCGGCAGCCAGATGGCCAGCCAGACCGGCAGGCGCCCGCCCAGCGCCGGACCCTCGAGGGCGGTGGAGAGGATGTAGTAGCAGATCACGATCGCGAAGCTGGAGGTGATCGCCACCGCACGCCCACCCCGGTGCGACCGGATGCCCAGCGGGAAGCCTACCAGCACGAAGACGACGGCCGCCACAGGCAGGGCGAACCGCTTATGAAGCTCGACGAGGAACGGCGCGGCCTTCCCTCGGTCCTTCCCCTCCGCGGCGGCGGTCAGGGCCCCCAGCGGCATCTCCTTCTCCGGCTTCGCTTGCTGCTCGGCCGTTGCGGTCGGATTCGAGAGCGGCAGATTCAGGTCGTACAGGGTGAAAGTGGTGAACCGGAAGCGCCGCGGATCCGCGGCGTCGCTCTCGTTGATGGTCCCGTCGATAAATCGGAGAGTGAGACGGCGGCGCTCGCTGTCGGATAGTACCCGTCCCTCGCGAGCCACGATGATCCGCGACAGGGCCGGGTCTCGCTCGTCGGAGGCCAGCAGCCCTTTCAGCGCGAACTGCGAGGGGCTCACCTCCTCCACGTAGAGCACGATCCGGCCGAATGTGCTGACGAACGCACGCTCCTGAATACCGGCGGTGGCCTGCGTTTCCGCGATCCGGAAGAGCTGCCGCTGGAAGGCGGCGCTCGCCCATGGGTTGACCGCCAGGGTGAGCCAGCCAATGAAAACGCTCGCGATGATGCCGACGGCAAGGAACGGCCGAAGGAGCCGGGCGGGGCTGACCCCGGAGGCCTTGAGGGCAGCCACCTCGAGATCGGCGCTCAGCCGCCCGCCCGCGATCAGCACCGCCATTAGCACCGCGATCGGCATGCTCAGCGACAGCAACGGCGGCAACAGGTAGAGCAGCAACGCTAGCACCAGCCGAGCGGGCACCTGCTTGCCGATCACCAGATCGGTCAGCTGGTAGACACGGTCGATGACCAGGAAGAAGGTGAACACCGCGACGCTGATGACGAACGGCGGCCAGAGCTCGAGGGTGACGTAGCGATCGATAATCCGGATCATCCCGTGCACATTGTACGCGCCCCGGGCGGGGTCGCCCCTTTCCTGCTACACTGACCCTCGATGCGAAGGCTCCTGCGGGCCATGGTGCCCGAACCCGCCCGTACCCCGGTCGATCGACACGCCGATATGAGCGACCGATCGCGTCACGCCGCGATTGGCCTGCTCCTCGCGCTGGCGGCCTGCCTCGCCGCCGGCTGCGGGTACGGTTTCCGCGGCAACCTGCCCGCCCACATCAAGACGGTGGCGGTGCCCGTGTTCAAGAACAGGACGCAGGTGGCCGGCCTCGAGAACACCATCACCTCCGCCGTCGTCTCCGCCTTCTCGAGCGGAGGCCGGCTCCGCGTGGTCCCCGTGGAGCAGGCCGACTCGATCCTCGTAGGCGAGATCGTCGGTTACGAGGTGGACGGGGCGGGCTTCGACCGCAACGCCAACGTGCAAGCCTACCATCTGCGGGTCGTGTTGAACGTGGCTCTCCGGGACGTGCGCGAGAACAAGCTGCTGTGGCAGGAGACGGGCCTGACGCAGACCTCCGACTTCCAGGTGCAGGGCCAGGTATCGGATACCCTTGCCCAGAGTGGCGGCGCGGCGAGCCAGGCGGCGGCCGACATCGGCCGCAAGATAGCCAACGCCGCCGTGGAGCTCTTCTAGAGCCCCGGTCGGGCCGAGGTACCCACCTGCCCGATCCCGAGCAGATTCACCGAGAAGCGGAACTCGCTGTCGCTGTGGTGCCGGTTGATATAGATCGCCGAGATCGACCAGCAATCGAAGCGCCACTCGAAGCCGCCACGGACCTCGACCGACGCGGTGCCATTGACGAGCTCCCACGCGGCACCAGCCCTCACCTCGAAGTTAGGCAGGATCCGGGCCGTCCCCTCGGCGGTCAGGGTGCGCTGGGTGCCGGTCGGCGCGATCTGAGGGCCAAAGAGGACAGCGGAGCCCTGCTCGTTGAAGCGGGGACCGGCCGCGAAGGAGAATCTCGGGTACACGACGCCGACCGTTCCGGCCGCTTCGCGGAGCCCTAGCCCGTACATGTTGTAGCGGGCGTAGCCGGCGATGCGGATGCGCTGGTTCGGCTGCAGGGCCAGGTCCCCGTACAGATCGCCGACCGGCTCGCTGACCGGCTTGAAGTTGTAGGTCTGGCTCAGGGTGAAGCGCGCCAGGTCCCAGCGCACCGCCTGCTGGTCCGGCCCCGCCACCGTCTTCGCTCTCAAGACGTTCGACACGGAGTACGTCACTTCGTTCGCCTTGCCGAGCCGGTCTATCCCGTGCGCTCGCTCGTAGCCCGGGTCGATTCCCGTCGCCGTGTTGTAGCCCGGGTCGTAGGTCGGCATGTCCTTCTGATCCAGCCCGCGGATCTCGATGAACGTCGCGCGGGGCTCGATCGAGTGCTGGAGAGCCGCGATGCCTCCGGCGCCATTCGTGCTATAGACCCGCGTCATCTGCGTCTGCACTTCCACGCCCGCCTCCACCTGGCGGCGCAGCCGCGGATCGTAGACGGAATCTTGACTCAAGATGCCGTCCACCCCGGTGTGAAACCCGGTCACGCGCTGGTCGTAGTATGTGAGGCGTCCCCCGGCAAACGGCGTGACGGTCACGATACCCGCGATCGGGATCGGCACGAAGAAGCGAGGGTGAAAATCCGCCCGCATGCCCTCGGGGCCGTCCACCTCCCGGATGAAGTTGACGAAAGACGCATTGGTCTCGTAGAGCAACCAGGGAGCCCCCGGGACGGCCTGGCGGACGCCCGCGAGCTGGATATCTGGCACGCGCTGCAGCTCGATGGGGCGGAGCGTTGTCAGGTCCTGGTACCACCGCACCCGCCCGAGCAGGCTCCAGCTGGGCCAGGTCTTGGTGAGCGAGACATCGGTGATGGCCGCGAGTCGGGAGCGCTCGGTCAGTCGGTCGGCGTAGTCGCGGAAGATCCGGTCGTCGCTCGTGACCGAGGAGTCCACCTTGAAGGCCAGGCTGGGCGTGATCCGCCAGTCGTGCCGAAGGGAGGCCCATCCTCGATTCTCGGGAAGCCCGGGGTCTCGACTTCCACGGAAGGCCTCGGTGATCCCGAAAGCGGACAGCTCGCCGCGCTGGTCCCGCGACAGGATGTAGCGGTAGTCGGCGTCCAGACCGACGCCCCGCGCGCTGAAGGTGTCGAGCGACACCGTGAGGTCCTGGCTGTCGTTGATCGCCCAGTAGTAGGGAACCTTGGCAAAGTAGCCCCGACGGCTGGACTGGCCGAACTCGGGGTACAGGAAGCCGGACTGCCGCTCGCGGCGCAGGGCAGCCGCGAAGAACGGGACCCAGGGCAGCAGAGGCACGCTCTTGACCCAGAACGAGGCGTCCCGGCCGTAGACAATGTCGTCCAGGTCCGCTGTTCCCGACCCGAAGTGGAACGACCAGGACGGGTCGTCCCCCTCGCAGGTGGTGAACACTCCGCGCTGGATGTCGTAGACGCTGTCACCGATGCGGTCCATCCGCTCGCCGGAGAGGTGGTAGTAGGGGGCCGAGAACCCCGAGCCGTTGTAAACGACCCCGGTGCCGGTCTTCAGGTTGTAGTCGATGCGCTCGCCGACCAGGCGGTCGGGCCCGTCGTAAAAAACCACTTTCCCCTGGGCCACCGCCTGCCCGGTATCGCGGTTGATCTCGACGCGGTCGGCGAGCAGGCGACTCTGCCCCCGGGTGATCTCCACGTCGCCGACGGCGATCATGAGATCGGTGGATCCGCCCACCTGGATGATCTGGTCGGCCAGGACGGTGGCCTGCTCCTCGCCCGCACCGATTGCCACACCTCCCGAACGGGGACCTGGGCTCATCGGCTGGGCCCAACCGGGCCCCGCGGCGAGCAGCGCGAGCAGAACGCTCCCGAGAAGAAGGAGGAAGGTGATGGGAGGCGGGGGCGCTCTACGAGCCCGCATGATGGGGGCAGGAGACGGAGCCGGCGGCACGGGGCCATGCTAGCAGCGATGCGGACCAATAGAAAGAGCGCTCGCGCCGGAGACCGCTCCCCGAGGTATTTTCCTTGGCCGACGTCCGCATCACCCGCCCTATGATGTGTCGCATGAGAAAGCAGCCGGTCCCGGCCAGAGCTTGACCGCGGCTCGCCTGCTCGACCTGACGGCGGTGGGCGCTGGCATCTGGCTGGCGGGCGCCCTTCTCTTCTGGTCGGGCTGGTCGGCCTCTCTCTGGGCCCGGCCCGAACACGTCTTCCTGGTGCTGCTCGGAACCGTCGCGCTCCGGCTTCTGGTTGCCCCGGTCCGGGTGCCCGAGCTCGACCCGCGGCGGGTCGTCGCCGTCGGCGTCGCACTCTACGCGTCGATATTTTCCTTCGTCACGGTCACTCGGCACCTGACCTTCCGCACTCACGCGCTGGACCTCGGCTACTACGTGCAGCTCACCTGGAACCTGGCCCGGGGCAACGGCCCCTACGTGAGCCTGCCCGAGATGCACGCGTGGGGCGATCACCTCTCCCCGATCGTGTACCTCTTCGTCCCCCCGGCCTGGCTCCTGCCCAGCGCCCCCGTGCTCCTCGTCGGCCAGTCGGTGATCCTGGCCCTGGGCGCACTTCCGGTCTTCGGCATCGCGCGACATCGGCTCGGGGACGGGCCGCCCGCGGCCGCCTTCGCCATCCTCTACCTGGTCAATCCATCGCTCCATGGCATCAACGTGCGCGACTTCCACGCCGCCGCGCTCGCCATCCCCCTGCTGCTGGCCGCGATCTACTTCGCGGAAGTCGGACGCCCATGGCCCTTCGTGGGGGCCATCGTCCTCACCCTCATGTGCCGGGAGGACGCGGCCCTCCCGGTCATCGGTCTCGGCGCGTGGCTCGCCCTGGGCCGGCGCCGCTGGCTCGCCGGTGGGGCGACGGCCCTCGGGGCCCTCGCGCTGCTGGCCGTCGATATTCGCTGGATCATCCCTCATTTTCGCCACGAGCCCTACGTGCACCTCTGGCGCTACCGGCATCTGGGTTCTTCCCTCGGCCAGATCTTCGTCACCACCGTCACTCATCCGCTTCGCACGATCGGCGAGCTCCTCACCGCGGGGCGGCTGGTGTACCTGACGGCGCTGCTGGCTTCCCTCGGCTTCCTGCCGCTGCTCGGCGGATGGGATTCGGTGGGTGCGCTTCCCGCCCTCACCCAGAACCTGCTCAGCAGCGATCCCGTCCTCTACAATCACCGCACCCAGTACCAGGCATTCGTCCTGCCGTTCCTGATCCTGGCGGCGGTCGCCGGGTACGCGCGGTTAGCCACGAGCCGGGACGGACGCCGGCCGGTCCGCATCTTGATCGTCGCTTTCGCGGTGAGCCTGGTCCTGGCATCCTCGCTGGCCAACGAGCTGGCGGTGGCCCGCTGGTGGCCCAGCGCCGAACAACGGGCCGCCTACACGGTGTTGTCGCAGGTGCCCCCGTCCGCCTCGATCGCCGCCCAGGATCGGTACGTGGCGCATTTGAGCGAGCGCCCCCTGGCAACTGTCTTCCCGACCGCGATCGAGCGCACCGAGTACGCGCTGGTCAATCTGAACACCTATCCGTGGCGCGACCTTCCGGACGTCACGCTCGAGCGCGAGGGTGACCGGGTGACCATCGCCACCGCCGGCCGACCGGCACTGAGCTATGCGGTCGTGGCCCAGCGCGGCCCTCACTTGCTCCTGCGCCGCCGCTGACCGCCCCCGGGTGGCCTCTGCCGAGACTCTTGCGTGTACAGCGATATGGTGAGATAGGGCTTGGCGGCGTGAAGCACGTCGCGAGTCCGTGCTGGTTCCGGAGACCGGGCGACTGACGGCGAGGTCGTCGCGCGAGACCGACCCGACGTCGTCCTGCTCGAGGTGGCAGAGCGCAACGTGAATCGGCTGGCCCGCGAGCCGCGCCAGCTCGATCGCGCTTGTGACCGATGAGCCGCCCGTTGCTGGCCCCTGTGGCTTCCTGGTCATCCGTCCATCATCCGTGCGGACATTCGAGATCGATTCTGGCGCGCCGAGAGTACGATGGTCCGACGATGAGACCCCTCGCCATCAACGCGTCGATCCTCGGCCCGACCCCGTCCGGGCTCGGGCAGTACGCCCTGGGCCTCCTCCGGGCTCTCGATCCGCTGCGCGAGGGCCTCGTAGTCTACACTTCTTGCCCGGGGGCGCTCGCCGGTCTGCGGGCGACGATGCGACGGATCTCTCCGATCACGAGGCCAGAGCTGGGCGTCGGGGGCCACGTGGCGCGGCTCCTTTGGTGTCAGACCGTGCTGCGAGCCCGGGTGGGCCTGGACCGGCCCGGGGCGCTGCTCAACACGCTCCCCGAGGGCGTGCTGCGTTGCCGGGTGCCCCAGGTCACCGTGGTGCACGATCTGATCCCACTGGCCTTCCCGCGCGACTATCCCCGCCAGCAGCTCTACTTCCGCCGCCTGGTCCCGGCCATCCTCCGCGAGTCGCGCGCGGTCGTCGCGGTGTCCGAGGCGGCACGCCGCGCTGTTATCGCTGCTTACGGCCTCGGTCCTGAGCGCGTCCGCGCCATTCCGAACGGCTACGACGCCGCGGAGTTTGTGCCGATCGGACCGGCCACCGACGATGAGGGGGTCCCCTATGTCCTCTACGTGGGTAACCTCCTGCCCCACAAGAACCTGCCTCGCCTCATCGAGGCCGTCGCCCGCGTCGCCCGCCAGTCTCCGGCGCGTCTGGTCATCGCCGGCGGCGGGACTCCCGGACGGGTCGGCGAGCTCCGGAGGCTGGCGGACCGGGTCGGAGCCCGGCTGGAGCTGATGCCCTACGTGGCGCGGCGGGCCCTGCCGGCCCTCTACCGGGGCGCCCGGCTCCTCGCGATGCCGTCGCTGGCGGAGGGGTTCGGCCTGCCCGCGCTCGAGGCGATGGCTTGCGGCACCCCCGTCGTCGTCGGCAACACGTCCGCGATGCCGGAGGTCGTGGGCGACGCGGGACTGCTCGTCGATCCGGAGGACACGGACGCCATCGCGGACGCCGTCCTGCGTCTGCTCAGCCAGGATCCGCTGCGCAAGGAGCTGATCGCGCGAGGGCTCGCCAGGGCCACCGAGTTCTCCTGGGAGCGCACCGCGCGCCAGGTGCTCACCGTTCTGGACGAGGTGGCTGCCTCGTGAACCCGTCGCTCCGCCGGCACCAGCGGGACTGGGAAGACCTGGGTGATCTCGATCCGTGCTGGGCCATTCTCGCCTACCCCGAGCGCCGCTTCGGACAGTGGGACCTCGACGAGTTCTTCCGCTCAGGCGAGGTCGAGATCGGGCGCCTCACGGCAGACATGCAGCGTCTCGGCTATCCGGTGAACCGTGAGCGTGCGCTCGACTTCGGCTGCGGCGTCGGCCGGCTGACGCGCGCGCTGGCGCCCCACTTCCGCCACTGCCACGGCGTCGACGTCTCGGCGCCCATGATCGCCGCTGCCCGGAAGCTGAATTCCGCATACCCCAACTGCGAGTTCGTCCTCAACGGCGATCCCGATCTCCGGATGTTCCCCCGCGACCACTTCGACCTGATCTACAGCGTGCTCGTGCTCCAGCATCTGCCGACCCGCGCCGCCATCGCCGCCTACGTCGCGGACTTTGTCAGGGTGCTCGCGCCGGGCGGGCTGCTCGTGTGTCAGATCCCGAGCCATATTCCGCTCCGGCGCCGCCTTCAGCCGCGGCGGCGCCTCTACGGGATTCTGAGAGCCTTCGGCATCGCTCCCCGCTTCCTCTACAACAGCCTGGGCCTGTTTCCGATGAGGATGATCTCGATGCCCGAGCCCGACGTGCGGGCACTCCTGACTGCCGCGGGCGCCCGGGTCCTCGAAGCTCGCGCGGATGCGATGGCATCCACCGCGATCGAAAGCCGGACTTACTACGTCACGAGGCCCGAAGGCCCCGCCCGCCCGACGCCATCGGATGCGGTTTAACTCGTAGCCCTTCGTCTCGGCCTCCCTCGGATCATCCTTGCTGGCTTTCGCCCTCCAACACTGAAGGTCGAGGTCCCGCCTAGCTGCAGGGAACACGAGACGGCGAAAAACTCCGTCCTACCTCGATGCGGTGCGCCTACTTCGTGGCCACGATGTACAGATCGGTCCCGAGGATCCGAGCGACGTTCCCGAGCAGCTTTTCGCGTGGGATGACGATCCGGCCCCTGAAGAGAACGTACCCGTCGAAGTTCTGGACGTCGATCCGGACGCTCGAGAAGCGCCTGAAGAGGTAACGCCGGACGTCGGACCGTGAGACGAAGTCGGTGTGGGGCGCTGCGTCGCCTGTCACGTTGCTGTCGTAGCGCGCCCGGACGGCCTCTCCGAAGCTCCCCCGGCGGCGGCCAGTCAAGATCTCCCACACGTACCGCGTCCGCAACTGAGCGAGCTGACGAAAGGAATGGCGGTTGTACAACATCACCACCGCCGTACCGCCGGCCGCCAGCACCCGGTAGACTTCAGAAACCCCTTTCGCCAAGTCCCCAGTATGGTGAAGGCAACCAATCGAGTAGACGTAGTCGAAGGTGCCATCCGGGTAAGGGATATCGAGAGCTGAACCTTTCTGAACCCGCTCCTCGGCCGCCTTGCCGAGGAGCGCGAGTCGGTAGCGCATCATCTCGACCGGGCCAGCGGCGATGTCGAGGCCGTGGTACTGACATCCGCGCAATGCGATGAGCTGCCCGAGCGTTCCGTAGCCCAGCCCGATTTCGAGGGTTCTCTTCCCGGTCAGGCTTTCCGCCGTGACATAACCGGACAGATACGGGTACATCGCCATATAGGCTTCATCGAACTTACGAAGGCTCTCCGGAGTGCGGTCGGTGATGCCAATCGATCGCGCAAGCCCCGATCCGCAGAGCTCGTTCCAGAACGCCGCGTTTCTTATGTCGGTCTCGCTCTGGTCCACCCCGCCCCTCGTCGTTATCCCCGGACCGTTGCGGGTCCGCCCGACTCCTGCGTGTCTTCTCCACCAAGAATCGACGCCAGGACCGGAGCCACCCGATCTGGACGGCTCCGAGCCAGCTCCACCAGCGCGTCGAAGCGGTGCACTCCGCCCACGCCAACGAAGACGGTGAGCCACTGTGCTCGCCTCAGCTCCCAGACGACCTGCCAGCCAAGCGCCGAGTGGTCCCATACGATGGACGTCACGGTGCCCCGTCTCAGCGCCACGGACAGATCCGCCATCAACTGGCGTCGGTTGTCCTCTTCCGAGAGCCTGCGCGCCGGAACACTCGTGAGCGTCAGCACACCGCCGGTCGGGTCAAACGTGCTCCGGATGAAAAAGCGCTCCCGGGCCTCGAGCGCCCCGAGGCACGCCTGCCGCACGATCTCCAGCTTGAACAGATCAGTCAAAAGCCTTTCGTACCCGATTCGACGCCGGATCGTCCGGTCGACAAGCCCCTCGAGGAACAGCTGCCGCAGAGGATATGCACTGATCGCCCTCACCGCCACCCGCACCTTGGCGACGGTGCCACGGTCCTTTCTCAGTCTTGCCGCGATCCATCCGCGCCGCCATCCCAGCAAGCCCACGAGAATCCTGCGACCGAGCTCGCCCGTCAGATCCCTGATGGTCGCGCCTTCGACAGTGGTTACCGACGATGCCATCAGCCGATCCATCTCCCGTCTGAAATAGTGGCTGTAATCGAGTGGATAGACCGTGGGGAACTCGGTGACGCTCGAGCCCTCCCGATGAGCCTCCGGACCACTCCGCCCCCCGACACGTCGTCCCGCTGTGACCACCTCGAGGTCCCTCTCCCCCTCCGACAGCCTTCGCTCGATCACCCCGTCCACGAGCTCGACGAACCGACGGTAACTGTACGCGCCGGATGCAATCAAGTGACGGTACGTACGGTCCGCCATCGCTTTCAGCGCCGGGATGTCCTCTACTTGACGCAGCACATCTTCTACGTTCGAAAAGTCTTTCCTCAGCTCTACGTAGTGCTCGCCCGGCTGGATCAGCCCGGAGTAGCGCCCGGTCAACAGGATCATGGGCGTATGCAACGCAGCGGCCTCGAAGACTCGAGGGGATATCTGTCCCATGCCGATATCCTTGTCGTGTTCGGTCACGTACGGCTGAAACTCTTGATACGAGAGGCCCGGCATCGCTCGCTTCAGCGCTTCATACTGTCGCTCGATCGAGCCGTCGAAGTCGAAGACATTGCTTCCACTCTCCGACCCGAGCATCGTTCGGCACGATTCGACGAACGCGTACCAGCTTTCGCCATGGATCCGGCTCTCCTCCGTAACCTCGATGTCGCAGCGAATGCCTCGCTCGAGGCATATCGCCTTCATCCGCCGCCCTACCTCGTACTTCCAGAAGCCGAGCTCGCCATACCGTGCGCCGATGTCACGACCTCGATAGCCGATCACGATCGGCCGCCGTTCGAGCGGAGTCGTGCTCGACTTGCCCTCCAGGTGCTCCGGCACGTACCCGGTCAATACCGTGATGAACTCGGTGTGGGGGAACCGCTCTCGCGGGTACACGTGGCCGAGGGCGCTCTGGGGCACACAGGTGAACACGACGTCGAACCCGAGCTCCTCGATCCCCTGCCTCAACGTTTCGGTCCGGTCGTACTCGTCCTGCACCGACATCAGCTTCACTCCGCGATACGTCCTCAGAGCCTCTCTCACGTCCGAGTTGACGTAACCAGGAAAGCAGAGCCGGCAGCAATAGTTCAACCATACGGCATCGAACTCGCCCAGCTCGACGCCGAACCGGGCGCCGTGCGTCCCGTTGATATACGAGACGTCGTGCCGCGAGTACCTGCTAAAGCTGCGCACATACTCCGTGGTGGTCGCAACGACGGTGCTCGCGATCGAGTAGACCACGAGCAGCTTCTTCGGGGCCTCAGCAGGGGGAGATTCGATCCGCATGCTGCCGGATACAGCGGTCGATCAGTGGCAGGTGCTCGCGAGTCCACACGATGGTCCGCTCGAGCCCTTCGCGGAGCATGGTCCCGGCCTCGAACCCGAGCATGCGCTTGGCCTTCTCGGTGCTGCCGAAGCGCTTGCCCGAATGGTCCCACGCCCGCGGCGGTCGGAAGTCGAGCGGGGCCGGGCTGCCAGTCAGCTCGTTGACCAGCTTGGCTAGCTCGAGGATCGAAGTCTCGACGCCGCTGGCGAGGTTGTAGACGTCGCCAGGCTTGCCGGCCGCCGCGCACAGGAGGAGCCCGCGCACGATGTCCTCGACGTAAATGAAGTCCCGCGTCGCCACGCCTCCGTTCTCCACCGTGAGCGACAGCTGTTTCAGCGCCCGGTAGACGAATGTGGGCGTGACGTTCCGCCACACCGTGGCCGGGGTCCCCCGCCATTGGCCGCCTCCCAGGATCTCGCCGGGGCCGTATACGTTCTGGAAGCGGGCTCGCACCGTCGGCAAGCCGTGCTGGCTGTGGTAGTAGACCGAATAGAACTCCCCCACCACCTTGGAGATCTGGTAGGGGCTGTCCAGCTCGAGAGGCACGGGCCCGTCCTCGGCGGTCGCCTCGGCGTGGTCGAAGGTGTGGGGGGCCAGCGTGCAGCCCGAGGCGGCGTAGACCACCTTGCGGGGACGGCGGAAGCCCTTGAGGTGCTCGTAGAGCTTCAGCGTGGTGATGAGGTTGTTGTCGTGATCCGCCAGCGGGTTGGCGATTGAGCTCTGGTTGCCGTGATAGGTCGCGAGGTGGAACACGTAGTCGAACTCGTCGCCCAGCCGGGTCAACACGACATCGTCCGCGATCGACCCTTCGATCAGCTCCACGCGGGGATCGTCCGGCACGTTCTCTCGCTCGGCCGAGAGCAGGTTGTCCACCACCACGATGCGCCGGCAGTCCAGCGCCAGGGCCCTGCGCACGAGATTGCTCCCCACGAAGCCGGCGCCGCCCACCACGAGGATGGCGCGATCGCCGAGCCCCTCCTGGTCGGGTCCGGCCTCTGGGCGTCCCGCCACGGCTACTTCTTCTCCTCACCGAGCTTCAGGTGGGTGAAGGTCTGGTGGATCCCGAACCGCTTGTACCAGTCGATGGCGGCGGCCACCCCGGTCTCGAGCGGAGTGCTCGAGCGCCATGCGAAGTCCGTGTTGGTCTTCGAGGGGTCGAGCAGGATGGTGTAGGCGTCGTCGGGATTCCGGGGCCGGACCTCCACCGGGCGGTCCAGCTTGATCTGTAGCGCCTTGAGCGTGGCGTCGAAGAGCTCCTTGATGGACACGTCCGAGCCCGAGGAGACGTGGTAGGGGCCCGGGCGCCCCCGGCCGTCCAGGGCCCGGAGCACCACCTCGATCAGATCGTCGATGAACATGAAGTCGCGCCGGGTGTCCATGACGAAGCACGGCTTGTCGCCGGTCAGCCGCTGATAGAAGGTCGGCAGCGGGCCGCTCAGGTTCCGGGGCCCGTAGGCATTGGCCAGGCGGAACGAGATCCAGTCGAGCCCGCCGAGCTGCACGTAGTGCTCGCCCGCGGTCTTGCTGATCGCGTAGCTGCTGCCCTCGGGCCGCAGGGGATGGGCGAGGGTGATGGGCTGCTCGAGCGGCTGGAGCCCGTAGCAGAGCGCCGTCTGGAAGTAGATGAGGCGTCTGACACGGGCGGCCTTGGACGCCTGGACCACGTTGGCGGTACCGACCACGTTCGTCAGGCTGTCCTCCGTCCAGTTGTCCGGGTCCTTGTACGAGGCCGCCGCATGCACGACCTGCTCCGGGCCGAAGTCGGCGAACGCCCGGTCGACCAGCCCCCGGTCGGCGATCGTACCCTCGACGATCGTCAGGTTCGGGTGCGATGTCAGGTTGTCCCGCCGCCCGGTGGCGTAGTTGTCGATCACCAGCACCCGGTCCTTCCGGGCCAGCAAGCGATCGACCAGGTGTGAGCCGACGAATCCTGCTCCTCCGGTGACCAGCACCTTCATACCAATACCTCCTTGGCGATGAGCTGCTTGAAGTGGGCCGCACGGTCGTGGAAGGCCCGCTGCCAGAGCTCCAGGCTCAGCAGACCCCACAGCTTGCGGCCGAACCGCGGCTCCTGGTCGAGCTGGGAGAGCACGGCCCGGTTGTCCACCAGACCCCGTCCCAGCGCGTGCCCCGAGGAGAAGATGTCGCCGACGAAGTCCCGGACGACCCCCGGCTTGCTCAGCCACTCGTGAAGCGGGACCGGAAAGCCCATCTTGTCGCGGCGGGATGCGATCGAGGCCGGCAGCACCGGTCCCATCGCGGTCTTCAGCACGTGCTTCATGGTGCCGTCCTTGAACTTGATGTTCGACGGGATCGTGGCGGCCAGCTCCACCAGCGCGTGGTCCAGGAACGGCACGCGCGACTCGAGCCCGTGAGCCATGCTGACGCGGTCCTCCACCTGGAGGAGCGCCGGCAGGAGCGTCTTGAAGTCGAAGTGCGTCATGCTGTCGAAGTACGACTGCCTCTGGACGTTCTCCCCGCGGAAGATGCCCTGGAAGGTCTCGTAGGGCGAATACGGGCCGAGCGCATCCCAGTTGATCTCCTCGCGGAGCACGCCCGAGCGGTTGATCAGGCGGAAGTATCGCCGGTCCAGGTCCTCGAAGAGCCCTTCCCGCCAGAACTCCTGGAGGAGCGGCTTGTACTCCCGGAGCGTGCCCAGGTTGGGGATGATCGACTCGTAGGTCACGATGAAGTTGCCGGAATGGGTCGTGCCGTCGATGGCCGCCTTGATGCACTGCTCGAAGTAGGCGATCAGGTATCGCGCGTATCCGCCGAAGATCTCGTCGCCCCCCTGCCCGCCGAGCAGGACCTTGCGGTGGCGGCTGGCGAGCCGCGATACCATGTACTGTGGAAACGACCCCGGACCGGCCACTGGGTAGTCCAGGTGGTAGATCACCTTCTCGATCTGCTCGACGAAGTCCTCGGCGGTGACGTCCACCTCGTGGAGCTCGAAGCTCCGGGACCGCGCCAGATCCCGCGCATAGCCGCTCTCGTCGTAGGCGGGGTCCAGGGAGAACTTGCCGGTGAAGCCCTTGAAGCCGGCCCCTTGCTGCTCGGCCGCCAGCGCGGCGACGATGCTCGAGTCGAGCCCGCCACTCACGTAGGCGCCCACCGGCACGTCGCTCCGCTGGTGGAGCGTCACCGACTCCTCGATCAGCGCCCGGATCCGCTCCTCGAAGTACCTCGCCGTGTGGTCGAAGTCCGGGCGGTAATACACCTCCCAGTACCGGCGCGTCTCGACGGCGCCGTTTCGCGCCAGGAGCAGGTGCCCGGGCAGGAGCTCGCTGACTCCCTTGAACAGCGTCTTGCCCGCCAGGCAGAACTGGAAGGTCAGGTAGTCCTTGAAGCCCTCCAGGTCCGTCTCGACCTGGGGCAGGAACGGCAAGAGGGCCTTGACCTCCGAGGCCAGGTAGAGCACGCCGTCCACCACCGTGTAGTAGAGCGGCTTGATCCCGAACCGGTCCCGGGCGCAGAAGAGCGCCTGCCGGCCTTCATCCCACAGGGCGAAGGCGAACATGCCGCGGAGATGGCCGAGGCAGTCCTCGCCCCACCGGCGATAGGCGCGGAGGATGACTTCCGTGTCGGAGGTCGTGACGAACTGCTCCGCGCCCAGCTCCGCGCGCAGCTCGACGTAGTTGTACACCTCGCCGTTGTAGGTGATCCAGTTGCCGCCCTCGTCGCTCATCGGCTGCTGCCCGGTCGCCAGGTCGATGATGCTCAGCCGTCGGTGCGCGAACCCGGCCATCCCCCGAGGGTGGTGCCACGTGCCCTCCCCGTCCGGCCCGCGATGACGGAGCAGACCGTTCATCGCGCTCACCGCCGGTCGCAGGTGGGCCACTGGCCGGAGCGACAGGTTCAGGACGGCCGCGATACCGCACATCGTCAGCTCCTTGTCGGGAAGGCCGAGAGGATCTCGACGATCCGCCTGGCCGTCATGCCGTCGCCGTAGAGATCAGGATGCGGCGTGTCCGGGACGGGCCGCCGGGCAACGGCGGCCAGGATCCGTTCCGGGTCCGTCCCGGCGAGCGTGTTCCAGCCCGTCGTCACCGTTTCGACCCACTCGGTCTCGTTCCTCAGCGTCACGCAAGGCACGCGCAGGTAGTAGGCTTCCTTCTGGATGCCCCCGGAATCGGTCAGAACGCACGCCGCCCCGCGCTGCAGGGCGAGCATGTCGAGGTACCCCTGCGGCGCCAGCACCCGCACGTTGGCCCCGAGCGCGACCCCGAGCTCCGCCACCCGCTTCTCCGTCCTCGGATGAAGGGGCAGAATCACCGGCCTGTCCAGCGCACCGAGGGCACCGAAGATCCGGTGAAGATTACCTGCCTCGTCGGTGTTCTCGGCGCGATGCACGGTCGCCAGGTAATACATCCCGGCCCGGAGCCGATGGCGCGCCAGGGCCTCCGAGCGGGCCGCCGCACGCGTCCCGTGCAGCTGCAGCGCGTCCACCATGATATCGCCAACCACGTGAACCCCCTGCAAAATTCCTTCCTCCGCGAGCTGTTGTCTCGAGACCTCGGACGGCGCGAGCAGCCAGGTGGACAGATGGTCCGTCAGGACACGGTTGACCTCCTCGGGCATGCGCCGGTTGAAGCTTCGCAGCCCGGCCTCGACGTGGGCGACCGGCAAGCGCAGCTTCGCGGCCGCCAGCGCCCCCGCCAGCGTGGAGTTCGTGTCCCCGTAGACGATCACCGCGTCGGGGGACTCCTTCTGCAGGACCGTTTCGATGGCCGCCAGCATGGCGCCGGTCTGCGCGCCGTGCGGCCCGCTGCCGATTCCGAGGTGGTAGTCGGGCACCGGCATGCCGAGCTCCTCGAAGAAGACGTCGGACATCTCGTGGTCGTAATGCTGTCCGGTGTGCACCAGGATCTCGTGATGGCGCAGCCGGAGCTCGCGGCTGAGAGGACTGGCCTTGATGAACTGCGGCCGGGCGCCGACGATGCTCACGACCTTCATGCGGTCCGCGCGGCGGGCCGGCCCGTGCCACCGAGCGCCACGACCAGGGCGTCGCCGACCGCCCGCGCATCCGCCTGGTAGAGCTGCTCGAGCGCCCGGAACCGGTAGACACCGCCCGGGCCCAGGGTGAAGGTCAGCCAGCGTGATCGACCGGCGCGGCAAACGACCTGCTGGGCCACCGCGGCATGATCCCACACGAGGGCCCGGACCCGCCCCTGGGCGAGCGCATCCAGCGCCCGGGGAGCCGGCGGGGCCAGGGCCCCTTCTGCCCGGGCCCCCGGCCCGCCGCTACCGGCGGGCGCTTTCGCGCTCACCGCCACCAGGACGCCCTCCGCCGGATCGAATTCCCACTCCACCGTGAAGGGCTGGCGCGAGCGGAGGGTCCCCCGTCGGGCCGCCAGGACCAGGTCGAGGCGCAGCAGGTCGTCCAGCAGCGCATGCAGCCGGACCGCCCGCCGACGGCCCGGATGCCGCCGGTACACCGCCAAGATGGCGCGCAGTGCCCGATGGTGCCGCAGCAGGCGCCACGCCGCGAACCCCTTCCGCGCGATCCCGCCGGGGTTGTGGATTAGCCGCGACATCAGCGGTCCGCGCCGGGCGCGGGGCAGCAGCTCGAGCGCGTGACGCGCCAGGTGATGGACCAGCTGCGCCGACGGCGTCACCACGAAGCCCGTTCCCCAGGGTACGATCGCCTGCCGCCGCCGGAGGTATCCCTCGCCGTAGAAGCGAGCCGCGGAGACCGATCCCTCCCCGCCCCGGCCCGGCACGTGCTTGTCGAGCACGCCGTCGAACCACCGGGCGAACGCCTGGAAGCTGTACCGTCCGCTGGCGATCAAGTCGCGATGGGTCCGCTTCGCCATCTCGCGGCAGAACCCACGGTCCTGCACCCGATCGATGACGTCGGCGGCGTTCGAGTAGTCGCGCCGCACGCAGATGTAGTGCTCGTCGAGGCACAGGATGCCGCCGTAGAGGCCCTCGTGCTGCACGAGGGTGCATCCCAGCGCGGCCGCCTCGAACACGCGCGGCGAGACCGTGTCGATCACCACCTTCCAGTCGGCGTCGGCGAAGAAGCGCGCCTTGACGTCGGGGTAGCTCGCGTCGGGGCGCAGCGCCAGGTGGCGCTCGCAGGCCCGGCGGATCTCACCCGTGAAGTCCACCACGCTCGCCCCGCTGCTCGTCCCGAGCACGCAGCGACAGTCACGCAGGAACTTCACCCACTGCCGCCCGTAGAGACGGTCGCGCTCCAGAACCGAGATGTCGTCCGCGAGCCGTTGGGCCCGAGCCAGCGACTGGAAGCGCTCCGCGATCACCGTCTTGTCCTGTCCGAGGTCGCCCAGGTAGAAGGGCATCGCGCGCGAGCGATAGCCGATGTCGATGGCCCGGGGCCCGTGGACGTCCAGCCGGGCCTCTTCCAGGTAGCGGGGAACGTATCCGGGCAGCACCGTGTAGAGGCCCTCGAGGGTCGGGATGGCCTCGGGAGGGTAGAACACGCGGTGATCGGAT
>Ga0207643_10000305_pt1 | contig 33889 bp, 35 predicted proteins | sample KBSMisM62_FD_184313 | JGI IMG/M metagenome (GOLD analysis project Ga0207643, IMG submission 184313) | Miscanthus rhizosphere microbial communities from Kellogg Biological Station, Michigan, USA - KBS Miscanthus M6-2 (SPAdes) (version 2) | ecosystem: Host-associated > Plants > Roots >... | reverse complement strand
AGGTCGTGATCGACACCCGGATAGTGCTCGCTGACGTCATCGGGCGCATGGGCGAGGTCGAACTCGACCGGCCCACGGCAGCACGTCTCGAGGTCGATGAACAGCGGCCCCGTCGTCGTGGTGAGCAGGTTGCCCGGGTGCGGCTCACCGTGCAGGAGCTGCTCGGCGGCACCACGCTCGCCGATCACGCGCCGCTGTCTTGCCAGCGTCGTGCCGAGGAGCTGCCGGTCCGCGTCGGCGAGCGCCGGGGTGCGGTCCGGGCTCGCCACCAGGTGTTGGGCCTCCTCGACCCGATCCGTGAAGTGCGGGGCGGGGACGTCGAGCGTGCGCATGCCGGCGTGCAGGCGTTCGAGCGCGTCGGCGTAGTCGGCCGGTGAGACCGACGGCGGTGGCGCAGGCTCGTAGTAGGTCCAGAGCGTGATCACGAAGCCGTCACGCTCGTAGACGCGCGGCTCCACCCGAGGCTCGAGAGCAGCCACCGGACTCCCCGCTTCGGTGAGCCGCTGAGCGAGCTCGATCTCGAACCGTGCGACCTGCTCCGCCGCCGGAGCCACCCGGGCCAGGACGTCACACGGCAGCAGACGCAGCGTCAGCTTGTTCGAGTCCTGAAGGACACCCACGCGCTCGACCCCCAAGCCGAGCCCGGCGACCGTCGAGACAGCCGCGGCCACCGCGCGGGAGCCCTCCGTTGCCTCCACCGTCGCTCGTCCCTCCCCCGCTCGCCGCGGACCCTGGTGCCGACCGAACCCGCAGGTCAGACGGGGTGGGGCGGACGAGTCGGGCTGTACGCCGGGTTCTGTGGTCGGGGCGCCTCGCGGCGTTGCCCCGGCCGGCGGCCATCCATCTAGGCCTGCCGTCGCCGGCAGGCTCAAGCGGTCCACCCGCAGGCTCGGGCGGGTCACCCTCGAGCGCCTGCGCAGGGCGGTTGCCCGCCCCTCTTGACCTTGCTCCGGGTGGGGTTTACCGAGCCGCCCGGGTCACCCCGGGCGCTGGTGGTCTCTTACACCACCGTTTCACCCTTGCCGCCCCGCGCCGAAGCGTGGGGCGGCGGTCTGTTTTCTGTGGCACTGTCCCGCGGGTCACCCCGGGTTGGTGTTGCCAACCACCCTGCCCTGTGGAGCCCGGACGTTCCTCGTCGGGATGCATGCACCCCGACGCGACCGCCCGCCCGGCTCGTCCGCCGTACAGCGAGAATACCGGAGTGCAGATCGCGGACGCCTTCCTGACGGCCGGTGCCGGTCTGCTCGCCGGCGGAGTCAACGCGGTGGCCGGCGGCGGCTCGCTGCTGCTGTTCCCCGCGCTCGTCGCGGCCGGCTACGGCACGCTGGCGGCGAACGTGACGAACTCGGTCGCGCTCTGGCCCGGGTACGTCGGCGCCGTCGCCGGGTTCCGCGACCAGCTCGGCGGCGAGCGCCGGCGGCTGACCACGCTGGGCGTGCTGTCCGCGCTCGGAACCGCGGTCGGCTGCGTGCTGCTGCTGTCCACGCCGGAGGGTGCGTTCGACATCCTGGTGCCCTTCCTCGTACTGCTGGCGAGTCTGATGCTCGCCGCGCAGCCGCGGGTGTCCCGGATGGTCTTCGCCCAGCGCGACGTGACGCACGCGAACAAGAAGGTGCTCTACCCGGCGATCGGCATCGCGTCCGTGTACGGCGGCTACTTCGGCGGTGCGCTCGGCGTGATCATCCTGGGCACGCTGGCGCTGACCGTGCCGGAGCGGCTGCGCAAGCTCAACGGGCTCAAGACCGTCCTGCAGCTGGTCGTCGCCAGTGTCACCGTGCTCGTCTTCGGCGTGTTCGGACCGGTGGACTGGGTGGCGGTCGCGATCATCGCGCCGGCGGCGATGGTCGGCGGGTTCGGCGGCGGCCTGCTGGCCCGGCGGCTCGACGACGCGCTGCTGCGCCGGATCGTGGTCGGTTTCGGGATCGCGGTCTCGGTGCTGCTGTTCGTGCGGGCATATGCGTCGCGTTAGGGATTTCGTGCCGTGGCCCGGTGATCCAGGCGGCGTCCGGCAAGGCGGAGGAGTGGCCGATACCGGGGTTGTATCGGCCGCGACGACAACGCCGCCGGTCGTCGTCTGGGCGCCGGGACGCGGTGCGAGGATCCCTGACGCGATGCATTCAACGTAGGTGCGCGGTGTCGTTGAACAGCCGGAGCAGCGGCACCCGGTCCGGATACCAGTCCACAGTGGACACGCTCGCGGTGTCGAGGTGCATCCGGAACACCGACGAGGTCGGCGCGGCCAGCGCCGCGCAGAGCAGCAGCTTGATCGGTGTCACGTGGGAGACCGCGATCACCGTGCCGCCCGGGTTCGCCGCGACCAGCCGGTCCCGCGCCGCCCGCACCCGCCGGGCCACCTGATCGACGCTCTCGCCGCCCGGCGGGGCGACCGAGCTGTCGGTCCGCCAGGCCTTGCGCTCGGCCTTCCAGCGCTGCTTGACCTCGGCGAACGTGCGCCCCTCCCACTCGCCGAAGTCGATCTCCAGCAGGCCGTCGTCGGTACCCACGGACGTGCCGAGCGCGTCGGCGATCGCGGTGGCGGTCGCGACCGCCCGCCGCAGCGGTGAGCTCACCACGACCGGCCGCTCGGCGGCGAGCGGGGCCAGCCGGGCGGCCAGCGCCTGCGCCTGGGCCACCCCCTTCGCGGTCAGCTCCGGGTCGATCCGGCCGCTGTAGCGCAGCCCGGACAGCTCCGTGCTGCCGTGCCGGACCAGCACCGTCCGGGTCGGCGCCGAGGTGTCCGCCAGGTAGCCGTCGTCGCCCTTCGGCGCTCCCGCCGCCTCGGCGGGATCGGCGGGGCCGGGCTCCGACCGGGCCGTCCACACGCGACCCTCGGCAGCCGCGTCCATCGCCTCGTTCGCCAGCCGGTCCGCGTACGTGTTGCGCTCGCGCGGGATCCAGTCGAACGTGACCGACGGCAGCGCCGCCACCAGCGCCCGGCCCTCGGCGTGCAGCGGCTGCAGGTCGGGGTGCTTCACCCGCCAGCGGCCGGACATCTGCTCGACCACGAGCTTCGAGTCCATCCGGACCGCGACCGAGGCCGGGTCGAGCTCGGCCGCCGCCCGCAGCCCGGCGAGCAGCCCGTTGTACTCGGCCACGTTGTTGGTGGTCCGCCCCAGCGACGCGGCCCGCTCGGCCAGCACCTCGCCCGACTCGGCGTCCCGGACCACGGCGCCGTAGCCGGCCGGACCCGGGTTGCCGCGCGAACCGCCGTCGGCCTCGACGACCAGCCGGCGGCTCACGGCGCTGCCCGTCGTTCGCCTGCGGGCGCGGTCCGCTCCTCGGGCGCCCGGTCCGTACGGCGCGCCGCGGCGGCATCCGGCGCCCTGGGATGCTCCCGGCGGCTCACAGCCCGGACTCGGTCGTGCGGACGAGGATCCGGCGGCAGTTCTCGCAGCGCAGCACCTCGTCCGGCGGCGCCGCCTGGGCCGCTCGCAGCTCGGCGCCCATCAACTCCAGGCGGCAGCCCTCGCACCGCCGTTGCCGGAGCATCGCCGCGCCGACGCCGCCGGAGGCCGCACGCACCTTCTCGTACAGGACCATCAGGTCGGCCGGCAGCCCGTCGGCGAGCGCGGCCCTGGCCTCGGTGTCGGCGGCGGCCTCGGCCTCGATCTCGGCGAACGCCTTGTCCTTGGCCTGCTCCGCCTCCGACCGGGTCGCGGTCACCTTCTCCACCTCGGCGCGCACCTCGCCGGCGCGGGCCTCGGCGTCCTCGCGCCGCTCCATCACCTCGAGCTCGGTGTCCTCCAGGTCGGACTGCCGGCGGGTGAGCGTCTCGACCTCGTGCTGGAGGCTCTCCAGCTCCTTGGCCGGCACCGCGCCGGACAGCATCCGCTGCTGGTCCCGCTCCGCCCGCCGGCGCACCTGGTCGACGTCGTCCTCCAGCCGGCGCAGCTCCCGGTCGAGGTCGCCGACCTCGGTCTCGGCCCGGACCACGTCGGCGCGCAGCGCGGCCAGCCTGGTGTCCGCGTCGGCGATCACCGCGAGCTCGGGCAGCGTGCGCCGGCGGTGTTCCAGCCGTGCCAGCGCAGCATCGTGCGCCTGCAGGTCGAGCAGCCGCAGCTGGACCTCGGGATCCGCCTTCACGCGCCCACCTTAGGCGGTGCGCCGCCGATGCGGCCGGTGGGCTCAGACCGGACTGCCGACCGGCAGGTCCGCCGTCGGCCGCAGCGAGCGCAGCGCGATCCGTACCCGCAGCTGGTCGCCCTCGCGGCCGGCCGCCGCCCGCCCGCCGTGCGCCTCCACCAGCCGGCGCACCACGTACAGGGCCAGCGTCGCCGGCCGCCCCGTCTCCGCCGACTCGCGCGACCCGAACGGCTCGAACAGCTCGCGCAGCTCGATGTCGCTGCGGGTGCCGCCGTAGATCAGGTCGACGACCACCTCGCCGCCGCGCCGATCCGCCCGCAGCGTCACCGGCCGGTCGCGGCGAGCCTCGACCCGGACGTGGTCGGCCAGCGCCCGCACCACCTGATCGAGGCTGACCGCATCGACGTACGCGGCCAGGCCGGGTGCGACCTCCAGCAGGACCGGCGGGCGCGCCTGGCCGAGTCGGAACGAGGACAGCGCCGCGGTCACGTCGGCCACCGCACCGGACTCCGGCGCCGGGCGGGCCGAGGCGGCCAGCAGCATGTCCTCGAGCAGGTTGTTGAGACGATCGGCGTGCTCGACGATCCCGCGCAGCAGCGTCTCGCGGGTCTCCGGCGGGATCCGGTCGCCCCGCGCGGCCAGCGTCGCCGCGCTGCCCCGGATCGCGGTGAGCGGGGTGCGGAACTCGTGCGAGACCGAGGCGACCAGGTCCTCCCGGATGCGGCTCGCCTCCTGCAGCCGGGTGAGCGCGCCCAGCTCGGCGTCGAACAACTGGCTCCGGTATCGCTCCTGCTTCTCGTAGCCGCGCTCGGCGAACCGGCGCGCGTAGACGAGCACGACCACGGCCGCGACCAGAAAGGCCGCGCCGATCGCCACCGCGGTCAGCTCCACCGCCACACTGTCGCCGCCGTCACCCGGGCAGGACCATGGTCACTTGGTGTCATCTACGGACAGTTGCCCGGAGAGAACGCCCATGACCACCGTATCGATCACATAGCGTCATGAGAGTGGCACCAAGTGCTCGCGTGATCCGGTCGGGGCAGACTACCCGCTGTGGACTTGCAGCAGATCGGCCTGTCCCACCCGCGGGTCAAGCAAGTGCTCGACATCCAGCACAACAGCGCGCCGAACCGGGAGCGACTGCTGGTCGCGGAGGGGCTGTGGGCGCAACGGCTCGTGCTGTCCGCAGGCGTGTCCGTACGCACGTTCCTCTGGTGTCCCGAGCTGGCGCACTCCACCGAGGCCGGCCAGCGGGCGGAGCAGCTCGCCGAGCGGGCCGAGGCGGCGTACCGGGTCTCGGCCAAGACGCTGGAGCGGATCGGCGAGCGCGGCCAGCCGGACGGGCTGCTGTCGGTGGTGCGGCTGCCGCAGCTGACCCCGGACCTGCTCGAGTTCGGCCCGTCGGCGCTGGTGCTGGTCGCGGACGCGGTGGAGATCCCGGGCAACCTGGGCACGCTGATCCGGACCCTGGACGCGGTCCGCGCAGATGCGCTGGTGCTCACCAACCGGCGGACCCGGCTCACCCACCCGAAGGTGTTCCGCGGATCCCAGGGGACGGTGCTCACCGTGCCGTCGGTGGAGTTCGGGTCGGCGGCCGAGGCGGTGCGGTGGCTGGGCTCGACCGGCTTCCGGGTGCTGCTGGCCGACACGGACGACGCCACGCCGTACCGGTCGGCGGACTTCACGGGGCGGGTGGCGCTGGTGGTGGGGTCGGAACGGTACGGGATCTCGCCGGGCTGGTACGAGCACGGCTTCGAGCGGGTCGCGGTGCCGATGCTCGGTACGGCCGACTCGCTCAACGTCTCGGTGTCCGCATCGGTGCTGCTCTACGAGGCGCGGGCGCGGCAGTCCGGATGGTGACGCATGGGGGCGCCGGGCCGGCTGCACTGCCCGGCCGGGACACGGGTCCGCGGCGGGGAAGCAGGTGGCTCGGCGCGACCCGGCGCCCGTCGGCCGAAGAATAGCGAAGGCACAGGAACGGGCGCAGGCATACCGTCATGTCCCGTGGCTTCGGTGCTGAACGACCGCCTCGCGGCGTGGCGGGAACGGCGGCCGGTGGTCGAGGCGGTGGTCCGGTGACGGACGAGGACCGTTCCGGCCTCGACGAGGACGGGCTCGCCGCCGCCTGGGCCGCGATCGACTCGTACGAGCAGGACGAGCTGCGGGCGCTGATCGACGGGATCGTCGCGGACGCGCCGCCGGCCGTCGCCGACTTCGAGCGGGCCTCGGCGTGGGACTCGACCGGGCACCCGGACCGAGCCGTGCCGCTGTACCGGTCGGCGCTCGCGGCGGGGCTGACCGGGCTGCGCCGGCGGCGGGCGACGATCCAGCTGGCCAGCTCGCTGCGCAACCTCGGCGCGGCGGACGAGGCGGTCGCGTTGCTGTCGACCGAGCTGTCCGCACCGGTCGACGGGGAGGCGGCGGCGCTGGAGGACGCGGTGCGGGCGTTCCTCGCGCTGGCGCTGGTCGACGTGGGCCGGCCGCGGGAGGCGGCGTCGCTGGCGCTGGAGGCGCTGGCGCCGCACCTGCCGCGGTACCAGCGCTCGCTCGGCGCGTACGCCCGAGACCTCCGGTGAGCCTCGCCGCGGACTGCTCGCGCTGCGTCGGCTTGTGCTGCGTGGCGCCGGCGTTCGCCGCGTCGGCGGACTTCGCCTTCTCCAAGCCGGCCGGGGTCGCGTGCCGGCACCTCGCGCCGGACGCGTCCTGCACGATCCACGACCGGCTGATCCCGTCCGGGTTCCCGGGCTGCGTGGCCTACGACTGCTTCGGCGCGGGGCAGCGGGTCGTCGCGCTGTTCGGCGGCGGTCCGCGGTCGGCGCCGATGCTGTCCGCGTACGAGACCGTGCGGCAGCTGCACGAGCTGCTCTGGTACGTGGCGGACGCGCTGTCCCGTCCTCCGGCGGCGCCGGTCCATGCCGCGCTCGCGGACGCGCGGCGGGCGATCGAGGCCGCGATCGCCGGCGGGCCGTCGTCGATCGAGGCGACCGACCCCGCCGCACACCGCGCCACCGTCGCCCCCCTGCTCCGCCGCGCCAGCGCCCTCACCCGCACCGCCGTCCCGCCGGCCGCCGGCCGCCCGGGCATGGACGGTCGCCGTCCCGACCGCGCGAGCCCGGCGCACCAACGGCCCAACCGCGATGCGACCGGGCGTGACCTGGCCGGGCGGGACCTCGCCGGGGGCGACCTCGCCGGGCGTGACCTGTCGGGGCGCGACCTCGCCGGGCGCTACCTGGCCGGGCGCGACCTGGCCGGGCGCGACCTGAGTAGGGCCGACTTGTCGACCGCGTCGCTGATCGGGGCGGATCTGCGCGGTGCCGGTCTGCAGGTGGCCGACCTGCTGGCGGCCGACCTGCGCGGGGTGAACCTCGACGGCGCCGACCTGTCCGGCGCCCTCTACCTGACCCGCACCCAGGTCGGCAGCGCCCGCGGCTCGGCGACCACCCGCCTGCCGGACGGCCTGCCGCGCCCGGCGCACTGGCGCACCGCCGGATCCTCGGCCCCCTGATCGATCGAGCCACGGGACACTGTGGACAGTGCGACCCGTTTTCCACTCGAACCGAAGGGGGACGTCGCATCCATGAGCGACCCGGCGTACCTGGCCACTCCCGTCCCGACCGCCGACCGTCCCGGGCCGTGGCCCGGCGTCGTCGTGGTGCACGACGCGTTCGGGCTCGCCGACGACATGCGCGAGCAGGCGGACTGGCTGGCCGCGGCCGGCTACGTCGCCGCGATCCCCGACCTCTACGGCGGCAAGGGCGCGATCCGCTGCATCAAGGGCGCGATGGCTCAGCTGTCCGCCCAGCGGGGGCCGATGTTCGACCAGCTCGACGCGGCCCGGAAGTGGCTGGCCGCCCAGCCCGACTGCACCGGCCGGGTCGGAGTGATCGGCTACTGCATGGGCGGCGGGTTCGCGCTGCTGCTGGCCGGTCGGCCGGGCTGGTCCGCGGCGAGCGTGAACTACGGCCAGGTCCCGGACAACGTCGCCGAGGTGCTCGCGGGGTCCTGCCCGCTCGTCGCCTCGTACGGCGGGAAGGACCGCGGTCTCGGCGGCGCCGCCGACAAGCTGCGGGCAGCACTGCCGGCCGGCGTCGACGCGGACATCAAGGAGTATCCGGAGGCGCGGCACGCCTTCCTCAACCGCTTCGCGGTCGCCTCTCCCCTGGTGCCGGTGATGAAGGTGGCCGGCGTCGGCTACAACCACACCGCCGCCGCGGACGCCAAGAAGCGCATCCTCACGTTCTTCGACCGCCACCTACGCCAGGGCGTCTGACCCTGTCAGCCGGGGCGGGGCGAACGGGACCGGCGCCGCTGGGCTCGGTCCCAGACCCGGTCGGACAGGTTCGGCGAGTTCTCGGTCAGTGTCCGCATCTTGCGGTCGAGCAGCGTGAGCCGCTTGGCGTCCGCGCGCTCGCCGCTCTCGAAGTCCTCTTTGAGGTGGCGGAGGTCGTCGTACAGCTCCTGGTAGCCGACCCTCGCACGGTCGGCGGCGGCCGCGCGCTTCGGATAGTTCATGTAGGTCTGGACCGAGGAAAGGACGACCGCCAGCACGGAGGCCGCGCCGACGGTCACCTTTGCCCACGTCGTGGGGCTCTCCCCGATGCTGGCGAAGATCGCCGTACCGGTGACCGCGCTGAGAACGACGACGGCGATGCCGAGAAACTGGCCGCGCAGGGTGAGCCGCTGCGAGTAGAACGAGTAAGCCGTGCGCCACTTCCGGGCGTTGTCCAGGTCTTCCTGCAGGGCCGGCGGGAACGTGCCGACGGCCACGATGCTGGTCACAGGGCCCCACCTCCTGTGAACCAGACCACTCGCGGGCGCCGCTGATACACCCGGCGCGCGGTCCGATGAAAGGTCGGGCAGGATGCAGCGGTCATGCCTGAGCTGCCGGAGGTCGAGTCAGCCCGCGCCGTGATCGCGCGTGCTGCAGTGGATCGGCGGATCGTCGACGTGGACGACTCCGACACGTTCGTCTGCCGGCCGCACGCGCCGGGAGAGATCCGCGCCGCGCTGGTCGGCCGCACGCTGACCACGGTTCACCGCCGCGGCAAGAGCATGTGGTGCGACACCTCGGACGACGGCCCGGTGCTCGGAATCCACCTCGGCATGTCCGGCAAGATCGTGGTCGCCGGCGCGGACGGCACCGAGCTCGACGGCGGCGACTACTGGGAGCGTGGCCGGGCCGCGGGCGACTACCGGTACACCCGTTTCTCGCTGAGCTTCGCCGACGGCGGCGCGCTGCTGCTGGTCGACCCGCGCCGCCTGGGCCGGGTGCGGCTCGACCCGCCGGTGGACGAGCTGGGCCCCGACGCCGCCGACATCACCCGAGCGCAGTTCCGCGCCGCGTTCGCGTCCGGCACCGCGCCGGTGAAGGCACGGCTCCTCGACCAGAACGCCATCGCCGGCATCGGCAACCTGCTGGCGGACCAGGCGCTGTGGCTGGCCAAGATCAGCCCCCGGCGCCCGGTCCGCGACCTGACCCGCAACGACCTGAACCGCCTCTACCGCGCCGTGCTCGCCTCCGTCGGGGCCGCGGTCAGCGCCGGAGGCGTGCACACCCTCTCGATCATCCCGTACCGCAGACCCGGCGGGCTCTGCCCCCGCGACGGCGTCCCCATGGTCACCGCGCAGGTAGGCGGCCGCACCACCTGGTGGTGCCCCCGCGAACAAACCTGACCCGGTGCCGTTCGGGTCTACGGACGGTACGCATCCGCGGCCCGACGTGGAGGACGACCACCGTGCGGGAGCGCTGATCGATCCGATAACGGGCCCGGTAGTCCCGGACGCGCGCGGCATAGAGCCCAGCGAACCGCCCCACCAGCGGCTTGCCGATCCGCTGCGGGTTGTCCAGCAGCCGTCCTGTGATGAATTCGACCACCGCGAAGGCAGGGCGTTCAGGCAACTTCTCGATGGTGCGTGCCGCCGGTCCGGCGACCTTGAGGTGATATCGCTCAGGCACCGCGCGGCGGCAGCCCGAGGCGCTCCCGCAGCTCGTCGCCGGTCACGTAGTCCCCCGCCGCGTACGCATCGTCGGCAGCAGCAATCTCCCGCTGCGCCGCCGGATCCCCCGCCAACGCGATCGTCTCCTGCATCGACGCGAACTCGTCCTCGGTCAGGAGCACGAGGCTCGCTCGGCCGCGCCGCGTCAGCCGCAGGTGCCCATGCGTCGACTCGACCTCGTCCGCCAGCTGGGACAGGTGACCCGCCGCCTCGTCCAGAGGCTCCGTCCGCACACGACCAGCATCCCACGCCCGACCGACCGGCTGCGCTCGTAGACGGCGGGGCCGGGCGGCGCGGCCTGCCGGGAAGGGGCGCGGCCAGCGGCCACCCAGGACCCGGCGCACGGCGCGACACGGGTCGCGCAGGTTCTGCTGCGGCTGGACGAGATGGACGCACCTCAGGCTGTCATGCGGACGATGCAGCTCGGGTCGACCTCCGACACAAGGTGCCTACTACATTTGTCGTAGTAGGACGACTTTGGTGGGAGGCGGCGTGCGCAGTTCGGTGTCCGGCCGCCTCGGGAGAGGACCTGTGATGCCGTTGCTGGCCAGGGCGACCCTGGCCCTCAGCCCGCTGGACCCGCACAGGCTGCCGGCAGGTGTGGAAGCGGTCAGCGCATCCGCCGGGACCGACCTGCTGATCGGGTTGTTGCTGCCGGCGATCCGTTGCTGTGCACCGCGCGGTTCGCCTAGGCAGGGCACATGAGGACCCTGATCGACCACGTGCTGACCGTTCCCGGCGTCCTGGTCTACGTCCTCGTCGGCGTGATCGTCTTCGCGGAGGACGCGCTGTTCGTCGGGTTCGTCGTCCCCGGCGAGACCGCCGCCGTGCTCGGCGGCGTCGCCGCCAGCCGAGGCCACGTGATGCTGTGGCTGGTCATCCTTGTCGTGGTCGTCGCCGCGGTCGTCGGCGACACGGTCGGCTACGAGGTCGGCCGGCAGGTGGGCCCGCGAGTCCTGCGGGTGCGCATCCTCGACCGGCACCGCGGCCGACTACAGAGCGCCCAGGACTTCCTGGCCCGCCGCGGTGGCGCCGCCGTCTTCCTCGGGAGATTCGTCGCGTTCTTCCGCGCCGTCATGCCCGCGCTCGCCGGCACGGCCGACATGCGCTACAGCCGCTTCCTCGCCTACAACGCGGCCGGCGGTGTGGTCTGGGGGACCAGCTTCGTCCTGCTCGGCTACCTCGCCGGGAACTCCTACGCCGCGGTCGAGAAGGCCGTCGGACGCGGCGCCGCACTCGCCGTCCTCGCACTGGCGCTGGTCGCGCTGGTGATCTGGCGGCTACGCAGACGCCACGCCGAACGCCGCTCGCACCGCCAACCGGCGCCATGGAGGGAGAAAGATCGGCCGCGCGGCGGGTGGCCGCGACGACGGGGTCGGACGCACAGGGAGCAGCGCACGATGACCGACGAGCAGGCGACACCCGAGATGAGAGGTGTCACGGTGGCGGTCCTGGCAACGGTCGACCTCGCCGGTGAGATCGAGGGCATGGCCGGGCGCCAACTTCGAATGCGCATGGTGACCATCGAGCCCGGCGGCGTCTTCGGCCCGATGCACGACCACAAGGGCCGACCGGGCACGGTGTACGTGCTGCAGGGAACGATCACCGACCATCGGAATGGAGTCGCGACGGAGTACGGCCCGGGGGTGGGCTGGCCCGAGGACCGGAACACGATCCACTGGCTCGAGAACAGAGGACCGACTCCGGCCGTGGAGATCTCGGTCGACATCGTCGAGCAAGAGTGATCGATCTACGGCGGCAGCTACCGACGGGTGACCGGGTGTCCCGTCTCGCTCACTTCGTGGCCAGGGCCTCGAGTTGCCGTTCATGAACGCCAGGAAGGAAGTCCCTCCCGTACGCGGATGGCCCGAGCCGGGGGTCGTCCGGAGCATCGCCGTCACGCAAGGCCTGCACGTACGCGCGATCCTGGGCGATCCGTGCGGATACCTGGTCGGCCGCACCGGTGGCGCCGTGGCCGGGGATGACGACGTCCACGTCGCGCGCGGCGTCCTCGAGGAGTCGCAGCGCGGACAGGTAGTCCCCGACCGGATCCGCGGAGCCGCGCAAGTCGAGCATCGGAATCAAGATATCGGAAAGCATGTCACCGGCGACGAGAACGCCGGATTCCTCGATCAACAGCGCCGCATGGCCAGGCGCATGTGCCTGATGCTCGATAATCCGGACTTCAGGGCCTTCCCAAGGGATGTGTGTCGCCCCCGCTGGCAGACCTGAGATGAGACCGAGCAGGTCGAGTGGAACCTGCTCGACGATGTCCGGCGGTATCAGCGTCGGGATGAAGTCCTTCCACCCCGGGTCCGACAGCCGGGCGTGGATCGCCGCCGCGCATCGGGCTGTGCCGTAACGGGGCGCCTCGCCGAGGCTGGCATGCCAGAGCAGGTGATCCCAATGCGGATGCGTGGAAAACCCTGCTGTAACGGGCTGGCCCAACTCGCGAAGGTCGTTCGCGAGGGCGACCATTTCTGAGTCGAGTATTCCGGCGTCGACGAGCAACACACCGGTCTCTCCTCGCACGACAATGGCATTGCTCTGCATGAACTCACTCTCGTGGACCAGCACACCCTCCGCGACCTGCCTCAGCACGGGCGACTCCTTCCGCTTGTGGTTGCAACCGAGATCCGCAAAACCTGATCGGCGTCCCATCGCTCGCCGACGTACCGGACCTGCTCGAGGCCCGCAGGCCGGAAGGGTGGGCGCGGCTGGGTTCGAACCAGCGACCCCCCGCTTGTAAGGCGGGTGCTCTTCCGCTGAGCTACGCGCCCCGCTCGGTACGGGCGATGGGAGGGTACCGGGCGGGACGGCCGACGTGGTTGGTCGTAGGGTCGTTGGGTGAGCGCGCGACGGCCCCGGGTGGCGCGGGTGGCGGCCCTGATCCTCCTGGGGCTGCTGCTCGGTGGTGCCTGCGGAGCGGCGGGCGTCTGGCAGTGGCACCGGTTCGGGCAGAAGAAGACCGCGGACGACGAGCTGCGCGCCGCGGCACGGCAGCCGGTGGCGCCGCTGGACGAGGTGCTCGCCCCGGGCCGGCCGGTGGACGACGCGATCCGGTTCCGGACCGTCACCGCGACCGGCCGGTACGACGCGGCGCTGCAGCTGCTGGTCCGGCAGCGGCAGGTGGACGACAGGCCAGGGTTCCTGGTGCTCACGCCGCTGCAGACCACGTCCGGACGCACGCTGTACGTCGACCGCGGGTTCGTCCCGGTCACCGGGGCGGCGACGCAGACGCCGAACGTGCCGGACCCGCCGGCCGGGCAGGTGCAGGTCACCGGGCGAGTGCTGCCGAGCGAGAAGGGCGGCCTCGGTGCCGGCCTGCCCGCCCGGCAGATCGAACGCATCGACGTCCCCGGCCTGGCCGCGAGGGACGGCGTCCGGGCGGCCTACCCGGCGTACGTGGAGCTGATCTCCTCGACGCCGGCGCAGCAGGGGCTGGTCGCGCTGCCGCCGCCGGACCTGTCCAACCCGGCCGGCGGCGCGTACGTCGCCCAGCACCTGGCGTACGTGGTGCAGTGGTTCCTGTTCAGCGCGTTCGCGCTGGCCGGGCCGGTGGTGCTGCTGCTGCTCGACCGGCGGGCCCGCCGCCGCGAGCCCGGGCCGAGACCCGAGCCCGCGGCGACGGACGCGCCGGTGCAGGCACCCACGGCGCGGACCGCACCGACCGCGCCGACTCCCTAGGCAGGCAGGTCCGCCATCGCCGAGTGCCACACGGACTGGTCGCGCTTCTCCCCCGGCTGGTTCACCTCGACGAACACGACCTTGCCGGACTTGTCGATGAGGAACGTGCCGCGGTTGGCCATGCCGGCCACGTCGTTGAACACCCCGTACCGCTTGGCGACCTCGCCGTGCGGCCAGAAGTCCGACAGCAGCGGGAACAGGTAGCCCTCCTGGGCCGCCCAGCTCTTCAGCGTGAACGGGTGGTCGACGCTGATACCGATCACCTGCACGTCCTCGTCCTCGAAGCGCGGCAGCTCGTCACGGACCTGGCACAGCTCGCTCGTGCAGATGCCGCTGAACGCGAACGGGTAGAAGACGAGCAGGACACTTTTCTTCCCGCGGAATGAGCTGAGCGTCACCTCCTCGCGGTTCTGGTCGCGAAGGGTGAAGTCGGGGGCCTCCTGGCCGACCTCGACCGCCATAGACGTTGTCCTCCTCGCCGGATCATGCCGGGATGTCCGGCACCATGGGCAGCATGTCACGCCCCGACCCGGCCGGCCTGGCCACCCTGCCGCTCGGCGAGCAGCGCGACCGGGTGCTCGGGTCGTGGGACGGTTTCCTCGCCGCCGCCGAGGACGTCGACCTGGGCCGACCGTCCCGACTGCCCGGCTGGACCGGGCGCGACGTGCTGCTGCACGTGGGCGACTGGCCGGGTGTCGCGACCCTGGACAAGCTGCTTGCCGAGGCGCGCTCCGGCACGGTCGCACCACCGTACGACCCGGACGCCGTCAACGAGGCGGTCGTCGCGGCGCACCGGGACGTCCCCACCGCCGATGTGCTGGCGGCGGTGCGGCGGTCGCGGGACCGGATCGCGGAGTGGTTCGCCGCGCCGGACGCCGCCGACGGTCCGCGGGCGCTCGGGCTGACCCCCGTCATGTCCGTGGTCGGCGTGCTGCCGCTGCTCACCGTCGTCAACGCCAGCGGCTACGAGCTGGCCGTGCACGCGCTCGACCTCGGCGTACGGCCGGACGACCGGCTGCTCGACGCGGGGCTGGCAGCGCTGGTCGACGTGACCGGCGTGTTCGCGCGCCGGCGCGGGTTGCGCTCGTCGCTCACGGCGTGGACGGGTCGGTCGGGCTGGCAGGTCCGGACCGACGACGATGGATGGGTCACCACCGCGGTGCGGGAACGGCCGCCGGGCGCGGCGGTCGAGGGCGACGCGGCGGTCCTGCTCGACGCGTCGGCCGGCCGGCGTGCCGTGCCGGCGTTGCTGGCCTCTCGCGCGATGCGAGTGCACGGTCTGGCCGACATCGTGCGTCTCGCACCGATCGTCGACGAGGTGTCGGGGCTGCCCGGTGGACCGGCGCTCGGGGCGGCAGCACGGTGGATCGCCGGCGCCGGCCGCCTCCTGCGGCTCGGTCGCTGACGCCGGCCGGAGCCGGCGGCCCTGCTCAGCGCTTGGAGCGGTTGGACTTGGGCGTGACCAGGCGGGCGCCGGCCCAATCCCGGCCGGCGCTGATGCTCGAGGTCTGCGACAGGCCGGCCGTCGGGGCGGCCTCGTTGATGTCGGACGGCGGCACGTGCCCGTCCCGCCCGGACTTCGGGGTGAGCAGCCAGATCACGCCGCTGTCGGCGAGCGGGTGCAGCGCGTCGACGAGCGTGTCGACCAGGTCGCCGTCCTCGTCGCGCCACCAGAGCAGCACCACGTCGACGACGTCGTCGGCGTCCTCGTCGACCATCTCGCTGCCGGCGCGCTCGGCGATGGCCTGGCGCAGCTCCTCGTCGGCGTCCTCGTCCCAGCCGCGCTCCTGCACGACCATGCCCGGCTCGATCCCCAGCCGCTCGGCCAGGCCACGCCCTCCTGCCTGGTCCACGGTCGTGCTCACCCCTCGGTCCTCCCGTTCGGTTCAGCGGTCACCACGGTCTGTGTGCCCGGTAGTCCACACATTCCCAGGTCCCCACGCAAGTACGCCAGTCGGAACGGACGTCGTGTCGCGGCACCGCTGCGCCACAGCGGCCCGAACCTACCGCTCAGGGGATCGAGTTGCAGGCTTGCTGGAACTTTGCGGTCGCGTCGTTGTACGGCTTCGTGCTGGGGTTTTTGCCCGCGCTGGCGGCCGCGTGGAGGCTGGCCAGCTGGGCCTGCACGGCCTTGCCGGCGCGCAGGATCGTGTCGTCGGCCGGCAGCCCGGACCGGGACAGCTGGCCGCCGACCGTGGCCGCGCCCTGCTTGAGGATCTGGACCTGCTGGCTGCGCTGCTTGGACTTGTTGAAGCTCGTGTTGATCCCGGTGATGGCGGCGCGCTCCAGCACGCACAACGCCCGCTCGCGGATCTGGACGGCGCTCACCGTCGGGGACGGCGTGGGCGTCGACCCGGCGGACTCGCCCGGATCGGACGTGCTGCTCGGGTCGGCCGACCCGTCCGGCGTCGACCCGCCGTTGACCACGCCCGGGTCGATCGTGCCCGATCCCTGGATCGTGGTCGCGCAGGATGCGACGCCGGCCAGCAGCAGGGCGGAGATCAGCGCGGCCGGCAGGCGGGTCAAGCGCATGCGCGCCAACCTACCCCGTGCCGTTGGACAGGCAGAACCACGACGTCCGGCGCACCCGGCTCGGCTACCGGCCGGATTGGATGGACAATGGGACTGTGACCAGTGACCGTTTCAGCGTCATTACCGATGGCCTGCCGAGCCAGCTCCCCGACCTCGACCCCGAGGAGACCAGGGAGTGGCTGGAGTCCCTGGATTCGGTGATCAACATGGCCGGCCGCGGCCGCGCCCGCTACCTCATGCTCAAGCTGCTCGAGCGGGCACGGGAGCGCCAGGTCGGGGTGCCGGCGCTGCGCAGCACCGACTACATCAACACGATCCCGCCGGAGCGGGAGCCCTGGTTCCCCGGCGACGAGTTCATCGAGCGGCGCATCCGGGCGTACGTCCGCTGGAACGCGGCGATCATGGTCTCCCGGGCGAACCGCCCGGAGCTCGGCGTCGGCGGCCACATCGCCACGTACGCGTCGATGGCCTCCCTGTACGAGGTGGGCTTCAACCACTTCTTCCGCGGCAAGGACCACGGCCAGTCCGGCGACCAGGTGTTCTTCCAGGGTCACGGCTCGCCGGGCATCTACGCCCGGGCATTCCTCGAGGGCAGGCTGACCGAGCAGCAGTTGGACGGGTTCCGGCAGGAGCTCTCGCATCCGGGCGGCGGCCTCCCGTCCTACCCGCACCCCAGGCTCATGCCGGACTTCTGGGAGTTCCCCACCGTGAGCATGGGTCTCGGCCCGCTCAACGCGATCTACCAGGCCCGGTTCAACCGCTACCTGCTCAACCGCGAGATCGAGGACACCAGCAACTCGCGGGTGTGGGCGTTCCTCGGCGACGGCGAGATGGACGAGCCGGAGTCGCTCGGCGCGATCGGGGTGGCCGCCCGCGAGGAGCTTGACAACCTGATCTTCGTGGTGAACTGCAACCTGCAGCGGCTGGACGGCCCGGTCCGCGGCAACGGCAAGATCATCCAGGAGCTGGAGTCCTACTTCCGCGGCGCCGGCTGGAACGTGATCAAGGTCGTCTGGGGCCGGGAGTGGGACGAGCTGCTGGCCCGCGACGTCGACGGCGTGCTGGTGAACAAGATGAACACCACGCCGGACGGCCAGTTCCAGACCTACTCGACCGCGGACGGCGCGTTCATCCGGGAGGACTTCTTCGGCTCCGACCCGCGGCTGCGCAAGATGGTCGAGCACCTGTCCGACGACCAGCTGCGTAACCTGCCGCGCGGCGGCCACGACTACCGCAAGGTATACGCGGCGTTCAAGGCGGCGACCGAGCACGCCGGGCAGCCGACGGTCATCCTCGCCCACACGATCAAGGGCTGGACGCTCGGCAAGGACTTCGAGGGCCGCAACGCGACCCACCAGATGAAGAAGCTCACCAAGGCCGAGCTCAAGGAGATGCGCGACCGGCTCTACCTGGAGATCCCGGACTCCGCGCTGGAGGACGGCCTGCCGCCCTACTACCACCCGGGGCCGGACTCCGAGGAGATCCAGTACATGCAGGAGCGGCGGGCCGCGCTCGGCGGCGCGCTGCCGCGGCGGGTCACCCGGGCCAAGCCGCTGACGCTGCCGCCCACCGAGGTCTACGGCGACCTCAAGAAGGGCTCGGGCAAGCAGGCCGTGGCGACGACGATGGCGTTCGTCCGGCTGCTCAAGGACCTCATGAAGGACAAGGAGATCGGCCACCGGTTCGTGCCGATCATCCCGGACGAGGCCCGCACCTTCGGCATGGACTCGCTGTTCCCGACGGCCAAGATCTACAGCCCGTTCGGGCAGAACTACGACCCGGTCGACCGGGAGCTGCTGCTGTCGTACCGGGAGGCGGTCAAGGGTCAGATCCTGCACGAGGGGATCACCGAGGCCGGCTCGATGGGCTCGTTCATCGCCGCCGGGACGTCGTACGCCACGCACGGGCATCCGATGATCCCGATCTACATCTTCTACTCGATGTTCGGGTTCCAGCGCACCGGCGACGAGATGTGGGCAGCGGCCGACCAGCTCACCAAGGGCTTCCTGCTCGGCGCCACCGCGGGCCGCACCACGCTCAACGGGGAGGGGCTGCAGCACCAGGACGGCCACTCGCTGCTGCTGGCCTCGAGCAACCCGGCCTGCGTCGCGTACGACCCGGCCTGGGCGTTCGAGGTCGCGGTGATCGTCGAGGACGCGTTGCGCCGGATGTACGGCTCGACCGACGAGCACCCGCACGGCGAGGACATCTTCTACTACCTCACCGTCTACAACGAGCCGTACCAGCAGCCGGCGATGCCCGAGCACGTCGACCCGGAGGGCATCCGCCGCGGGATCTACCGCTACAAGGCGGCCGAGCAGACCGACGGGCCGCGGGCGCAGATCCTCGCCTCCGGCGTCGCCGTGCAGGCGGCGCTGAAGGCGCAGGAGATGCTCGCCGCGCAGTGGGGCGTCGCGGCCGACGTCTGGTCGGTGACCTCGTGGAACGAGCTGCGCCGGGACGCGGTCGCGGCGGACGGGGCCGCGCTGCTCGACCCGTCGACGCCGGCCCGGGTGCCGTACGTGACCGCCGCGCTGTCCGGGGCCGGCGGCCCGTACGTGGCGGTGTCGGACTGGATGCGGTCGGTGCCGGACCAGATCGCCCGCTGGGTGCCGGGCGACTACAGCTCCCTCGGGACCGACGGCTTCGGCCGCTCGGACACCCGGGGCGCGCTGCGGCGCTACTTCCACGTCGACGCCGAGTCGACCGTGGTCGCGGTGCTCTCCCGGCTCGTCGCCAGCGGCGAGGTCAAGCAGGAGACGCTGCAGCAGGCGATCGACTCGTACAAGCTCACCGACGTGACCGCGGCCAACGCCGGCAACACCGGCGGCGACACCTGAGAGTTCCGGCCGCGGTCGTCCTGACCGCACTCGCCCTCACCGCCTGCACGGGCGGTGGGGGTGAGGACGTGCACGCGACGATGACGGTCACGCCGGCGAGCGCGCTGGCCGACGTACCGGTCTCGGTCACCGTGACCGGCCTGCCGGCCGGCGCGCGGACCACGGTCACCGCCACCGCGACCGACACCTCGGGCGTGCCGTGGCAGTCGTCCGCCGACTTCCGGGCGGGATCGGACGGGAAGGTCTCGCTGGCGCAGAAGCCGCTGTCCGGCTACCCGTCCGCCGACCCGATGGCCCTGTTCCTGTTGATGACGCCGACCCGGGGTTCGGCCGCGTTCTTCGCCGGCGGCCGGACGCTGGACGTGACGCTGCGGGCCAGCGTGGACGGCAAGGTCGTCGCGCAGGCGGTCGCGCACCGGCGCGGGCCCGAGGACCTCGGCGTACGGCAGCGGGACCTACGCCCGGCGACCGACGGCGTGTACGGGACGCTGTTCCTGCCCGCCGACACGTCGACCCGGCGGCCGGCGCTGGTCGTCTTCGGCGGCTCGGAGGGCGGGGTGAACACGGGGCCGGCGGCGGCGTTGCTGGCCGCGAACGGCTTTCCGGCGCTGGCCCTGGCCTATTTCAAGGAGCCCGGGCTGCCGACCACGCTGACCGACGTCCCGCTGGAATACTTCGCGCGGGCGCTGCGGCTGTTGCGGACCCAGCCCGGGGTCGACCCGGACCACCTGCTCGTCCAGGGCACGTCGCGCGGCGGCGAGGCGGCGCTGCTGATCGGCGCGACGTATCCGGAGTTGGTGCACGGGGTGGTGGCCGGCGTGCCGAGCTCGCGGGTCGGTCCCACCCCGAACGGCTCCACACCGGCGTGGACACTGCACGGCCGGCCGCTGCCGCCGGGGCAGGAGATCCCGGTCGAGCGGATTCACGGACCGGTGCTGATGAACTGCGGGGAGCAGGACGGCGTGTGGCCGTCGTGCATCTTCGTCGACACGGTGAACTTCCGGCTGAGGCAGCATCACTTCCGCTATCCGGTCACCGCGCTGAAATACCCGGACGGCGGCCACTTCGTCGGGTCCTTCGCGACCTCCTACGTCAGCTGGACGCCAGCATCCCTGGATCTGCGTTCGGACGGCCTGACCCCGGGCGGGACGCTGCAGGCGACCCTGGCCGGCGCCGCCGACTCGCACGCCAAGCTGCTGGCGCTGCTCCGCTCGCTGTGAGGGCCGCTGCATCATGATGCAGCGGCGGTATGCTCTGATGCATGCGGACGACGCTGACGATCGCCGACGACCTCCTGAGCGAGGCGAAGGAGCGGGCCGCCCGCACCCACCGCACGATCAGCGAGGTCGTCGAGGACGCGATGCGGGAGGCGTTCGCCCGGCGCACGACCGACCGGGAGCGCCGGCCGGTCGACCCGCCGACGTCGCCCGGCGGTCCCCGGCCCGGCGTGAACCTCGACGACAACGTCGCCGTGCGCGAGATCGCGGAGGAAGAGCCACCGGCCGGGTTCCGAGCCGGCCCGTGATCCTCTGCGATGTCAACGTCCTGCTGCATGCGCACAAGGAGGGCTCGCCGGCCCATGGCGCGCTGCGACCGTGGCTGATCGCGGCTCTCGACGACGAGGTCCCGTTCGGAGTCTCGGACCTGGTCCTCAGCGCGGTCGTCCGGATCGCCACCAACCGGCGCATCTTCGACCCACCCAGCACGCTGGCAGAGGCACTTGCCTTCACCCAGGCCCTCCGGGACAGCGAGAACGCGGTGCCGGTCGCACCAGGCCGACGGCACTGGGACCTGTTCGCCGACCTGTGCCGCCGGACCGGTGCGACCGCGAACCTCGTGCCGGACGTCTACCTGGCCGCGCTGGCGATCGAGCACGACTGCGTGTGGGTCAGTACGGACCGCGGCTTCGCCCGCTTTCCCGGGCTGCGCTGGCGGAACCCGCTGGAACCGGAAAGCTGAGCGCCGTCTCGGGCTCTGCCGCCGGGCCGGTCAGTCGGCGAGGTACGTCGCCGGCACACCGAGCGCGACGGCGATCGCGTGCTGCCGTCGGTCGAGCGTGACCAGCTCCTGGCCGGTCTCGCCGGCGGTCTTGACGATCACGGCGTCGTGGATGTTGCCTCCCAGCCGCAACTGGGCGCTCCGGGCGAACAGCTCCACGTACCCGCTCGGGCTGAGCACGGCGACCCGCCCCGCCTCGATGATCCACGGTTGCAGGGCCGCGAGCGCGACCTCGACGTCCAGCCGGAATGTCCGCCGCAGCTGTGCGAACGTCTCAGCCAGCACCACCCCGGAGACGATGCCCGCCTTGCGGATCTCGGGACGAGCGAGATGGTGGAACTCGTGCTCGACGATGAGGCCCGCGACGAAGACCGATGTGTCGATCACCGCCGGGAGCGTTCCTCGGCGATGGCCTCCACGACGTCGTCGTTGCGGATCGAACCGGGCCCGCTGCCGATCGAGATGACCGGCAGTCCGTCCTCACCCTGCTCGACAACCGCGCGCGGCCTCGGTGCCTCCAGCAGCACCCCGTCGGGGGTCTCCTCCAGCTCGAGCTCGGCGACCTTCCCGTCGATGTGCAGGAGTCGGCGGACCGAGCGCGGCAGCACCATCCGGCCCTGAGCGTCAACCTTCACCCGAAGCATGCCGTAGTCCTTCCATCGCTGTGGCAAGCGTACGGCACGACTTCGGAAGAGAGACGGTCAGGCGGTCGGGGGTTTGCCGTCGAGGGCGGCCAGGGCGGTGGCGACGTGGGTGGCGACGCCGACGGCCATCGCGTCCTCGTCGAAGACGACCCGGTTGGAGTGGTTCGACGGCGCGGTCTGCGGGTCCTGCCCGGGCGGGCAGGCGCCCAGCCAGGTCATCGCGCCCGGCACCCGCTGCAGCACGTACGAGAAGTCCTCCGCGCCCATGATCGGGTCCTTGGCCAGCTGGGCGCGATCCGGACCGACCAGCGCCAGCGCCGTCGAGTGCACCAGATCGACGGCCGAGTCGGCGTTCACCGTGACCGGGTAGCCCTCCTGGATCCGCACCTCCGCGCTGGCGCCGTAGCCGGCGGCGACCGAGGTGGCCACCCGGTGCAGCTTCTCCCTCACCGCGGCCCTGGTCTCCTCCGACAGCGTCCGCATCGTGCCGAGCATCTCGGCCCGCTCCGGGATCACGTTGTCCGTGGTGCCGGCGGTGATCTTGGCGATCGTCACCACGGCCGGGTCGAAGACGCTCACCTCGCGGGTGACCATCACCTGGATCGCCTGCACGATCGCGGCCGCCACCGGGATCGGGTCGAGCCCGGCGCTCGGGTTGGACGCGTGCCCGCCCCGGCCGGTGACCGTGATGTGCACGGTGTCCGAGGAGGCCATCGCCGGCCCCGGCCGGACCGCCACCACGCCGGACGGCTGCTGTGTGGTGATGTGCAGCGCGTACGCCGACTCGACCGGCTCGCCGGCCGCCTCCAGCACGCCCTCGTCGAGCATGATCGGCGCGCCGCCGTGGCCCTCCTCGCCGGGCTGCCACATGAACACCACCCGGCCGGCCAGGTCGGCCTGCCGCGCGCACAGCATCCGGGCCGCGCTGACCAGCATCGCGACGTGCGTGTCGTGGCCGCAGGCGTGCATCACCCCGGGCACCTCGGAAGCGAAGTCGAGGCCGGTGTCCTCCGGCATCGGCAGCGCGTCCATGTCGCCGCGCAGCAGCACGGTCGGGCCCGGCCGCCCGCCCTCCAGCACGCCCACGACCGAGCTGGTCTGGCGGCCCTTCGTGACCTTCAGCGGCAGCCCGTCGATCGCCGTGAGGATCGCGGCCTGGGTGTCCGGCAGGGACAGGCCCACCTCGGGCCGCCGGTGCAGCATGCGGCGCAGGGCGACGGTCTCGGGTTGAAGGTCGACGGCGGCGGCGAGCAGGTCGCGAGCGGGTTCCATGAAACCTGCCTACCCGACGGACAGCCCGGATCGCATCCGCCATGCGAGCAGTTCCGCGCCGTGGTCGGTACGGAGCGCAACGGGGCCCGCGTCGGTCAGCCGCACTGCATCCCCCGGCCCCAACTCGACCACCCCCGGCCCCGGACCACTGGTGAACTCGCCGGCCCCGCCCGCCTCGCCGGCCCCGCCCGCCTCGCCGGCCCCGCGGGCCTCGCCGGCGAACTCGCCGGCCCCGCCGGCCCCGCCGGCCCCGCCGGCCCCGCCGCCCTCGCCGCCCTCGCCGCCCTCGCCGCCCTCGCCGGTCCCGCGGGCCCCGTCGGCCCCGCCTGCCACGCGTGCGTCCGCGGGCGACGAGGCAGGGCCCGCGCGGCCGGCCGACGACGGGCCCCGGTCGTCGCCGGCGCCAGCTGCGGCGGGACCGGAAGCGGCCGGGTCGAGCAGGAGGGTGCCTGCGACGACGAGCAGGTGCAGGTAGGCGGTGGGAGCGAGGATGGCGGTGCCGCCGGCGGGCAGCCTGCCGGCGACGAGGACCGCGTCCGGCTGGCGCAGCGGCCGCACCTCGGTCAGCCCCGGCCCCACCGCGACCGTGTCGTACCGCGGCGGGCCGCCGAACTCGGCCGGCCGTACCCACATCTGCACGTAGTGCGCCGGCTCTTCCCCGGCGTACTCGCTGTGCCGCACCCCGCGGCCCGCGCTCATCCGCTGCACCACGCCCGGTCGGGCGACGCCGTGGTGCCCGGCGTCGTCGGCGTGCCGTAGCGAGCCGGACACCACCCAGGTGACCACCTCCACGTCCCGGTGCGGGTGCTCGGCGAACCCGGCGCCGGCGGCCACCCGGTCCTCGTTGCAGGCCAGCAGCAGCCCGAAGTGCGTGTTCGCCGGGTCGTACGCGGACCCGTACGAGAACGAGTGCCGGGAGTCGAGCCAGCCGGTGACCGTCGAGGCCCGCTCGCCGGCCCGGACGATCACCGCGCCGCCCAGGCCAGCAGCTTGTCCGCGTCCCTGGTGTTGACCACCCGGCTGGTCGGCACGCCACAGGCGACGGCCCGCTCACACCCGTACGGCAGCCAGTCGAGCTGGCCCGGCGCGTGCGCGTCCGAGTCGATCGAGAACACGCACCCGGCCTCGACCGCCTGCCGGAGCAGCCGCTTCGGCGGGTCCAGCCGCTCCGGCCGGGAGTTGATCTCCACCGCGACGCCGGCCTCCCTGCAGGCCGGGAAGATCACGTCCGGGTCGAACTCGGACTCCGGACGCGCCCGCGTCCCGGTCACCATCCGGCCGGTGCAGTGCCCGAGCACGTTCGTGTGCGGGTTGCGGATCGCGGCCAGCATCCGCTCGGTCATCGGCGCGCGCGGCATCCGCAGCTTCGAGTGCACGCTGGCGACCACCAGGTCGAGCTGGGCCAGCAGCTCGTCCTCCTGGTCGAGCCCGCCGTCCTCGAGGATGTCGACCTCGATCCCGGTGAGGATCCGGAACGGGGCAAGCTCCTCGTTGAGCAGCGCCACCTCGACCAGCTGCGCCCGCAGCCGCTCGGCGGTCAGCCCGTTGGCGACGGTCAGCCGGGGCGAGTGGTCGGTCAGCACCAGGTAGGAGTGGCCGAGGTCGCGGGCGGCCAGCGCCATCTCCCGGATCGGCGAGCCGCCGTCGGACCAGGTCGAGTGGGTGTGGCAGTCGCCGCGCAGCGCGTGCCGCAGCGCCACCCCGGCCGGCGTCGGGCCGTCCGAGCCGGGCAGCACCGCGCCCTCGCCGTTGACGGGATCGCCGGCACCCTGCTCCAGGTCGACCAGGTAGTCGGGCAGCTGGCCGGCCAGCGACTGCGCGACCACGGCCGCGGTCTTCTCCCCGATCCCGGGCAGCTGGCGCAGCGTGCCGAGCTCCACCCGCCGCTGCAGCGAGTCGACCGGGATCTCCGCCAGCACGTCGGCCGCCCGCCGGAACGCCCGCACCCGGTAGGTCGCCTCCCGCCGGCGTTCCATGAGGAAGGCGATCCGGCGCAGGTCGTCCACGGGGTCGCGAGGGGCGCTCACGCCTCCATCCTGCCCCGTACCGTCGCGGCGGCGAGTGGCAAGGTGACCCCGTGACCACCACCCCGCCGGCGACCGCCACCCTGCGCCGGCTGGAGCGCGCGTCCGGGGCGCTGGCGACCAAGAGCGTGGCCCGGATGGACGAGACGCTGCCCTGGTTCCGGGCCATGCCGGCCGACCAGCGGTCCTGGGTGATGCTGATCGCGCAGGCCGGGATCGCCTCGTTCGTCGAGTGGTTGCGCTCCCCCGGCGACGCACCGCGGCTGACCACCGAGGTCTTCCGGGCCGGCCCGCAGGAGCTGGCCCGGTCGGTGAACCTGCAGCAGGCGGTCGAGCTGGTGCGGGTCACCGTCGAGGTGGTGGAGGGCGAGGTCGAGGGCTTCGGCGCGCCCGGCGAGCAGGCCCAGCTGCGGGAGGCGGTGCTGCGCTACAGCCGGGAGATCGCCTTCGCCGCCGCCCAGGTGTACGCCGGCGTTGCCGAGCTGCGCGGCGCCTGGGACGCCCGGCTGGAGGCGTTGGTCGTCGACGTGCTGCTGCGCGGCGACGTGGACGAGACGCTGCTGTCCCGGGCCAGCGCGCTGGGCTGGGCGGCGATGACGCCGGTCGCGGTGGTGATCGGAGCGGCGCCGAAGGGCCACCCCGAGCAGGTCCTCGACGCGGTGCAGCGGGCGGCCCGGCACGCCGGCGTGGACGTGCTCGCCGGCGTGCCCGGCGACCGGCTGGTGGTCGTGCTCGGCGGGGTCGAGGACGCGATGGCCGGCACCCGGCCGCTGCTGCCCGAGTTCGGCGCCGGGCCGGTGGTGGTCGGGCCGACGGTGGCCGACCTCGGCGCGGCCGGTACGTCGGCCCGGGCCGCGCTGGCCGGGATCCGGGCGGTGCCCGGCTGGCCGGCGGCGCCGCGCCCGGTGTTCGCCTCCGACCTGCTGGCCGAGCGGGCGCTGTCCGGCGACGAGGAGGCCCGCCACACCCTGGTCGAGGACGTCTACCGCCCGCTGGCCGAGGCCGGGTCGGGCCTGCTCGACACGGTCACCGCGTACGCCGAGAGCGGCAGCACGCTGGAGGGCGCCGCCCGGGCGCTGTTCGTGCACCCCAACACCGTCCGGTACCGGCTGCGCCGGGTGGCCGAGGTGTGCGGCCGCGCCCCGACCGACCCGAGGGACCTGCTCACCCTCCAGCTCGCGCTCGTCCTCGGCCGCCTGGCGGACCAGGGCTGAGTCAGGAGCCGACGCGGGCGGCGAAGCCGTCGAGCACGCACTCGAGGCCGAAGGCGAACATCCGCTCCTGCAGCAGTTCGGGGTCGGCGCCGCGGCGCGCCCGCAGGGACTCCTGGATCTCGGCGTTGTCCCGACTCACCTCGACCGCCTTGGCGGTCGCGTCGTCGATCCACTCCCGCATCGACTGCCCCGACCGGGCGATCGCCGCCCGCCACGAGGTCTCGGCCGACGTCACCCCCAGCACGTACGTGATGACGACCCCCATGGCCATGTCGACGTCGAGGCCGGTGAAGCCGGCCGTCCGGAGCACGGCGTACAGCCGCCCGCTGAGCGAGATCGCGTTCGGGCCGAGGCTCGGCGTCGTGGTCGCGATCTCGGTGAACCAGGGGTGGCGGAGGATCGCCGCCCGGAAGCTGTGCCCGAACAGCGTGACCGCCGAGCGCCAGCCGGCGAGCTCGGCCCCGGGGACGTCGATCTCGCTGTAGACCTCGTCGGCCACCAGCTCGAGCAGGTCGTCCTTGGTCTGGACGTGCCAGTAGAGGCTGGTGGCGCCGGCGTTGAGCTTCGCGCCCAGCTTGCGCATGCTGAGCCCGGCCAGCCCGTCCGCGTCCAGCATCTCCAGCGCGGCCTGCACGATCTGCGCGCGGCTGAGCGTCTCCCGCGGCGCCGCCGCCGGCCGCTCCCGGGTCCAGACCGATCCCCTCATGGCGAACATCCTACAAGCGACTTGCACACCGTACGAGCCGACTCGTACGGTGTTCGACATGACTAGTACGCCGTACGAGGCCACCGCCTCCGGACACCCGCGCCGCTGGTGGATCCTGCTGGTCCTGTGCGCGAGCCTGCTCGTGCTCGTCGTCGACAACACCGTGCTCAACCTGGCGATCCCGGCGCTCATGCGGGACCTGTCCGCGACACCCGCGGACGTGCAGTGGATCATCGACGCCTACATCCTCGCGTTCGCCGGCCTGCTGCTGACCGCAGGCAGCCTGTCCGACCGCTACGGCCGGCGCCGGGCGCTGCTGGTCGGGCTGGCGGTCTTCGGCGCCGGCTCGCTGCTCGCGACGATGGCGGCCAGCCCGGGCCAGCTCATCGCCTGCCGCGCGCTCATGGGCGTCGGCGGCGCGCTGCTCATGCCGAGCACGCTGTCGATCGTGTTCACGGTGTTCCCGCCGCAGGAGCAGCGCAAGGCGATCGCCGGCTGGAGCATCGTCGCGATGATCGGCGTGGTCGCCGGCCCGACCGTCGGCGGTTTCCTGCTCGACCACTTCTGGTGGGGCTCGATCTTCCTCATCAACGTGCCGATCGCGGTCGTCGGCATCGTCGCGGCGCTCGCGCTGATCCCGGAGTCGCGCGGCCCGGCCAGGCCGGCCGACCCGGCCGGCGCCCTGCTGTCGATCGTCGGGATGACCGCGCTGGTGTGGGCGATCATCTCGCTGCCGGCGCACGGCTTCGGTTCCGCGCAGGTGCTCGGCGGGCTGGTCGTCGGCGCGGTGGCGCTCACCGCGTTCGCGCTGTGGGAGCGGCGCTGCGAGCACCCGATGGTCCCGCTGGCCCTGTTCCGCAACCGGGACTTCAGCGGCACGAGCTTCTCGATCGTGCTGCTCTCGTTCACCGCGGGCGGCCTGCTGCTCGTGCTGAGCCAGTATCTGCAGTTCGTCCTCGGGTACGACGCGCTGGAGGCCGGCCTCGCGCTGCTGCCGTACGCGGTCGCGGCCGCGCTGTTCAACACCCTCGGTGCGACGCTGGGCAAGAAGATCCCGGACCGGACGCTGATCGTGGTCGGGCTGCTCGTGGTGGCCGGCGCGTTCGGGCTGCTCACCCAGCTCACCCCGGCCTCCGGCTACGCGATGCTGGTGGCCGGGCTGCTCGTGCTCGGCATCGGCGGCGGCATCGCGGGCCCGCCCGCGTACACGCTGCTCATGCAGTCGGTGCCGGCCGAGCACCGGGGGGTCGGCTCGGCGATGAACGACACCGTGCAGCAGACCGGCGCCGCGCTGTCGGTCGCGGTGCTGGGCAGCGTGCTCGCCGCGAAGTACACCGCGTCGCTGCCGGACGCGGTCCCGGAGGCCGCGCGCCACTCGATCGCCGACACCCTCGCCCTCGGGCCGGCATTCGTGGCGGCGGCCCGGGACGCGTTCACCGACGCGATGTCGATCGCCATGGTGGCCGGCACTGCCGGCGCGGCGGCCGGTGCGGTCGTCGCGCTGGTCGTCCTGCCCCGCCGCCGGGTGGTGGCCGAGGCCGAGCAGCCGCCGGTGGAGGTCCCGGTGGGCTGACGCCCACCGGAAGTCCGTTGTCCCCGCGGGGCAGGATGGTGCCGAGCTGACCGCCGTGGGAAGGACGGGAGATGACCAGGGTCGCGTACGTGTCCGGCGGGGGCACCGGGATCGGCCGGGCCACGGCGGCCGCGCTGGCCGGGGACGGCTGGGCGGTCGTCGTGCTCGGCCGCCGGCCGGACCCGCTGGCCGGAACGGTCGCGGCGGTCAGGGCCGAGGTCCCGGGCGCGCAGCTGCACGCGGTCGCCGCCGACCTGGCCGAGCCCGACCAGGTCGAGCGGGCGGTGGCCGAGGCCGCGGCGGCGGTCGGGCCGGACGTCGACGCCGTGGTCAACGCCGCCGGTGGCACCTCGCCGCTGCCGGCCGGCACGCTGGCCGAGGTGGCCGCCGAGTGGACCGACGAGTGGCGGCTGAACGTGCTCACCGCGGTGCTGCTCACGACCGCGGTGCTGCCCCGGCTGCGTACGCCGGACGCGCGCGTGATCACGCTCAGCTCGATCGCGGCGCTGCGCGGCGGCGGCTCGTACGGGGCGGCCAAGGCCGGCCTGCACCCGTGGACGTGGGACCTTGCCGCCCGGCTCGGCCCCGGCGGGACCGCCAACGTCGTCGCGCCCGGGTACGTCGAGGACACCGAGTTCTTCCGGGACTCGATGACCGCCCGCCGGCGGGAGACCCTGATCGGCCAGACCGCGAACGGCCGCCCGGGCCGGCCGGCGGACGTGGCCGAGACCATCCGCTGGCTGCTCAGCCCGACCGCCGGGCACGTCACCGGGCAGGTCGTCCAGGTCAACGGCGGCGCGCTGGCCGGGCGCGGCTAAGGTCCGGCACAAGGGCAGGTAAGGAGGAAGTCCACCGCTGCTGCGGCCTCTAACCGACGGGACACGCCGCGAAACTGTGGGATTCCTACAAGGCTCGCGCGGCCACCTTCGTGCCCGTCGCTCTCGTCCGGCCGCCCGGACCCGCGCGACGGTAGAGACGTGCTGGCCCTCCTCTCCCCCGGTCAGGGCGCCCAGGCGCCCGGCATGCTGGAGCCGTGGCTCGACCTGCCCAAGGCGGCCGACCGGCTGCGCTGGCTGTCCGCGGTGTCCGGGCTCGACCTGATCCGGCTCGGCACCAGCGCGGAGGCCGAGGAGATCCGCGACACCGCGGTCACCCAGCCGCTGCTGGTCGCCACCGCGCTGGCCGCCGCGGCCGAGCTTGAGCTGCCGGCGGCCAGCCCTGACATCGTGGTGGCCGGGCACAGCGTCGGCGAGCTGTCCGCCGCCGCGCAGGCCGGCGTGTTCTCCCCGGAGGCCGCGGTCGCGCTGGCCCGGGTCCGCGGCGCCGAGATGGCCGCGGCCTGCGCGCTGGCGCCGACCGGCATGTCCGCCGTGCTCGGCGGCGACCCGGCCGAGGTGATCGCCGGCATCGAGGCGCTCGGGCTCACCGCGGCCAACGTCAACGGCGCCGGCCAGGTGGTCGCCGCCGGGGCCACCGACTCGCTGGAGAAGCTGGCCGCGGAACCGCCCGGCGGCGGCAAGGTGCGGCCGCTGACGGTGGCCGGCGCGTTCCACACGCCGTACATGGAGCCGGCCCGGGAGCACTTCGGCGCCGTCGCCGCCGGCGTACCGGTCCGCGACCCCGAGCTGATGCTGCTGTCCAACGCCGACGGCACCGCCGTGCAGCGGGCCGGCGACGTCCGCGACCGGCTGGTCCGCCAGCTCACCCTGCCGGTCCGGTGGGACCTGTGCCAGGCGACCCTGCGCGACCTCGGCGTGACCGCGCTGATCGAGCTGCCGCCGGCCGGCACGCTGGCCGGGATCGCCCGCCGCGAGCTGCCCGGCGTCGAGACGGTCCGGCTGGGCACCCCCGACGACCTCGCCGCCGCGCAGGCCCTGGTCGCCCGGACGACGGCGGGCAGCCAGGGCGAGCACACCCCGGACTGGCGGGTCGTCATCGCTCCGGCCGGCGGCACGTTCGCCGCGGCCGGCATCGGCGAGGGCACCCGGGTGCGCGCCGGCAGCCGGCTCGGCGCGGTCCGCACCAAGCGCGAGGAGCTCGAGGTCAGCGCCACGTACGACGGCGTGCTGGTGGAGTGGCTGCTGGAGGACGGGGATCTGGTGGACCCGGGCGAGCCGCTGGCCCGCCTGGTGCCCGGCACGGCCGAGGAGGCCCGATGAACGTCCAGCCCGCGGTAGCCGGCGCGAAGATCCTCTCGCTCGGCGACTACCAGCCGGCGAACGTGGTCACCAACGCCGACCTCGCCGCCCGGATGGACACCAGCGACGAGTGGATCCGCAGCCGGGTCGGCATCGCCAGCCGCCGGATCGCCGGTCCCGACGAGACGGTCCCGGACATGGCCGTGGCGGCCGGCGGCAAGGCGCTGGCGGCCAGCGGGCTGGCGCCGGCCGAGATCGACCTGGTGATGGTCGCCACCTGCACGATGCCGACCCCGATCCCGAGCGCCGCGGGCCAGGTGGCCACCCGGCTCGGCATCGCCTCGCCCGGCGCGTACGACCTCAACGCGGCCTGCGCCGGCTTCTGCTACGGCCTGTCCGCGGCCGCCTCGGCGATCACCTCCGGCCAGGCCCGCAACGTGCTCGTGGTCGGCGCCGAGAAGCTCACCGACTGGATCGACCCGAACGACCGGTCGACGGCGATCATCTTCGCCGACGGCGCGGGCGCGGCGGTCGTCGGCCCGGCCCGTACGCCCGAGGAGGTCGGGGTCGGACCGGTCGCCTGGGGCAGCGCGGGCGAGAGCGTCGACCTGATCACGATCCCGTCCCGGACCGGGTTCCTCGGCCAGGAGGGCCAGGCGGTCTTCCGCTGGGCGACCACCGCGCTGGCCCCGGTCGCGCTGGAGGCCTGCGAGAAGGCCGGGATCGCGCCGGCCGAGCTGGCCGCGTTCATCCCGCACCAGGCCAACCTGCGCATCGTCGAGGCGATCGCCCGCCGGCTCGGCGCCACCAACGCGCGGGTCGCCGACGACATCGTCGAGGCAGGCAACACGTCCTCGGCGTCCATCCCGCTGGCGCTGGCCCGGATGGCCGCCCGCGGCGAGGTGCGCTCCGGCGACCCGGTGCTGCTGCTCGGCTTCGGCGCCGGGCTGACGTACGCCGGGCAGGTCGTGCTCTGCCCGTAGCCCGCACAATCCGTACGGAAATCACACCCCACGAAGGAGAAGCAGTGGCGAACGAGGAGATCAAGGACGGCCTGGCCGAGATCCTGGAGGAGGTCGCCGGCGTGCTGCCGGCCGACGTCAGCGAGGAGAAGTCGTTCACCGACGACCTCGATGTCGACTCGCTGTCCATGGTCGAGATCGCGCTGGCCGCCGAGGAGCGCTTCGGCGTGAAGATCCCGGACGACGAGCTCGCCAACCTCAAGACCGTCGGCGACGCCGTCTCCTACATCGAGAAGGCCAAGGCTGCATGAGTGAGCGGCCCACCGTCGTCGTCACCGGGCTCGGCGCCATCACCCCGCTCGGCGGCGACGTCGCGTCGACGTGGGAGGGCATGCTCGCCGGCCGGTCCGGGATCACCCGGCTCGACGACGAGTGGGCCCGCGACTTCCCGGCCCGGCTGGTGGCCCGGATGTCCGTCGAACCGACCGACACGCTGGAGCGGGTCGAGGCCCGCCGGCTGGACCGCTGCCAGCAGGCGGCGCTCGTCGCCGGCCGGGAGGCCTGGGCGGACGCCGGCTTCGACCCGGTGCCCAAGAGCAAGGACGGGGTGCCCAACGAGACCGTCCGCGGCGTCGACCCGGAGCGGCTGGCGATCGTGATCGGCAGCGGCATCGGCGGCGCGCTGACCATGCTCGGCCAGGACGACGTCCTGGAGGAGCGCGGCGTGCGCCGGGTGTCCCCGCTGACCGTGCCGATGCTCATGCCCAACGGTCCGGGCGCGGCGCTCGGCCTCGAGTTCGGCGCGCGGGCCGGGGTGCACGCCACGGTGAGCGCCTGCGCCAGCGGAGCCGAGGCGATCTCGCTGGCTACCGACCTGATCCGGCTCGGCCGCGCGGACGTGGTCGTCGCCGGCGGCACCGAGGCGGTCGTGCACCCGCTGCCGATGGCCGGCTTCGCGCAGATGCGGGCGATGTCCACCCGCAACGACGAGCCGGAGCGGGCCTCCCGCCCGTTCGACAAGGGCCGGGACGGGTTCGTGCTCGGCGAGGGCGCCGGGGTGCTCGTGCTGGAGAGCGCCGAGCACGCCGCCGCCCGCGGGGCGCGGGTCTACGCGGAGATCGCCGGCGGTGGGATCACCTCCGACGGCTACCACATCACCGCGCCGGACCCGAGCGGCAGCGGCGCGGCCCGGGCGATGACGCTCGCGCTGCGCGACGCCGGGGTCGACCCGGCCGAGGTGGTCACGGTGAACGCGCACGCGACCTCGACGCCGACCGGCGACGTGGCCGAGGCGATCGCGATCAACGCCGCCATCGGCGACCACGCGCTGGTCACCGCGCCGAAGTCGATGCTCGGGCACCTGCTCGGCGCGGCCGGCTCGGTGGAGACCATCGCGACCGTGTTGAGCGTGCGGGACGGCGTCGTGCCGATCACCCGCAACCTCGACGACCTCGACGACGGCGTGCAGCTCGACGTGGTCTCCGTGGAACCACGCCGGCTGCCGGTGCCGGTCGCCGTCAACAACGCCTTCGGCTTCGGCGGTCACAACGTGGCCCTCGTCGTCCGCAAGGTCTGAGGAGTCAGGAGCGCGCAGTGGCTTCTCCGGTGCTTCCCCTCGAGGTGGACGACGCCCAGGACTGGCGGGATCCGGCCGTACGGCTGACCGCCTTCCTCGACGCGGGCTCCATGCGCCCGCTGGCCCCGTTCGACAACAGCGGCGTCTACATCGCCACCGGCACGGTCGCCGGCGGACGGGTCGTCGTGTACGCGTCCGACCCGCAGAAGATGGGCGGCGCGATGGGGTCCGACGGCTGCCGGCACATCGTCGACGCCATCGACACCGCCGTCCGGGAGCGGGTGCCGGTCGTCGGGCTGTGGCACTCCGGCGGCGCCCGGCTGGCCGAGGGCGTCGAGGCGCTCGACGCGGTCGGGCAGGTGTTCGCGGCGATGGTGCGGGCCTCCGGCCGGGTGCCGCAGATCTCGGTCGTGCTCGGCCCGGCCGCCGGCGGGGCCGCGTACGGTCCGGCGCTCACCGACATCGTCGTTATGGGGCCGGGCGGCCGGGTGTTCGTCACCGGCCCGGACGTGGTGCGCTCGGTGACCGGCGAGGACGTCGACATGGAGCGGCTCGGCGGGCCGGACACGCACGGGCGGCGCTCCGGCGTCGTGCACGTGGTGGCGCCGTCGGACACCGAGGCGCTGGTACGCGGGCGCGAGCT
>Ga0207643_10000303_pt1 | contig 34008 bp, 32 predicted proteins | sample KBSMisM62_FD_184313 | JGI IMG/M metagenome (GOLD analysis project Ga0207643, IMG submission 184313) | Miscanthus rhizosphere microbial communities from Kellogg Biological Station, Michigan, USA - KBS Miscanthus M6-2 (SPAdes) (version 2) | ecosystem: Host-associated > Plants > Roots >... | reverse complement strand
CAGCCCGGGTCCGGCTCCCAGCCCGGGTCCGGCTCCCAGCCCGGGTCCGGCTCCCAGCCCGGGTCCGGCTCCCAGCCCGGGCCCGGCTCCCAGCCCGGGCCCGGCTCCCAGCCCGGGCCCGGCCGGCGGTCGGGTGCGAATCCGGGCGCTCGGCCTGGTCCGGGCGGCCGCGCCGGCTCGGCCCGGTTGGGGTCGGCTGGCGATGTGGGAGTGGGGGACGAGCTTGTGTTGCGGGACGGGCGGATCGTCGGGGCGGCGGGGGTGGGGCTGCCGGCCGAGATCCGGGCCGGCGTCGAGGCGGTGCGGGCCGATCTGGCCGAGGCTCCGTTCGTGGCGCCGGAGGCGTACCGGCTGGCCGAGCTGGGGCTGGGACGGCGGGAGCTGGCGGCTGCCGTCCGGGCCGGCGCGCTGCTCCGGGTCGCGGACGGGATCTACCTCCTCCCGGGCGCCGACAGCGCGGCGGCCGCGGCGCTCGCCGGCCTGCCCCAGCCGTTCACGTTGTCCGAGGCCCGCCGCGCGCTCGGCACCACCCGCCGCGTCGCCGTCCCGCTGCTCGAACTGCTCGACGCCCGCGGTCTGACCCGTCGCGCCCACGACGACCGCCGCACCCTGGCCCCCCGCCCGGCGGCCGGAGACGACTGAGCGCGACACACCTGGTGTGTGTCGCGCTCTCGGGGATGTCCGGCCCGGCTCGCCTTACCGGCGGCCGAGCGGGTACGGCGGGTTGAACACCTCGATGGTCCAGCGGTCGAACCTGTCGAGGAGCTCGCTGAACTTCCTCATCGCACGTCCTCCTCTCGCGTCGTCCACCGGGTACAACGCGAGGTCATCTGAATCGTTCCCGAAACCCAGCGTGTGCCGAGTCACGCCGATTCGGTTACAAGTTGTTACGACCTGATGTCGGCCGCCACCTGGTGCCGCGGCTCGTACAGGCCGATGCGCGCGCCGCTGGGCAGCACGAGCTGGGTGAGCAGGCCGAACCCGGCGTCCTGCACCTCGCCGGCGAAGCTCGCGCCCTTGGCCGACAGCTCGCGCACCGTCGCGTGCACGTCGTCGCACATGAAGTACAGCTCATGCCGCGGCTCGTCGCCCGGGTCCAGCGGGTGGACGCCGACCTCACCGGGTGGCAGCCGGAAGATCAGCCAGCCCGGGTGGTCCTCGACGAACGACCAGCCGAGCGTGTCGCGCAGGAAGGCGCGGTCCGCGTCGGGGTCGGGGCTGTAGATCAGGGCGTGCGTCCCATTGATCATGGTTGCAGCTTATTCGGTGCGAGACTGGAACCGTGAGAGCCGATCGGCCGGGAGCGGCCACCCGCGCCAAAGTCTGGACGCTGGACGGCGAGACCGAGGTCCGTCGCCGCGACAGTGTGGTGACCGAGGAACCGCTGGAGATCCGGCTCTCCGCCGGCGGCCGCACGCAGACCGTCGCGGTGACGATGCGGACGCCGGGCCACGACTTCGAACTGGCGACCGGGTTCCTGCACGCCGAGGGCCTCCTGCCCGGGGTGCCGCACCAGGTCTCGTACTGTGCGGACGTCGAGCGGGCGGACCAGAAGTTCAACGTGGTGACGGTCGAGACCGACGGGCCGGCGCTGGAGGCGCCGGTGCGTTCGGGGATCGTATCCAGTGCCTGTGGCGTGTGCGGATCGGCGTCGCTGGACGCGCTGCACGAGCGCGGGCTGCACCGGGTCGCCGACGACGTGACGGTCCCGGTCGACGTGCTGTACGGGCTGCCGGACGCGTTGCGGTCGGCCCAGGGCCTGTTCGAGGTGACCGGTGGGCTGCACGCGGCGGGGCTGTTCACCGCGGACGGGTCGCTGGTGGCCACCCGGGAGGACGTCGGGCGGCACAACGCGGTCGACAAGCTGGTCGGCTGGGGCGTGCTCGGCGACCGGCTGCCGCTGTCCGGGACGGTGCTCATGGTCAGCGGGCGGTGCGGGTACGAGATCGTGCAGAAGGCCGTCGCCGCCGGGATCCCGGTCGTCGCGTCGGTGTCGGCGCCGTCGTCACTGGCCGTCGCGGTCGCCGAGGACTTCGGCGTCACGCTGGTCGGATTCCTGCGCGGCCGCCGCTGCAACGTGTACGCCGGCCGCGAGCGCCTCCGACTCCCCGTCCCGGCGGCAACCTGACCCGGTCGCGGAGGCGGTAGGGGCAGCCGGAAGGATCGCGGGGAGCGCACGCGAGCGGCAGGGAGCTGAGCTGAGATGAGCACGTTGGACGACTGGACCGCCGCGGTGGTCGCCGAGCTCGGCATCGCCGACCTCGTCGACGACCGCACCCGGGACCTGGTCCTCGACATGACCAAGGACGTCGCGCACGGGGTGGCCCGGCCGGCCGCTCCGCTCACCGCGTATCTGATGGGGCTGGCGGCGGGGCGGGCCGGCAGCGCCGACGAGGCCACGGGGTACGCCGCCCGGATCAGCCGGATGGCGCTGGCCTGGGAGAACCCGGAGCAGCCTGGGACCGGCGCGGCCGAGGACCGGGCCGCGCGGCGCGAGCGTCGCACCTCCGCCGAGGGGTAGGACCGCGCCCGTGCGGGTGCCGTGGACCGAGGCGCGCCGGGCGGCGTACGCCACGGCGCGTCCGATGCCGCCGGCCGACCTCCCGCTGGCGGAGGCCGGTGGGGGAACGCTGGCCGCGCTGCTGCGAGCGTCGGCACCGCTGCCCGGATTCGACTGCGCCGCCATGGACGGGTACGCGGTGGGCGACGTCGAGGGGCCGTGGACCGTGGTCGGGCGGGCGATCGCCGGTCAGGCCGGCCCGCGGGATCCGCTGGCCCCGGGTCTGGCCCTGGAGATCGCCACCGGCGCGGTCCTGCCGCCGGGAACCGTGGCCGTCGTCCCGTACGAGCACACGACGCAGGACGGCGATCGCGTGCGGGGTTCTGCGATAGCCGGCCGCAACGTGCGGCGGACGGGCGAGGACGTGCCGGTCGGCGCCGACTTGGTGCCGGCCGGGTCGCCCGTCACCCCGGCGGTCGTCGGACTCGCCGCCGCCGTCGGCTTGGACACGCTGCCGGTCCGGCCCCGGCCGGCCGTCGCCCTGCTCGTCACCGGTGACGAGCTGGTCGGAACCGGGACCTCGGCGGACGGCCTGGTCCGGGACGCGCTGGGACCGGCGCTGCCCGGCTGGGTGACCGGGCTCGGCGGGCGACCGCTGCCGACCGTCCGGGTGGGCGACACCGACCCGGACGACGTGGCCAAGGCGCTCGAGGCGGCCGGCGGTGACGTCGTGGTCACCTCGGGCGGCCTCGGCGGCGGGACGAAGGACCTCATGGTGCCGGCGCTGGCGGCGCTCGGTGCGGAGCTGGTCGTCGACCGGGTCGACTGCCGGCCCGGGGGACCGCAGCGGCTCGGCCTGCTGCCGGACGGGCGGCCGGTGGTCGGGCTGCCCGGCTACCCGTACGCGGCGCTGGTCGGGGTGCTGACCCTGCTGGGGCCGCTGCTGGCCGGGATGACCGGCCGGCCGCTGCCGGACCTGCCGACGGCGCGCCTGGTCGGCGGCGCACCGTCGGTGGGGAGCCGGCCGCACCCTCCGGGCCGGCCCGCGCCGGCACCGACCCGGATCCTGCCGGTCCGGCGCCGCCCGGACGGTGCGGTCGAGTCCGTCGGCCTCGACCGGCCCGGCTCGCTCTGGGGCGCCGCCCTGGCCGACGCGTTCGCCGTCGTCCCCCCGCACTGGCGGGACGACCCCGTCCCCCTCCTCGACCCGCCCCACTGACCCCGACTCCGTCCAGCTAGACCGTGGCTCCACCCGGCAACGGCGGGTCAAACGCGGCTGATCTCCGCGGGTCAGCGGGCCGGCTACTCAGCGGAGCCGCTGGCTATGACGGCGAAGGGCGCGCCCTGCGGGTCGGCGAGGGTGGCCATCGGGCCTTGCGGGGTCGGCTGCACCCGGGAGAGCACCCGCGCCCCCAGGTCCTGGGCCTGTTTGACGGCGGCGTCGGCGTCGGCGACCTCGAAGTAGATCCCCCAGTGCGGCGGGAGCTCGCCCATCTCCGGCGTCGGCGGCATCGCCCCGCCGACCGTCCGGCCGTCCACCTTGACCAGCTTGTAGACCGGCATGGTCGGGTCGGACCCGGCCATGTCCTCGAAGCTGACACCGATCGTGGCGCGGTAGAACTCGGCCTCCTTGTCGATGCCCGGCGCCACCAACTCGTTCCACACCACGGTGCCGGGCTCGTTGACCAACTCCGAGCCGGTGTGGATGCCCTGCTGCCAGACGGCGAAGAGCGCGCCGGCCGGGTCGGTCGCCAGCGCCATGCGACCCTGGTCGGCGATGTCCATCGGCGGCCCGACCACCGTCCCGCCGGCGGCGGGCACCGCGGCGGCGAACGCGTCCGCGTCGTCGACGGCCAGGTAGGTCACCCAGGCGGGCCGCATGTCCGGGATCATCGTGCCGGACAGCCCGACCACCCGCTTGCCCCGCAGCAGCGCGATCGAGTAGCCGCCGAAGGCTGGATCCGGGCTTACCTCCCACTCCCAGCCGAACAGCCCGGCGTAGAACGCGCGGCCGGCCGCCGGATCATCGGTCCAGATGTCCGCCCAGCACGGCGTGCCCTGCGGATAACCGGTGCGCTCGCTCATGACCGACCTCCTCGCCGGCGGTCCCGGCCCGGTGCCGGGGCTCCCCGTTGCGGCGCAAGACTGCCACCGACCACCGACAGAATTGGCGACGGGAGTAAAACTGGGTCGTGAACTACGACGGCGGGGTCGCCGGGGCCAGGGAGACGGTCGAGAAGGGCGGCGCCGCGCGCTACCACGAGGCCAACGCGGCCAGGGGCAAGCTGTTCGCCCGCGAGCGCGTCCGGCTGCTGGTCGACAAGGACTCGTTCGTCGAGGACGGCATGCTCGCCAACGTCATGGCCGGCGACCTGCCGGCCGACGGCGTGATCACCGGACAGGCGCTGATCGACGGCCGGCCGGTGTGCGTGATGGCCAACGACTCCACGGTCAAGGCGGGCTCGTGGGGGGCGCGCACCGTGGAGAAGATCATCCGCATCATCGAACGGGCGTACGCGACATCCGTGCCGATGGTCTACCTGGTCGACTCGGCCGGGGCGAGGATCACCGACCAGGTCGACCTGTTCCCGGGCCGGCGTGGCGCCGGCCGGATCTTCTGGAACCAGGTGCGCGCCTCCGGTTCCATCCCGCAGGTGTGCGCGCTGTTCGGGCCGAGCGCCGCCGGCGGGGCGTACATCCCGGCGTTCTGCGACGTGGTCGCGATGGTGGACGGCAACGCCAGCATGTATCTCGGGTCCGACCGGATGGTCGAGATGGTGACCGGGGAGAAGACGACGCTCGAGGACATGGGCGGAGCCAGGATGCACACCGGCGAGTCCGGTGTGGGCCACTTCCTCTGCAAGGACGAGCCCGAGGCGCTCGACGTGGTCCGCCGCTACCTGTCCTACCTGCCGTCCAACTGGCAGGGCGAGCCGCCCGCGATCGAGCCGGCCGGGCCGGGCGGCGGCGACCTGCGGGCGCTGGTGCCGGACAGCGAGCGCCAGGCGTTCGACATGCGCCGGTACGTGCGGGCGCTGGTCGACGACGGTTCGTTCTTCGAGATCCAGGCCCGCTGGGCGCGGGAGGTGACGATCGGGTTCGCCCGGCTCGACGGCAGGGCGGTCGGCGTGGTCGGCAACAACCCGCAGTTCAAGGGCGGGGTGCTGTTCGTCGACTCGGCCGACAAGGCGACCCGGTTCGTGCAGCTGTGCGACGCGTTCAACCTGCCGCTGATCTTCCTTTCCGACGTGCCCGGCTTCATGGTCGGCTCGGCGGTGGAGAAGCAGGGCATCATCCGGCACGGTGCCAAGATGATCAGCGCGATCGCCGAGGCGACCGTGCCGAAGTTCTGCGTCGTGGTCCGCAAGGCCTACGGCGCAGGGCTCTACGCGATGGCCGGGCCCGGCTTCGAGCCCGACGCGACGCTGGCGCTGCCGACCGCGAAGATCGCGGTCATGGGCGCCGAGGCCGCCGTCAACGCGGTCTACGCGAACAAGATCGCGGCGATCGAGGACGAGGCCGAGCGCGCCGAGTTCGTCCGCAGCCGCCGGGAGGCGTACGAAGAGGACATCGACGTGCTGCGGCTGGCCAGCGAGCTCGTCGTGGACGCGGTGGTGGAGCCGGAGGACCTGCGCGCCGAGCTGGTCGCCCGGATCGCCGCCGCGCGCGGCAAGGACCGAGGATTTTCCCGTCGTCGGCATGGGGTGACACCGGTATGACAACTGTGCTTCTCGCCGAGGACGACCCGGCGATCTCCGAACCGCTGGCCCGCGCGCTGCAGCGCGAGGGCTACTCGGTGCTGGTCCGCAACGACGGCACCAGCGCGCTGTCCGAGGCGATGGGCGGCGACGTCTCCCTGGTCGTGCTCGACCTCGGCCTGCCGGACATGGACGGGCTCGAGGTGTGCCGCCGGCTGCGGGCCGGGCGCAACTCGGTGCCGGTCCTCGTCCTGACCGCCCGGACCGACGAGATCGACCTGGTGGTCGGGCTGGACGCCGGCGCGGACGACTACGTCGCCAAGCCGTTCCGGCTGGCCGAGCTGCTGGCCCGGGTGCGGGCGCTGCTGCGGCGGCGGACCGGCGACGTGCTCGAGGCCAGCGGCGTGCGGATGGAGCTGGCCTCCCGCCGGGTCTGGCAGGACGACGTCGAGCTGCACCTGAGCAACAAGGAGTACGAGCTGCTCCGGGTGCTGCTCGAGGAGGCCGGCGCCGTCGTCACCCGCAACCGGATCATGCGGGAGGTCTGGGACGACGCCGAGGGCGGTGCCTCCAAGACGCTCGACATGCACGTGTCCTGGCTGCGCCGCAAGCTCGGCGACGATCCGCAGCGGTCCCGGCTGCTCACCACGGTGCGCGGGGTGGGCTTCCGGTTCGAGCGCGGCTGAGGCATTGGGCTCCAGGGTGCCTCCCCCGCCCGACTGGCGGAGCGGGCCTACGCCCGGGCGACCGGCGGCGTTGTCAGGGACCGACCGTCTCCGCCGTGCCCCGCACCCGCCCAGGCGAAGCGCGCCCGGTGACCGGGCCGTCCACGGACGACCGGGGGAGGCACCCCAGTGCGCCGACGGCTGATGGCCGCCACGCTGGCGGTGGTCGCGGTGTCGGTGTTCTCACTCGGGCTGCCGCTGCTGGTGGTCACGGTGCGCCTGGTCGCCGACAGCGCCCGCACGGAGCTGCTCCGGCAGGTGCAGACGGTCGCCGCGGTGGTCGAGGACCCGACCGCCAGCGGTGCCCCCACCCCGGATCGCCTGACCCGGCTGGTGCCGCCGGGGGAGCAGGTCACGATCCGGGACCCGGACGGGCAGGCGACCACCGCCGGCCCCGACCCCGGTCCGAGCCCGTACTCGGCGCAGGCCCCGTTGCCCGGCGGCGGCCAGGTCGAGGTGGCCCGGCCGGCCAGTGACGTGCGGGCCCGGCAGTACCGGTTCGGCTTCGGCGTGGTCGCCGGGATGGCCGGCTCCGCCGTGCTCGCGGCGATCGCGGCCGTGCTGCTGGCGCGCCGGCTGGCCGAGCCACTGCGTGACGTGGCCGGACGGGCGGCCCGGCTCGGCGCGGGCGACTACCGGGCCTCGCCGGCCCGGCCCGGCATCGACGAGCTCGACCGGATCTGCGACGTGCTGGACCGGGCCGCGGCCCAGATCTCCGCGGTCATCCAGCGGGAGCGCACGCTCGCGGACGACGTGTCACACCAGCTGCGCAGCCGGCTCACCGCGCTGCGGATGCGGCTGGAGGAGATCTCCATGTCGCCGGAGCCGGACGTGAAGCGGGAGGCGACCGCGGCGCTGGAGCAGGCCGAGCGGCTGTCCGCGGTGGTGGACGAGATCCTGGCTCAGGCTCGCACGGCCAGGGCCGAGGGCGCCGGCGACGTCGAGGTCGGTCGCGAGGTCGCCGCGGTCGTCGACGAGCGGGAGCCGACGCTGCGCACGCTGGGCCGCCAGGTCGAGGTGGACGCGCCGGACACGCTGATCGCCCGGGCCGAGCCGGGGCGGCTGCAGCAGGCGGTCGGCGTGCTCGTCGACAACGCGCTCGAGCACGGCCGCGGCGTGGTCAGGGTCGGCGTGCGCAGATCCGGCCGGCACGCCGTGGTCGAGGTCACCGACGAGGGACCGGGGGTGCCGCCCGAGCTGATCGGCAAGATCTTCGAGCGCGGGGTGAGCGGCGGCGACGGGACCGGGATCGGGCTGGCCCTGGCCCGGGCGCTGGTCGAGTCCGACGGCGGCCGGCTGGAGCTGAGCCGGCCGGTGCCACCGGTCTTCGCGGTCTACCTCCCATTGGCCGAGGAGCCGGGGCCGTAGCGGCCAGGGCGTGTCCCCGGACACGCCCTACTCCACGGCGGTGGCGCCGGCGCCGACGGTCGCGGGGTGCGGCGGGAACACGAACCGCTTGTACGACCAGAAGCGGAACACCGTGCCGATGCCGATGCCGACGAACTTCGCCACGTTCAGGGCGAACGCGCTCTGCGCGCCGACGACGTAGAACGTGAACGCGATCACCACGCTGGAGATCCCCAGCGCGATCAGGTTGATCGCGAAGAACAGCACGTACTCCCGGCGCAGGCCGGTACGGGCCCGGTGCGAGAAGGACCAGTGCCGGTTGCCGAAGTAGGAGAGCGTGGTCGCGACGCTGGTCGAGATGATGTTCGAGGTCGTCGGGCCGAGCCCGATGCGGAAGTGCATCAGGTTGAACAGGCCCACGTCGACGAACAGGTTCACGACGCCGAGGACGCCGAATGCCGAGATCTCCTTGAGCAGAACACGCCACGGCGTGCCGAGACGATCGAGCAGAGGCACCGGAAGAGTGTACGTGGCCGACCTGCACCCGGTTTCCGGCCGCGTCCCGGGGTGACACGATCGAGGGCATGCCCGACCTCGACGCTGACCAGGAAGAGTTCCGCCGCACCGTCGCCGACTTCGCCCGGACGGTCGTCGCGCCGGTGGCGCACGACTACGACGAGCGCGCCGAGTTCCCGTACCCGGTGGTCAAGCAGATGGGCGAGCTTGGTCTGTTCGGGTTGCCGTTCCCGGAGCAGTACGGCGGGATGGGCGGCGACTACCTCTCGCTCTGCCTGGCGATCGAGGAGCTGGCCAGGGTCGACTCGTCCGTGGCGATCACGCTGGAGGCCGGCGTGTCGCTCGGCGCGATGCCGGTGTTCCGGTTCGGCACCGAGGAGCAGAAGCAGGAGTGGCTGCCGCGGCTGTGCAGCGGGCAGGCGCTCGGCGCGTTCGGGCTGACCGAGCCGGGCGGCGGCTCGGACGCCGGCGCCACCCGCACCACCGCCCGGCTGGAGGACGGCGAGTGGGTGATCGACGGCACCAAGGCGTTCATCACCAACTCCGGCACCGACATCACCGAACTGGTCACGGTGACCGCGGTCACGGGCACGCTGGCCGGCGGCGGATCCCGTTCCGATGGCTCACCGCGGGTGGGTAAGGAGATCTCCTCGATCCTCGTGCCGGTGCCGCGGCCGGGCTTCACGGTGGCCAAGTCGTACTCGAAGGTCGGCTGGCACGCGTCCGACACGCACGAGCTGTCGTTCTCCGGCTGCCGGGTGCCGGCGGAGAACCTGCTCGGCGAGCGCGGCCGTGGCTACGCCAACTTCCTGTCCATCCTCGACGAGGGCCGGATCGCGATCGCCGCGCTCGGCACCGGGCTCGCGCAGGCGTGCGTCGACGAGTGCGTCCGGTACGCCCGGGAGCGCGAGGCGTTCGGCCGCAACATCGGCGCGTACCAGGCGATCCAGTTCAAGATCGCGGACATGGAGATGCGGGCGCACCTGTCCCGGCTGGCCTGGCGGGACGCCGCGGCGTTGCTGACGGCCGGCCGGCCGTTCAAGCGCGAGGCGGCGATCGCGAAGCTCTACTCGTCCGAGGCCGCGGTGACGAACGCGCGGGAGGCGACGCAGGTCTTCGGCGGGTACGGGTTCATGAACGAGTTCCCGGTCGCCCGGCACTGGCGGGACTCGAAGATCCTCGAGATCGGCGAGGGTACGTCCGAGGTGCAGCGGATGCTCATCGCCCGGGACCTCGGCGTGTCCTAGCGTCTCCTGCGCCTCCTGCGTCTCCTGACACCTGCTAGGGGAGCACCACGAGCGTCCCGGCGGGGATCGGGGCGCCGGCGGCGCCGTCAGCCCGGAGGGTTCCGGACGCCGTACCGCCCGGCACCGCCGCGGCGGTGACGTCGACCCGGACGTGCACGGTGGTCTGGTCGCCGCCGTCCAGGGCGTCGAGCGTGCAGGTGGTGACCGCGCCGGCGGTGCAGGTCCAGTTGTCGCTGCCGGAGCCGCCGCGGGCGGTGATGCCGGTGGGCAGGCGGAGCGTGACGAGCAGGCCGCGCGAGTCGTCGTCGCCCGTGTTGCGGATCGGGACGGCGATGGTGCCGGTCGCGCCGGCTGAGAGCGTGCCCTGGGCGTGGGGAGAGCCGGCGACCAGGGTGCCGGCGCCGACCGCCGCGGCGGACCCGGTGGGAGACGGTGGGCCGCCGGGCGTCGGTGTGCCGCTCGCGGTCGGGACCGCGGTCGGGCTGCTGCTCGGGCTGCTGCTCCGGGTGCTGCTCGGGGTGCTGCCGCTGGGCGTGGCGCCCGGGCTGAGAGGGCCGGCGGACGGGGCGCCCGAACCGGCCGGGCCGGCTTCGCTCGGGCCGGGCAGGCCGGCGACCGTGGTCGCGGCGATCGCCGGAGTGCCGCCAGGGCCGGGGCCGCCGTCCTGGGTGACGACGACCGCCGCGGTGCCGCCGATCACGACGGCGGCGACGGCCGCGGCGGCGGCCTGGCCGGCGTGCGAGCCGGCCACCCACGCCGTCACCGAACCCAGCGCCGAACCACCGCCACCCGCACCACCCACCCCACCGGCTGCTGCTCCACCGGCCGCTCCGCTGGCTGCTCCACCGACCGCTCCACCTGCCGCCCCGCTGGCTGCCGCGCCGCCGGCTGCCGCGCCGCCGGCTGCCCCGCCGCCAGCCGCGCCGGCTGCCGCGCTGCCGGCTGCCGCGCTGCCTGCAGTGGCGAGGCCGTGGGCGGCGACCGCGGCGGCTTCCGCGGGGGCGGCGTGGGCGGCGAGGTAGGCGCCGGCCGCGGCCGCACCGAGCACGAGCGGCGCGATCACCCCGCGCAGCCCGGCGTTGACGTCCGCAAGCTCGCCGGCGAGCGCCCGGCAGTCCGCGCAGGTCGCGAGGTGCGCCTCCACCTTGGCCCGCTGCCGGGCGGTCAGCCCGCCGCGCGCCCACGCGCCGAGCCGGTCCACCGTCGCCGCGTGCCGGCGGCCGTCGCCGTCGGCGAGGTGTTCCTGCAGGTACGCCTGCCGCAACCCCTCCCGGGCCCGGTACGCCAGCGCCGCCACGCCGTTCGGTGTCAGTCCCAGCAGCGGCGCGACGTCGGCCGGCGACTCCTGCTCCACCTCGGTGTGCCAGAGCACCGTCTGCCATCGCTCGGGCAGCCGGTGGAACGCCCGCGCGGCCAGGCTGGTCTCCAGGTCCGCGACCGCGGAGTCCTCCCACGGCACGCCGGGGTCGTGCCTGCTCATGTCGTCGGACCAGGCCAGCTTCTTGTCCCGGCGGGCCCGGTCGTAGCGCACGTTGCGCAGCGTGGTGAGCAGGTATGCCCGGAACGCCACGTCCGGCCCACCGCCGCCGCGCAGGATGTCCAGCACCTTCGCGAACGCCTCCGCGACCAGGTCGTCGGCCTCCGCCCGGGAGCCGGTCAGCTGCCGGGCCAGGGTCGTCGCGGCGCCGACGTGCCGCCGGTACAGCAGCCCGTACGCCTCGACATCACCGGACCGGACCGCCTCGATGAGCTCGGGATCGCCGGGCTCGATCGGGCCGTCGGATTCCACGGTCCGCGGCAGCGGTACGGACATGCGGTGCGCGCTCCGTTCACGGTCGGGGACCCGGACCTCACCAGCTATGCCCACCGATCGGCGTCACGGAACGCCTTCGCGCCCGTCCCACTCCGCACCCGACCGTTCGCTGGACGGTCTGCTGGCACCGACTCGGCCCCCGTGGGGCGGGTGGCTCGACCACCCGGCGGGGCCGAGCGGCGCCGGGCCCGTGCTCTAACCTCGCCGGCATGCACGAGACCACCGGCCTGCCCGTGGTGGGCATGGTCGGCGGCGGCCAGCTGGCGAGGATGACCCACCAGGCCGCGATCGCGCTCGGCCAGTCCCTGCGGGTGCTCGCGTCCTCCCCGGACGACTCGGCCGCGCTGGTCGCGCGCGACGTGATGCTCGGTTCGCACACCTCGTACGCGGACCTGGCGGCGTTCGCGGCCGGCTGCGACGTGGTCACCTTCGACCACGAGCACGTGCCGACCCAGCACGTGCGCGCTCTCGCCGCGGCCGGCCACACCGTCCTCCCGGGAGCCGACGCGCTGCTGCACGCGCAGGACAAGCAGGTGATGCGCACGCGGCTGGGCGAGCTCGGCGTGCCGGTGCCGCGGTGGGCACCGGTGGGCTCGGTCGGCGAGCTGGCGGCGTTCGCCGGCGGCACCTGGCCGGTGGTCGTCAAGGCGGTGCGCGGCGGGTACGACGGGCGCGGCGTGTGGGTCGTGCCCTCCGCCGCGGAGGCGGCCGAGCTGTTCGCGACCGGCACGCCGTTGCTGGCCGAGGAGCTGGTGCCGCTGCGCCGGGAGCTGGCCGCCGTGGTGGCGCGCTCGCCGTTCGGGCAGGGAGCGGCCTGGCCGGCGGTGCAGACCGTGCAGTCCGACGGGATCTGCGTGGAGGTGCTGGCCCCCGCGCCGGACCTCGATCCGGCCGTGGCGGCGGACGCCGAGCGGCTCGCGCTGCGGATCGCCGGCGAGCTGGGCGTGGTCGGCGTGCTCGCGGTGGAGCTGTTCGAGCGGACCGACGGCGCGCTGCTGGTCAACGAGCTGGCCATGCGGCCGCACAACAGCGCGCACTGGACCATCGAGGGCGCCCGGACCTCCCAGTTCGAGCAGCACCTTCGCGCGGTGCTCGACTACCCGCTCGGCGCGACCGAGCTGGCCGCGCCGGCGGTGGCGATGGCGAACGTGCTGGCGGGGCCGGATCTGGAGGGCGCGGCCGGGCTGGACGAGCGGGTGCACCACCTGTCCGCCCGCTGGCCGCACCTGAAGATCCACCTGTACGGCAAGCAACCCCGGCCCGGCCGCAAGATCGGCCATGTGACCGCGCTCGGGACCGATCTGGCGGCGCTGCGCCGGGACACGACCGCGGCCGCCGCCTTCCTGGCCACCGGAGTGTCGGACGAGGTGAGGCACCAGTGAACCCCGTCGTCGGCGTGATCATGGGCAGCGACTCGGACTGGCCGGTCATGTCGGCCGCCGCCGAGGCGCTCGCCGAGTTCGCGGTGCCGTACGAGGTGCGGGTGGTCTCGGCCCACCGCACCCCGCGGGACATGCTCGACTACGCGGCCGGGGCGGCCGGGCGCGGGCTGCGGGTGATCGTCGCCGGTGCCGGCGGTGCGGCGCACCTGCCCGGGATGGTGGCGAGCCTCACGCCGCTGCCGGTGGTCGGCGTGCCGGTGCCGCTCAAGCACCTGGACGGGCTGGACTCGCTGCTGTCGATCGTGCAGATGCCGGCCGGGATCCCGGTCGCCACGGTCGCCGTCGGTGGCGCCCGCAACGCCGGGCTGCTGGCGGTGCGCATCCTGGCCACGGCCGACGAGCAGCTGCGCGCCCGGGTCGCCGACTTCCAGACCGCGCTGGCCGAGACCGCCCGCTCCAAGAACGAGTCCCTCCGCGACCGCCTCGGCTAAGCGCATCTCCCAACCGGCCGGGGCCGCCGGTCTCGAGCGGCCTGGCCACGTTCGACGACCGGCTCGCGGCGGCCGCCCGGGAGCGCGGAGTTCCGGTGCAGGGCTGACGGCCCGGAACTGTCGGTGGGGCGGCTTAGCGTCGGCGCCATGGCAGTGTTCGCGGTGACGATGGTGAACGGGCCGGCGTGGAATCCGGCCCTGCAGCGGCGGCAGCAGGCCGGCTGGGACGAGCACGCGGCGTACATGGACCGGCTGGTGGCGGACGGTCGGGTGATCCTCGGCGGGCCGATCGGCGACGGCACCGAGGTGCTGGTCGTGCACGACGCCGCCGACGAGGACGACCTTCGGGCGACGCTCGCGGCCGACCCGTGGGCCGACCGGATCCTGCGGGTCGGCCGGGTCCAACCCTGGACGCTCTGGCTCGACTCGCGGGCTCAGGCCCGTACGGCGGTGCCGAGCGAGAGCGCGACGAACGGTTTCGGACCCGCGTCGTAGAACTCGTCGACCGCGGTCACCGTGAACCCGGCCGCGCCGACGATGTCGAGGATCGGCCGGGTGATGTGGCAGCCGCCGAACAGCCGCTTCTGCAGCGGCTCCAGCCGGTGCTGCCAGCGGCGCACCCGCTCGTCCGGAGCCAGCCCGTGCTCGACGAAGTGCAGCGTCCCGCCCGGCTTCAGGACCCGGTGCACCTCGGCCAGTGCCGCCGCCGGGTCCGGGATCGTGCACAGGCTCCAGCTGGACAGCGCGCTGTCGAAGGCACCGTCCGGAGCGGACAGTCGCTGACCGTCCAGATCGGACCGTCGCACCGGGACGGTGGAGTCCCGCAGCCGGGGCTCGGCCAGCCGCCAGGCCAGGTCGGATGGTTCCACCGCGGCCACCCCGCGCACCGTGGCCGGGTAGTGCGGCACGTTGCCGCCGGAGCCGAACCCGATCTCCAGCACCTGGCCGGTCAGCCCGGCGCAGACCCGATCCCGCAACGACCCGGTGGTCCGCTCGCCGAGCGAGCGGTCGACGATCCTCGGGAGCACGCGGTCCCCGTACCAGCCCATCCCGCCAGGATGCCAGCCCACACTGTCCTGGTGGACCGGCCCCTGCTGCTGCTCGACGTCGACGGCGTCCTCAACCCGTACGGGGCCGAGTGCCCGGCCGGCTTCACCGAGCACATGCTGTTCCCGGACGAGATCGACCCGGTGCGGGTCTGCCTCGACCACGGCGCCTGGATCGCGGAGCTGGCCGGTGCGTACGAGGTCGTCTGGGCGACGGGCTGGGGTGAGGAGGCCAACCGGCTGCTCGGGCCGCTGCTCGGGATACCGCGGCTGCCGGTGCTGCCGTTCCCGCAGGTGCCGTTCTCGGCCGATCTCAAGGTGCCGGCGATCGACGCGCTGGCCGGCGACCGCCCCGCTGCCTGGATCGACGACATGCTGGGACCGGTCGCGTACGACTGGGCCGACCGCCGGCCCGCGCCGACCCTCCTGCTTCCGGCCGACCCGGCGATCGGGCTGACCCGCGAGCTCGTCGACCACGCTCTCGCCTGGGCCGGTGACCCCGGCCGGTAGCCGGCCCTCAGCTCGTCGGCGCCGTGCGCGACAGCCAGGTCACGGTGTTCTCCCAGGCGCGCCGGGCGGCGTCCGGGTGGTGGAACATCGGCATGGGGTTGTCGAACGCGTGTCCTGCGCCGTCGTACGTGTGCACGCTCGCAGCCGACGGCCCGGCGGTGACCGCCCGCTCGATCTGCCGCACGGTCTCGACCGGGAGGTAGTCGTCCTCGAGGCCGAAGTGGTGCAGGCTCGGCGCCGTGACCTGGCCGGCGGCATCGAGCAGGCGCGGCAGCGCCGACCCGTAGTAGCTGACCAGGAAGTCCGGGTCGTCGGCGGTCGCGACCGCGAAGGCCAGCCCGCCGCCGAAGCAGAACCCGAACACGCCGGTGGGGCCGGTGGTCTCGGCCCGCTGCCGCAGCGCGGCGACCGCGGCCACCCCGTCGGCGACGGCGAGGTCCCAGTCGACCTCCGCCAACGCGTCCATGGCCCGCGGCAGCGCGTCGTCGCCGGAGATCACCGGGTCGCCCTGCCGCCAGTAGAGGTGCGGGACGAGCACGACGTAGCCCAGCGCCGCCAGGTCCCGCGCCCGCCCGTCGATGTAGTCGGTGACCCCGAAGATCTCCTGGAACAGGACGATCCCGGGACCGCGGTCGCCGGTGGGCAGGTGGAGGTCGGCGGGCATCTCCCCGCCGTCGACGGACACCCGGACGCTGGTCACGAGGACCGAGTATGCCGTGCCCGCGATGGCGGGGTTCAGCGCGGGCCGTGCGCCGACCACTCGATCGCCGGGCAGCGATCCATGATCACGTCGAGCCCGGCGGCTGCGGCCCGGTCGGCCGCCGCCTCGTCGATCACGTCGAGCTGGAGCCAGACCGCCTTGGCGCCGGTCGCGACCGCCTCGTCGACGTGCTCGCCGGCCTTGTCCGAACGGCGGAACACGTCCACCACGTCGACCGCGAACGGCACGTCGGCGAGCGACGCGTAGCCCGGCTCGCCGTGCACGGTCTCCGCCCTCGGATTGACCGGCACGATCCGCTTGCCGTGCTGCTGCAGGAACCGGGCCACCCCGTACGCGGGCCGGCGCGGGTTCGCCGTCAGCCCGACCACCGCCCAGGTCCGGTAGGCCAGCACCCGTTCGATCGTGTCCGAATCACCACGTGCCATGCCTCCATGGTGCCCCGACCGGCCCGCCGGCCCGCGCCCTAGGATCGCCGGCATGACGCGGACGGCCGTGGTGACGGGGGCGAGCAGCGGGATCGGGGCGGCGACCGCCCGCCGGCTGGTCAAGGACGGGTACGAGGTGATCGCCGCGGCCCGCCGGGAGGACCGGCTGGCCGCCCTGGCCAGGGAGGCCGGCGTCCGTCCGGCCCGGCTGGACGTGACCGACGAGGAGTCGGTGCGGGCGTTCGCGGCGACGCTGACCGAGCTGGACGTGCTGGTGAACAACGCCGGCGGTGCGTTCGGCGCCGACCCGGTGGCGACCGGGGACCCGGCCGACTGGCAGGCGATGTTCGAGGTCAACGTCGTCGGCACGCTGCGGGTCACCCAGGCACTGCTGCCGCTGCTCCAGGCCGGGCCGGGCGGCACGATCGTCAACCTCACCTCCACTGCCGCGTACGTCAACTACGAGGGCGGCGGCGGTTACAGCGCGGCCAAGCACGGCGAGCACGCGCTGACCGAGACGCTGCGGCTGGAGCTGGCCGGGGTGCCGGTGCGGGTGATCGAGATCCAGCCCGGCATGGTGCGGACGGACGAGTTCGCGATCAAGCGGTACCGCGGCGACGAGAGCGCGGTCGAGAAGCTCTACGGCGGCGTCGACCACCCGCTGACCGCGGAGGACGTCGCCGACTGCATCGCGCTGGTCGTCGGGCTGCCGCTGCACGTCAACGTCGACCAGATGGTGCTGCGCCCGCTCGCGCAGGCCGCCCAGCACAAGCTCTACCGCGGCCGCCTCTTCCCGACCTAGCCGGCGGCCTCCCCCCGCCCGGCCGGGGCGCCGAACTCGGGGTGGCCGGGAGCCGAGATCTGGCCGGGCCAGTCAGGGGCGCCGGAACTCGAGGCGCCCGGGAGCCGAGCCCTGGCCGGGGCGGGTCAAGGGACGCCCAACTCGGGCTGGCGGGGAGCCGCGGGGCCCGGCCGGGGGGTCAGGGGCCGCCGGGGGTCAGGGGCGCCGGGGGTCAGGGGCCGCCCGGGGGTCAGGGGCGGCCGAGGGCTCGGTAGGTCCAGCCGGCGGCGCGCCACGTCGCCGGGTCGAGCGCGTTGCGACCGTCCACGATGCGCGGCGCGGCGACCACCGACGCGAGCATCGACGGGTCGGTCTCCCGGAACTCGGACCACTCGGTCAGCAGCAGCAGCACGTCCGCGTTGCGGGCCGCCTCCAGCGCCGAGGACGCCATCGCCAGCTGCGGGTGGGTCCGCTTGGCGTTCTCCATCGCCTCCGGGTCGTACACGATCACGGCCGCACCGAGCTTCTGTGCCGCCGCGGCCACGTCCAGCGCCGGCGAGTCGCGGATGTCGTCCGAGTTGGGCTTGAACGCCGCCCCCCAGACGCAGACCCGCTTGCCCGCGTAGTCGCCGTCGAGCAGCTCCCGGCCGAGGTCGATGGCCCTGGCCCGACGCCGCTTGTTGATCGCGTCGACCTCCTCCAGGAACGCCAGCGCGTCCTGGGCGCCCAGCTCCTCGGCCCTGGCCATGAACGCGCGGATGTCCTTGGGCAGGCAGCCGCCGCCGAAGCCGAGCCCGGCGTGCAGGAACCGCTTGCCGATGCGGGAGTCGTAGCCGAGCGCCTCGGACAGCGCGGTCACGTCCGCGTGCACGACCTCGCACACCTCCGCCATCGCGTTGATGAACGAGATCTTGGTGGCCAGGAACGAGTTCGCGGCGACCTTGACCAGCTCGGCGGTGGCGAAGTCGGTCACCACGACCGGCGTGCCGGACGAGATCACCGGCGCGAACGCCGCCCGCAGCGCCTCCTCGGCCGCGGCCGACTGGACGCCGAAGACCAGCCGGTCCGGGTGCAGCGTGTCCTCGACCGCGAAACCCTCGCGCAGGAACTCCGGGTTCCAGGCGACCTCGACCTCGTCCGACGGCGCCAACGACGCGACCAGCTCCGACATCCGCTGCGCGGTGCCGGCCGGCACCGTCGACTTGCCGACTACCAGCGCACGCCGGTCGAGCAGCGGGGCCAACGTCGAGAACGCGGCCTCCACGTACGTCAGGTCGGCCGCATAACCGTCCGGGCGCTGCGGCGTGCCCACACAGACGAAGTGCACATCGGCGAAGTCGGCCACCTCCTGGTAGGAGGTGGTGAACCGCAACCGGCCGGAGTCCAGGGCCTTGCGCAGCAACTCCGGCAGCCCCGGCTCGAAGAACGGCACGTCACCGGCGGTGAGCCGGGCGACCTTCGCCTCGTCGACGTCCAACCCGATCACGTCGTAGCCGAGCTCGACCATGGCCACAGCGTGGGTCGCGCCGAGGTATCCAGTGCCCAGGACCGACAGCTTCGGCTGGGCGCCGTTGTGAGCGAAGGTCATCGCGAAAGGGTACGACACCAGGCGTGGCCGGCCGTCCGCGCGCCGGTCCGGCAGGGCTGACCGGCCGGTAACATGAGCCCTGTGGACGCCGCGTTCGACCTCTACCGGCTCGGCGAGGAGCACACGATGCTCCGGGAGTCGGTCCGCGAGCTGGCCGAGGACAAGATCGCCCCGAGGGCCGCAGAGACCGACGAGACCGGCGAGTTCCCGTGGGACGTCTACGAGGCGCTGCGCAAGGCCGACCTGCACGCCGTGCACATCCCGGAGGACTACGGCGGCGCCGGGGCCGACTCGATCGCGACCGCGATCGTCATCGAGGAGGTCGCCCGCGCCTGCGCCGCGTCCTCGCTGATCCCGGCGGTCAACAAGCTCGGGACGATGCCGCTGCTGCTGTCCGCGTCGGAGGAGCTGAAGCGGGAGGTGCTGCCCCCGGTCGCCAGCGGCGAGGCGCTGTTCTCGTACGCGCTGAGCGAGCGGGAGGCCGGCTCCGACGCGGCCGCGATGCGCACCCGGGCCGTCCGCGACGGCGACACGTACGTGCTCAACGGGACGAAGGCCTGGATCACCAACGCCGGCGTCTCGACGTACTACACGGTGATGGCCTCGACCGACCCGTCGAAGGGCGCGAACGGGATCTCGGCGTTCGTCGTGCACAAGGACGACCCTGGGTTCTCGGTCGGCGCCAAGGAGCGCAAGCTCGGCATCAAGGGCTCGCCGACCTGCGAGATCTACTTCGAGGACTGCACGATCCCGGCGTTCCGCATCGTCGGGGAGGAAGGCACCGGCTTCAAGACCGCGCTGCGCACGCTGGACCACACGCGGCTCACGATCGGTGCGCAGGCCGTCGGCATCGCGCAGGGTGCGCTCGACGCCACGATCGCCTACGTCAAGGAGCGCAAGCAGTTCGGGAAGTCGGTGTCCGACTTCCAGGGCGTCCAGTTCATGCTCGCGGACATGGCGATGCGCACCGAGGCCGCCCGCCAGCTCGTCTACGTGGCGGCGGCGAAGGCCGAGCGCGGCGAGCCCGACCTCACGTTCGTCTCGGCTTCCGCCAAGGTGATCGCGTCCGACGCGGCGATGTCCGTGACCACCGACGCGGTCCAGCTGTTCGGCGGCGCGGGCTACACCCGCGACTTCCCGGTCGAGCGGATGATGCGCGACGCCAAGATCACCCAGATCTACGAGGGCACCAACCAGATCAACCGCATGGTCATCGCCCGCCAGCTGCTGCGCGGCTGACCCGCCCGGGCGCTGGGGCGGGCCCCTGAGGCCTGTCCCGGCTCCGGGGGTGAGCCGGGACAGGCTGACGAAGACATGTCTCCGCGGCACCCCGCAGGTATGCGACCGGTTGGCCGGATCTGCGTCCCGCATAGCTCCGGGACGGCTCAGCCGGTGCCCTCGAGGATCTTCTTGAGAAGCGCGAGATCGCTGGTCACGAGGGCGGCGTCGCGCTCGAACTCGGCGTCGGTCATGTCCGGCGCGCGGCGCAGCGTGAAGTCGACCTCGCAACCGTCGCCGTCCGGGGTGGCCCGCAGCGGCACGTACACGGTCTCGCCCGAGGGCGTGACCACCACCTGGTCGAGCACGCCGTACTCGTTCTCGGGCGCGACGGTCACCCGCGCCCGTCCGCCGGGCGTCTCGACGAACCAGTCGTCGCCCTCCCGGACCGCCGAGCTGCCCAGGCCGTGCGCCCACTGGGGCAGGTTGGCCGGGTCGGACGCGAAGGCGTAGACGTCCGCCACGGGCCGGTCGATGTACACGCTCAGGTGCCGGGTCTGCGTCACCGGGCGGATGGTGCCACGGCGGGCCGGCCTCCGTCAGGCCGGCCCGGTCGGCGAGCACGACGGCCGGCACGCGGTCGCGGAAGTCGAGCGTCTGCAGCGCGTGGGCGACGCCGGGCAGGGGAGCCGAGCTTCGGCAGCACGGGGGCGGCGTGCGTCTTCGCTAGGCGGGGGAGCCGAGCTTCGGCAGCACCACCGAGCCGAACACGTCGATGAACTCGTCGTCCTCGCCGACCGGGTGCAGGTAGAGGCTCTCGAAGCCGAGCTGCTGGTAGTCGTGCAGGCGCTCGGCCAGCGCGCCGGCGTCCGAGGAGACCAGCACGTTGCGGGCGACCTCCTCCGGCGGCACGTGCCGGGTCGCCGCCTCGAACTGCTCCGGCGTCTCCAGCTCCCACGCCAGGCTGGTCGGCAGGCAGTTGCTCCGCCAGGTCTCGCAGGCGGCGGCGAGCGCCGCGTCGTCGTCCCGCGCCCAGGACAGGTGCACCTGGAGGTGCAGCTCGCCGCGCCCGCCGGCGTCGCGGTAGGCGCCGACCACCCGGCGGAGCAGGTCGGGCGGCTGGTTGACGGTGATCAGCCCGTCCGCCCACTCGGCCGCCCAGGCCGCGGTCTCGGCGCTGACCGCGCCGGCGACCAGCTTCGGCGGCTCGTCCGGCAGTGACCACACCCTGGCCCGGTCCACGGTGACCAGCCCCCGGTGGGAGACCTCCTCGCCCCGCCAGAGAGCCCGCATCACGTCCACGCACTCGCGCAGCCTCGCCATCCGCACGTCCTTGGTCGGCCACGGGTCGCCGGTGACGTGCTCGTTGAGCGCTTCGCCGCTGCCGAGCGCGACCCAGGGGAAGCGGCCCGGGAACATGGCGGCCAGAGTGGCGAACGCCTGGGCCGAGATCACCGGGTGGTAGCGCTGGCCGGGCGCGTGGAAGCAGCCCATCGGCACCCGCTCGGTCGCCTGCAGCGCGGCGCCGAGCCAGGCGAAGGTCAGGCCGGAGTGGCCCTGGCGTCGGCTCCAGGGGGCGAGGTGGTCGGAGCACATGACCGCGTCGAAGCCGGCCTGCTCGGCGTGGACAGCGGAGTCGCGCAGGTCGCGCGGGTGGGCCTGCTCGTGCTGCGCGTGGAATCCGATGGTGGGCATGGGTTGGCCCTACCCACGCCCAAGGATTCACCAAGCCTCTGGGCCGGAAGCGTTCCTGGATCGGTGCGGACGACCCGGAGCGTCACCGATGCGCTCCGGGTCGATCACTATGGGACGGACCGAGCGAGCGAAGGAGCGGGCGTGCACAGACGAGTCCTGGTGGTCATGATCTCGGCGCTGGCGGTCGTGCTGGCCTGGGCGATACCGGCGAACGCGATCACGCACGGGCAGCCGGACAACGGAGCCCATCCGTACGTGGGCGAACTGCTGTTCTTCGTGCCCGACGAGCCTGACTCCCGCTTCGACGATCCCGGGTCGTGGTTCACCTGCTCGGGGACGCTGCTCAACGACCACGTCGTGCTCACGGCGGGCCATTGCACGTACGGGACCGGCCGTGACGGCGCCTCGACGACCGCGAACGGCGGCTCCGGCTCCGGGGGAACGGACGTGTGGATCAGCTTCAGCGAGTCCCCCGACTTCTCGATCCTGCCGCCGAGCTCCTCGTACGGCCGGGACCAGAACGCCCAGCGCTACCACGACTGGTCGACCGCACTGGACGCGTCCCCGGACTGGCACCAGGCCACCGCGTTCCCGCACCCGCAGTTCGACCCTGACGCGTTCTTCCTGCACGACGCCGGCGTGCTCGAGCTGCAGGAGCCGGCGCCGATGAGCCGGTACGGCGCGCTGCCGGAGCAGGGCTTCCTCGACCAGTTCCAGACCGCGCGGCGGGCCGGCCAGACCTTCACCGTCGTCGGCTACGGGCTGAACAAGGTCAGGCCCAACCTCGAGGTCGGCGGCGACACCCGCTTCACCGGCACGGTGAAGCTCAACACGCTCAACGGCCTGTTCGGCCTGCCGGACGGCACTGCCGCGCGGTTCAGCAACAACAACGGGACCGTGCACCAGGGCGGTACCTGCTTCGGCGACTCCGGCGGTCCGACGTTCTACGACCGGACCAACATCGTGGTCACGGTCACCTCGTTCGGTATCAGCCCGAACTGCACCGGCTCCGACGACGAGTACCGGATCGACCAGCCGGACGACCTCGCCTTCCTGGCCGGTTTCGGCGTGACCCCGTAGCGGTCGGACGGGGAGGGCCCGACGCGGCCCTCCCCGCGCCGGTTCCCCGGGGTCGGACCGGCTGCCGGGTGACCAGCGTGGTGGCTCAGGCGCCGCCGGCCGCCAGGGACAGGTTGGGGCCGGGCGGGGTCAGGCCGGCCGAACGCGGGTGCACCACGTAGCGGTTGCCGCCGTCGCCCTTCGCCGCGTACAGCGCGCGGTCGGCCTGGGCGAGCAGCCGGTCGACGTCGGCCCGCGGGTCGTCGGTGACCGTCACGCCGACACTGGCGCCCGACCACGCGGTCACCCCGCCGGTCAGCAGGTATGGCGAGCTGATCTCGGCCACGATCCGCTCGGCCAGCCGGGCCGCCCCGGCCACGTCCAGCTCGCTGCAGAGCAGCACGAACTCGTCGCCGCCGAGCCGGGCCACCAGGTCGAGGTCGCGGACCACCGAGCGCAGCCGGCGGGCGGTCTCCCGGAGCAGGTCGTCGCCGGTGGCGTGCCCGTAGGTGTCGTTGACCCGCTTGAGCCCGTCCAGGTCGACGGCGATGACCGCGACGTGCCCCGCCTGGCCGGCCGCGCCGTCCAGCGCGGCGATCGACCTGCGCAGCCGGTCGACCAGCAGCAGCCGGTTCCCGAGTCCGGTCAGCGGATCGGTCAGCGCGGTCCGGCGCAGCTCCTCCTGCACCCGGTGCCGCTCGGTGACGTCCTGGGCGGAGCCCCACACCCGGACCGGCCGGCCCTTGGCGTCGTGCTCGACCTCGCCGCGCACGGCCAGGTGCCGGACTTCGCCACTGGTCAGCATCATCCGCTGCGCCAGCTCGAACGGTCCGGGCCGGGTGAACGCCTCGGTCAGCGCGGCGGCCACCCGCTGCCGGTCCGCCGGGTGGGTCACGTCCAGCCAGAGCCGCGGGGTCACCATGACCGACTGCGGCACCAGGCCGGCCAGCCGGTACATCTCGTCGGTCCAGGACATCCGGTCGCGCCGGCCCGGCGCCTCCCACTCCCAGCTGCCGACGTGGGCCAGCCGCTGGGTCTCGGCCAGCAGCCGCTCGCTGCGGCGCAGCCGCTCGGCCGCGCCCCGCTCGCTGCTGACGTCGGTGAAGCAGACCACGACGCTGCGCCGGCCGTCCTCGGCCGGCGGCAGCGGGGACGCGGTCGCGCTGACGAAGCGCAGCTTCCCGTCGGCCCGGACGACCCGCAGCATGTCCGCGCTGGCCACCCGCTGCTCCCGCAGGCAGATCGCGCTCGGCCATTGGTCGCGCGGCAACGGCGACCCGTCCTCCTGCTGCAGCACCCAGTTCGGCGAGCGCCGCATCAGCTCGTATCCGGGCTCACCGAGAATGCGCTCGGCCGCCGAGTTGACCATGGTGATCCGGTCGTACTCGTCGACGACGAGGATGCCCTGCTCGACCGAGGCGAGCACGGTGCGGTATTTCTGCCGGCTGGCCGACAGCGCCTGCTCGCTGCGCCGGCGCTGGTCCCGGGCCAGGGCGAAGTCGAGCCGGCTGCTGGCGACCCGACCGAGCCGGGCCAGCAGCGTGACGTCCTCGTCGGTGAAGTAGTCGGGCCGGTCGGAGCAGACCAGCAGCACGCCGATCGCCCGCTGCCGCTGCCGCAGCGGGAGCGAGATGGTGGAGCGCAGGCCGAGCGAGCGGGCGGCGGCCCGGTCACCGCGCGGGTCGACGGTGGCGTCGGCGCTGCGCACCACCTCGCCGCGGCGCAGCGCGGTGCCGCACAGCGTGCCCTCCACGGTGTTCAGCGTGCCGAGCTGGTCGCGCAGCATCCCGGAGGTGGCGGCGAACAGCAGCTCACCGGGCTCGGCCGACTCGAGCAGCTGCACGGCGGCGCCGCCGGCCCGGACCAGCGCGCGGGCCCGCTCGACGCAGAGCTCCAGCAGCAGCGACGGCTGGGCCGGCGCGCACGCGATCTCCTCGATCGCGTCCAGGGCGGCTGCCCGCCTGGACGCGCTCGGCTCAACGGCCGGCCGCTGCTGGTCGTCGGTCACCGTCGCCTTTCGTCTCGACCCCGGTGCGCAGCGTACCGTCCAGTAGCCAGGATGGAACCGGTCCGAGTGGTTGGATTCGGGCAACCGCGGGCAGGTGGACGGCATGACCGGTCACCCCCCGTCGCCCCTGGTCGCCGCCGTCGGGCTCGTCGCGACCGCCGCGGACGGACTGCGGCGGCTGCCGCGCGCACTCGGCTCGGCCGGGCACGCCGCCCTGCGCCAGTACGACGAGTTCGCCGTCCGCGGGCAGCAGCTGCTCGCCGGCCACCCGGCCGGGGACGCCGGTGTCCCGCCCGGACCCCGCGGTCCCGCCCGCGGCGAGCACGTCCCCGCCGACCCGGACGAGCCGGTCGTCCCCGTTCCGGCGGTGTCGCCCGATCCGCCGATCGGGCTGACCGAGCCGGTCGTGCTGCCCGAGGACGTACAGGAGGACGTCGCGCAGCTGACGCCGGGTGCCGACCTCGGCCACGACGAGCTGCCGCTGCCCGACTTCGACCACCAGACGGTGCCGCAGCTGCGCGGCCGGCTGCGCACGCTCGACCTGGCCGAGCTGGTCCAGCTGCGCGACTACGAGCAGGCGCACGGAGCGCGGCTGCCGGTGCTCACCCTGCTCGACAACCGCATCGCCAAGCTGCTCGCCGGCACCGAGGGCTAGTCAGCCGGTCAGCGGCGGTCAGTAGCGCAGGAGCTCCTCGGTGGCCGGCAGCCGGCCGTTGACCCGCAGCCGGCGCAGCCAGCCCTCCCAGCCGGGGCGCTCCCGAAGCGTGCGCAGCGCGTCCCGGGCGCCGTCCCGGTCGCCGCGGGCCGCCGCAGCCAGCGCACCGTGCAGCTCCCGGACACCCTCCGGCGCCTCCTGCGCGAGCAGCTCGTAGTCGCCGGTCTCGTACGCGCGCTGCAGCCGCAGCAGCCGCTCCAGCTCGCCGACCGGGTCGGCCGCGTCGTCGACGCGCAGGTCCACCAGCACGCCGTCCCAGGGCGCCTCGTCGTCCCTGTTGCCGGAGACCACGATCAGCGCGGCCGACTGCCGGCCGCGCAGGTCACCGCCGGCCGTGTCGCCGGCCCGCAGCGCGCCGACCAGCCGGGCCGCGAGATCCCCTGATGCCTCGGCGTACCCCTCCGCGACCGACGGGACGACCGACCGGGAGGCCAGCATGTTGCCCTGCGCGCTGGAGTCCGCGCCGGTGCGGTGCCCGCAGGCGGACAGGCAGCCGACCCCGGTCCACGCCGCGGATGCGCCGGCCGGCCCGACGACCGCGACCTGCCGCTGGTCGGCGTCCTTGTCCTCGGCCAGCAGCCGGTCCAGCGCCTGCTCGGCGGCGTCCCCGGCGGCGAGTCGGTCGAGCAGCCGGGGCCCGTAGCCGCGCTGCGACAGCGCCTGCGTGGCGACCGCGCCGACGCCGGCCCTGGCCCACGGCGCCGCCCGGCCCACCGCCAGCGCGCAGGTGGCGACGGCCACGCCGAGCTGTCCGGTCGCAGGATCCCGCGCCACGATCGAGAACGTCATGTCGGACCCGACTCTAGAGGGGCCGGCGGCCGGCTAGAGCGGCCGGACCCCCGGCACCTGGGTGCCCAGCGTCGCGGTGACCCGCTCGGCCTCGACCTTCGCGCTCAGCCGCGCGTCGTCCGGGTTGGCCACCAGGACCACGCTCGCCGCCGCGGCCAGCGGCACCAGCAGCCCGTCGAGCCAGCCGGTCGGCGTGGTCCACGGCTGCGTGGACAGCACCCGGTCACCGGCGAGCAGGCCGAGCTCGGCCGCCCGGCGCAGCGCGATCTCGACCAGGTCGCCGGCGGAGACGGTGTTGCCGCCGGTGTCCAGCGCCGGCACCGCGTCCGGTACGGGGCGGCCGGACCAGTGGTCGCCCATCGCCAGCACGTCCACCGAGTAGTCGCGGGCCCCGGGCGGCGGGCCGTCGGCGAACCCGCGGCCGAGCGGGGCGAGCGAGAGCGCGAACACCTCGTCGGCGGCGGTCGCCTCGGCGACCCGGTCGGCGGTCGCGAACGCCACCGCGGCGCCGGCCGGATCGGTCCCGACCACGGCGGCCGCGGTCCAGGCGCCGAGCAGGATCGCCGCGGCCTGCCAGTGCGCCGGCAGCAGCACCGCGACCCGGTCGCCCGGCGCCGCGCCCACGTCGTCGCGCAGCAGGTTGGCGGTCTTGGCCACCCAGTTGGCCAGCGAGGTCGCGGACAGCTCGGTCCGCTCTCCGGTCGCGTCGTCGTAGTAGGTCAGCAGCGGGCCGGCCGGGTCGCGCAGCAGCGCGGCGGCCAGCAGGGCGTCGGGGGCGGACACAGCCAGCAACCCTAGGCCGTGCGGCGCGCCCGTCCGGATTCACCGTTCGACGGCTGTCGCCCAGACGGACCAGGTGCCCGGCGCCGTGCACCTCCTCGGCAGCGTCGTCGTGCCGGCCGACGCCCGCTTCCTCGGCGGCGGTCAGTTGATGCAGCCGGTGTCGGCGGCGGTACGGGCGTCGGCGGTCGCCTTCGGGGACCCCGACGCCGCCGGTGGCTTGCTCGGCGTACCCGCACCGATCGAGCTGAAGTCGGAGCCGAGCACCAGCTGGACGCCGCTGACGCCGTCGCGCTGCACCAGCGTTGCAGACGGGACCACCGCGAGCACCGCGCGGGCGCCGGCCTCACCGCCGGCGCCGTACCGGATCTCGGTGCGGCGGTAGTCCTGCCGGTCCGCGTTGCCGGTGCCGCCGACCTTGAAGCCGGCCTTGGTGAGCCCGCTCGCGGCCTGCGCGGCCAGGCCCGACCGGCCGCTGCCGTTGTAGACGGTCACGGTCACCTCGCCGCGCGGGGCCGGCTTGACCGCGGCCTTCGCCTTCGGCGGGTTGATCACCGACTCGAAGAACCGGGGGATCGCCGCGTCGTCGACGAGGATCACGTCCTGGCCGTTGCGGACGCCGTTGCCCTCGGTCGGGATCGTGGTGAACGTGACGTTCCCGGCCGCCAGCCCGCGCAGCTGGCCGGCGAGCTGGATCGGGTCGAGGTCGGCGTCCATCCGCATCGAGCTGCCGACCGCGTCGAGCAGCCGCTTCAGCTTGATCGGGTTGGTCAGCGTGCCGAGGCTGGTGACCTTCCGGAACACCGCCGACATGAAGTACTGCTGGCGCACGATCCGGTCCAGGTCGCCGCGGGGCAGCCCGTGTCGCTGCCGGACGAACGCCAGCGCCTGCTTGCCCTCGATCGTCGAGACGCCCTTGGGCAGGTCGATGCCGGAGAACGGGTCCTTCTGCGCCTGGTTGAGGCAGACCTGGACGCCGCCGATCGCCTTGGTGATCCGGTAGAAGCCGAGCAGGTCGACCTCGACGTAGTGGTCGATCTTCACGCCGGACAGCTCGCTGATCGTCTCGACCAGCTTCTGCCGGCCGCGGTCAGGGTCGGCCTTGGTGGTGCCGCAGTCGGTGGCGCCGTTGATGTACGCCGAGTTGAGCTTGTGCTGCCCGCTGCAGCCCGGGATGGTCACCCACGAGTCGCGCGGGAACGAGACCGCAGTGGCCTTCCGGCCGTCGGCCGGGATGTGCACCAGGATCATCGTGTCGGTCGAGTTGGTGACCTGCTCGGTGGTGGACAGCTCCTTGAGCTCCGCCGGGGTGGCGTTGGTCCGGTCGTCGCTGCCGACCAGCAGGATGTTCGTGTCCCGGCCGTCGACGTCGTCGTGGGTCGCGCCGATCGCGTTGACCCGGTCGACCTTCGTGCTGAAGTCGCGGTAGAGGAACCACATCACGCCGCTGGCGACCAGCACGAGCACCGACAGGAACGCCGCGGTGACGCGCAGCGCGGCGACCAGCGGGGAGTGCCGGCCGCGGGGCGGCCGGCCCGCTGCCCGGCCGGCCGCCGGGACGTCGTAGCCGCCGAGCCCGTCGGGCCGGTACGAGCCGCGCGGGTCGAGCTCGGGCGGCAGTTGGCCGCCGCGCCGGCTCCCCGGGTGACCGCCGCGCGGGTCCTGGCCGCGGCCGCCGCGGTAACCGGCTGAGCCGCCGTCGCCGCGGGAGCCGGAACCGGAGCCGTCGGGGTAACCGCCGCCCGACCGGCCGCCGGGACTCCGGCCGCGCGGCGGCCGCGGTGGCTGGCCACGGCGCGGGTCGAACTCCGGCGGCAGACCGTCCCTCGGACCGCTCACTGTGCGCTCACCGGTCTGCGACCCACCTCGTCTCTGTGCCCCCGCCGCATGCGAGGGGAACCTCCACTCCCGCAGACGTGCCCCGCCCCCGGAATGTTGCCGTTCTACTCAGCGTCACCGGGATGCGCGGCGAGCGTAACCCGGTCGACCATGCCCGGAGCGTCGGCCTCGGTCTGTCACACTCGTCGGCGTGTCGGTGCAGACCGCGCGCCGGCCGAACGCAGTTCTTGACCACGGAGGTCGCGCCCTGATGCGCCTGTTCGTCACCGGCGGCGCCGGTTTCATCGGCTCCCACTACGTCCGCAGCCTGCTGCAGGGCGCGTACCCAGGGTACGAGGAGGCCGAGGTCACGGTCTTCGACAAGCTGACCTACGCCGGCAACCTGGCCAACCTGGCGCCGGTCGCCGACAACCCGCGCTACCGGTTCGTGCAGGGTGACATCTGCGATCCCGTGGCGCTGGAGGCGGCGCTGCCCGGCCACGACGCGGTCGTGAACTTCGCCGCCGAGACGCACGTCGACCGGTCGATCACCGGCGCGGCCGACTTCGCGATGACCAACTTCGTCGGCGCCCAGCAAGTCTTCGACGCGGCGCTCCGGCACAGGGTCGGCCGGGTCGTGCAGGTGTCCACCGACGAGGTGTACGGCACGATCCCGGACGGCTCCTGGCGGGAGGATCACCTGCTCGAGCCCAACTCGCCGTACTCGGCCGCGAAGGCCGGTGCCGACCTGCTCGCCCGCGCGTACGCCCGCACGTACGGGCTGCCGATCTCGGTGACCCGCTGCTCGAACAACTACGGGCCGTACCAGTTCCCGGAGAAGGTCATCCCGCTGTTCGTCACCAACCTCATCGACGGCGCGCACGTGCCGCTCTACGGCGACGGGCTCAACGTCCGCGACTGGCTGCACGTCGACGACCACTGCCGCGGCATCCAGCTGGTGCTGGAGCGCGGCGCGCCGGGCGAGATCTACAACATCGGCGGCGGCCGGGAGCTGACCAACAAGGAGCTGACCGACCTGCTGCTGCAGGCCACCGGCCGCGGCTGGGACTACGTCGACTACGTGACCGACCGGCTCGGCCACGACCGGCGCTACTCGGTCGACCACTCGAAGCTCGCCGCGCTGGGCTACCGGCCGCGGTACGCGTTCGAGGACGGGCTGGCCGAGACCGTGCGGTGGTACCGGGACAACCGGGCCTGGTGGGAGCCGCTCAAGGCGCGCGGATGAGGCTGCTGGTCACCGGCGCCGGCGGCCAGCTCGGCGCCGACCTGCTCCGGGTCGCCCGCGGCCACGACGTGGTCGGGCCGACCAGGGCCGAGCTGGACGTCACCGACCCGGCCGCGGTGGAGCGGGTCGTCAAGGAGGTCCGGCCGGACGCGGTGCTCAACGCCGCCGCGTACACGGCGGTGGACGCGGCCGAGACCGACGAGGCGACCGCGGCGGCGGTCAACGCCGAGGCGCCGGCCACGCTGGCCCGGGTCTGCGCGCTGCACGGTGCCGGGCTGGTGCACGTGTCCACCGACTACGTCTTCGCCGGCGACGCCGACGCGCCCTACGAGGTCGATTCGCCGGTCGGGCCGGCGTCCGCGTACGGGCGGACCAAGCTGGCCGGCGAGCGCGCGGTCCGGGAGGTGCTGCCGGAGCGGTCCTGGGTCGTCCGTACCGCGTGGGTGTACGGGGCGGGCGGCGGCAACTTCGTCACGACCATGGCCCGGCTGGAGGCGACCCGGGACACCGTCGCGGTGGTCGACGACCAGCGCGGCTCGCCGACCTGGTCGCGGGACCTCGCCGCCGGCCTGCTCGCGCTGGTCGAGGCCGGGCCGGCCGCCGGGACCTACCACTGCACCAACGCCGGCGAGACGACCTGGTACGGGCTGGCCCGGGCGGTCTTCGCCGAGCTCGGCGCCGACCCGGACCGGGTCCGCCCGACGACCACGGCCGCGTTCCCGCGGCCGGCTCCCCGCCCCGCCTACTCGGTGCTGTCCCCGGCGGCCTGGCTGGCGGCCGGGTTGCCGGCGCCGCGACCGTGGCGGGAGGCGCTGCACGCGGCCTTCGCCGAGGTCGGCGACGCCCTGCGGCCGGCCTGAATCGAACCCTCGGGAGTTCCGCCGCTCGGTTAGGCGGGAACGCTAACGTTGCGTCGGCCGTCGCGGGTCGGCCGGCCCACCGGCTCGGCCCATCCCGCGCCGACGGTCGAACGGGGACCGAGACGGACGGGGCGATGACGATCGGGAGTTGGCGACCGCGCTGGCGGGCCGGCGCTGCGGCGATTGCCCGGCCCGCGGACAGCCCGGCGCCGGCCGGCAACGCGCAGGCCGCCGGACCCGCCGCCCCTGTCGACCCTCCCACCCCCGCCGGGCCCAGTGTTGTGGCCGGATCCGGCGTCGCGGTGGCGGCCGGGTTGGACCGGTGGAGCACCCGGTTGCGCGGTCTCGGGTCGGGCGGCCGGGGCGGGAGCATCCCGTGGACCGTCCCGGCCGGCTGGCCGGCCCGAGCCGCCGTGGTGCTGGTGCCGGCGGTGATCTACACGGCGCTCGGCATGCTCCGGCTCGCTCCGGCGTGGCGGGCGCCGACCAAGCTGACGCAGTGCGGCTGCGGCGACGGCGGCTTCACGATGTGGTACTTGGGCTGGATGCAGTACGCCCTCGGACATGGGCACAACCCGCTGTTCACCGACTGGTTGTTCTACCCGACCGGCGTGAATGTGATGTGGAACGTCTCGCTACCGCTGCCCGGGTTCCTGCTCAGCCCGCTCACCGCCGAGTGGGGAGTGATCTTCAGCTACAACGTCCTGGTCGTCGTGGCGTTCGCCGGCACGGCCACCTCGGCGTACCTCGTGTTGCGCCGGTGGGCGCCCTGGCCACCGGCCGCGTTCGCCGGCGGCCTGCTTTACGGCTTCTCGCCGTACATGATCGGCCAGGGGTTGGGCCACGCCCATATGCTCCTGCTGCTGCTGATCCCGGTCATGCTCCTGCTGCTGGACGAGCTGCTGGTTCGGCAACAGATCCGGTTCTGGATCACCGGCCCGTTGCTCGCGGTGGTGGCCGTGGCGCAGCTGCTGACCGCCGAGGAGCTGCTGGCCAGCGCCGCCCTGATCGGTGGGATCGGCGCGGGCGTGCTCATCGTGCTCTTCCCCGGCCGGGTCAGGACCAGGCTGCCACACGCGCTGGCCGGGTTGGCCCTGGCCGGGGTGATCGCGCTGGCGCTCGCCGCCGTCCCGCTGAAGAACCAGCTCACCGGGCCGCAACGGCTCACCGGCACGGTGAGCAGCCCGGACCTCTACCGGGCCGACCTGCTCAGCTGGGTCGTGCCGAGCCGGCTGGTGCACTTCGCGCCGCCCGCGGCGCTCGACATCAGCAGCCGGTTGGGCGGGAACGTGGCGGAGAACGGCAGCTACCTCGGCATCCCACTGCTCGTTATCGCGGTCGGAGTCGTCGTGCTGCTCTGGCGTTCGCGACCGGTGGTCCGCTGGGCCGGGTTCACCCTGCTCGCGGTGATGGTGCTCGCGTCCGGCCGGTCGCTGAAGGTCGGCGGCCACGAGACCGGCGTGCCGCTGCCGTTCCGCGTTGTCGAGCATCTGCCCCTGCTGGAGAGCCTGGTCAGTATCCGGCTGGCCTCGTACGCGGTGCTGCTGTGCGCGCTGCTGCTCGCCGTCGGGATGGATGGCCTGCGCGGATGGATCCGTACGTGGCAGGCGGAGCCGGCCCCGGCCGAGGGCACCGGCACTCGCCGGGCGTGGCGGCCGACCGTGGGCGTCTCGGCCGGCGCCCTGGCCGGCGCGCTCGCGGTCGTCGCTCTGCTGCCGCTGCTGCCGACCTCCTACCGGTACAACGGGATCAGGGATGCCGACATACCGCCCTGGTTCACCTCGGTCGCCGTGCAGGCGCGGGTGCCAGACGGCAGCGTGCTGGTCACCCTGCCGCCGGCCAGTCCGCAGACGTCAGCCCCGATGGTCTGGCAGTCGGCGGCGCACTACCGCTTCAAGGTTCCCTTTGGCTACTCACTGCACCCGGGCGACGACGGGCGCGGCCAGTTCGGGCCGTATCCGTCGACGTTCGGCGGGGTGATGGCCCGGGTCCGGCGCGGGCCGCAGCCGCGCCTGAACGCGGAGAGCATCCGCGAGATGCGGGCCAACCTCGCCGCCTGGCAGGTCCGCACGGTCGTGTTGCGGGACCAGGCGCACACCCACGTGGCCGAGCAGATCGACGTGCTCGACCGGGTGCTCGGCCGGGCGCCGGAGCACAGTGGCGGCGCCTGGGTCTGGTACGACATCGACCCGGCCGGGCTGGCTCGGCTGCCCATCGTGCCGCCGCCGTGGCCGCCCAAGCCGGTCAAGCTGCCCTCCGGCTGACGCCTGGCGGGTCCGACACGCCCGACCTGACATACTCAGCGCCCATGACCCAGCAGCGGGAGATGGAGACGTCGACCGACCTGGAGCCGCCGCCGCAGGAGGCGGCGGAGTCCGGGCCGTCCCGGCGGCGTATCCGTCCGCCGGTGCCCGCGGTCGCCGAGGACGGGCAGCCGAGCCGGCGCCGGCTGCTGGCCGAGGCGGTCGGCATCGCCGTGATCACGGTGGGACTCGCCTACTGGGCCATCCCTGCGCTGCGGGACCGCCGGCAGACGTTCTACGAAGACGTCATCGTCAACTGGTTCGGCCCGCAAGCGCACGGCCTCGGACAGCTGGCCAGCCGCGGGATCTGGCTGCCGATCTGGCTGCGGACCAACTACGGCGGCGAGCCGTACATGGCCAACACCCAGCACGGCGCGGTCTACCCGGGCAACCTGCCGTTCTGGTTCCTGCCGACGGCGACCGCGTTCGAGGTCGTGGTGATCTCGCACTTCATCCTCGCCTCGGTGGCGATGTGGGCGTACTGCCGGCTCGGCCTCCGTACGTCGATGTGGGCCGGCTGGCTCGGCGCCATCTGCTTCACGATGGGCGCGAGCACGCTCGCGCACATCACGCTCGGCGGCCAGGTCGAGGTGATCTGCCTGATGCCGCTGATCTTCCTCACCGGGCACATAGCCCTGGAGCGGCGGACGCTGCGCTGGGTGGTGGCCTGCGCGGTCTCGATCGGGCTCGGCTTCCTCGCCGGCCACGTCCAGGAGTGGCTCTACAT
>Ga0207643_10000301_pt1 | contig 34169 bp, 34 predicted proteins | sample KBSMisM62_FD_184313 | JGI IMG/M metagenome (GOLD analysis project Ga0207643, IMG submission 184313) | Miscanthus rhizosphere microbial communities from Kellogg Biological Station, Michigan, USA - KBS Miscanthus M6-2 (SPAdes) (version 2) | ecosystem: Host-associated > Plants > Roots >... | reverse complement strand
AACCTGACTATATCCAAATTAAAGATGTGTCACTAGATCTAAACGAAAAGTATGATGTGATATTTGTGGGATGGATGGATCCTGGAGTTGATTTTAGAAAATCCGTGGCTAATAGTACAGATATTGTGATAACAACACTCGATCAGGGAATAAGTTTGGGAGCAGAATTTGAGGAGTTTGGATTTCATAGAATTGCTTGGTGGAGAACTCCTTCTTGGTTGGACGTAAATTATCAGATAATGAATAAATATTATACAAAGATGTCAAACCAAATATATGATTATTTGTTTGATTTACGTGGTGCACACAATCTATGGTATGTTTACACTAAGGATTCAAGCTATGTTAATACCATTATGAATGCATTAATACATTCCCAATATGAGGACCAATCTAAATATGATTTTGAACTGGTAATGGATGAATGCGGATTTGAATATTCAGAAAATTCACAATTATTAAATAAAGTCGACAAATCTAATTTCTCATCTTTATGGAATATCGAATTTGAATAGCGCGTGTTATCATAATCAAGAATTAATTATCGTTACCATTTTTTAACCTCAAGGTTTCGGATATGATAAAATAAATACTGTTGTGCATAGCCACCATATTTACCAAAATGATCTCTCATTATTTTGGACAAGACTAAATATTGGTTATCGCTTAGTTTTTTATCCGCATTCATAAAAGTTGCATTTTTTTTGTTAATTAGCCCCTTGTAATACTTGAATATTGCACGACCCATCCATACATCAATTGGAAATGCTTCTGTTTTTTCAAGAGAAAATAATAAAATGCAATCTGCTATTTTGTTTCCTATTCCATAAATACCAGTTAGTATTTTTCTAGCATCATCATAATTAGATCGATGCAATTCGTTAACTGTTAAATCACCCATAATAACTTTTTCTGCAATTGACTTGATAGCTTTTGCTCTATATCCAACACTACACGAACATAATTCATTGATGGAAGCTTTGTGTAGATTCTTCATTGTGGGAAATGTAAAGAATGTCTTATTATCGATCTCCTTTTTAATACCAAATTTCATGGATAAATTTTTTAACATTGAACGTATCATTGAGATATTTGTGTTACTCGAACAAGCAAAGGAAATCATACATTGGTAGGGATCTTGACGTATCAAACGTAATCCGCCATATTCTTTTAATAGGTTTAACAAAATCGAATCTTTCGAAAAGTTTGCAAATATTTCCTGGATGTTATCATCTAATCGAAAAATGAAATGTTGCCAATTGTCAAATTTTGGAGTTGAATAAAATTCTATTTCCCTATCTGTAATTGTAAATTTTAGAATATAATTTCCATAAGTTCCATACCATGAATTTTCATATTTTTTCCATAAAAACATCTGTCCACTATTGATACTAATTTCAGGATTAAATCTAGAATCTAACAGCATTTGGATATTTTATTCAACTATGTTCTTATCAGACCCCAATAATTCTTTAGTTTTCTTCAAATCAGTCTGCAGAGCTTCAATTATTTTGGGAATTTCTTTAAGAGAACATTCCAGGCATATATTCTGCAATGAGAGAGGATATGTAAAATATTTTTCTTGCATTTGGATATCTTTTTTACAAATTATACATTTTTTTAATTTATAGGGATCTGTATTTTTTATTATCATAGTAATCAATCGTTCAAGATGATTAAATATTCTAAAATATATTAAATTTTTAATGGCTTATTGGCTTTGTTGATTTCCGAAATTAGTCTCTAATGCGATCTTCAATTGTCTAAAATATTTGTTCGTAGTTATATCTCCATTGTCATCTACTGAAATCAAATTAAAGTTTGGAGTATCTAGAGAAACAAAGTCCCATTTCCAATATGCTAATCCCCAAATACCAAGATCCTTAAACGTCTTGACAAACAGATTTGCTTGCTCTTGATTTATATCACTTTCAAAGGGATTTATCTCAAAAACAGGCGCTCCGTCTTCATTTATTACTTGTTCTCGTAGGACGTTGTTCCACTCTCCTACGTATATCGGAACACCTGTGATATTAGAAGCCTTAAGGAATGTGTTAAATTTTTGTTGCTGATACGAGCTCTCTGTTGGCAAACCGTATATACTTATTTTAAAAACTATGTTGGTGCTGTTTTGAGGCTTCATCTTTGCCAAGTTTTCAGGTATTAAATTTATTGGACTCTTCAGGTCTATAGGAATGTTCATACTGTAAACGAGTGTTTTACTTGTTAATTTCCTCAATTCATTAGCGATAAATGTATTAAACTTTCCAATTTTTTCCCATTGGTCTACACTGTGAACCTGGGGTTCACTGAGAATTTCATATCCTAAGGTGCTCTTGTGGCTGTCAACAGTTCCTACTATTTTATTCAAGAAATCAGCTTGCAAAGTCCAGCCGTCAGTTCCATTAGTATCTTTTACAGATCTATTCCACCAATCTGTCCACCATGCTTTTGCAGGAGCATATTTCGGTCCACCCCCACCTCCAGCAGCATAGGCAGGATTATCTTGGAATAGAAATGAAGGGAATCCTGTTCCTCTTTGTGCATTAAGCCAGGAAGAAGTATGGAATTGGTGATTATCATAAATGACATTAACGTTATATTTATCAGCGGCTTGTGCAACAGATTGTAGCTCAAGCATGAAATTAGTTGGATCTCTTTCGTAAGATTCCCAATAAAATACGAATCTTACATGATTCATTCCTGCTTCAGAAATTAGTCTGAAACTATCATCAAAATAGTTAGCAGGCATAATACTTCCTATAGTTCTGCTTTGTGGCATACTTGTGTAGTATCCTTTCATATTTACCCCGAAAAATATTTGATTCGTCTGCTGTCCATGCGAATTAAGTACAAATGAGTTAGTTAATAATACGGAGAAAATTACAACTGACAGAACTAATTTAAAACTAATAAGATCTCTTGTAAAACTAATACTGCGCATTTGATCTAGGATAATTATTAACATTATAAAATAGTTTCCAGCCAATTACTTTCCTTAAATCGATTATGGTCGAGCTTTAGCTCATTTTTCCTAATTTACTTCCACGATCTGCCCATTATCAGGAGCAATTGCATCAAATCCATATTTTTCTTTGATTTCAGCAGCAAACTTTGTACATGACATATCATCACCATGAACAGTCAGAACTCTTGGATTGCCTTTGATTTTGTCAACTATTTCAAATAGTTCTGTTCTACTACTATGTCCGGAAAATTCATAATGTTTTACTTCTGCTAGACTTTTCTTTGTTTTTCCATTATATGATACAAGTCCTTTTTCAAGGAGTAGTCGTCCAGGAGTACCTTTACCTTGATACGATACTAATGCAATACCATTGTTGGGATTTTTTGCTATTTCCTGTAAATAGAACAATGCTGTTCCACCTACAAGCATTCCTGCAGGAGAGATTATAACTCCTGGTTCTTTTATCAAATGTTTTCTTCTATGCCATCCTTTAACCCATTCAGTTTCCGATATTATTTTCTTGAATCCTTCAGGATCTCTTAGAAATGCTGGATTTCTTAGCATTATTTCATTAGCTTTTAGTGCCATCCCGTCCATGGCTATTTTATGTTTGAAATTGTTAAGCTTCAAAACACATGCTATCTCTTGAGCTCTTTCTACTGAAAAGGCCGGTATGAAAAGCGTTCCTCCTCTTTCAACCACATCATAAGCAAATTGCAGTAGATTTTTTTCTGACTCTTCTCTTGGGGCCTGTTCTGTTTGAGAATAGGTACTTTCTATAATTAAGATATCAACTTCGGGTAAATCTAGATCTGCTGGCCTCAGTAGTTTTGAACCTCTCTTATTAATATCACCTGTGTAGAAAATACGTTTTCCTTCACTTTCTACCAGTATTGAGGAGCCCCCGATGATGTGGCCAGTTTCGTATAAGGTAATTTCCATGTTATTAACCAAATTTTTTTCCTTATACTGTAAGGTTTTTGCGTGATTCATCATATTGCTCAAATCGGCGTATTCAAAGGGTAAATAAGATCCAGATATTTTGAGCATATCTTCAACAAGTAATTCAGAAAGTTCGAATGTTGGGTTTGTTCCCAAGACTGAGATATTAGAGCTGGATAAAAATAGCGATGGAATATATCCTGAATGATCCAAATGAGCGTGTGTAAGAACGACAGTACTGATATCTTTTGGTCTTACGTGAATTGGAAAAGACGGTTCTCTCTTTAACAGCACACCGTAATCTAACAATATATTTGTATTATTTGATGTTACCAGAAATCCTGAACGTCCGACTTCTTTGCCGGAACCTAAAATACTTATTTTCATGTAATAAACACTTGTTTAAACAGACGGGTTTTAAGTCTTTCATTTTTCTGCCTTTGATAGTAATTAATAATAAATTTGAAACGACAGAATAAATTAGAGTTACTGTAATTATAAAAGTTGTCAAGAATCGTTATTACGGGCAATCCGGGAGTAGGAAAACGTACTATTAGCAGTTTGTTATCAAAAAGGTTAGGATTTAAATTAATCAATCTAAACGAATTTGTAATAGAAAATAAGCTAGTCTACCCGGATAAGGCTCTAGGCGCTTATGACGTTTACACAAGGAAAGCATCATTACTGTTGAGAAAGGAAATTAAAAAGCATGATGATGTGATTATTTCAGGACACCTTGCTCCATACTTATTGATGCCAACTCAGGCTGATCTAGTCGTGGTCCTTCGACGTTCACCGCAGTATCTTTTGAAGACATTTAAAGAAAGAAAATATGCGATATTAAAAATAAGGCAGAATATAACGAGCGAGATTCTTGGTATAACGTTGTACGACAGCATAAAAAAATTTGGAAAGCAAAAAATTATTGAATTTGACACGACAAAAACATCTAGCAAAGAAATTATCAAACGTCTAATTGGGGCATTAAATGATGATTCGAAAAGGAAAATGGAGAATATTGATTGGATGCCTACATTGAAGCATCAACAAGAGATTCTGAACCTAATATCATATTAACTTTCAGATATCTTGATCTCAGCAATGCCAAACAACAGTTTGATATTGCCAAAACGAGGGCTTTTTTCCCCTAGTTCCACAATCTAACATGATTTAAATAATAAATGATGTTCAGGAAAAATATCAACCGGTTTTCATGATGAGCAGGGTAAGAATTGGTGTTGATGTTGGTGGTACGTTTACCAAATCAGTAGCGATAGATATGAACACGGGTAGGATTATCGGAAAGGTTACGGTCCCAACCTCTCATTTCTCACAAGAGGGCGTATCAACTGGTATTGTAGAATCACTAATCAAGCTTATTCGAAAGGAAGGCATCAATGAATCAAATATAGAATTAATATCTCACAGTACAACGCAGGCCGTTAATGCATTATTAGAAGGCGATACGACAAAGGTAGGAATTATTGGGATGGGAGTAAGTTTGGAAAAAAATGACATCATGAAAAGAACAAATTTGGGTAACGTTAAGCTGGGGCCCAACAAATATTTGAAAACGTGTTATAGATTTTTGGATACTTCAAAATTCTTGGATGAAAAAGAGATTTCACAGGTAATAAAAGAATTGAAGGATGAGGGAGCGACGGTACTTATTGTTAGTGAAGCATATGGTGTTGACGATCCTAGTAATGAACTATATGTCATGCAAAAATCAGATCTACCCGCAACTGCGGGTCATGAACTAACTGGGATATACGGTCTTGAAATAAGGACTCTAACTGCTGCCATAAATGCTAGTATACTATTAAAAGCTATTGGCACTGCAAAATATGTCGAAAAAGCTGTACGTCAACAAGAAATCTCTGCTCCACTTACAATAATGAAGGGGGATGGTGGTGTGACCGATATGAATACTTTTAAGACGAAACCAATTTTGACGGTTTTATCAGGACCTGCTGCAAGTGTGGCAGGGGCTTTATTACATTTAAAAATACTTAATGGAATTTTCATAGAAGTTGGAGGCACATCAACAAATATTTGTGTTATAAAAAATGGTAAACCTGAAGTCAAGTACGTTACCATAATGGAGCATCCAACATGTATAAAATCATTAGATGTCAAAGTAGTCGGAATAGCCGGTGGTTCTCTTGTGAGATGGTCAGGAAAAAAAATAACAGATGTAGGACCTAGATCTGCACATATTTCGGGTTTGAAGTATTCATGCTTTGCCGAACCTCAGGAATTAGAAGGAGGACAAATAGTAACATTCATGCCTAGAGAAGGAGATCCGATTGATTATATTGGAATCGAAGCTGGTGCGGGTAAGAGGTTTGCAATAACCACCACATGTGCTGCTAATGCTTTGGGAATAATCCCTGATAATGACTATGCAAAAGGCGACAAAGAATCTGCGCAACTAGCGTTATCAATCTTGGGACAAAGGTTGGGTATGAACATGGAAGAAGTAGCAAACAAAGTTCTAGATATTTCAACTAAAAAGATAATTCCGATTATTAGAACTTTAATCAGAGAATACAAACTAAAGGATGATAAATTTGTATTAATAGGTGGTGGTGGAGGTGCATCGGTCCTTGTTCCACTTATTGCAAAGAAATTGGAGTGTCAGTTTAGAATAGCTGATAACTCAGAAGTCATATCTTCAATAGGTGTTTGTACTGCATCAATTCGAGAAGAAAGGGAAAAGATAATTGAAAATCCCACCCCTGATGACATATCTCTTTTTATTCAGGAAGTTGAAAAAATTGCTATTTCCAAGGGCGCTCTTCCTGAATCGATTTCCACTCAATCTGAATATATAAGTGAGAAGTCTATTTTACGTGTTACTGTCAATGGTAATATGAAGCTAGATGTGAGTGCTAATGATGCAAAAGAAATTGATGATGAGGAAGCTGAAGTGTTGGCGTGTGAGCTCTTTGGTATCAATGAAGGTGTGCATAGAATATTCAATATGAAAGATTATTACATTTTTGCATGCGAAATACACAAAAAGAAATTGTTTTTGAAATCAAAGAAGCAACCTGTATTGGTATTAGATAAGTTCGGACATGTGAGAGTATCGATCGAAAATGCCGATATCTACAGCGGTAGTCCTCAAGAAATGAAAGAAAAAATTAAATCATTGGTTCATGAAGATGCCTTCTCAAAGGATGCTCTCGCGCCGCAAATACATATTGTTGATGGAAAAAGAATTTTAGATTTTTCTAGTTTGTCGTCCACTGCACATGTCCTAAAAGCAGTAACAGATGAGCTAGATAGAACCGTTAATAGTCAGGTAACAATAATTATCAAAGTTTAATGAGAAATCTTTGATAATACAAAGCATTAATGATCTGCGAAATAGTTTGATATTAAGCTACTTAAATCAACTTTAGCAAATTCATTGGGAATTGAATTTGTGGATATAACGTCCTTTACTCCAGCCTTGAGTAATTTTTCTTTGGCATCATCAAGTAGGAGTGCATGGGTACATACGACATATACATTACCAATATTATTTTTTTTCAGAATTTCAGTCGCTTTAATGATACTATTACCAGTACTTATAATATCATCCACAATAAGAGCATCTCTATTTTCCAATGGTTGTTGATCACTAAGCGATATCGATACGTCGCCGGTGAATCTATCTCGTGTCTTGATTAATGACAACATATCTATTTCGATAACTCCTGCAAATTTCTTTGCTCTATGTATTCCTCCCTCATCAGGGGAAATGACTATGGGCTTGTTCAATGTAATATTTTTCTTAACATAACTAGCTAAAGAAGGAATAGCACTTAGGTCCACTGTCTCAAAAGAATAATGCAATGATCCAGGACTATGGGTGTCGATAGTTACTAACTTTGTTGTTCCTAATGACGCCAAAATTCGTCCTATTAGATTAACGGTTACTATCTCTCCGTCAACAAATACCTTGTCTTGTCTTGAATATGCCAAATACGGATTGACCACACAGATATCGGCAGCGCCGTCTTGTTTACATTTGTAGATAATCATGAAAAGTTGCATAAGATGCTGATCTGTGGGAGGGTATGTGGAATGAATGATGATGCAATTCCTTTTAGCCACATTATCAAGTCTGATTTTGCTTTCTCCGTCTGCAAATACACGCAATTCGGCATTTTCATATGGAACATCCAGACTTGCTGAAATATTTTTTGCAAGAGATGAATTTCGGTTATCTGAAATAATTACAGTGTTATTTTTTTGCAATGTAAGAATATGAAAATATTTTTTGATCAACTATTTAAAAGTGTTAAATTAGCTTCATGAATTAGTTATTCTGTATATGGAACGTAAAATGTTTTCATATCTTCAGCCAGGTCTACATTGCTGTGAATGGTTTTTGCTTCTTCCAAGAGAATATTTGGATCATCGTACCTTGAACTGAAATGGGTAAGAATCAGCTTGCTGCAATTTGATTCCTTGGCAAGTAGAGCAGCCTCAGTTGAAGTTGAATGAAACGTCTCTTTTGCTTTATCTTGATAATCATGATTGTAAGTTGATTCGAAAATTAAGATATCACAAGAATTAAAAAAATCTTTAAGCTCAATAGACGGCCTGGTATCCCCAGATATGCCTACTTTACGGCCTTCTCTTTTCGGTCCAACGACTTCATTTGATTTTATTAATTTTCCATTAACAGATACGTCTTCACCATGCTGTAGCTTTTGAAACAATTCTCCTTTAGGAATGGAAAGTTTGGAAGCTTTTTCAACATCAAATACGCCTGGTCTGGGATGTTCAGTTATGCAAAAGGAATATGCACGTATTGAGTGGTCAGCTTTGCAACAGCTAATCTGATAATCATCTTCCGATGCGATTATTCCTTCCTTATCAATTACATGAATCTCTATTTCAAAGGCCAATGTAATATTGATGATGCGAAAATTCTCCTCGATAAATTCTCTCAATCTCGATTCGCCATAAATATCAATTTTTTTTGTGCGTCCTAAGAGAGAGATGGTCTGGAAAAAACCTATTAGTCCTAAACAATGGTCGATATGCAAATGACTTATGAAAATTTTCATTTTTTTATTTATTCCCAATTTCGCTTGAAGGAAGTTCTTTTGCATCCCTTCACCTGCATCAAATATCAACAATTCCCCTCCTCTTTTAACCGCAATAGACGATAAACACCTTTTTTCGGTTGGAATTGCTGCAGATGTTCCAAGAAATACAATCTTCATGTCGACCATAAATAATACATCATTAAGTGATCTGGTAAATTATAAGCGTTTGTTTGAACAGTAACATCATAAAAAAATCATAATGATTGGTCCAATTTCATCTCGTGAACATAATTCAATTGATATTACCCTAGTATCCTGAAAAAATCTTTTAAGAGTAGTTTTTGGCTTTGAGAAAGAACATCATAAGATTCGATAAACTCTTTTTCTATTGAAATTTGTTCTTTTAATACGGAACTAAATCTATCAATTGTAATAGGTGTAATGGTATCAATTTCACCGGAAGTGTAAGCATAAATATATGCACTAATAATTTTAATTACAAACGAGGGTATTGTTTTTAATAAGAGTAAAATACTTTTTTTCATGACGTCATTACCAGAAATATTACTGTTCATATTATTGAAGTAAGATTCTAGTATTGTCATTCTGATATTTCCCAGCTCTTCAATGGATGATGCAACCAAAATTCCTGTTTCTGTTAATTCATAGAAAGGAACTCCTTCTAACTGGAGTGCCTTTGGTCCACGCCTAAGTGGCAGACGCCCTGCTTCCCTAACTACACCCGAGGGAATCAAAACTTCGTCAAGGTCCTTGAAAATTCCAGAATAGATATTCTGCCAAAGAATACCATTACTCTTTGCAATCGCATGTGCAATGGCCGTTCTAGTTTTCAGTTCTGGATTTTTTTCCACTGCCAGATGAGTAATAATGCCCCTTTGTCTCTTAGCTTCACCGGTAAACTTGTTTTTCTTTGTTTTAAACGTATCAAAGATTGCTATATGAGGTGTTTTTTGCCTCAATTAGTGCTTTCACCAGCTATTAGGAGCATGTTTTCCAATTATCAATCAAGTCTTTTATATTCTAATTGTATGATTTCTGATTATTATTGTAGTAGCTGTCATAAACAGAAAAATATTCAAATTCTGTGAATTTTTATGCTAAAATTATGATTCATATGTAATTACTAATTTGCAAGAAATTTCAAATTAACGTTCACCTAATTCGCAATTAAATGAAATCAATAATTGTGTGTTGATTCTTTACTTCCTCTTTAAATAACAAGTTTAATTCCGCTTTCAATGTGTCTATTCTGCTAGTTAGATATTCGTTAATCTTGAACTCTGAGCAAATATTTAGCGCAGTTTGTACATATTTCTCTACAGAGCCTCGTGTTACAGTTTGTAATAAATCATGATTGCATTCCAAACACTTACCAACTAATGGCATCCTTCTGTATTTTTGTCCACATTTGGTACACCTAAATGATTGTGATGAAAAGGCTCTCAGATTTCCCATGATGTCTGGTAAGATATGAGTTGTTAGGACCATGGCCATTACTTCATCTGCATCAACAGCGTTGATTAATTTGGCAGTGGTTATTTGCATCTTTAGCTTTTCTTCCATCGTGTCCAAACTCGAATACAGACTATGCGATTCATCTAGCATGATATAATCAGTGGGATGAGTGAATTTATAATCAAAAAATTGGTTTGCTTGTCCCAGACGTTTTTTGACAAGATCAATGTTATCTACTACATTGACCTTTTCCATATTCCAAGAAGATCTATAGAAATCCAATGGATACTTTTCATCAACATCTATGTTGTGGGCTTGTCTCTGAACTTCATTTGGAAATACTAAGGGTTGGATAAGTAAGGGCGCATCCATTAGCCCACCAATTCTATCGGGTAGATATTCCTTTGAAAAATTTAGAAAAATATCCATCAGTAACATTAGAGAGTCTGCGTCGCCATCACAATCTCTTCGTTTAGCAGAATGCCAAATTGGTGAACCAAGACATACTTGGGAATTGACAAATCCAATAACTCTGCCTATTATTCCTACTGAAGTATGTGGCGCTAGACCCACAATTAGGTGTCCTATTAGGTCATCTATTGAATTTATTTTGTAAAATGCTTCAAGCCCATAAAATCGAGTTAGTTCATCATCTACAAACTGCGCTATTTTTACCAAATGTTCAGCTGCATGAATTGGAATGATTACATCCTGAATGAATAATTCTAGTAGTTGTTCTGATGATTCGAATTCATTACCTAAATGATCTTTTAGATATCCAAGATCCTTTAGTTTTGCAATATCTGTTTTAATCCATTTGGGTTTGAAGTGAGTTAACGGTTCATTAGTGGCATCAAAACGTATGGTTCCATCCTTGAATGTGTAGAGGTTGTGCTTCTGTCTAAGAATCCCCTTCTCCAGAGGTTCTGCGCATCTGTTTCTACCCATCAAAGCCTTAACTCCTTTTAATGGCTCAATTGGTTGTATGTTAAGATGCTTCTTTGCTTTTTCAACAGCAAGTTTAAGAGGATAACTTGTTGGCGAATGTGTTTTTAAACGATTTCCGCAAACAGGGCATACTTGGGGTGGTTCATCACCATTGACTTCATATCTACAACTGGAACACATTATCCTAATTGGAGTAGTAGAGCTACAATCTTGGCAGCAAACTGAAATGGACGGCGATTTACAATTGGTGCAAATTCTGTTTGCAATTTCAACGTAAAGTGGTTTTTGCATTGCTTTCAGAATATCTCTTGTTGGGCCTCCATTGGTTCCGATAGGAAATAGGACATGAACAGGAGGTTTCATTTTTCTATCAGCTGCTTTTTCTGGCCGACCTACACGAACAGCAATTGAAGAAGAGAATTTTTCTTTGATACTAACTTTTAGTAACTTAGAAACACGATCTAATATATGCAGTTTTACATTACTCGGATCAATGCCAGAGGGAACCGTTGATAGGAATTTGTCAAGGTCTGGACCATACTCCAGGCACCTTTCTGTGAGAATATTTAGAATGTATAGTTGATCCGGATCATCTATCCTTATTTTGTCGGTCTCAAGACAAGATGAGTGTGATATCCCAAGTTTTTCAAAAATTAGTTTTAGTTCTGAGCTATTAGTAAAGAGCTTTCCATTGGTGCTAATTATAGTCTCTTTATGTTCTAGTAAATTGACTATCAAATTATGGAATTCATCCTCTGTTAAAGCACTCCAATAAAACACATATCCAGGATAAAATGGGATATCAAAATGCTGACTTATCTTGAATGCCTCTGTAACGGAAGGTCTTTTTTCCAATGGATAGTGCGCTAGCTCCCTCAATCTTTCACTCTCAAAAATTGCCAAGTATGAATTTGAATTAGTTTTGCTCAGCTTATCAACGAGTTCAAGAGACCAGATTTCCTCTACGTACGATGATGGAAGTAATTGGGTATTGTTTTCGAGAAAGTCTCCATAGCTTATCAAAATATCTCCAAGATAGAGAATTTTTGCAATCTTATTGGCCGCAGTTTTTGCCTCGTCTACTGTTTTTATCTTCATGACACTCCCGTCGATTAGTTTTACAATAGGCGGTTCGATACTGTCTACTAGTGCTATTGTAGAAGCCTTACCTGGTGCATCAATTTTTATTTGTGTACCAACAGCTATTGCATAATTTAGTAAAATCGGAATTGTAGGATGAATTCCAATAGTAGAAAATCCTGTATTACAGCTTCTTCCATAACGCAATCTAAAACCGCCGATTTTTTTCTGCATTGAAAGTACAGGTCTTCCAGTAATGACTTCAGTCATCCTATGAGATACTGTATCATCTTCTGGAGTTTGAATAGCACCCTCGAGATTCTTTAGCCAGTCCCATCCTTCCAATTTTAGGGTTTCTACAATCTTCAATAGCTTTCGGCTTCTACCTATCAGTCCGTCATTCATTACTCTTAATGCGCCCCCACGGACTCTATTGGTTGCAACTCTCTGCAGATTTCTGTGACCTATTACTTCTACAGGGTCCGTATCCACTCCATCAATTTCTACTGGAAGAGAATCTATACAATGTATAACGTCCTTATCAGAAACCTTGAACTGGAAGTTGCCTACTTCCCTTTCATAGATCCTTAATTCTTCAACATATCTACTAATTTCATCATCAAATGAATTTGCAATATACTTGTCTAATCCGATAACTTTCCTGACGTGATCTGCAATAAGCATTGTTACTGCAGCCTCAGTTCCTCCAGCGGATCTTATTGGCCCAGCAAAAGAAACGGACAAATATTGAGTTCTATTTGCATTTGTCTTTATCTTGACATCATAAATCCCCTGCAATGGTGCGACAGTAACACCTTCTGTAACAACAGATAATCCCACTCTTACTGCGTTGTTTAGTTTCTCTTCAATAGTCGTCCCTCCATATTTTCCTAGGACTATTTCTTCTGATATTTTTAATGCAGTTAGTTCTTTTCCTAATTTTGGAAGAAGTATTCTTAACCGATTTGAAATATCGATTTCATGTATTTTTGCTATTCTGTCTGGTAAGTCATAACCAATTTGGGATTCTACTTTTTCAGAGATGTCAAGACCGTGTTTTTTGGCTGCTTGTGCAGCAGAGATCGAATCATCAATGTATTGTGATATTTTCTTGTGATATTGTAAATAATATGAAGGAATTTGTGTGTTATTGCTTTCCTTTGTATTGATACTCAATTTCTTATTGCTTTCATAATATTAACAAATTCTGCTTCCCAATCTTTTTCTCTCTCAATCATGGTTCCAATAACGATAATGTCGGCACCTGCATCTGAAATTTTTTTAGCAGTCTCAGCTGAATTGATTCCACCACCAACTATCAAAATTCCCTTGTAGAATTTTCTTACAATGCTGACCATCTCCGGTGGAATATTCTGTGAAGCTCCTGAACCTGCTTCGAGGTATAAGAAACGCATACCCATGTACAAAGCTGCCAATGCGTACATGACAGCGATGTTTGCCTTGCCAAAAGGAATCGATTTGGCTTGACCTATGAACCAAGCAGTGGAGCCATCACCAATGATAAGGTAGCCAGTAGGAATGGCTTCGATTTTGTACTTGTTGATGAGCAACGCCCCTTGTGCCTGGGCTCCTGTGATATAATAAGGATTTTCAGAATTAAGTAATGAGCTAAATAAGATGGCATCTGCGGTTGGTGATATTCCTGTGATATTTCCTGGAAACAAAATAATGGGGATTTTGACATTATTCTTTAACTCTGTCACAAAATTTGATAATTCAATTTGGTCTGATATTGATGAGCCACCGACTAGGATTGCTGAAGCTCCAAGTTGTTCTAATCTTTTAGCAATTTCCATGGTCTTGGAAGTGTTTTCAGAATCGATAAGTGGAAAGCATAAGGTTTTTTGTTTTTTGATTTCGTCCAGAATGTATTGTTCGGTGCTTTGTATTTCCATCATTTCTCACAAAGTAATTACTCGTATAATAATAGTCTCATTAGAGAATTTAGACGATAATTGAAGAGTAATTTGAATACAATAAGTTATTAATATCGTACTATACAAATTTGTATAGTAAATGGAAAATAGCAATTTAGATTATACATCAATTTTGAATCATTTTATTGTAAATTCTACATTAACTCAAAAACAAGCATCAATTATTTATAACAAAATTACAAAGTCGAAATCTAGTAGAAAGATGACTTCTGGTGCGTATTATCGACAATTAGGACAATGTAGAACGAAGATAAGAAAGATTGTTTATACATTATTGCTATTGCGTTTGTTTAATGTTTTAGACGCTGGAACATTTTCTGTATTGGATCAACTAAATAATCAAATGAATGTGATGTTAAATAAAAGTAGTGATGAAATAGATACATCTACGTTGAATAATGTCACTTCTTTGATTGATGATGTGATAGAAAAGTTAGTTTTGATATAGAAAAATATTAATAAATATACTACTAAATCACATGATATCACATGAATATGTTTGATCTTAACTTGCAATATACACTTTCAGATGTCTTGATCTCAATCACATTATTCGTATTATCATTTGTAGCCTTTTTCTATTTTGGTTATTTCAGGGACTCAAAAGAACGTGAGCAGGAGAATCACAAGTTCAAAGATATGTTGATTGAGGGATATTTTCATAAATTCGACGAATATAATGAGATTATTTCGGATTTACGAACTAAACTGGATATGATGCATATGAAAGTAAATCCTGTGAATAATAATATTAAGCAGGACGAAATAGTTGAATTCAGTGATATGGATTCTGATAAGTCACAAGATATGTCACATTCTAAAGTTCCTGTGACAAATGTGATAAATGATGTGATTAGCCATCAGGGAAAAGATGAATTGCGACTCCGTACTGTTGATTCAATTCTGAAAATGCTTGAAGTACCTTTGACATCTAGAGAAATTCAGAGAAGAGTTAACAAGTCACGTGAACATACATCTCGATTGTTAAAAAAATTATATTCTGAAAACATAGTAATGAGGGATGGCAATAGCAGACCTTTCAAATATAAAATTACAAATGAAGGTCGTAAACTGTTGGAACGGACAGCAAATTCGAATCGCTAGGTTTATCATAATTTTCTCTAGGGCTATTCAGGTTCTCCTTAATCAAAGTATATACCCATTGTTTGCCATTTTTTGAACGGTTAAGTTGTTTCTTGAGGTAAAATCTAGACAAGTAAATAGAGATGACACTTAATTGAACAGATTCGTAATACAGATCCTGATAAATTCTTAGTATATCGGAGGAGGTAAATGTGTGGTATCTAAAATTCTCAACAATTAGATTCCATAATTTGGAACCCAATCTCATATCACTTTCCCTGCGTTCAAAGCTTCCCTCAAAGCTTCCTTCCATGGAGTTTTTATCAAATAATTGCACAAATTCAACAACATTCATTAGCTTTTCTTTTGTTAGGGCTCCCTGTAGGCTTAAATTGTATTTTTCTCCATTCTCGTCTTCCAATTCAATTTTTATCTTCCTCCTCGCAGTTGACAGATCGGGACATGATATCACATAACACTTAACAATTGAAGTGATTAACAAGTTAACTAAGAGCTCAGCTTTTGTTAACTCATTATTTGTGTTTAAATGTGCGTGAAACTTATTTCTGTAGTTATTGTTTTTCTGTCTTCCTTGTCTAAATATTTTCCAGTAGAAATAAAGGGGTTATTTTATCTTCTTAACATTGTTGATTTCTGTTAATTAACCTCGAATGGAAACAAAGGGGTTATTTTGGGTATTTTTTATTCTTATTAAATTAACAAACTTAACAAATGTTAGTTCCACCCCTACATTTCTATTTGAAGATTGGTTTCAATTTCAATCATTTTTACACATATAACAATTAACTAACAAATGAAACAAAATTGATTTAGGCGTTTTTATTTTATATACATCCCACTTACTAAATGAGTTTGTTATATTGAGATACAGAAGAAAAAGAGGGGTGTCTGAGGCGTATGAATTTGGATGATGACATCCTAGATACTATTTTTGATAGCGCGATTAAAAATAAGAATATCATCAAAAATAGGCAGGTCCTGACTATCGATTACGTACCTGATAAGCTGTTATTTAGGACAAAAGAAAGTACAGCAATCGCGCAATCATTGTCTGTCATACTAAAAAAGGGCCGTCCGTCTAATTTGTTGATTTTTGGAAAACCAGGAACTGGAAAGACGGCGGTGGTAAAGAACGTTATCGACCATCTTTATAACAAGACCAAAGAATTAGACATCAATCTAAGAGTTCCATTTATCAATGCAAAAAACTCAAACACGCCGTACAAGATTCTGTACGAAATAGCAGAGCTATTGGGTATCAACAAGGAGGAAAGAAGAATGCAGGTTTATTTTACAGGGCTGTCCATGAGTGAAGCCACCGATAGAATTCTTGATTTCATAAGACGCAAGTCCATCAAAGTTGTACTTGTCATTGATGAAATAGATTCTCTTGTTAATAGAAAGGGTGATGACATCCTGTATAATTTTACAAGAGCTAATGAAAGAATTTCTTCGGATCAATTCATTAGCTTGATAGGTATTTCAAATAGCTTAACATTCAAGGACAAATTAGATCCGCGAGTAAAAAGCAGTTTGAGCGAGGAGGAATTGGTTTTCAATCCATATACTATTGAACAATTAAAACAAATTCTTATTGACAGATGCAAACTTGCCTTCTATGAAAATGTTATTCCAATTGGTGTAATCAATTTGTGTGCTGCAATTGCTGGTAGAGAAACTGGTGATGCTCGAAAGGCAATAGATCTTTTGAGAGTCGCGGCAGAAATAGCAGAAACGTCAATGACAATGAAGATTAGCGAGGATCATATTAGAAGTGCACAACAAAAAATTGACAGCGACACCAACTTTGAGATCCTGAGGAATTCAACCCTACACACCAAATTAGTTATACTTGCAATAATAAAATCCAAGAATAGTAGCACGGGAGAAGTTTATACAATCTATCAAGATTTTTGCTCAAGAATTCAACAAGAAGCGCTAACTCAAAGAAGAATGACACAAATTGTGGGCGAACTTGATCAACTAGGATTAATAACAACTAATATAGTCAACCAAGGTCGTTATGGTAGAACCCAAAGAATAAAACTACATATTCATATCTCATCCGTAAAAGAAGCTATCAAAAATGATCCGATATTGTCCCCCTTTATTGATAATATTAATTGAAATCCTTCTTAAATGATTGAAGGTTACCAAGATTAACCAATATACAAATTCCAGGGGTTGGAGTAATTCCCATCGTTTGTTGAAATCTTGTCTGTCTTTGCCATGCTCCGGAATTTACTATCAATGTACCTTTGTACCTTCCTACTTCTGTCATATGCACATGTCCGGCATGGAAAATATCCGGCACATCCTCAATGACCAACATGTCTTCTGATTCGGGAGCTATTGGTGTGCGGTTACCATATATTGGTGACAGATGTCTAGATTTTAATAAAATTTTCATAGCTTCAACGGGTTTGGAATAACTTAATCCAGGAACTGTGGCTATAACATCATCCAAGCTTTGCCCATGGAACATTAGTAACTTAACTTTGTTTAATTCAACAACCGACGGATTACCAATAATACTAAAATTTTCAAGAGGTTGAAAATCTCGCAAATTTGTTAAAGCTGTCTGAGGCAAAGCCCGTCTTCCAGGGTCATGATTTCCAGGGATTAGGAATACATGCATCCGCTTTGGAATTTTTTGTAGCAAGGATGCCGCACATGATAATTGTTTATTCATATTCATCTCGACTAATTCTTTGTCTTGATTTGGATAGATTCCAATTCCATCGACTATGTCTCCTGCTATACAAACATACTTGATTCTTCTTACAATCTCGTCATCTGATGATAACCAACTCAGAAAATCATTAAACTCCTTTTCCATGAAGTATTTACTCCCTACATGCAAATCTGAAATGAGAGCGACATAAGACTCTGTTCCTGATTTGGGGGCAACGTGCTCGGGGATGTCAGGGAAAATGATATCCTTTATTACAAAATCATTCGAATTTCTTTTACTGAGTGAAATTTCTAACATTAGCATTTGATCCAAAACAAGCGATGAAGCTTCCTTAATCAAATCCCGTGTTTTGCAAACTACAGGTATGCTGCCCGTAGCATCATCAATTACAAGCTCTACATCATTTTTTCTATTCCTCTTAGACATTATCAAACCTGCCAGAAAAACAGATTCAACAGCTTTTCCCTTCTCATTATCATTATCCAGAGAACCATATCTAGATTTATTTCGAAGATCCTTGATCTGTTTTATCTTTCTAATTTGTCTGCTTTCTGAACGGATTGACAATATTTTCAAACTTTTTCTGTAACGACTATCAAACAGTTTAACAAAATCCTTATCATTTTCAGAGTTTATCTTGTAGGTAGGATCAAAGATAATTTTGTAATTCTCTAGATTACTATCCGATTTTGGATTCGAATTCATGTTAGTTAGTGTGGGGTCATCAATGGTGCGATTTACATCCCCCGATATAGCGTTCTTTATATCCTCAATCAAGATTGGAGATTTTTTCTTAAACTTATTCTTAGCATCAACAATTGTCTTGATTATTTTTTCTACATCACAATCAAGTGATTTGAGGAAGGCAAAAGCATCAGGATGAACCTGGTATCCCTTATTTATCGCATAAATCAATGCAATAGACACAGAATCCAAGTTTAATTATTGAATTGAACTATCACAAATGCTAAAAATGTTTTGTTTTAAGCATAGATTATTAAAAAGCAAACCCTGTGGTTGAAGCATGTACAGATACAATTTCAAAAGAAGAATTCTCTATCTTTTGATTGGCATTTTAGTATTCATAATTTTCTTTACACTTGGCACATTCGTCAATTTTGATGAATCTACATCCCAACTCTTAAAAGAACAATTTCAGAACAAAATCAAAAATATTGATAGTATGGGTATATTCCTCAATAACTTTCTGATTTCAATCTTAATGTTTGTTCCAGGTATCGGAATTGCATTTGGTCTCTTTTCAGGATTTAGTACCGGCAATATTTTCGTGATAATAACACGAGATTTACCAATACAGATACCACCATTACTTGTCTTTTTGACAATATTTGGAATAATGGAGCTTGTTTCGTATGGTATAGCTATCTCTAGAAGCTATCTACTACTAACTAGTATATTAAAAAGAACTAATATTAGAGAAAATCTAATTTATACAGGCATTGAAATTGGTATTGTTGCAATAATTCTATTTTTTGGTGCAATTATTGAATGGGATTTAATAAAGCAATCTGGCGGCCTTGATTTAGCAGAATAATTTATGAATAAAAGAAAACACAAAGGAATTTCATTCAAATTCCAAGTAAGTTTTACGGATAACTTGATCGACAACCATTACAGACATTGGACTAAAATCCCTTCCTTCTAATTCATTTAATTTACCCTTAAACACCTTTTCCTCCGCGGTTGTCAGAAATTCAAATACCCAAACTATCAAACTAGAGGTATCTACGCCCTCCTTTTTGAGAAATAACGCAATTTCTGATTGCATAAAATTTTTCTCAGCATTATTATTCCATGGTCTTGGTACCAGAATTACACTCTTCTTGTCTTGAATTGCCTTGACTAATTCTCTCTTCTTGTCATCGATATTTTCAGTAACATGAAAACTAATAACCATCGCCTTATCCAAAGGAATTTTTGCTTTTGCAGCTGCAACTTGAATAGAACTTATTCCAGGCATCAACTCTACATTATCGTTACCAAAGATTTCAAGTAGTCTGTCAACAACTTCCGACTCTGAAAAGTTTACATCTCCAGTGAAAGGTATTGTACAGAACTCATTTTCTTGCATTTTCTCAAATACTTGAGTATAGGTTTGGTCCTGATCTTTCATGGTTACTTCATATACCTGATGAAAATGAGGTATAATCAAATCTCGTATTATGGATAATGTGTATTTGTAACCTATCAAATACTTCGATTTTCTTATTACATCTTTTGCGAGGTCTGTCAAGTATTTTGACGAACCTGGGCCAACCCCAATAAGAAATAACTTCTTGTCATTGAATCGATCTTCCGTCACAGCTTTAGTTATTATCCTGTGTATATTTTGCTTTCTTTGAATCTAATATATTCTAAAAACAAAAATAGAATCAATCATGACGTCTTATATAATGTTATTATCGGATTCCAATCCACATGTTGGAATTGTACAGGATCCTTTGCAGGATATTTGACCCAGCCTTTTACTATTGCAAAGTTGTAATTTTTCTGTTTATTTCCAATATTGGTTTTGATTTTAAGTTCCGAACCCCATCTTTTTTCCAGAAAATACATATCCAATATTTGAGAAAAAGGAAATACAATATTTTGATCGCTTTTTTCCAGATCATTCCTTAACTCGGTAATACCATAACCTTCTACAGGCAAGAAAACATTCTTGTTCTCCTTGAACCGCAAGAGCTGTCGCTGTGAATGAACTTCATGAATTCTGTACGACATGTTGGTTTTTGTTATGAATGTTAGATTCTTTTCTGTCACAACAAGCATTCCCTCTTTTTTCCTTTTCATAAAACCATCCTCTCCACCCCAAACCCACATCAGATGGGCTTTAATCTGCTCATTCCATTCCAACAACATTTACAATTCGTCATTACCATGGATTTATTTTTTTCATTGAAATCAAAAATTCATAATTCCTTTCGCAGAGTATGCAAGCCTTTTAATACAAATAATATCAAATTACACATTTAAATGATAGAGCAAAAAAGCTCAGCAACAACGAAATTGGATGATGGGCCTAATGAATTGGAAATAAATCTCCAGGGGAAGGCTCTCCGAGAAATGAGAGTCAATGCGTTAGAAAATATTGAGGAATTCTGGGCTCAACAAGCTAATAACTTGATATGGAATAGAAAATGGGACAAGATTCTAGATTGGAATCCTCCTTTTGCCAAGTGGTTCACAGGCGGCCTGTTAAATGCGTCAGTAAATTGTCTAGATAAACATCTTAACAATAATACAAAAAATAAAGCAGCCATAATATGGGAAAGTGAATCTGGCGACGTTCGTACTTTTACGTATAATCAACTATATGTACAAGTAAATAAGTTTGCAAATGCTTTACGCAATTTGGGAATCAAGAAAGGTGATAGAGTTACCATTTACCTCCCAATGGTTCCCGAATTGCCCATTGCTCTACTGGCTTGTAGTAGGATAGGTGCCATACATATCGTTGTATTTTCCGGGTTTAGTTCACAGGCATTAACTGATCGTATTAATGATTCAAAATCCAAGATAATCATAACTGCTGATCAAGGAATAAGGCGTGGAAAAACACTCGATCTGAAAAAAATAGTTGACAGTGCAATTACAGCTACCCCATCGATAGAACATGTAATTGTCCTTAGGAGAGGAACTGGTGAAATCAAAATGAATGAAAAAGACTTGCTTTGGGATGAATTAGTTAAAAAAGAAAAATCGTACTGCGAACCCGAATTTGTAGAAAGTACTCATCCACTTTACATCCTGTATACTTCTGGTACTACCGGAAAACCAAAAGGTGTATTGCACAGTACCGCAGGATATCTTACCCATGTTCATGCTACCGCCAGATGGGTATTTGATTATAAGGACGAGGACATTTTTTTCTGCACTGCAGACATAGGTTGGGTAACGGGACATAGTTATATGGTATACGCTCCTTTGATGCACGGAGTGACAAGTGTTATCTACGAAGGAACGCCTGATTTTCCGACACCTGACAGATACTGGGCACTAATCGAAAAGCATAGAGCTACAATTCTATATACAACTCCGACTGCGCTTCGTGTATACATGAAACACGACTTGTCAATCCCTAGTAGTTTTGACATGTCATCATTGCGTCTTTTAGGTACGGTAGGCGAAGCAATTAATCCGGAGGTATGGTTATGGTATTTCAGGGTAATTGGTAAGGAAAAGTGCCCTATTGTTGACACATGGTGGCAGACCGAAACGGGTGGGACAATGATAAGTCAATGCTTGGGGATAGATACGATACCAATGAAGCCCGGATCCGGAACCTTTCCAGTACCGGGAGTTGATATTGGTATAGTGGATGAAAAAGGGGCGGATGTTGAACCAAATAACAAGGGCTACTTAGTCATAAAGAGACCATGGCCAGGGATGTTAATGACTCTGTGGAACAATGATGACAAATATGTTAATACATACTGGAGCAAGTTTAAAGGATATTATTATTCAGGTGATTTTGCCCTTTTAGACCAAGATAATTATATTTGGTTACTAGGCAGATCGGATGATGTACTCAAGGTTGCCGGTCATCGACTAGGTACCATGGAGTTAGAAAGCGCATTTGTATCATTTGATGCAATAGCCGAGGCAGCCGTAATCAGTAAACCCGATGAGGAAAAAGGAGAAGCTATAGTTGCATTTCTAGTTCTTAAAGCTGGATATAAAGAGTCACCAGAAATGAGAACAGATCTTGTAAATCACATTCGAAAAACAGTTGGCCCAATTGCTACTCCAAATGAAATTTACTTTACCAACAAATTACCAAAGACTAGAAGCGGTAAAATAATGAGAAGATTGTTAAAATCAATTAGTATGAACTCTGACATTATAGGTGATACTAGCACACTTGAGGACGAAGCTTCTATTGAAGAAATTAAACAGGTGTATAGGGATTTCCAGAACATCACTAAACGCTAATTAGTGCAAGAATTTGGTGCAAAGAATTTCTATATTGAAATTAATTTTATCTTCGAGTCTTTTGTAATATTATGGTAGTTGATGAATCCCGTCGTTGCTGCCAGAACATATTTTGCTGGTATTGTGTTCTTATACGTACATTGTGTAGGGTCTAAAGTATTCTTACATGGCACTACATCTTGTTTAATATAAATAATATTACCATCATCATCGAACCAAATTAGATCTAAATTGAATTGTATATTCAACAGCCACAAGGAATACAGGTCAGGTTTATCATAAACAAGAAGAAGTGAAGAATTAAGCGGCAGTTCCTCACTTCGAAAAGTCAACCACCTTTGTCGTTCGGCTGGAGTTTCAGCAATCTCAGCGCTTATTGAATGATTGTTTATTGCTATGGTTCCTCTTGAAAATTCTAAATTCCTATTCTTGATTCCCTCCGGAATGAATGTCAATCCCAAAACACCTAAAATTACACATCCAACTATAACAGGCAAAAGTACTGTGATTTTACGAACCACATGTAAACCTCTTCAAAAATATAATTTCTACCTTTGGGTCATATTTTCATTATCGCAATTCTAAATTGTATTTAGAATTTTTATATCGGTGTTATAAAGTGGCACAGTGTTTAAATAGTTTCGACTTTACTTCTTTTTAAGTGAATTAAATGCCAGTAGCAATACTTCCAGATGTTAGCGAACAACACTGTATCGGCTGTGCTCTTTGTGTCGAAATCTGTACCGCTCTTGGTCCAGATGTATTGAGGGTAAAACCAGTTGAGGGATGGAAAAGAGGTAAAGCTTTTGTTTTCTATCCTGAGAGATGCATTTCAGATGGTGCATGTATAGGGGTTTGCCCAACTAAAGCAATCTTTTGGATGAGACCAATGGATTATACACCAGGTCAGCCTATTCCACTAAAGAAGAATGGTCTGTTCGTAAAGGGATGGGAAGAAGGTTAACCATAACCCCAAATTTCATTTTTTTATAATTTTTTATTTTATAATTTTGACAATTAGACCTGATAGATATTATTCTAATTAGTAAGCAGGATACTGTTTGTTTTGGCACTAGGAATGTGTGTATTCAGAGAGTTACTCTTAGAAGAGAAACGATTCCGACAAGTTCTGCCACATGAATTGCGACAAAATAAGGCAATAAATCATCAGGATAGAGCGGTGCCATGACTAGATAAGCATACACGGCTATTAAATTATGAAGCATTAACATTACAGTAAAGAACATTAGACCAATGGTAAATACCGCTCTAGTTTTGTTATATATTCTGGCATAGATAACTAACAATGTCAATAAGACACCAACGTTCAAGACACTTACCACCGTGCTTATGTTCATAAGGAGACTCATAGGTTAGAATCACAATAACCAAATTACCTTATCTACTTTTTTCCAGATCGGATCCAATTCTGTAACAAACCATGATAAATAGAAAAAAAATAATACGAAGATTGTGTAATCATAATTCAATTAATGGGCTTAGATTTAAAACCAATCCTCACACATACGAACATAAAGCTAAATGATCTTTCAAACAAAATAATTGCAGTAGACGCTTTCAATACAATCCATCAATTTCTAGCTACAATTCGCGGATCTACCGGAGAACTTCTTACTAACTCTCAAGGAGAAATTACAAGTCATTTGAGCGGATTGTTCTATCGCAATATCAATTTACTTGCGGAAGGTATCAAATTAGTTTATGTCTTTGATGGCGTGTCCAGTCCATTAAAAACTGATGAAATTGAACGCAGACATCAAATTAAGCAGATAGCAGCTGAAAAATATGAGAAGGCACTTGTTCAAGGGAAACTAGAAGAAGCAAGAAAATACAGCCAAGCAACATCGGTTCTAACTGATAAAATGATACAAGAATCAAAGAAATTACTCTCATTACTAGGAATACCGACAATACAAGCCCCATCAGAAGGAGAGGCGACTGCAGCAAAGCTAACCAATTCCGATCTCGTACAGATTTGCGCAAGTCAAGATTATGATTCCATTTTATTTGGTGCAAAGCGACTAGTAAGAAATATTACAATAAGTGGTAAAAGGAAAGTTCCCAACAGAAATGCTTTCATTGATGTTTCTCTAGAAATATTTAATCTGGAAGATATTCTTAACCAAACTAATTTAACGAACGAACAGCTTGTCGATGTAGGAATCTTGATTGGAACAGACTTTAATATTGGGGGTATATCGGGAGTGGGCCCAAAAACTGCATTGAAATTAATCCAAAAGTATTCAAAACTGGAAAATATTGATCAACTTCAAGAACAGTTGTCTAATATTCCATATGAAGAAATTAGGGAATTATTTTTGAAACCCAAAGTAGCAAATGTTACTACTAGTGATATTAAATTTGAACCTGTTAATTATGACAAGGTTGTTGAATTTTTGAGCACTGAAAAAAACTTTTCAGCAGATCGTATTAATTCGGCCTTACAAAAATTTCAGGATTCAGAAAAGAATAAGAATCAATCATTGGAAAAATGGTTCTAAATTTATTTCTTTAATAATAGTTATTGTGCCAGTATTACTAATTCTTTGGAGGCAATAATTCTCTACTCTTCAATTCTTTTCTCTTTTCAGTATCAAATCTTCCTAGCTCATATTGATTCATATCGACAAATTTCATCCCTTTCATGAGAAGTGGATGTATCTCATTAATTTTCTTAAAAATTTGTTGACATACATAGCGATAATCAGGATGCCCTTGAGCTGTAGTGCGTAATTCAATCACATGGTATAATTCTCTCAAATTTATCTTTATGAAATACGGGTATTTGTAAGCGAAATTAACTGCATACTGAGCTTCAACTGGCATCGTCTTTGCAATATTTTGATAAGTATTATTAGAAAGATACATACAATCTTTGAAATCTTTTTCCATACCTGAATCAATAATTTCTTTGGGGATATCATATCCATGTTTTGTGGAAAGCAATTGTCTTTCCATTGTAAGAATTCTATGACGATGCAAATCTCGGAACATTCCAAAATTAGTAAACATTTCAAATAGATATTCAACCATTTCAAACGCCCTGCCTGGTCTATGCCTTCTATTTCCACGAAATTTCGTGTAGGCCAAGATAATTTCATCTCTTCTTGATTGTGGAAATGATTTAACCAATTTTGTTATGTCGTGAAGCGATTGTCCTTGTGCATTTTCATATAGTATTGCTGAAACAACTTTCACTTCTGCATCTTTACTATCCATATAATCAATCAGTCTTACATCCACCGGAGAATAATCAGGCTCAATATCTTCTAGATATTTATCGGTCAATTTTGTCATTTCCTTGCTAGTATTTATCAAAAAAGTCTGAAGAGATTTACCATGTTTCTCATTTACCCGCTTAATAAAAGATGGTATTACACAGTCTAGTTCAGAATTTATCATGCGCGCTAAATCTTTGAGCTCGACTAGATCAGAACAGTATAAGCGAGTCAGGAGGTATTCAAATGCTCTGCCATTTCCGGTTATTCCTAAATTTGTAAGAGTGGATGCTGGCAACAGATTACGTAAGATATCAAGCGTTTTTGATCTCACAGTACTATGGTAAACTTTCTTAGCAGATTCTATATCCTGGTCGTGAGATAGTTTAGTAAAGGGTTTTTCTGTTTTAGAAATTGAATCGAAATACATGAAATCATCGATTGGTTCTATTTCTGAGATATATTTTTGCATTATATTGATACTTTTACTATAAACATCAAACGAATGATCACAGGATTCTATATAGAGATCCGAATATTTCGATTCAAGTATTTTTTGGTCTCTATAATATTTATACATGTTACCAACTTTCTTATCAAAAGGTATGTAACGAGAGGATTTTTCCAAATAAGATAGTCCGATTCTTTGATCCTCAATTTTTTTCGCCGCAATGTTGGAGATCCATTCTACGGCAATTTGCGCTTCTCCCAATTCCGCGACAGAGTCGTCGCCATATTCTGACAATATCTTGCTGTAGAATTCACTTCCTCTGTTTGTGTTTGTTGCAAATTCATCCAAAAATATTTTTCTCATTGTTTTATCAGATCGAGAGTATCTTGACATCAGCGCTCCTCTATCAACCTGCCTAGGAGTTGTAATCGCAAAGACATGTTTATCAGAATTAGAAAAATGTTGATCAAGTATTGATTTTTCTTTATCCGAAAAATCATAATCAGTGTTGAAATTCATAATAATAATAGAAAATGATCCTTATACTTATTTTTTCAGCTCTTATTTATCAGCTCACAGCTAGTCAAAATATGTCCGCATCAAGTATTAAAACATCTACTAAATTATTGATTATTTTTAACACTGCCATCATTATATCCCTATGTTAATTCAATCTCATGAGCGACATTAAGCTCGAGTTTGTAGGTAAGCAGGTAAAAGATATGTACGGTGCATATGTGGGAAAGGTAATCGGACTGGTCACAGATATCGATGGTTCAATTGAGTCAGTAGGTGTGGATTGTGGTTCAACAGGATTGCAGAAGCTGTCATACGAACAATTACTAGTCCAGGGAGACTTTGTGATCTTTATACCAATGTGGCGAATGGAGGCACAAAAATTACTAAGACAAAAAAATCTTACTCTCAAGAGGGTTAAGGCACTTGAAAATTTGGTAGAAGAAAATGATCTTATGAAAGACGATGCTGAAGTCTTACATCTCATATATGAGAAGAGATTAGTTGACTTGGAAAGTAACGAACAAGAGGTCGTAACCACATTGAATTCAAGACTACGGGAACTAGATGTACAAAGTACAACTATCAAAACGATAATTTTTGACGCAAAGTTACAATATAGGAGTAATGATATCCTTGAAGAAACATATCAGGAAATCAACGCAAACTCTACCGAGTTGTTAGATCGTATTCAACTGGAAAAAGATGAGATAAGCAGCTTTCTCTCAAGAATTACTCAACCATATTCAGAGTTAACGACAATTGGATCGGAAGACAAGAACATCGATCAAGCACAAGTAGAGGAACAACCCATCGACGTAGCCACAATGGAAACTGAGACTAGTGATAGTGAGGTTGTCAAAGAACAGAATTCGACAGTATCTACCGAGTCTCAAGATGATGAGATAGAAAGCAATTGGTTAAATGAAGTACTTACAAAAGACACGGCCTAGTATACTGTAACTGAGGTTCGAAATAACCACATCTCTTATTTTTGCACGCATATTTTTAGAATGAATATTCCAATTCTTTAGAAATAACAATCTAAAATGCACCTTCAATGTAGTTATGTTCTAGATTAATGTGCCAATACATTAAAATAAATAAGTTTAGTGTATCTTGATATGAAATACAGAAGTAGAACAGAAATAGTAGCAATGATCCTAGAAGCAGCCAATGGTGGTGCAACAAAGACCAGAATCATGTACAAAGCCTTTCTTAGCTATGCTCAATTGAGGGAATATCTTTCTGTACTTATTGAAAATAATTTGCTAGAATATTTAGAAGGCTCACAAAACTACAAAACTACCGAAAAAGGATTGAATTTCCTGAAAATGCACAACGAAATTGGCGAACTATTACAAACCTCCGTAAAAGAACAAAGAATATAAAAAAAGTTATTTTTACCTTTTTACCTTCTTTTTTTTATTATTTGCATTTAAGCATCATAGAATTCTATAGAATTCACATCATAAAATTAAAATTTCAACACTGCATTGACGATAATAATGAAAATTGAATTGGTAATGAAATATCACTAGTGATATATATGTTAAAATGGTAGTTTACCATTATCACAGCCAAATCTTTTCATGAAATGCGGAATATGTAAGGAAGAAATAATCAAAGACAAACGAAGAGAGCATCTGAGATATCATAAATTAGATGATACACTAGCAGAATGGATAATTGAAACCGACGATGATTTGATCTCCGAAAATAGAAATTAACTAGAATATCTAGGTTCTTAAAATCTGTATCTATGTCTGTAGCTATATCGATATCGTAAACAAAAGAATTAATTTGAACAGATCTGGATATTATCAAGATGTCAGATAATCCTCAAGTATCATGTCCTTATTGTGCATCGAAATTTAACAATAACGAAGAATTATCCAAACATATTGATAGAATACATGGTGATTCTGGTTTGTTAGAAGGCGACCGACGACAGTGGAAATAAACAAAAATAGACCACCAATCTTTGTTCCAAATCCATTCTCCAAAATTATTTTTAGTCTGATCATAATTTTAGAAATGTAGGTCCGTAATTGCGCTAATTTTGACGACAACTTGTATTCCAAATCTAATATACAATACTAGGACGGATTACCAGAATATCATGTATTGGTATCAAAAAATACAGGAAGATATCTAATTGGTATCAAAATTAATAAAAGGGTTATATTTCTGACTTGCCATTATTATATAGATAGAAATGAATTCCCGACTAATCGGGAAAAAAAGCAAATACCAAAAACATGAGTATTTGAGAAACACTATTGAGTTGCAGTATAAGGAGTGTAAATCCTGCAAAACAAGAACTCAATTTGCTTGTGTTGTTTGTGGATTTTGCTGGAGCTGTCATTGGAAAGTAGAGCAATTGGCGAAAATACCAAAGTATTTGATCGATGATGTAATTAATGAGTAATTTTAGTCTAGTAAGGAAGTTACAAAAATAAAACTAGTGGTATTTTTCAACAAACCATTAGACGAATTGAAATTTAATCAATCTAGCACAATCTATTTCTTAATGGTGAAATGGTCCTTGTTACTATTTTCTCTGTTTTCATAGAAATTCGCATCCAACCTAGTTCCATTTTCCATAATATCTATATTCAAAAACCCATGTCTCAGAAATTGGGTTATGACATAGGGAGCTTGACCTGTAAATTCATAGAGATCCTCTCCTCCAGTGCCGAGAGTTACAAATATGGGTCCTTTCATGCCACCTTCGTATTTCTCTGTTTCTTTATCTGTAATTATGGGAGTAAACGTTCTTGTCTCGTTATAATTAAGAGGATAGGTACGTTGATAATTATGATTGTGTGCTTGAAGAACAACATCAACACCATATTTATCAAATAATGGATGGTACAAGTCTTGTAGTTCGTCAAGACCTGGATGCGTAGTATTAGAAGAATAAAAAGATCTAAACGAGTATACCACTATCCAATTTATACTCTTATTCTCATGCGCACTTTTGAGATCATCATTGATAAACTTGTATTGTTCCGAAGTTTCATTATATGGTATCACTCTATTTTTGGCTGTTGCCATTGAAAGAAAATGAACATTTCCATAATCAAATGAATAATAAGGTTTATCCATATTGAAATGTTTCATATATTCAGTAAATTTCGAAGGAAACATTTCATTATCACCAATTGCAATTTTTAATCGACCATCGGTATCTATTGGAGAAACAACATGAAACCAACAATCCGCTGTCTTTTGGTAAGAAAGGTCACCCAATCCTATAACCACCTCCGGCTCCTTAACCAGCATATTTGTTATTGTCCTGTTCGCATTCTTGCCACAGCCAAAATCTCCAGCGGCAACAAAATTAAAATCCAAATTGTCAGTTTCAACCGTTCCAAATGATTTTTCTATGAATATTCCAAAAGTTATCATTCCAAATGAGAGAAATACCACTAAAAATAACTGTAAATTAATATTTCTAAATGATATTAAAGTTGAAAATAAGTCTAAGTCTATTTTACACTCCTTATGTTTGATGTAGCCTGATCTATTTAATCTAATCTTATCTCAAAATTATCCTAAAATGCCGATGAGGCTTTTAAAGTTGATATATATGTTCAGTGTTAATATGTCATGTCCAAGTTAGTTTCTTCGAACGGATACAGGATAAAGAAGAAAGTATTAGAATATCAATGCGGCTGCAAATATTCCTTTCAAGACTACACTAGACTAGAACATGTGTGTTTCGCTCATGAAAATGAACTAATCGCACAGTGTGGCTAAAATTATCATTATCTTTACTTGATTTGTAGCATGTCCGGGAATTATTACCAAAATTCCTTTAAAGATTTGAGGACGGATCCGTATCCTTGTTTAGACTTTATTATCTTGAAGTTTTGTAGATATCAGGAATCTGCCATTTAATTTCACATAGCACTTCCTACTAAGATTCCATCAGGGCCCATCACCTCCGGTAAATTAATTTGCAATTTATCGAAGTCATCGATTTCATGATTATTAACGAGAACTATCAAACTTGCAAAACTGCTTATACTGCCGCTGTTTTCAAGCGTTAGAAACTATCCGTATCACTTGAAAATAAAAAAAATAGGTTTAAGTTTCTAATTTATTATTTGCTATTGTTACCACTGAGTCCTTCTTTTATTTCTCCAGTCAGATTACCCAATACTCCTGCAGCTCCTGCGCCGATTTTTTGTGCAGCTTCACCAGTCTTATTCAGTATTTCCCCTCCAACCTCGCTAGCATTCTTTCCGAATTCTTCTAAAGATTCACCTGTTTTGTTGAGAGCAGCAGATGCGTTTTGTCCTGCCTCGGCAGCAGTGCGGTTGACTGCGCTAGTCATATTGCCAGCGGCATTTGATGCATTTGTTGTAGCATTCTGAGCATTCAAGTTACTTGTTGTAGCTGTAACTGTCAGCATGAACACCATAGCTCCTAAAACGATTAATTGTTTATTCATTAAACTTAAAATGGTCCAATTTTTATTTAAGGATTATAGTTTCATACTTCAGAATAGTCTATATTTGTCCACGAGCTACAAACAATTTATTCTACTACGTGCAATTTTATTACTTATCGGTAATTCCTTCTTTTAATTCTCCGCTTATGTTGCTTAAAACATCTGCTGCACCTAAGCCAACTTTTTTGGCAGTTTGTTCTGTTTCATTTAATATCTCTGAACCGAGTTCCGATCCGACACCACTCATATTTTGTCCAAGTTCGTTTAGTGTAGAACCTACTCTTTCACCTGCTTTATTCAGTACTGCAGAAACGTTTTTTCCTAATTCAGAAGCACTGTGGTTTGGTGAAACTTTTGCAGCATTCTGAGCATTCAAGTTACTTATTGTAACAATCAACGAAAACATCAAGACGGCCGCAGCGATAATGAATATGTTTACAGTCATAATATCCAAATATGAAAATTTTATTTAAGGATTATAGACAGGTATTTCAAGGATGATAGTTTTTGGTAGGGCTTTAAGATCCATTGTGATATTGATTCCTTCCGATGGGAAAGTACTGAAGCAAAATCAATCACTCTACCACTTCATTTCATCGCATTTTGTAGTTATTACTCCGCACATACATTACTTTATCATGAATCGCCTTTCAAGCATCAGGACTATCGTAGTAATTTATGAATGAGCGCCGGGAGTGGGACTCGAACCCACGAGTTCTTGCGAACATCAGCTCACCCATCGGTAATGATTATTTGATCTCGAGGCTGACCCCTTTTAGGGAATCTTTGCATATCTTACCTAGCTTGGGTACCCCGGCAATGGATTTATTATTGATAATCTTTATAATTCTATAAATGTTGGGCACCTGACTGGTCATAAACATCAAAAATTATATAATGATCGACGTATCAGTACTTCAATCTATGTTATCGACAACTGAAATACAATCCCCTAGCCCAAATCAATTAAAAACACTGACTTTGACAGATTTAGCAATAATGAACAAGTTATCAGTCTCTTTGAGAGAACAAATCAAGAACCATGTTGATATTGATCCATTTACAACTGAGGATCCATTTAAGGAAAATGATGACTATGAATATTCGATTATTCTAGACAAGACCAATACAAAAAGGGTAGTTTGCATGATTGCGTCAAAAAAAGAAACTACAATACAGTTGCCTTGGGAAATTTTACTTGGAAATCAACTAGTTCAGCAAAAGATATCAAAAACGGAAGCCGCATCAATAAAATATGAATTAATGCCAAAGGACACCAATAATTTTTACCCCTTTAGAGAGTCAACAAAAATTGCCGGGTATATTATGTTTGCATTTCAAATATGCGGCTTGTTACAATAATATTCAATCTCAAGAGACTGTACTTTTCATCATAGAAAAGATGTATATTGTTGAAATTTTATGCATTGGTAATGAGTTACTATCTGGTATAACATTAAACACAAACGCTCACTGGTTATCAAGAAAAATTACTAAAATTGGCGGATACGTTAGAAGAGTGATTGTTGTAAGAGATGATTTAAATGAAATAAAGCTTGCCGTAATAGATTCTCTTAACAGGAAACCTAATTGGATAATTGTGTGTGGTGGATTAGGACCAACATATGATGATAAAACTCTACTAGGAATTGGTAAAACATTGAAAAAGAGATTGATATTGAACAGTATTGCACTGGACATGGTAAAAAAAAGCTACAAAGACAGGAATCGAATTGTGAATATAAATAAGGCTAGATTGAAAATGGCAATAATTCCCAGGGGCTCTATTCCAATAGAAAATCCTGTAGGTAATGCACCTGGGATACTACTTTGTGTTCACCATACTCAAATTATATGCCTGCCCGGGGTGCCAGGCGAAATGAAAGCAATAACCACAAAAAGCATCCTACCTCGCATGAAACAAGAAATCGGTGATTTTACAATAAGGGAGACTAACTACCATGTACAGGGCATAAGCGAAGCTATGATATCATCCCGATTAACAAAAATTGTTGACTCAGCACCAAGTGACAGATTGTATCTGAAAACTCATCCGCGTGGATATGTGAACAATATTCCTACCATAAGAATTCAACTAGTTTCAAAGGGAAAAAATGTAGAGCAAGTTGAACAACTTGACAATAAAATTTCAAAACAGATCACAGCATTGATTCGAAAAAATAAGGGAAAAATATTAAAAATATCCTAACTTGAAATGTACGCGCTGGGTGATTGCCAATTAGTAGAAATAATAAGAAATCCAACTCATAACTATCTTGACGAATTATTTGAAATTTACTTTAAATAGAAATACTATAATTAGTAT
>Ga0207643_10000300_pt1 | contig 34225 bp, 36 predicted proteins | sample KBSMisM62_FD_184313 | JGI IMG/M metagenome (GOLD analysis project Ga0207643, IMG submission 184313) | Miscanthus rhizosphere microbial communities from Kellogg Biological Station, Michigan, USA - KBS Miscanthus M6-2 (SPAdes) (version 2) | ecosystem: Host-associated > Plants > Roots >... | reverse complement strand
CAGCGAGACCCGGGACCCAGGGGCGACACGACGGATCGCGGCCAGCAAACCATATTGCGCTGCGCGCTTATGGTGCTGGGTCCCGGGTCTCGTTCCGCTTCGCTACATTCGCCCGGGACACGAGGTCCGCGCCCGATTTCGTACGCGCACGGCGACGGCCATTTTTGGAGAAACGAACCCACGTTGCTCAAGCGCAACACGTCGGCACCGGAGGCGCAAACGGAAGCTACTCCGTTTAAGTCGTGCCGCGGGTCAGCGCGCGGGGACGTTCTCGCCGAGCCAGCCGATGATCAGGTCGGCGATCTGCAGATTGTTCTTGTCCATCATCAGCATGTGGCTGTTGCCCTTCTGGCCGGCCTCCGGCAGCAGCAGGAACTTGGCGGAGCCGCCCGCGGACTTCACGGCGTTGACGGTCGACGTGCAGCCATTGCGGCGCTCGTCGCCGTTCGGCCCGGGCGCGCCCTGGCTGTTGTCGCCCCACACCGACAGCAGCGGAACCCTCGAGAAGATCTTCACGATCTCCTCCGGCGTCACCGGCGCGCAATTGCCCTCGACATTGATGAAGCCCAGCATCTTGATCGCGCGTGCCCGCACCAGGTCCATGCCATAGGCGCCCGATTGCGAATGCACCATCACCACCGCCGGCCCGATCTTGTCGAGCAGCGCGCCGAGCGCCTGCACGGTGTTGGCGCCGGCGCCGGGCAGCGTCGCCTCCGCGTTGGGCACGAGCTGCGCGGTGTACTGATCGAAGGCCTCGACCGGAAACTGCGAGCCGGGAAATGGCGTCGGGTAGGTCGCGCCGATGCGAAAGAAGTACCAGGCGCGCTCGCGCGGCGCGATCTGGAGATCGGGCAGCAAGGCGGTATTGGATTCCGCCCGGGCGCGATTGATCGCGGTCGGGTTGAAGCCCGAGCGGCCGCGGCCGGAATGGTCGACGACATAGACCGGAAAGCCCTTGCGCGCGAAATAGGTCGCCCAGCCCTCGCGTCCGTCCGGCGTGGTCTCGTAGGTGGCGCCGGTATGGCCGGAACCGTGCACCATCACGATCGTCGGCCCACGCACCTCCTGCGGGATGCGGTACTGGACGTACATCTGGTTGACGGTGATCGTGCCGGGCTGGGAGATTCCACCCGCGGCGGTGCCGGGATGGGTCGAGGCCGTCTGCTGTCCATTGACGAAGAAGCTGCCTTCGTCCTGCAACTGCAACGGTCCGCCGAGCGATCCCGCCATTGCGATACCTCCTGATACCGGCAGCATGCCGAACGCAAGAGCAGTGATGGCGGCGCGCAGGCTCCGCTCGATGCTGATCATGGCGATCTCCCATCCGGGTGAGCGGCGATTCAAACCGCTGCTGGCCGACGCCTGTTTTGGCCGTCGTGTCTCTTCCCGTGACCGTGAAGCATATTGCGCGCGCGCAAATAGACAAGGACGGGCGCCGAGCCTGCTTGCGTGGTCGGCCGCGCAAGGTGGGCAACGGCGTGCGTGATGTCCGGCCTTGTTTCGAACAAAGGTGGGCGTGAAGCAGGATCGTGGGCAGCAGCGAGCGCGGCGTGCTGCTTTACGCTTCCTTTACGCGCCTGATGGCCGCTCGTGCCCACCCCGAAGCGCACCATCGGCTTGACCGGGAAAGATGGGAAAGGGATGACCGGGCGGTGGCGGAGGACTATCCTGCCGCATCCCGTCGCGCCGGTTGCCGGCGCCGGAGGACGATCCTTGGTTCGAATGGAAGCGGTTCGACGTGAACTGCGCGGCAGCGCCCTTGCCCTGGTGCTGGTGGCCGCGACCACGCTCGTTGCCTACGTGCTGATCCAGTCGTTCGACGTGCGCCGGGGCTCCGTCATCTATCTGCTCCCGGTGCTGCTCGCCGGGTGGCATCTCGGCCTGGTGCCGGCGCTGGTCGCCGCCGTCGCCGGGGTGCTGTGGTCGGGATATTTTTTCTTCTCGCCGTACTACAGCTTCTACCTCGCCCGTCCGAACGAGATTCTCAATCTGCTGCTGTTCATGGTCGTTGCCGTGGTGACGAGCCACCTCGCAAACTCCATGAAGAAGCATACCGAGGTTGCCCGCAAAAGCGAAAAGGACATGGGTGATCTCTATGCCTTCTCGCGCCGGTTGGCAGCGGCGTCGTCGGCCGCCGACATCTATCTCGCGATCGAGGAGCATCTCGCGAGCCTGGTCCAGCGCAAGGTGGTGCTGTTCGGAGCGGTCGCCGACAGCGATCGCACGATCAAGCCGGAGCAGGAGGGATTGTCCCAGCGCGTGCATTCGGCGATCGCCGAGATCCGCGCCGGCCGCACCCTCGCGACCACCGTGGACGACGGCGCCGGCGACATCTGGCTGGTCCGTCGCGTGTCGCAAAAGAACGCCGACTTCGGCGTCATCGCCATCGATCTCGGCAGCGTTCCGCCGTGGGCGGTGGAGGAGGTTCGCCATCGCGTGGACGACGTGCTGTCGGATGCCGCGGCCACGCTCGAACGGCTCGATGTCGCGCGCGCGCTCAATGATGCGAAGATGCGCTCCGAGACCGAGCTGTTGCGGGAGGCGCTGATCGGCTCGGTGTCCCATGAATTGCGCACGCCGCTGGCGTCGATCCTCGGCGCCGCGACGGTGTTGAGCAAATCTCCCGTGATCGCGAAGGACGAGCGGCTGAACGCGCTCGCCGGCGTCGTGCGCGACGAGGCCGAGCGCCTCAACAACGACATCCAGAATCTGCTCGATGCCACCCGCATCAGCCGCGAGCAGATCCGGCCGCGGCAGGAATGGATCGAGCCCCAGGACATCGTCAACTCCGCGCTCGAGCGCCGCCGCCGCCGGCTCTCCAGCCACAGCGTTTCGCTCGACATGGATTCGAACCTGCCGCTCATCTTTGTCGATGCCGTCCTGGTCGAGCAGGCATTCGTGCAGATCGTCGACAACGCGGCAAAGTATTCGCCCGCGGGCTCGCCCATCGTCATCGCGGCCAAGCGCAACGGCCGTGACGTCGTGCTCTCGGTGCAGGACCAGGGCGTCGGGCTGACGGCGGAGGAGAACGCGCAGCTCGGCGAGCGATTTTTTCGCGGCGCCCGCCACGCGGCCACGACGTCGGGCTCGGGGCTGGGCCTGTGGATTGCCAAAGCCTTCGTCTCCGCCAACGGCGGCAAGATCCAGGCCGTGAGCCCGGGCGCCGACCACGGCGCCGCGGTGTCGATTCTTCTGCCCTTCGCAACGCCCGAAAGCCAACCCGAGGTCGGTCCCGATGACTGAAGCCAATCCTGTCGTTCTCGTCGTCGACGACGAGGTTCAGATCCGCCGTTTTCTGCGAGCCGGGCTCGAGCTCGATGGTTTCGCCGTGCAGGACGCGGAGACCGGCGGCGACGCCCTGCGCTGGGCGACGCTCAAGCCGCCCGATCTCGTCATTCTCGATCTCGGCTTGCCGGACATGGACGGGGCGGAGGTGCTCGAGCGCCTGCGGGCATGGTCGAGCGTTCCGCTCATCGTGCTGTCGGTGCGCTCCAACGAGGCCGAGAAGGTCCGGCTGCTGGAGATCGGGGCCGATGATTACGTGGTGAAACCGTTCGGGATGGCGGAGCTGCTGGCGCGGGCCCACGCCGCCATGCGGCGGCACGTGCGCGTCTCGACCGGCGAGCCGGTCGTCAAGGTCGGACCGCTCTCGATCGATCTCGCCGCACGGATCGTGAGCATCAACGGCGCGCGGGTGATGCTCACACCCAAGGAATATCGGCTGCTGCAGCTGCTGGCGCAGCATGCGGGCAACGTCGTCACCCACCAGTTCCTGCTGAAGGAAGTCTGGGGTTCGCCCCATCTACACGACACCCATTACCTGCGCATCTTCGTGCGCAAGCTGCGGCAGAAGATCGAGGTCGACCCGACCCAGCCGCGGATCCTGCTGACGGAGCTCGGGGTCGGGTATCGCCTGGTGGTGCCGGAGGCGGCCACCGCGGTGGCGAGCTGACGCGGTAGGCTGGGCAAAGGCGCGCTTCGGCGCGCGCATCGTGCAGGATCGATTGGGCGCCTTTGCCCAGCCTACGGTCGCTGCTGCAGCGCCGCCTTGAGCGCCTTGCGCCGTGCCGGATCGTACAGGTTCGGATAGTCGTAGGTGAGCGGCCCCGACCGCTCCACGCGCAGCGTCGCGAACACTGGACCATCCTGCTTGAGCACATGGCCGGCCTGCTGCTCGAAATTCTGCAGCTCTGAAAAATCGTAGGCTTGGACGTAGCCGGCCGCGCGCGCCATGGCGGCGAAATCGGCCTCGGTGCTCGGGATCGGATGGCCGCCATTGGCCTCGTAGGTGCCGTTCTGGACCACGATGTGCACGAGGTTCTTCGGCGCGGCCGCGGCGGTGGTGACGAGGCAGCCGAGATTCATCAACAGGCTGCCGTCGCCTTGCAGACAGATGATGCGTTTGCCGGGCCGTCCGAGCGCCAGCCCCAGGGCGTGGGAGGAGTCCAGCCCCATCGCACCGACGGAGAAGTAATTGAGCGTCCGCTCCCCGAGGTTGAGCCAGTCCACCGCCGAGCTGTAGGTCGAGACGATGACTTCGTCGGTCACGTGGCGCGCAAGCACCCGGAAGCATTCGTCGCGCTTCATCATGACGCCGAAGGCCTCCGTCCGATCAGCAGCGCCACCGGGTGCGACTTGGCGTAGGCGTCATCGATCGCCGGTTTGATCTTGGCGACGTCGGGCTCCTCATTGATGAGGTGGTGCGGGATGCCCATGGCGTCGAGGATCGGCTCGATGATGCGCACGCCGTAGCGTGGCGAATTGCGCGGGGTCGTATAGGGATCGTGCTGGAGCAGTCCGATCATCATGCAGATCGGTTGGCCGTACTCGACCGCGACGCCGCGGATGGCGTTGATGGAATCGAGAAACCCCGTGTGCTGGATCAAAGTCAGCGCGCGCTTGTCGCAATAGGAGAGGCCCGACGCGATACCGATGCACTCGTCCTCCTTGCAGACCCGGATCAGCTTCAATTCCGGATCGCGTGCGATCGGTCGCAACAGGCCGCCACTGGTCACGATGTCGGGCACCGACAGGATGAACTCGATGCCGCTGGCTTTGATCGCCGCGATGATGCCCGAACCCTTGAGCTCGATCTTGTCATCGGGCTCGGTCAACAAATCAGCATCCATGCGCGATCCCCGGCAAAAAGACGCCGATGCGGTCGACATCGGCATCGATACCTAAGCGGAAATCAAACGGGCCTGCAACGGGCGTCGGGCTGTCGCGGTGGGGTCCCGCTTGGCGCCAGTTTTTGCGCTGTCATCATCCGCGTAAGCGGATGATCCAGTAATCACTGTTGTGCGAGCATGGCACCGATGTGCCGAAAGGATCCCGTGGTTGCTGGATGCCCGCCTTCGCGGGCATGACAGCTCGGCTGTCTCACTCCAGCCGGATGTTGGCTTGGTGGATCACGTCGCCCCATTTCTTCCGCTCCGCGGCGATGTGGAGCGCGAACTCGTCCGGGCTTCCCAGCGGCAGCGAGGCGCCGAGCGACAGGTAGCGCTCGCGCACCGGGCCGCTGGCGAACGCGGCCCTGGTTTCCTTGTTGACCCATGCGATCACCTCGGCCGGCGTTCCGGCCGGCGCGAAGATGCCGAACCAGGTGCCGCTTTGCATCTGTCCGAAGCCACTTTCGCCCATGGTCGGAACGTCGGGCAGCGATCCGAGCCGTTGCGCCGTGAGCACTGCGAGCGCGCGGGTCTTGTCCTCGTTGATCAGGGGCATCTGCAGCGTGACGCTGTCGAACATGAGCTGGACGTGGCCGGCAATCAGATCCTGGATCGCCGGCGCGGCGCCGCGATAGGGGACATGAACCATCGCGATGCCGGCGGTCTGCTTGAACTGCTCTCCGACCAGATGTCCCGATGCCGCGTTGCCCTGCGAGGCATAGCTCAGCTTGCCCGGATTGGCCTGGGCGTAAGCCACGAGCTCGCGTACCGATTTGACCGGCAGGCCGGGGTTCACCACCAGCACATTGGGAAACGTCGCGACGTGGATGATCGGCAGCAGATCTTTGGCGGGGTCGAAGGCCAGTCGCGTCAGATGCGCGAGCACTGCATTGGTGCTCAGGCCGCCCATGAACAGCGTATAGCCGTCGGCCGGCGCGCGCGCCGCGGCCTCGGCGCCGACCGCGCCCGCGCCGCCGGGGCGGTTCTCGACCACGACCGCCTGGCCGGACGCCTCGGCCAGCCGTTGCGACACGATCCGGGCGAGCGTGTCGGCGAGGCCGCCCGGCGCCAGCGGCACGATCAGCTTGATCGGCCGTGCCGGGTAGTCTTGGCCGCGCGCGGGAACGGTCGCGAGCACGGCGATGCCGCACAGCACAACTGCGGCTGACGCGGATAGGGCACGCGCGATGGCCATGGTTGCTGTCCCTCCCTTTGGAACTTGTTCTCGTTTGCGGGTTCCATATCACATCACCGGGGCGGACTGTGGGCGGCGCGTGGGACGTCGTTGCCGCTTGCGAGGGCTCGGCAAAGTCCGCATCATCGGCACGATCGCCCAAACAAAAATGCTGTCGAGGAAGAGATGAAGCGTCTTGCTGTCGCGCTCGTGTTAGGCGCCGTCTGCATCCAGCCGGTCGCGGCGCGCGCCGCCGACTGGCCGACGCGACCGATCCGCATTATCGCGCCGTCGACGCCCGGGGGTGCCGCCGACATGTTCGCGCGCCTGCTGTGCGAGCAGTTCAGCGAGACCTTGCATGAGCGCTGCTTCGTGGAGAATCGCGCCGGCGCCGGCGGGCTGATCGGCACCGCGGCCACGGCGCAAGCGGCGCCCGACGGCTATACGCTCACCACCTCGAGCACCGCCTATCACGTGATCGCCCCGGTGGTGAATCCCAATCCCGGTTTTGATCCGCTCAAGGACTTCACCCATATCGCGTATGTCGGCGGGCCGCCGAATGTGTTCGTCGTGAACCCGGCGCTCGGCGTGCGCTCGCTCGCGGACCTCGTCGCGCTTGGCCGGCGCGGCCAGGCGATCGACTACGTCTCGCCCGGCTCCGGTACGCTCGGGCAACTGCTGGCGGAATCCTTCGCCCAGAAGGCCGGCATCAAGCTGCAGCCGATCATGACCAAGGGCGCCTCGCAGGGGATGATGGATCTCGTCAGCGGCAACGTGAACCTCGGCACGATGACCTGGACCTCGGCGCTGGGGCAGATCCGCTCCGGCAAGGTCGTTCCGATCGTGGTCTCCTCGCGTGCCCGGCTGGCGGAATTTCCCGACCTGCCGACGTTCAAGGATCTCGGTTACGACGACCTCACCGCGGTATCATGGTTCGCCTTGTCGGGACCGGCGGGCCTGCCGAAAGACATCACGCAGCGGCTCAACGCGACCGTCGCGACGATGCTGGAGCGGCCGGAGGTGCGCAAACGCCTCGAGCGCGATTCCATCGAGACGCAGGCCATGACCTCGGAGGAATTCACGCAGTTCGTGGCCGGCGAGATTGCGAAATGGACGCCGGTCGCCAAGCGGGTGATGCAGGCGAATTAGAACCGGCTGCACCAACGCGGTCGGCGTTCCGGCCCGGATGTGCGACCTACTCCGATCCGGCCACCCCGGCTTTTTGCAGGACCGTGGCCCAGCGCGCGGTCTCCGATGCCATGAAGCGCGCGAGTTCCTCGGGCGAACCCTTGCCGACGGGAATGAACTGAAGGCCGACCAGCTGCTTGGTGACCTCGGGCTCGGCGACCGCCGCGTTCACCGCGCCGTTGAGCTTGGCGATGATGTCCTTGGGGGTATCGCCCGGCACCGCCACCGATTGCCAGGCCGCCCAGTCGAAGCCCGGCACACCCACTTCCGCGAGCGGGGGAAGCTCAGGCGCCGCGGGCGCGCGTTGCGCGGTCGTCACGCCGAGCGCGCGCACCTTGCCGGCCTGGATCAGCGGATAAGCCGGCGCGAGATCGCTGAACATCAGCTGGATGTGACCGGCAATGACGTCGTTGAGCGCCGGCAGCGTGCCCTTGTACGGCACGTGAGTCATCGGAACGCCCATCGCGATCTTGAACAGCTCGCCCATCAGGTGATGGAACGCGCCCGCGCCGCCGGAGCCGTAGCTCAACGGCTGCTCCTTCGCGAGCTTGACGAGGTCGGCAACCGAGTGAACCGGAAGCGACGGGTTCACCACCAGCACGAACGGCACGTTGCAGATGAGCGCCGCCAAAATCAGATCCTTCCCCGGATCGTATGGCAGCTTCTTGTACAGGGTGGGGTTCATCGCCAGCGTCCCGCTGGTCGCCATCATGATGGTGTAGCCGTCGGGTGTGCTCCTCGCGACCTGGACCGCCGCCGTCACCGTGCCGGCGCCGGGCCGGTTCTCGATCACGAACGGCTTGCCGAAGCGATCAGACAGCTTTTGACCGACCAGCCGGCCCAAAATGTCGGTGCCGCCGCCGGGAGCAAACGGCACAATGAAGTTGACCTGGCGGTTGGGATAGTCCTGCGCGTGCTCTTGCGCCCACGACGGCGCGGCGGACATGCCGATCAACGCGAGGCCTGCAAGCATCGAGGCAACGGATTTCATCTTCGTCCCTCCCGATCGGAGCTGTCATTCATCCGCGCAGACCAAAGCTGATCCGCGTCAGAGTCGCGCCGGCTTGCTATTGCGACCGCGCAATGCCGGCGTGTTCCACGACCTTTCCCAGCCGGACGATCTCGGAGCGCATGAAGCGCTGCAGCTCATCGACCGGCGGATAATCGACGGTGATCCGCGCGGTGCGCGCGAACTCGGCCTTGATCTCGGGCAGCGCCAGCACCGCCTTCACCTCATCGTGAAGTCTGTCGACGATCTCCTTGGGCGTCCCCGCCGGCGCCACGATCATCTGCCAGGAGGTGAGGTCGAATCCGGGCACGCCCGCCTCCGCGAGCGTCGGGACGTCCGGCGCGATCGGCAGGCGCGACGCGGACGACACGCCGAGAGCGCGCACCTTGCCGTCCTTGAGCAGCGGCAGGATCGGGGTCGGCTCGCCGAACATGGTCGGGATGTGACCGGCAACCAGATCGGTGAGCGCCGGTCCATCACCGCGATAGGGCACATGCACGACGTTGATGCCGGTCAACGTCTTGAGCAGCTCGAAGCTCAGGTTTTGCGGCGAGCCGGGGCCGGCCGATCCATAGGAGAGTTGGCCGGGCTTCGACTTGGCGAGCGCGACGAGATCGGCGACCGAGTGGACCGGCTGCGAGGGATGCACGAGCAGGAGGAACGGCGCGTTGGAGACGAGCGCAATGGGCGCGAAGTCCTTGGCCGGATCGTAGGGCAGGCTCTTGTTCAGCGTTGCGGTGATCGCAAACGGCGTGCTGGTGCCGAGCATGATCGTGTAGCCATCGGGCGCCGCCTTGGCCACGGACGCCGCGCCGATCACCGTGCCGGCGCCGGTCCGGTTCTCCACCACCACCGGCTTGCCCAGGCGGTCCGCCAGTTTCTGGCCCAGCACCCGCGCCAGCGCGTCGAGGCCGCCGCCGGCAGGATAGGGAACCACCAGCGTCACGGGGCGGCTGGGGTAGTCCTGCGCCGGCGAACTCTGCGCCCCCGCCGGCGGGGCGAGCAAAACGAGCGCTGCCGTCAAAATGAGACCGGCGGGTCCGGGCCCGTTGCTGAACCGCACGTATCCTCCCTGCCGATCGTGAATGTCGGCTTGTCCCGACAGTAACGGAAGACGGCCCGGCCGGTAAGCGCCCTGAGGACGCGGGGAGGACGTAAAGCTTGCTGTTCTTGACTTCCGGGAGCCGCGTCCATACGTTCCGCGCGCTCTCGCAAAGAGCCGAATGCAGCCCGCCGACCGGTCCGCGAGACCGGAGGCTACCGTCCGACAGCGCGATGCGCCCTCGGGCGCAAAGGTGTTTGGCGGCGGTCGCGCGAGCACGAGTTGCCGGGTCGCCCGGCAATGACCAGACCGAGAAGGCAGGAAGACAGATGTTCGACACGCTGTCCGAACGGCTCGGCGGCATTCTCGACCGCCTCACGCGGCGCGGGGCGCTGACCGAGGCTGACGTCGATGCGGCACTGCGCGAAGTGCGCCGGGCGCTGCTCGAGGCCGACGTCGCCCTCGACGTGGTGCGCGCCTTCGTCGACAAGGTCAAAAGCCATGCCGTCGGGATCGAGGTCATCAAATCGGTGACGCCGGGCCAGATGGTCGTGAAGATCGTGCACGATCAGTTGATCGAGACGCTGGGCGCGCGCAGCGAGCCCGTCGATCTCAATGCGCCAGCGCCGGTGCCGATCATGATGGTCGGCTTGCAGGGCTCGGGCAAGACCACCACCAGCGCCAAGCTCGCCAAACGATTGACCGAGCAGGGGCGGCGCAAGGTGCTCATGGCCTCGCTCGACGTGCGTCGTCCGGCGGCGATGGAGCAGCTCGCCGTGCTCGGCCAGCAGGTCAACGTCGATACCTTGCCGATCGTCGCCGGCCAGCCGCCGGCGCAGATCGCGCAGCGCGCCTTGCAGGCGGCCCGGCTCGGCGGCTACGACGCCGTCATCCTCGACACCGCCGGACGCACCACGCTCGACGAAGCGATGATGGCGGAAGCCGCCGAGGTCAAACGCGCCGCCAACCCGCACGAGGTGCTGCTGGTCGCCGATGCGCTCACCGGCCAGGATGCGGTCAACCTCGCGCACGCCTTCAACGAACGCGTCGGCCTCACAGGAATCGTGCTCACGCGGGTGGACGGTGACGGCCGCGGCGGCGCTGCGCTCTCCATGCGCGCGGTGACGGGCAAGCCGATCAAGCTGATCGGCACCGGCGAGAAGATGGATGCGCTCGAGGATTTTTATCCCGCGCGCATTGCCGACCGTATCCTCGGCATGGGCGACATCATCTCGCTGGTCGAGAAGGCGGCAGCGACGATCGATGCCGAGAAGGCCGCGCGTGTCGCCGAGCGGATGCGCAAGGGCGCCTTCGATCTCTCGGACTTGCGCGAGCAACTCGCACAGATGCAGCAGATGGGCGGCATGGCCGGGCTCATGGGCATGCTCCCCGGCATCGCGAAAATGAAGAACCAGCTCGCGTCGGCGAATCTCGACGAGCGCCTGCTCAAGCGGCAAATGGCGATCATCGATTCGATGACGCCGCGCGAGCGCAAGAGCCCCGACGTGCTCAAGGCGAGCCGCAAGAAGCGCATCGCCGCCGGCTCCGGCACCAAGGTCGAGGACGTCAACCGCATGCTCAAAATGCACCGCAACATGGCCGACGTGATGAAGGCCATGGGTGCCCGCAAGCGCGGGCCGATGGCGGGTCTCGCCAACATGCTCGGCCTCGGCGGCGGCGTGCCGAGCCCGGAGCAGATGCAGCAGCTCGCGGAGCGGATGCCGGGCGGAATGCCTGGCCTGCCGCAAGGATCGCCGGGCGTTCCGGGTTTGCCGCCGACGATGCCGGGCTTGGCCCCGAAGCTTCCGGGCGGTCCGCTGCTCCCGGGTCTTGGCGGCAGGCCACCGGGATTGGGTGGATTTCCAGGATTGGGAAAGAAGAAATGACACGCACGCGCCGCTCACCCGCTGGGGATGACGGACCAACATTGTGAATTGTCGAACAACCGGAAAGGAACTCGAATAAATGTCTCTGAAAATCCGTCTCGCACGCGCCGGCACGAAGAAGCGGCCAGTCTATCACATCGTGATCGCGGACAGCCGCTCGCCACGCGACGGCCGCTTCATCGAGCGGCTCGGCTATTTCAATCCGCTGTTGCCGAAGGACAAGACCGAACGCCTCAAGCTCGACTTCGACAAGGTCAAGGCCTGGCTCGCCAAGGGCGCGTTGCCGACCGACCGCGTGCTGCGCTTTCTCGACGAGGCGGGCGTGATGAAGCGTGAAAAGCGCAGCAATCCGGAGCGCGCGGTCCCGCGCAAGGAACGCAAGGCGCGCGCCGAAGAGGCCGAGAAGGCCGCCGCCGCGGCCAAGGCCGCCGCTGCCGCTGCAAAGGCGGCGGCGCCGGCGAGCTGATGCTTGCCCTCGCCCGGTAGCCCGACGTGTCCGAGCGCATCTGCATCGCGCAGATCGGTGGCGCCCACGGCATCAGGGGCGAGGTGAAGCTCAAATCGTTCACCGCCGATCCGATGGCGGTGAAGGATTACGGCATGTTGGAGCGGGAGGACGGCGGCGCGAGCCTGGAGATCGAGAGCGTGCGGCCGGCCAAGTCCCATCTGGTCGCGCGGTTTCGCGGCATCAACGATCGCGATGCGGCCGAGCGGCTCACCAATCTCAAGCTGTTTGTGCCGCGCGAGCGCTTGCCGCCGCCCGCCGCCGATGAGTTCTATCACGCCGATCTGATCGGGCTGCCGGCGATGGCAGCAGATGGGACGCAGGTCGGCACGGTGGTCGCGGTGCACGACTTTGGCGCAGGCAATATTCTCGAGCTGCGGCCGCAGGCCGGTGGCACGACCATCCTGTTGCCGTTCAGCGAGGCCTGCGTGCCGGGCGTCGACATTGCAGGCGGGCGGATCATCGTGGCACTCCCGGCGACGACTCCGGGAAAGCGCGGCGACGCCGCCGAATAGGTCCGGTCGGATCGATCATCATGTGGCGCGCGGGCATTCTCACCATCTTCCCCGACATGTTTCCGGGGCCGCTCGGTTTCAGCCTCGCCGGCAAAGCGCTGGCGGCGGGTCTCTGGGCGCTCGATGCCGTCGACATCCGCGAATACGCAGCCGATCGGCACCGTTCGGTCGATGACACGCCGGCGGGCGGCGGTCCCGGCATGGTCATGCGGGCCGACGTGCTGGCCCGCGCCGTCGATGCATTGGCGCCGGCGGGCGATCCGCGGCCGCGGCTGGCCATGAGCCCGCGCGGCGTTCCGCTGACCCAGGCGCGGGTCGAGGCGCTGGCCGCGGGGCCTGGCGCCGTCATTCTGTGCGGTCGCTTCGAGGGCGTGGACGAACGCGTGATCGAAGGGCGCGGTTTCGAGGAAGTCTCGGTCGGCGACTACGTGCTTTCGGGCGGGGAAGTCGCGGCCTTCGCCCTGCTCGATGCCTGCGTCCGGCTGTTGCCCGGCGTCATGGGCAAGGAAGCCTCGAGCGCGGAGGAGAGCTTTGCCCTGGGGCTGCTCGAATACCCGCAATATACGAGGCCCCAATTGTGGGAGGGCCGTGCCATCCCCGAGGTCCTCACCTGCGGCGATCACGCCAAGGTCGCCGCCTGGCGCCGCGCCGAGGCCGAGGGGCTCACCCGCGCGCGCCGCCCGGACCTCTGGGCCGCATACGTCGCCCGCGTCGGCGCCCCCGCCAAGCCGCGGAAACGGCCGAACCAGAAGCCCGAGCCAGACGGGTGACAAAGCCGCTGCGGTGTCGTATTAGCTCGCCCGACCCGGACAACCAATAAGACCGCGCGCCTTCCATGTCGGCGCTGCCGATGGAGAATTCCCATGAATTTGATTCAAGAGCTCGAACAAGAGCAGATCGCAAAGCTTTCTACCGGCAAGGAGATTCCTGATTTTGGCCCGGGCGATACGGTGCTGGTCAACGTCAAGGTGGTGGAGGGCGAGCGCACCCGCATCCAGGCCTATGAGGGCGTCTGCATCGGACGGGCGGGCTCCGGGCTCAATGAGAACTTCACCGTCCGCAAGATCTCCTATGGCGAGGGCGTGGAGCGCGTCTTTCCGCTCTATTCGCCGATGATCGACTCGATCAAGATCGTGCGCCGCGGCAAGGTCCGCCGCGCCAAGCTCTATTATCTGCGCGGTCTGCGCGGCAAGGCCGCGCGCATCTCCGAGAAACAGGACCACCGCCCCACTGACGACAGCGTCGAGGTGGCGGGGAAGGCCGCCGAGTAGATTTCGGCGCTGTTGGCGGCGCGACACACCGATCCTGCGCAGAGCGCATTGGGACAGCGGAAGGCGCCAAAACGCCCGTTCGATCCTATATATTCCGTAGGACCACGGCGATTTCCGGAGCATTCGAGCTATGGCTAAGCCGCGTACGCTTTACGACAAGATCTGGGACGACCATCTGGTGGACGAGCAGCCGGACGGCACCTGTCTCATCTACATCGATCGCCATCTCGTGCACGAGGTAACGAGCCCGCAGGCATTCGAGGGACTGCGCCTCACTGGCCGCAAGGTGCGCGCGCCGGAAAAGACGCTCTGCGTGGTCGACCACAATGTACCGACCACCAATCGCAACCTGCCCAACCCTGATCCGGAAAGCGCGGCGCAGATCGCCTATCTCGCCGAGAACGCCGAGCTGTTCGGGCTCGAATATTTCAACGAGTTCGACAAGCGCCAGGGCATCGTCCACATCATCGGACCCGAGCAGGGCTTCACGCTGCCGGGCACGACCCTTGTCTGCGGCGACAGCCACACCGCGACCCACGGCGCCTTCGGCGCGCTCGCCTACGGCATCGGCACGTCTGAGGTCGAGCACGTGCTGGCAACGCAGACGTTGATCCAGAGCAAATCGAAGAACATGCGCGCGATGGTGGACGGCAAGCTGCCGGAAGGCGTCACCGCCAAGGACATCATCCTCGCCATCATCGGCGAGATCGGCACCGCCGGCGGCACCGGCTACGCACTCGAATACGCCGGCGAAGCGATCCGCTCACTGTCCATGGAAGGCCGCATGACCGTCTGCAACATGTCGGTCGAGGGCGGCGCCAAGGCCGGGTTCATCGCGCCGGACGAGAAGGCCTTCGCCTATCTCAAGGACCGGCCGCGGTCGCCGCAAGGCAAGCGTTGGGACGAGGCCATGCGTTACTGGGAAACGCTGCGCTCGGACGAGGGCGCGCACTTCGATCGTGAGATCAGGCTCGACGCGGCAAAACTGCCGCCGCTCGTCACCTGGGGCACCAGCCCCGAGCAGGTCATTTCCGTGACCGGCCATGTACCGAAGCCGCAGGACATCGCGGATGAGAACAAGCGCCGCGCCGCCGAGACCTCGCTCGGCTATATGGGCCTCAAGGGCGGTGAGAAAATCACCGACATCACGCTCAATCGCGTGTTCATCGGCTCCTGCACCAACGGACGGATCGAGGATCTGCGCGCGGTCGCCCGGGTGGTCGACGGCAAGAGCGTCAACGGCAACGTCAATGCGATGATCGTGCCGGGCTCCGGCCTGGTGAAGGAGCAGGCGGAGGCGGAAGGGCTCGATAAGATCTTCGTCAAGGCCGGCTTCGAATGGCGCGAGCCCGGTTGCTCCATGTGTCTGGCGATGAATCCCGACAAGCTCGCGCCGGGCGAGCGTTGCGCCTCCACCTCGAACCGCAATTTCGAAGGGCGCCAGGGCTACAAGGGCCGCACCCATCTGGTGTCGCCGGCCATGGCCGCCGCGGCCGCGATCGCCGGGCACTTCGTGGACGTGCGGGAGTGGCGTTGAGAGTCAGCTCCCGGGCTGCCACCAGCAGCGCATCTGTGGCGTGAGCACGGTGCCAGCGACGCGGTGTTCTGTCGCCAGCCACGAGCTGCATTGGCGCACGTAGCCGCGACCGGGATAATCGTATTTGTAGGGCGTTGGGTAAGTCGTCGAATACGGCCGGTACGGAGATGTATCCGGATTGGCCGGCGTCACTCGAATGCGCGTGCGCGCGCGGGCAGAGTCCGGGCGCGATTGCGCCGAGAATTCCGTCGCACCGCCGCTCCTGTCTGGCACTTTGGAGGTGGACTGCGCGAGGCCGACCGAGGTCGCCGCCAGGCCCATAATGGCTGCGCCAGTCGCCAAGACGCTGACCGTTATTGTGCGTGTCATCTCGTGTTCAAGCCTAGTTGAACCCGATCCTACGCTCGCCGATTGCGGCGCGGCCGTCAACGCCTGCACCTTGGCCCATCGCCCGCTCTCGCTTAAAAACTGGTGCATGACCGAACCGACATCTGCCGATCCGCTCGCGTGGCACATGACCAAGGCGCCCTCCCTCGAGGCATTCGAGGTGCTGGCCGAGACGGCATTTCATCGTCTCCCGGACAAATTCCGGGCGCTTTGCGAAGGGCTCGTCATCCGCGTGGAGGATTTTCCGACCGAGGAGGTTCTGACCGACCTGGAGGCGCAGAGCGAGTTCGACCTGCTTGGCCTGTTCCAGGGAGTCGGCCTGCCGTTTCGCTCCGAAAGCGCGTCCGGACAGATGCCGAACATGATCTGGCTCTACCGCCGGCCGATCCTCGACTACTGGGCGGAGCACGACGAGGCGCTGGGCACCATCATCACCCACGTGCTGGTGCATGAGATCGGCCACCACTTCGGCCTCTCCGATGAGGACATGGCGGCGATCGAGGCGGAGGCGCATTGAGCGTGCCGGCGACCCGCGCATCCGTCATGCCGGAGGCGCCGATCACTTGTCAGCGACCGGCAGTCTTGCGTTTGGCCGAGCGGCGCCCTGAGGTGCCTTTGTTATCGGTCCCGGATCCCAGCGGTTCGCGCTCGCAAATGCCCCCGAAGGGGTTCATTCGCGCCGCCATGCCGCAGTCATGGCTCGACGGGAACACGCAGGCACCCGGCGGCGGGCTGCCGGCGTCGCGGATGCACCAGGTCTCGGCCTGCGCGGGCTCGGCCAGCAAAACGAAGAGCCCCGCCAAAAGCCCCGCTCCGAGCATTTTTCCGGTTTGTTTCAATCACTTTCTCCAGTTACACGACCACACACTTGACAAAACACCGCTCGCGCCGTGAAACAGAACAATTCCAAAGTGGTCAGGTGCGCTCATGGATAAATTCACCAAGCTCGAAGGCGTCGCGGCGCCGCTCAGGATGATCAATGTCGACACCGACATGATCATTCCGAAGCAGTTCCTCAAGACCATCAAGCGCACCGGACTGGGCACGGGCCTGTTCTCGGAAAAGCGCTATCGCGACGACGGCAGCGAGAACCCCGACTTCGTGCTCAACAAGCCGGCCTATCGCAAGGCCAAGGTGCTCGTGGCCGGCGACAATTTCGGCTGCGGCTCTTCGCGCGAGCATGCGCCCTGGGCGCTCATGGATTTCGGTATCCGCTGCGTGATTTCGACCTCGTTCGGCGACATCTTCTACAACAACTGCTTCAAGAACGGCGTGCTGCCGATCAAAGTGTCGCCGGAGGATCTGGAGAAGCTGTTCGACGACGCCGAGCGCGGCGCCAATGCCACGCTGTCGATCGACCTGGAGAAGCAGGAGATCAGGGGGCCGGACGGCGGCGTGGTCAAGTTCGACATCGACGCGCACCGCAAGCATTGCCTGCTCAACGGTCTCGACGATATCGGCCTGACCATGGTCAAGAAGGACCAGATCGAGCGCTTCGAGGAGAAGTCCAAGACCGCGCGTGCATGGGCGTGAGTCGAAGACCACAGCTTGCAGGGACCGCGGATTGAACGGAGCGCGTCCACAGACGTGGACGCGCTAACGCTTTGGCAAGGCTCCCGCTACGCGCGATCGCGCATCATACCGCCTGCACTCGTCGCGAGGGACCGCGATCAGTCCGGCACCGACGGTTGCCAGGAACCGGCCGGCGCCGCCTGCAGGCCGACGATTCCACTCGTCGTGATCGCGCTCTGCAAAAAGCCGGATGTGCGTACTTCATCGATGAAACGGTTGACGGCGGTCAGAACGTCGGCCCTGCCCTTGGGAACGATGATGGTTTGCGGAACGCCGAACAGGGTGTCCGGCAACACCCGTGACCCGGGCGTTTCCGTCGACAGCGTCGTGAGGCGCTGTCGACTGGCGCCAAAGGCGTCGATCTCTTTTCCAGTCAGCAGGCGCTGGATCTCGGCGGGATTGTTCTCGACTTCAAGCAGTGTCGCCTGCTTCAGCTTGCGTTTCAGATAGAGCGTAATGGAATCGTTGCGCACGCCGGCAATGACTTGCCCCGCGCGATCGATATCGGCGATCGCACGGATCGATGAGCTGTCGAGCACGAGAAAGCTTTGCTGCACCAGCATGTAGGTCTGCGAGAATTCGACCGTGCCGGCGCGCGAAGGCTCGTAGGCAACGAAGCCGATATCCGCAGCGCCGCTGCTGACCGCGTCGATCACCCCTTGCGGGTTGGGGGCCGGCTTGAGCTCGACCAGCACATTGATGCGCTTTGCGAGTTCGCGCGCGAGATCGGCCGCTACGCCGCGAATGGCGCCGGTGGAGCGGTCCTGCACCGCCTGTGCCGGATTGCTGCCGAGATAGACCGCACGTAGCGTGCCGCCCGGCGCGATATCGTTGGCGCATGCCAAGGGCGGGAACGCCAACGAACACAACAGAGCGACAATCCCTAATCCGCGCATGGCGTTTCCTTACCTGAATCCGTCATTCGCGGATTGACCGCGCGTCGATGCTCATCCGTCGTGCGACTCTCGGGGACCATGTCCGGCGGGTCAAGTCGGACCATGACACCTGAGGTCAGCCCGCCGGTTGCCCCTCGAGGTCGCGCTCCTCGATCGCCCGCGCAATCGCGACGGTCCGCTTTGCCATATCGGCATGCAGCCGTTCCACCATGCGCCCGTCGAGCTGGACGACACCCTTGTCTTTGTTCTCGGGCAGGTTGAATGCGGCGATGATCTTGCGCGCGTGAGCCACCTCTTCGGCGCTCGGCGAGAAGGCGGCGTTGCACGGGCCGATCTGGTTCGGATGAATCAGGGTCTTGCCGTCGAAGCCCATGTCGCGCGCCTCGGCGCATTCACGTGCGAACCCCTCCGCATTGCCGAGGTCATTGTAGACGCCGTCGAGGATGTCGACGCCATGCGCGCGTGCGGCCGTCACGCAGCCCATCAGCCAAGGCACCATCGGGGCGCGTCCGGGGGTGATCTTCGCGCGCGTGTCCTTGGCGAGATCGTTGGTGCCCATCACGAAAGCGGTGAGTCTGGTCTCGACGTCCCGCGCCGCGGCTGCGATCTCACCTGCGTTGAGCATGGCGAGCGGCGTTTCCATCATCGCCCAGATGCGGATCTTCTGGTCGGCGCTGATGTCGACCAGACGTTCGGCCACGTCTTCCAGGTGGCTGGGAACCGACACCTTCGGTACCAGCACCGCGTCCGGCTTCGCCTTGGCTGCGGCGTTGAGATCGTCGAGCCACCATTCGGTATCGAGGCCATTGATGCGAACGACGACTTCGCGCGCACCGAACCCGCCGGCGGCGACGGCGTCCGCCACCTGCTTCCGGGCCGCGGTCTTGCCGTCGGGAGCCACTGAATCCTCGAGGTCGAGGATGACGGCGTCTACCGGCAGGGTGCGCGCCTTCTCGATGGCGCGCGCATTGGAGCCCGGCATGTACAGCACGCTCCGGCGCGGGCGGATGGCCATGTTGATGTCCCCTCTTGGTCTGCTTTAGCCTATCGGCCGAATGGCTGCGGTGCCACCCTCTTCAAGCATGCGCAACGCCGCGGACGGTCTGTGGTTCGCGGGCGTGGACGGCTGCCGGACCGGCTGGGTCGCGGCATTTGCGCCAGCCGTCGGCGACGACGTCCGGGTACGCATCGTGGCGCGTTTTGCCGACGTGCTCGCCGCGCCCGAGGCGCCGAGCGTAGTCGCGGTCGATATTCCGATCGGCCTGCCGGAGCGCGCGGGCCCCGGTGGCAGGGCGGCCGAGAATGCCGTGCGGCCCCTTCTCGGCGCACGACAGTCTTCGGTGTTTTCGGTCCCGTCGCGGGCGGCGCTTGCGGCCGAGGACTATGCCGATGCCTGCCGGATCGCGTTCGCCAGCTCGGAGCCGCCGCGCAAAGTATCGAAGCAGCTGTTCATGCTGGCGCCGAAAATCCGCGAGGTCGACGCGTTGCTGCGCGACTATGCGGCTTTGGCCGGGCGCGTCTTCGAGGTCCATCCCGAGGTCGCGTTCTGGCGGCTCAACGGCGAGCGCGCGTTGCACGAGCCCAAGAAGGTCAAGGGCCGATGCTATGAGCCCGGACTCGTGTTGAGGCGAAGCCTGCTCGTCGCCGTCGGCGTTGCCGAGGAAGCGGTGAACGGCGCGCCGCCGAAGGGCGCCGGCGCCGATGATCTTCTCGACGCGCTCGCCTGCCTCGCCATTGCCCGGCGCATTCATGCCGGTCTGGCGCGCCCGTTTCCCGATCCGCCCGCCCGCGACGCATTCGGCCTGCCGATGGCGATCTGGGCGTGAGCTGCGCGGTTATTTCGGCGCGCCGGCCGCCGCCTGCCGCAGCCAGCGCTGCACCTTCGGCTCTTCGCAGACGGCGACGTTGAACCGCATCCACGGCGAGCGTTCGAGATGCGGCCGGAACACGGCGCCGGGCGCGAGCATGATGCCGTCGCGCGCCGCCGCTTCCGCCAGCGTCAGCGCGTCCTCGATCTGCGGGAACCGCGCCCAGATGAACATCCCGGCACTCGGCTCGCCGAAAATTTCGAGCCCGATCTCCTCGAACGCGCGCATGACATTGACGCGCGCGGCGTTGAGCCGCTCGTGCAGCCGCGCCAGATATTTGCGGTAGTGGCCATCGACCAGCATCAGGTAGACGAGACGCTCGGTGAACTGCGAGGTCGTGATGTTGGTCAGCATCTTGATGTCGGCGAGCTCGTTGGCGATGGGCTGAGCGCAGGCGACGAATCCGACCCGCAGGCTGCCCGACAGCGTCTTCGAGAAGCTGCGTGCATAGATGACGCGGTTGAGCTGATCGAGCGTGGCCAGCCGCGGCGTTGCCTTCACCTGCAGGTCGCAGAAGATGTCGTCCTCCACGACGAAGAACCCGTGGCGCTCGGCTGCCTGCAAAACCTTGAAGCTGACGTGGGGGCTCATGTCGCTGCCGGTCGGGTTCTGCATCACCGACTGGGTGAAGTAGACCTTCGGACGGTGCTCGGCGGCGAGCCGCTCCAGCGTCGCGATGTCCGGGCCGTCCGGATTGCGCGGCACCGCCAGCATCTGCACGCCCTGCAGCCGCAGGTTCCCGAACATGTTGTAGTAGCCGGGGTCGTCGACCAGTGCCGTATCGCCCGGCTTGAGCAGATAGCGGATGACGAGCTCGAGCGCCTGGCTGGTCCCGTGCGTCAGCAGGATCTGGCCGGGCTGCGCGGTGATGCCAAGCTCGGCGAGCAGCAGCACCAGATGCTCGCGCAGCGGCAGATACCCGAACGGGTTGCCGTATTCGAGCAGGTAGGCGCCGTTCTTGCGCGCCAGCGCATTGAGGCTCTGCCGGATGCCGGCTTCGTCCAGCCATGAATTGGGCAGCCAGGGTCCGCCGGCGAGGATCGTATCCTCGCCCGCTTCGAGTAGCCGCCGGATCAGCCAGACCAACTCCTCGTTGCGCTTGTGGTCTCTCGACGGCGCCGGCTGCGAGGGTTCGGTGCGCGCCGCGGCGGTATAGAAGCCGGCGCCGCGCCGGGAGTGCAGATAGCCCATCGCGACAAGGCGATCGTACGCCTCGACCACCGTGAACCGGCTGACCTTATGGCTTTCGGCCAAGCCGCGAATCGAGGGCAGGCGCGTGCCCGGGCGCAGCAGCCGGTCGTCGATCTGCCGCTTGATGCCGGTGACGATCTGTTCGGCCAGCGGGCCGTCCGAACTCAATGTCAGGGACAGCACGACACCTCCTCAGGTCGCGGACTGGCCCGGTCCGCGGACCGGTACAGTCGCGTCAACCAACATGAAAATTGTCCATGTCTGTCTTCAGAAGTGTCTGGCACTACCCGCGCCGTGTCAAGCAATGGGCCAATGCGCCCGATCATTTTGCGGTCGCCCACGACGGGACCCGCGAACAAAACAGAGGAGAAGCAAATGCCGTTGATTCAGGTGCGCGTCATCAAGGACGTGTTCAACAAGGACCAGAAGCGCCAGATCATCAACAAGCTGACCGATGCCATGGTCTCGGTCGAAGGCGAGAATATGCGCGGCGTAACGTGGGTCACGATCGAGGAAGTCGATAGCGGCGACTGGGGGATCGGCGGAAAAGCCTTGACCACCAGCGATGTCCACGCGCTGGCGGCGGGCAAGGCGGCCTGATCGTCCGGCCGCTCGCCCGAGCGCAGGTCGCGGCAATGCGCGGGACGGCGGTTACGCCGCCTTGCGTTTTGCCTCGATCAGCTTGCGGTTGATCAAGCACTCCGCGATCTGGATGGCGTTGAGCGCCGCCCCTTTGCGCAGATTGTCGGAGACGCACCACAGTGCGAGCCCGTTCTCCACCGTCGCATCCTCGCGGATCCGGCTGACATAGGTCGCGTCCTCGCCCGCGGCTTCGAACGGCGTGGCGTAGCCGCCGGCCTCGCGCTTATCGATGACCAGGACGCCCGGCGCATTGCGCAGCAGCTCGCGCGCCTCGTCCGCGGTGATCGGATTTTCGAACTCGATGTGCACGGCCTCGGAGTGACCGACGAACACCGGGACGCGCACGCAGGTCGCGACCAGCTTGATCTTGGGGTCGAGAATCTTTTTGGTCTCGACCACCATCTTCCACTCTTCCTTGGTGAAGCCGTCGTCCTGGAACACGTCGATGTGAGGGATCACGTTGAAGGCGATGCGCTTGGGAAAATTCTTCGGCGCGATCTCGTCGAGCACGTAGACCGACTTGGTCTGCGAGAACAGCTCGTCCATCGCCTCCTTGCCGGCGCCCGAGACCGATTGATAGGTCGCGACCACCACGCGGGTGATCTTGGCCTTGTCGTGCAGCGGCTTGAGCACGACCACGAGCTGCGCGGTCGAGCAGTTCGGATTGGCGATGATGCCCTTCTTGCGGAAACCGGTGACGGCGTCGGCGTTGACCTCGGGCACGATCAGCGGCACGTCGGAATCGTAACGCCAGCACGAGGAATTATCGATGACGACCGCACCCGCCGCGGCGATCTTGGGTGACCATTCCTTCGATACCGCCGAGCCCGCCGACATCAGACAGATGTCCACGTCGGAGAAGTCGTAGTGCTCGAGCGCTTTCACCTTGAGTATCTTGTCGCCGAAGCTGACCTCGGTCCCCTGGCTGCGCCGCGAGGCGAGCGCGACCACCTCGTCGGCGGGAAACGACCGCTCGGCGAGAATGTTCAGCATTTCGCGGCCCACATTGCCCGTGGCACCAACCACCGCGACCCGGTAACCCATTGCCCGTTCTCCGAAAGTTTCCGCTCCGTGCCGGCGTGCCGGGGGTGGCGCAAGGCCTGCCCCGGGCACAATCGACGGCGCGCGATGCTGTAGGGGAGAAAGTGGCCCATGACAACGTCGATTCAAGGGCCGACGGCGGTTTCGCGCTCGGGAAGCGAGCGTCCCGGCCAGGGCTCGTGGACCGCGCCCGACCTGGACGACGGTCAACCCGTTCCGCGGATGCCGGTCACCTCTGGAAGGGATTCTGCCATCCGCGCGGGGCGCGGGCGGGGAACGCCGCCTCGAGGTAGTCGAGCAGCACTTTGCGGTCGTTGTCGCTCGGTCGCGGCATCGCGTGCCGCTGCGTCATCCAGTCGAGGGTGTCGTTCCAGCGCTCGCGGGTCTGGCCTTGCTGCGCGACGATCTTGAACCCATGGCAAGGGGTGCAGGCATAGAACGTCTGCTCGCGCCCGTCGGCCGCCGGATAGTCCTCCGGGCTCTCGTCGCGCGGCGTGAAGGCCGGAGCCTGCGCCGCGGCGGGTTCAGCCGCGAGCGCCAGCGCAATCGCCGCGAAGGCGCACCTGGCGCGCGACCGCATCATGCGATGCGAATCGCGATCCGGTGCATCGGGTTGGCGCCGTAGCCCTGCGGGTTCCAGTTGCCCGCCACGTGCGGTTGCATGACGCCACGCGAGTCGGTCGCGCGTGTCCAGATCTCGTAGTAGCCCTCGTTCGGAAGTTTCACTGTCGCGGTCCAGCGCTGCCAGTCATAGGGATTCTTCGGCGCCGAAAGCTGGGCCTGCTTCCAGGTCGCCCCGAAGTCGATCGAAACGTCGACGCGGCGCACCGTCAGGTCGCCGGCCCAGGCGGCGCCGCGCAGCTTCACCTCGCGCACGTCCTTGCCGAAGCTCGTGCCGTTCATCGGGCTGGTGATGATCGAGCGCACCGGCATCGATTCGAGGTCTCTGAAATTCTTCTCGTCCGTCCGGTCGCCCGGCACCATCGGATTGATGGCGACCCGATACGAGGTGCCTCCCATTCCCGGGCCGTCGTGCACCTTGTCGCGCAGCCAGATGCGGGTGAGCCATTTCGACGACACCGAGCCGGGCCAGCCCGGCATGATCAGCCGCACCGGTCCGCCGTGCACGTTCGGCAGCGGCTGCCCGTCCATGGCAAAGACGATGAGATTGTTTGGATCGAGCGCCTTCTTGATGGGCACGCCGCGCGAAATCGCATCCTTGCTGGCGTCGGCGAGGCTGCGGTCGGCGCCGTAATTTCCGGTGAAGACGGCGGAGGGCTTGACCCCCGCTGCCTTGAGCACGTCGACGAGCCGCACGCCGGTCCACTCGGCGCAGCCGACGCCGCCATTGGTCCACTGATTGCCGCGCGCCTGGGTCGCGAAGAAGGAGCGCCCGTTGCCGCCGCATTCGAGCACCATGCGCCGCGTGACCGGCCGAAACTTGCTTTTCAGCTCGGCCAGGGTCAGCTCGAGCTTTTGATTCACCTCGCCGTCGACGGTGATCTTCCAGGCTTCGGGGTCCTTCGCCGGCTCCGGCATCTGGCCGTTGTTCCGGATGAAGAATTTGTCGATCGGCGTGGTGTCGTCGTCGAGGAGGTATTCGGGGGTCTCCGCCACCAGCGGACGCTCGCCGAGCACCACCAGCTTGTCGGCCTTGCCCGGAAAGTTGAGATACTGCGGTCCTTTCGGGGCTGCGCTTGGCGACGGCGTCTGCGCCATGGCCGCCGGAATGAGCGCCGCCGGAATGAGCCCGGCCGGCATGTGCTCGGCGAATGGGATGCTGCCGCCGACCGCAACCCCCATGGCGGCGAGCCCGGTGCCGCTGAGGAAGCCGCGGCGATCGAGGTCTGTTCTGCGGCCGAAGGCCACCGCATCGGCGCGTTCGCGATCGTCCTGGTAGAGTTCCTCGAGCGAGCGCTCGGTCTTGCCGGGCATGGCGTTGCTCCCTGGTGATTTTTTCTCTGGACCGCGAGCTTAGCGGAATATTCCCGCCGTGAAGCCGATAAGGTTAAACGGATATTTCCAGCGCTCGACAGAGGGAATTTTGACACACCCGCCGGCCGAATGGCGGACGGTGGTCCCGGCTGCTGTTAGCGAAGCCAAAACTAGTATATGAATCAAGGGAATCGGATGAGGACGCCATGAATATCAAGGGGTATGCGGCTGGGCTCTGCGTTGCGGCGATCGCGGTGACGGCGATGGCCGTTCCCGCGGCCGAGGCACAGACCAGGAAAAAGCAATACGTCTACACCACCACCACGACGCGCGCGGTTTCGGCGAGAAGCCCGCGAGCGCGCGTGACCGTGGCGCCGCGCTCGTTCCTCGATGCCGGGACCGAGGTGCGGCCGGGCGACCGGAAGTTCACCGATTACGCCTTCCCGGCGAGCGGCAATGGCGGGATCGGGATCAATGCGGTCACCAACACCGGCGGCAAGGTCGGCTGGGATCGCTCGCCGATGATGCAGCCGTTCCAGCTGCCGGGCTATAACCCGTGGTAGCTGCCTCGGCCCAATAGCCGACTCGCGCGCTTGGACCGAATTGGCCGCCGCGGGCGCGCGCGAGATCGCTATGCTCGCAGTTCCGGGACAGGGGGCTTACTCCGCCCTGATGTTGGCGGCGCGGGCGGTTTCGTTCCAGTTCTTCAGATCGGCGGCGATGGTGTGCTGAAATTCCGCCGGCGTGCCGCCGGCCGGCGAAATGCCCTGCTGCGCGAACTTGGCGATCAGATCGGGGTCGCGCAGCGCTCGGTTGATCTCGGCATTGAGCCGCTCGATGATCTCGCCGGGCGTGCCTGCGGTGGTCAGCAGTCCGATCCACTGGATCGCTTCGAACCCGGGAAAGCCCTGCTCGGCCACGGTCGGAAGGTCGGGCAACTGCTGGTCACGGGTAAGGCTCCCGCTCGCGATGGCGCGCAATACGCCGTTCTGGATCTGTGGCAGCGACAGCAGCGTTGAGATCGCCGTGAACTGGGTTTCGCCCCCGACCATCGCCGTCATCGCCGGCGCTCCGCCGCGATACGGGATGTGCTGCATCTTGATGCCGGCCTTCTGGCTGAACAGCTCGACCACGAGATGGGTCTGGGTCGCCGCGCCCGGCGATGCATAGTTGAACTTGCCCGGCTCGGCCTTCGCCAGCGCCACGAATTCCGCCAGCGATTTCGCGGGCACCTTGGGGTTGACCAGAAACAGCAGCGAATTCTTGGCCACCATCACGATGGGTGCGAGATCGCGCTGGGCGTCGTAGGGCACCTTCTGATGGGTGGCCGGAATGACGGTGAAGCTCGACGCGACCATCAGCAGCGTATAGCCGTCCGGCGTGGCCTTGGCGGTGGCATCGGTGCCGACGATGCCGCTCGCGGCCGGCCGGTTGTCGATGATGAACGGCTGGCCGAACGCGCGCTCGAGATATGGCGCCACCAGCCGCGCCACCACGTCATTGAGGCCGCCCGCCGCGAACGGCACGATCAGGCGAACCGGACGGCTGGGATAGGTATCGGTCTGCGCGCCGGCGACGTCGGCTGCCGTCAGCAGCGCGAATGCGGACAGCCAGAGAGCAAGCCGGCTCCGACGCCATTCGATCATTGCTGCCAGTCCCAATGTCCGCCTCGCGCGTGACGAGGTCACGCCGCCAGTCTGTCGATCTCTGCGATGACCGCGTCACCCATTTCCGACGTCGTCACGATCTTGGCGCCGTCGGATTTGATGTCGGCGGTGCGCAGCCCTTTGTCGAGCGTCGCGGCGATCGCCTTGTCGATCAGATCGGCTTCCTTGCCCATGTCGAACGAATAGCGCAGCGCCATGGCGAAGGAGGCGAGCATGGCGATCGGATTGGCGACGCCTTTTCCGGCGATGTCGGGCGCCGAGCCGTGCACCGGCTCGTACATTGCCTTGCGCTTTCTGGTCTTGGGATCGACCTCGCCGAGCGACGCCGACGGCAGCATCCCGAGCGAGCCCGTGAGCATGGCGGCCACGTCGGAGAGCATGTCGCCGAACAGGTTGTCCGTGACAATGACGTCGAACTGCTTGGGCCAGCGGACGAGCTGCATGCCGCCGGCGTCGGCGAGCTGGTGCTCGAGGGTCACGTCCCTGAACTCGCGTGCATGCAACTGATTGACGACCTCGTGCCAGAGCACGCCGGTCTTCATCACGTTGCGCTTCTCCATCGACGTGACCTTGTTGCGACGCTTCTTCGCGAGCTCGAAGGCGACCCGGGTGATGCGCTCGATCTCGTAGGTGTCGTAGACCTGGGTGTCGACCGCGCGCTTCTGGCCGTTGCCGAGATCGGTGATGGTCTTGGGCTCGCCGAAATAGACGCCGCCGGTCAATTCCCGCAGGATGATGATGTCGAGCCCGTCCACCACGTCGCGCTTGAGGCTGGAGGCGTCCGCCAGCGCGGGATAGCAGATCGCCGGCCGGATATTCGCGAACAGGCCGAGATCCTTGCGCAGCCGCAGCAGGCCGGCCTCCGGCCGCACGTCATAGGGCACGCTGTCCCATTTCGGCCCGCCCACCGCACCGAAGATGACGGCGTCGGCCGCGTGCGCCTTGGCCATGGTCTCGTCGGTGATCGCGACCTTGTGCGCGTCATAGCAGGTACCGCCGACGAGCCCTTCCTCGGTCTCGAACCGTCCCATGCCGTGCGCGTTCATCCAGGTGATGAGTTTCTTCACCTCGGCCATCACCTCGGGACCGATGCCGTCGCCGGCGAGAAGAAGGAGCTTGTGCGTCGCCATATGTTGCCCTCGTCGCTGGCGCGGATGCGTGGATTGCTAAAGGCCGCGGCCAGTCTTTGCAAGACGCACGTATCGTGTCCGGGGCGCGCCGACGCAGCGATGGGGCTGGGTCACGAGATCGCGCGCAATGTGTTAGCGTCCGGTTGCAGGAAAGGATGAAGGCTATGGCGCAAGAGCGTCCCAAGGTCGTCATCGTCGGCGGAGGCTTCGGCGGCCTTGTGGCCGCGAAGACACTGGCGCGCGCGCCCGTCGACGTGACCCTGATCGATCGCCAGAACTACCACTGCTTTCAGCCGTTGCTCTATCAGGTCGCGACCGCTGCGCTGTCGCCGGCGGAGATCGCCTGGCCGATCCGGCACATCTTGCGGCAGCAGGACAATGCAACGGTGCTGATGGCCGATGTCACCGGCGTCGATTCCGCGGCGCGGCTTGTGCAAACCAACGCCGGTCCGATGCCGTACGATTATCTGGTCATCGCCACCGGCGCCATGCACTCCTATTTCGGTCACGACGAGTGGGAACCGGTCGCGCCCGGGCTCAAGCGCATCGAGGACGCGACTCGCATTCGCCGCACCATTCTCGTGGCATTCGAGCGAGCCGAGCTCACGCATGACGACGCCGAGCGCCAGCGCCTGCTCACGTTCGTCATCGTCGGCGGCGGAGCAACCGGCGTCGAGATGGCCGGGGCGATCGCCGACATCGCCCGCCAGACCCTGGCCAATGATTTCAGGCGGATCGACCCGCGCACCTCCCGCATCATCTTGCTCGAAGCGGGGCCTCGCGTGCTGCCCACCCTGCCGGAGGATCTGTCGGACTACGCCGCGCGTGCGCTCACACGGATGGGTGTTGACGTGAGGACCTCGACGCGCGTGACGAATTGCCATCAAGGGGGTGTCGATCTCGACCATGGCCGCATCGACGCCGGCACCATCGTCTGGGCTGCCGGGGTGGTTGCTTCGCCGGCGGCGCGCTGGCTGGATGCCAAGCATGATCGCGCCGGACGGGTGATCGTGCGTGCGGACCTCTCAGTGCCCGGCCACCCGGATATCTTCGTGATCGGCGACGCGGCGGAGGTCCGCGACAAAGTGGGACAACTGGTGCCGGGCGTGGCGCCCGCCGCCAAGCAGATGGGCGTCTATGTCGGCCGCCTCATTGCGGCGCGGGTCGCCGGGAAGTCTTCACCCGTCTTCCGCTATCGCCATCTCGGCGACCTCGCGACCATCGGACGGCGGGCCGCGGTGGTGAAATTCGGCCGGCTGCATCTCAAGGGTTTCGTGGGATGGTTGTTCTGGAGCGTGGCCCACATCTATTTCCTGATCGGAGTGAAGAACCGCTTCATCGTCGCGTTCACCTGGTTGTGGGACTACATCACGTTCCAGCGTGGCGCGCGGCTGATCACCGATGTCCCCGGCGGGGATGAGGCCAAGGCACAGTCCTAGTTTCGAGGAAGCGGCGGCGAGGCAGCGTCTCGAAACGCGGGATTGAATGTCAGCCTACTCAGCTTCCGCTGAACCAGTTGTAGCCCTGGTCTTCCCAGTAGCCGCCGAGATATTTGTCGGTGACCGCCATCTCCATCACGTATTTGGGATTCTTGAAACCGAGCTTGGTCGGCATCCGCACCTTCATGGGGAAGCCGTACTTGCGCGACAGGATCTGGTCGTCGAACTTGAACGTCATCTGCGTCTGCGGATGCAGCGCGGTCGGCATGTCGATCGACGTGGAATAGCCTTCGGCGCAGCGGAACCAGACATATTTGGCGCGCGTGTCGGCGCCCACGCGGCGCAGGAACTCGCGCAGCGGCGTGCCGGTCCATTTGCCGATCGCGCTCCAGCCTTCCACGCAGATGTGACGGGTGATCTGGGTTTCCTGCGGCAGCGCGTAGAGTTCGTCCAGCGTCCATGATTTCTTGTTGTCCACCATGCCGCCGACCTCGAACTTGTAATCGTCCTTGTCGACCTCGGGCGCTTCGTCCTCAGGATAGTACCCGTTGAAGGGGAACGGGCGCGTGATCGCGCTCTCGGGATAGGTCGGGGCAAGCTTGTTCGGATTGAACAGCCACGCCTGCGCGCGATCGTTGAGGTAGGAAATCTTCGTCAGCGCCTGTTCCGCCGACGGGCCGTCGATGATGTCACAGCCGGAGAGGAAGGCGAGCGCGCCGAGGCTCGCGCCGCCGCGCAGGAACAGCCGCCGCGTGGGGGCGGGCATGAGCTTCGCCGCGTCCTTGATCAGGAGCCTGGGGTCGACGCCGGGCGGATTTGTTCGAATGCGTGACATCTCATTCTTCCTTATTGCCGGAGCATGATCTTTTCCGAAACCGGTATCCACTTTTCGGGATCATGCTCTCCTCGGCTTGCGCATGTCCTTGTCGGAAAAACCGGCTCCCACTTTTCCGGGACATGCGCTAGCGCCCAGTGATCATGGCGCGCAGCGACTTCGGAACCAGCAGCGCCATGACCACATGCACGACGAGAAATCCAACGATCGTCGCCATGGCGAAGAAGTGCACGTAGCGGGCGGCATCGTAGCCGCCGAACACGGCGGTCAGCTCCTGCAGCTGCACCGGCTTCCAGATCGCGAGACCCGACAGAACGATGACGATGCCGGCCAGGATGACGCCGAGATAAAGCAGCTTCTGGACGGCATTATAGACCGAGAGATCGTCGTGATTGAGTTTTCCCGTCAGCGCGGCCTTGGCGTCGGAAAGCACGTCGCCCGGACGGATCGGAACGAGCTTGCGCTGGAAGCGGCCGGTCAGGATACCGAGCACGAGATAGATGAGACCGTTCACGGCCAGCAGCCACATCGCCGCGAAATGCCAGAGCAGCGCGCCCGCAAGCCAGCCCCCGAGCGTGATTGCGCGCGGAAACCTGAACGGGAACAGCGGCGACGCGTTGTAGATTTCCCACCCGGAGCCGATCATGACAACCATGGCAACGACATTGATCCAGTGGGTGACGCGCACCCAGACAGGATGTATGACCGCACGCGCCGGCGCGGCCGGCGTCAGGACCTGATCGTGGGTGGCTTGGATCGACATAACGCAGCTCTTGTCGCAGTTTTTGTGACGTGGTTTTTGGCGCAACTCTTGCAGGCGATTGGAGGTGATCTATAGCAAATTCCCGGGGACAGGTCGTTTCACGTTCCCGTGCCGCCCAGTCTACAACAGCTACGTGAGCGCGGGCGCGCCGGACGCACGGCTCGAACCGCCGCTCCGGCCGCAAATCTGGTGAGGAACATGTCGAAGACGGGCGCTGGCAATTTCTTTGAAGACTTCCGCATCGGCCAGGTCATCAAGCATGCGACCCCGCGCACCATCACCGTGGGCGACGTGGCGCTCTACAATGGCCTGTTCGGCCCCCGCTTCGCGGTGCAGTCGTCGGATGTGTTCGCGCGGGCGATCGGCTATCCGCGTTCGCCCGTGGACGACCTCCTCGTCTTTCACCTCGTGTTCGGCAAGTCCGTGCCTGATGTCTCGCTCAACGCCGTTGCCAATCTCGGCTACGCCGCCTTCCGGGTGCTCGCGCCGGTCTATCCCGGCGATACCCTCAACGCGGTGTCCGAGGTGATCGGCCTTAAGGAGAATTCCAGCCGCAAGACCGGCATCGTGTTCGTGCGCACGACCGGCTGCAGGCAGGACGGCGGCAAAGTGCTGGAATACGTCCGCTGGGTGATGGTGCGAAAGCGCGATGAAGCCGCGCCCGTGCCCGGCGATCACGTGCCACGCCTGCCCGACGCGGTGCTGCCGAGCACGCTCGGCGACGCCTGTCCGCGGATCGATGTCGCGGCCTACGACTTCACGCTTGCCGGCAGTCCCAGCCGCTTCGGCGACTACGCCGTCGGCGAGAAGATCGACCACGTCGACGGCATCACGGTGGAGGAGGCCGAGCACCAGATCGCGACCCGGCTCTATCAGAACACGGCGCGCATTCATTTCGATCAGTATTCCGCGGCGCAGGGCCGGTTCAAACGCCGGCTCATCTACGGCGGCCATGTGATCTCGCTTGCTCGCGCGCTCTCCTTCAACGGGCTGGCGAACGCGTTCCATATCGCGGGGATCAACGGCGGACGGCACGTGTCGCCGCTGTTTGCGGGCGCCACCGTGTTCGCTTGGTCCGAGGTGCTCGCCAAGGCGGATGTGCCGGGGCGGGACGATGTCGGCGCGCTGCGGCTGCGCACCGTCGCCGCCAAGGATCATCCGTGCGCGGACTTTCCGCTCAAGTCCGGCAGCGAGGATGATCCCGCGGTCCTGCTCGATCTCGACTATTGGGTGCTGATGCCGCGGTAGCGGGCGAGTAGCGAATAGGGAATAGCGAACAGGGAATAGGGAAGCGAGGAACATCTACTCGCTACTCGCCGTTCGCTACTCGCTTTTCGCCGCCGCGCCGCCTGAGCGCAGGTGCTCGACCAGTTGGCGTGCGTACGGCGGCAGCTCGTCGAAGCTGCGGATGCAGATCGTGAGCTCGCGCACGGCCCACGGATCGGTCAACGCCACCGGGACGATCGCCATGGTCCCCATCACGCGGCGCGCGGTGGTCTCGGGCACTATGCCGATCCCGACATTACACTCGACCAGGCGACACACCGCATCGAAGCTGCGCAGTTGCACACGCAGCCGCAGCGGCTGGCCGATGCGCGTGGCCTTGTCCGCCAGGAATCGCTGGAGCGCGCTTGCGCGGTCGAGACCGACGAAGTCGTGGTCCAGCACGTCCGCGAAGGAAATCTTCGAACGTTTCGCGAGCGAATGATTGCGGGCGACGACCAGCACGAACCGGTCCTTGCGAAAGGGATAGGTTTCCAGCGTGCTCGCGTCGACGGTGGCGGCGACGATGCCGAGGTCGGCCACCCCTTCGGCGATGAGCCCGACGATCTCGTCGCTCAGCCGTTCCTCGAGGTCGACGCTGACATTGGGGTGCGTGGATAGGAACGAGCTCAGCGCCTCGGGCAGGAATTCGGTCAGGGCATTGGTGTTGGAGAGCACCCTGATCTGGCCGGCGAGTCCGCCGGCATAGGCGCCGAGGTCCTCGCGCAGCCGCTCGGCCTGGCGCAGGATCGCGCGCGCATGCTGCAACAGGGTGCGGCCGGCCTGGGTCGGGGTCACGCCCTGACGTCCGCGCACCAGCAACGCCGCGCCCAATGCCTCCTCCATATGGCGGATGCGGGTAGAGGCCGCGGCCAGCGCGAGATGCGCGCGTTGCGCCCCGCCGGTGATGCTGCCGGCCTCGACCACGTGACGAAACAGGCTCAGATCGATGAGGTCGAAACGCATTTACGGCCGCGTGGGCACCTTGCGGTTGTGGGCCCGATCTGCCTTCGAATTTGACGAAGGAAAGCTACGCCAAAAACCTATTGTGCACCAGATCGTTGGACATCATATTCGTCGTTGACGAAAGGATTGGAGAGGCTCGCGCCGATTGCGGCGCGCTGTAACTTTGGCTAGGAACGGTAGCGGAAGACGCGCGGGCGGAGCGGAGAAAAACAATGGCCGAAACCAAGGCGCCCGTCGAACGGCCGCTGTCGCCGCACCTCTTCATCTATAAGCCGACGCTGACGATGACGATGTCCGTCGTCCATCGCGCGACCGGCGCCAGCCTGTATTTCGGTACGTTGCTGGTGGCATGGTGGCTGATCGCGGCGGCGTCCAGTCCCAACGCCTATGCCGGCGTCGGCTCGTTCATGAGCTCGTTCGTGGGCCGGCTCATCCTGTTCGGCTATACTTGGGCCTTGATGCATCACATGCTGGGGGGCATCAGGCATCTGATCTGGGATACCGGGCGCGGCTTCGAGCCGCGCGAGCGGGAGTGGCTGACGGTGGCGACACTGGTCGGCTCGATCAGCCTCACCATCGTGATCTGGGTCGTGGGCTACCTGTTCATGGGGGGGTCGCGCTGATGGTTGCGGGCAAGATGAGCACCCCGCTCGGGCGCGTGCGCGGCCTCGGGGCTGCCAGATCCGGCACCGAGCATTTCTGGCGCCAGCGCCTGACCGCCGTGGCCAACGTGCCGTTGACCATCGGCTTCGTGCTCATCGTGGTGGGCTTGCTCGGCCGCAATCATGCCGCGGTGGTGCAGATCCTCGGTTCGCCGCTGGTCGCCGTGGTCATGCTGCTGTTCATTCTGTCGGTCACCACCCACATGCGCATCGGCACGCAGGTCATCATCGAAGACTACGTGCACGACGAGACGGCGAAGCTTGCCCTGCTCATGGCGAACACATTCTTCACCGTCGCGGTCGGGCTCGCGTCCGCCTTTGCCATCCTCATGCTCAGCTTCAAGGTCTGACCCGTGGCTACCAACGGCACACCCAATCCTGCAACCAACGGCCGCGCCTATCCGATCGAGGATCACAGCTACGACGTGGTCGTGGTCGGCGCCGGCGGCGCCGGCTTGCGCGCCGTGGTCGGCTGCAGCGAGGCGGGGCTGCGGACCGCCTGCATCACCAAGGTGTTTCCGACCCGCTCGCACACGGTCGCGGCGCAGGGCGGCATCGCCGCCGCGCTCGGCAATATGGGCGAGGACGACTGGCGCTGGCACATGTACGACACCGTCAAGGGCGCCGACTGGCTCGGCGACCAGGATGCCATCGAGTACATGTGCCGCAGCGC
>Ga0207643_10000295_pt1 | contig 34572 bp, 36 predicted proteins | sample KBSMisM62_FD_184313 | JGI IMG/M metagenome (GOLD analysis project Ga0207643, IMG submission 184313) | Miscanthus rhizosphere microbial communities from Kellogg Biological Station, Michigan, USA - KBS Miscanthus M6-2 (SPAdes) (version 2) | ecosystem: Host-associated > Plants > Roots >... | reverse complement strand
TGTATCGGATGTTGTATCGGATGTTGTATCGGATGTTGTATCGGATGTTGTATCGGATGTTGTATCGGATGTTGTATCGGATGTTGTATCGGATGTTGATGTGGTATCAATTGAAGTATCATCATCTGTATCTGGACTGCCTGTAGAAGTTGCTAAATTCGTATCAGCAGGAACAGTAGTATTTGAAGTATATTTGGTCTCAAAATAGTTTGCATCATCAACACAATGTACTACTTCTCGATCAGTAAGACTATCTCCTACCTCAGCTGCTAGGTCTATACAATCTTTCAAATTATCATCTGCGTCATCATAAATATCTGCAGCCTCCATTGATTGAATTGGAATTTCTTCTAGATCTTCCTCATCACCACTTTTAACTGCATTTGCAAAATCTGCTAAATCATCATAACTTTCTAATATTTGCTCTTCCTTATGCAATGCTTGTGCTGGAATATTATTGTCGATAAGGAAAAAAGCTCCAAGACAGATAATCGTTCCCAATATAAGAGATACTGTTGTCCTCGGTCCAGTGTTCATCATATTCCAAATTCTAAATTATCATAAATAAATCTTTTGAAATACTTATATAATCTAGTCTCCACTGTGTTTGTTTTTTTTACTAAAGTAATTAACTTTCGAAGATTATCTAAACTATACTTCAATTTGTGTAGTATTTCCTATTTTAGATAAATAAGTGATCATTCCCTGTAAAGCTAGAGAATTATATTATTCAATCAACTTGTAGACAGTAGATAAGATAATTCATATCCATGATTATTGAGCAAATACCATGTTTCTCTGATTATTCATATCTACAATATCATCAATAACCATTGTTTACTTTTTATAATTACTACAAATTACTATCAGATATCAAAAATCTCATATAAAATGGATCAATTGACCCACCATTTAACCCAGTGAAAACGATAGTTGAATATGTTGCAATTTCTTTACCAGATGCGAGTAATTTTGTTGTTATTTCTAATTAATTTAATATGTTAGTCAAAATCCCGATCCCTGATTGAATATCGATTTCACGAATTTTCGTAAAAATGTGTTACAAAGATATCAAGTTCTATACTTAGAGCGTTTTCGAAACAATCAAGGTTATTGTTGTTAGAACTTTTTTCATTTTTCTAATTTCCATGTAGATAGATTTTAGTTCATCCTCAGTTGATGCGGATATCCGTGCAATTATGTCATATACTCCTGATACCGGAGAAACTTCTTGGACACCATCAATCTTTTCCAGCTCCTCTACTACTTTCTCTGACGCAGCTAGATCACAACAGATCAATACATATGCATTAACCATAGACATAGTATAATATTACAGGGTTTAAATAAATACAACACCTTTTAGTCATATCGCTAGTGATACGGCGCAGAACAAAGCTCGGTTGAAATTGGCTTGCAGAATTTTTCATTAAAACCTTAATGACATGCCAACGGTACATTCTATTATCATATGTAATTAGAGCTATCGATTTTTTTTATCCAGTAATACTTCAGATATTTTATAAAAGAATGGATGTTAGTATTCTAATCTATGATAAATCAAACTTTGGAAGGCAAAGATAAACGGTTTATTGAAGAAATGAATGCCATTGAGGTTCGTAATATGACGAATGAAAAAACTATTGCAATCCTGGTACTTGGTGCTTGTGAAAACCATGGAGATCATATGCCATTTGGATCAGATTTTATTTTTCCAACCGAAATTGCCAAAAGAGTTGCTACTAAAGTTAGTAATGTTATTGTTCTTCCTGCCATCCCGTATGGAGTCAGTTTGCATCACGACAAATTTCAAATGACGATGAGTCTTGATCCTGAAACCATGATAGGAATAATTTCCGATATACTTTCTAGTCTTGATCAGAATAAGATAAGGCGAGTTCTCATAATAAATGGACATGATGGTAATATTGGCCCTATTGAAATTGCAGCACGAATTATGAAAAACAAGAATCCGGAGATGATCATCGCATGTTTGGAATCTTGGTGGGTCTTAGTTGGACAGCTAAGGAAAGATCTATTTGAAGTTTGGAATGGACTAGGACATGGTGGTGAGGCCGAAACATCCGCTGTTCTTGCTGTGCGTCCAGATCTAGTAAAGCTAGAATCTGCTCCAAAGGATGTCATTCCAAATTTGCCTGAAAACATCAGAATATTCTGGAAATTTAACGAACTAACATCTACTGGGGCAACCGGTTCTCCTCAGAAGGCGACTATCAAAAAGGGTAATGAAATATTACGCTTACTAGAAGATGTCTTGATTTCATTCATGAAACAAATGGAATCAACAGATTGGAAATACGGCATATATCTGAAATAGTGGTTTTCTTCCAACTTGCCAAATTGCATCAATATTAACTTGAATACATTTCTTGTTTACTACTGAATTCCAATAATTACTTTAGCGTATACAATGAGAAATCGCATTCCTCACAATGATAATAGAGGCTGTCAAAGTCAGAGCATAAAGTCATGACATTATAGCATCTTGGACATCCTATTTCATGTTCGATTGTGTCGCTTACTTTACTTTCTACCTCATGCTGATTTGCAACTTGCATAACGTATTGCGATTCTAATGCCACTGTTTTACTCATCCGTTTATTTTTCATCGCTTTATGTGTAGACACGTGCGAATCTTCAGAATTATGACTTATAAGATATGTATGACTTCAAAGAGAGGGGGAGGTAAGTAGTAATTTGATCCCCTCTATCAATCAAGCAGAATGATTGACATTTCAATTACAATGAGCAGGATAAAATATGATCTAGTTCATAATTGAATATATTTGACATTACGCGAGGACGCGATTAATCTGCATAGGATGCTGAAAGGAAAAATCGAAATTCGAAGTAGGGTTTCATTGGACAATACAGCTGAAGAACAGGGGACATTAGGACTGATTTATACTCCTGGTGTAGCATACGTTGCCTTAGAGATAAGCAAGAACAAAAAATTTGCTTATGACTATACATCAAAGTGGAATAATGTAGCAATAATCTGTGATGGAACAAGGGTTTTAGGTTTAGGTGATATTGGTCCGGAAGGCGCTTTGCCAATAATGGAGGGAAAGTCTGTCTTATTCAAGGCTCTAGGAGATATTAATGCAATCCCTTTGTGTATTGACACTCAGGACAAAGAAGAAATAATTAGGTTTGTTAAATTGATACAACCTAATTTTGGGGCAATAAACATTGAAGACATCGAATCACCGAAAGTTCTAGAAATTGTCGAAAGACTAACCAAGGAAGTATCGATACCTGTTTTCCATGATGATCAACACGGTACTGCCATAATTGCTCTTGCAGCTCTGATGAATGCACTCAAGTTAGTAAAAAAAGAACTTGGTAAAGTCCGTGTGATTATTTCAGGCTCAGGCTCAGCAGGATATGGGATATTCAAGATCTTGCAAGCGGCAGGTTGCAAGGACATCGTTGTCATTGATTCTAAGGGCGCGATATTTGATGGAAGAGTAGACATCGATAATCAGAATCCATACAAAAAAGAAATATCCATTAACACGAATTTTAGGAAACTCAATGGAACTTTAAAGGAAGTAATCAGAAAAGCAGATGTGTTTATCGGAGTGTCTGGAAAAGCAGGTATTTTGAATAGGCAGATGATAGAATCGATGAGCAACGATGCAATAGTATTTGCATTAAGTAATCCGGATCCGGAAATAATTCCTAATCAGGCCTTAAAGTATGGCGCAACTATAGTTGCAACTGGTAGGTCGGATTTTCCTAACCAGATAAACAATGCAGTAGTATTTCCTTCAGTATTCAGGGCATTACTGGATCTTCGAGCTAATAACTTGAGTGAGTTTATGCTTGTATCCGTCGCAAATGCTATTGCGAGTATAGTTGAAAATATTCACCTTAGAAATGATTACATAATTCCAAAAGTCGATGACCCCAGAATACTTCCCATTGTTACAAAAACCATAAAGAAGGTATTAGGCAGACATATCAAAAAAAACATTCCTTCCAAGACAGATACAGAAAGGTAGTTTTCAATCGCTACAAATCTAGATAGACTATGAAATGTCCAATCCAGTGATTTACTTGTCTGGACCATCCAGCCCTTGTATAATCGTGTTTGTATCGTTCCAACTATTTACTTCGGTATTATTCCAATTTTCAAAATGAATTACCTCAGAAAGGATTGCTCTTTTCAACCAGCCTGAAGTTTCCAAATCTGGTCTAACTTCAAATTTGTTCACATATCCTAAACAAAGATACGCTATCGGTTTAACATGATTGGGAATGTTCAAAATTTTACGTAAATCCTCAATTGAGAGAATACTTACCCAACCTACTCCAATTCCTTCAGCCCTTGCTGCTAACCACAAGTTCTGTATAGCACAACAAACACTGTATTCACCTGTTTCTGGTATTGAGGTTCTCCCCAAAATAAAGGGTCCAAACTTTTCAGGATTGTACGTCACACAAATATTGATGTCAGATTCTAAAATCCCCTCTAATTTCAGTTTAACATACTTGTCTTTTCTTTCTAAATCGTTATCAAGCAACGGAATGGATTTTTCACGTTCTTTTGTAAAAGATTCTTTAACTTTTAGTTTTGTGGTCTTGCTCTTTATTAAAATAAAATCCCATGGTTGCGAGAAACCAACTGAAGGAGCATGATGAGCTGCATTCAAAATATTCACGAGAATATCATTCGGAATTTTCTTGTCAATAAAATGAGATCTGACATCTCTTCTTGAAAAAACAGCCTTGTACAGACCCTCTTTTTCAGTTAATGTAAAAGAATCAAGATCCTCAGTCATTTTCTGTCCATGGGTTTGATTATATGTTTAATTGTAATAGCTGCAATATCATGTCGCATATGACATGGAAATTCGATCATGTAATTGTCATCATTACCTTATCAATAATATTGCACATGGAGAATGATGTACAATTTTGCTTGACACGCTTCCTAATATTAGTTGTTTAAATTTTCCCATACCTCTACTACCCATGATTACAAGATCGAATTTTTCTTTCTTACTATAATCCAAGATTACCGAAGCTGGATTTCCCTGAAGAAGAAGGGTCTTGATACTTAATCCTTTTTCAGTAGCAATGTTTGAACACTTTGATAATATTTCTTGATTTTCTTTTTTGTAAGCTTCTAGCAATTCGCTTAAAAGTTTCTCTGATTCAATATGAGTTATTGGAACTTGCTCCATTACGTTGACTACGGTAATACTTGAACCTAATTTTTCTGAAAGGAGTAATGCTGCGTCTAGGGCCCTGTAGGAATTATCCGAACCATCAACAGGAACTAGGACATTTGTAAACACGAGAGATCATTAATTGACTTGTGTCTAATATATGTAACATCTAATCCTATCTAATTTCAATTTCAATTTAAGATAAAAGTTCTATACCATATATTAGTAAATTAGCATTCAATTTGGGTAATGTAAAGAAAAAAGAAAGAAATTAAGATTGGAACTTTTGGATGCTAATTATTATATGCATAATCTGAATCCTCAAAGCATCTAACTACTTCATAGTCAGCTAAATTATTTGAAAGATCCTGTCTGTTTTCTATACATATTTGTGTTTCAACATCTTCTTGTGTGAAGATTTTTGAATTTTTAAATGCCTTCCAATCCATTGTATCGTCGTTATCTTTTCCATTGTCAATATCCTTTACGAGTTCTTCCATAGTGTCGTCATCGTCCCAGATATCGGCATATACTTGGGGGCCTACTACAGCAATCAAGGCTCCAAACAAAAGGGTTAACAACGAACCAAACAAAAACATGCTTTTCATTGGTTGTTTCTTGTTCATTGGTTTTTAGGGTTACGCTCATCATAAATAAACTAATACATTGAGTAAATCATATTTAATAGATTATATTTCAATAATTTATTATAAACTATAACCATTAACATACAATTTATACGTTCCTACATATAATATAATGAAATATATTTTACGATTTATGATTTCTCAAGATACAAGTAAGATGTCATTAGATTTTCACTATAGTCTTGGAGAAATATTTGGAATTTTCAGACAGTTTAGTCAACAAAGTTGAGCTTGAAGTAAAATATTTTGAACAATATTTAGATTAGAATATGAGCAAACAAACAAGCTGTCAATTCAGTGTTGTAATCAAGTTCTTATTTTTATATACTCATAAGCATCTGTAGAGTTTTCAAAAGCGTATTGTACTTTTTGAAATTGTTCGCGGAACCTAGATACAGAATTAGCAACTTGCTTTGGATCCGACTTGTCTATTACTATTTGCTTGATAAACGATGCAATCTCTTTCATTTCACTTTCTTTCATCCCTAATCTAGTGACTTCAGGTACTCCAATTCTAACACCGCTTGGATGCATATAATGTTTACCAGATTTGATATCACCAGGAAGGAGCTGTCTATTAAGAATAATATTTGCTTTTTCCAATTCTTTTTCTATAGTTCCACCATCTCCAAATTTGGAAACGTCGACAGCTAATTGGTGCGATTCTGTGTATCCACGTTTTTCTCCTAAAACTGTAAAGCCAAAATTTGCAAGTGATTCGGCAAGTGTTTTTGCGTTTTTTATGACTTGTTTTGCATATTCCTTTCCAAATTCTAATGATTCTGCTAAGGCTATTGCTTTTCCTGCCACATGGTGTAGATGATGACTACTTGTATTACCTGGAAAGATGGCTTTCTTGATGTTATCTGCATATTTTTCTAGTGAGACAATTATTCCTCCTTGTGGGCCCCATAGAGTCTTGTGAGAGCTCATCGTCATGGAATCTGAACCTTCTCCCATTGGGTCTTGGAATTCTCCTCCTGCTATCAATCCTGCTACATGAGCTCCATCATAATTGACGTAAATATTATTTTCATGCATGAAAGTTGCCAATTCTTTTACTGGATGAGGAAAAAGAAATAAACTTCCTCCGAACATTGCGATAGCAGGTTTCTTACCATTTGCAATCATTTCATCGACTTTTTTCTTCGTAGCATCTACGTCAATTGTCATATCTTCCTTTGAGAATGGATAATGTTCTATGTTGAGGCCGTGAACAAGACCGGCAGTTCCTGAATGTTCCTTCTTACCATGAGAAATATGTCCTCCACTGGGGATAGATGCCGCTAGCATGTGATCTCCTGGATTAGAAAAAGCAGAATAAATTGCAAGATTTGCGACAACACCTGAAGTAGCCCGACAATCAGCAAATTCTGACTTGAACACCTTTTTTGCCAACTCATTGCAGATTAATTCTACTTCATCAATGTAGATACATCCGGCGTAAACCCTTTCACCAGGCCAGCCTTCAGCATATCTATTTCCAAAGTCTGAAACGATGGCTTCTCTTACTGCAGGACTAGGAATATTTTCGCTCGCAATTAATGGAATAGAAGACTTGAACCACTTGTGATGTTTTTCAACAAGATCAAATACCTTAGAATATGATTCTTTAGCATCCATTTTGATATTTATGGTGACTTTAAGTTCCTAATTTAAAATATTGCTTGTCATTTTGAATATGTTTTTCCTGTTTTTGTTTGGTTCGGCCGGCCCTTCATCTTTATTATTTCACAACTTTTAATTTACTCTAGATTAGACCCATATTGATGGACAAGAACGATGTTAAATGTGCCTTGTGTAGTAACACGTTAACTTTTAGATACAAGTCTATGGAAGAATGGAATATTTCAATTCCAGGATATCTGTGTGGCATATGTTATGAGAAAAAGTTATCTGAATTTTATATTGCTCCAGATCGCAAAGATATCGTTAAAAGATAAAAATAACACTAGAAAAAAATAGATCTTTATCAGGTATCTACCATTCTGATTTGGTTTTTGCTAATTACCTATGAAATGAAAAAGTAGAAAATCTAACGGTAAGATTTTTGTTTTCTGCGTCTAGCTCCAGATCCACCAAATTTCTTTGATTCTGTCTGTCGTGGGTCGCCTGATAGTAAATGTCTATCAAATTCTGTTATTCTTTTACGAATTTCCGTACGAACACTTCTTGCGAATGGATGTTCTTTTGGATCTCTACCGCCCTTGCCGGCACCAGTCAAAGCTCGACAAATAGCAACAGTGCTTGCAAATGATTGTCCCATGAAACCGCCGCCGTGAACCTTCACACTTATATCTACTTTATCTCTGTAGTCGCCAATTAATTTTAGAGGAATAAGTACCAACTCTCTCGCTACTTCGGAATTTATTAACTCGGCTGGTATATTGTTGATTCTAACTTTTCCAGTTCCTTTTGATATTGTGGCCACAGCTCTACTTGATTTTCTCTGACCAGGATAAAGATCTATTTTATTCATAATTATCCAACCCGTTCCAACCTATTTGTTTTGATAATTCGCCAAGTGTAATAAAGTATGACGCTGGTTTCCTAATTTTGGAATCCTCAAATGTTTCAAGTTTTGTATTCTTGAGTTCAGGTGGTATTGAGATATAAACTCTTAACCTCTTTAAAGCTGTTAACCCACTAGATTTCCTTTTTGGTAACATACCTCTAACCATCCTTGTAATAATCTTGTCAGGTTTTCTTGGATGAAATGGACCATGTATGGGATTTGTATTAGATGCTATTTCTAAATATTCTTTATAAATTTCAATAGTTTTGTATCTATTTCCTGAAATCATACTTTTTTCTGCATTTACTACTCTGACATGATGTCCTTTGAGCAAAAGTTTTGAAATATGAGAGCACATTCTCCCTGCTATGCAATCCTTTGCATCGACTGTCATAATCTGATTAGATTTTTGTTTTTGCTCAGTAACTTGCTTAGCCAATTATTCTTACCCCCTTACCATCTGGAAACTTCTTTATCAAGCTATCAAGGGCTAGTATTTTTCCACCTGCATCAAGTACTTTACTTGCAGCAGCTTCTGAAATACTAAAACACCAAATCGTAAGCTTGTGACTTATTTCACCAGAACCCAATATCTTACCGGGTACTATTACAACTTCTTTATCTTTAGTAACGTGAGCTAACTGACCAATGTTAACTTGCCTTCTATTGGACCTTGACCTCGAAAGCTCCTTTAATACAGCTTTCCATATTGGAACCTTATTCTTCTTTAACGCGTTTCTTAGAGTCCAAATCGTATTGCTCAATGTATCAGGAAACATGAAATATTCTCGCTATCCTTAAACCCCAAATAAACCTATACCTAAATATTCTTTGGTAATGATAGCGATTGAATAACGCTATCAAAATCCTTGACTTTTGATCCGAGTATTTTCGCTGCCTCTATTACAATCTCTTCTGGTGTCAATGCGCCGTTTGATTCTATTACAAGTATGGAATCTTCTTCTCTCTTACTATCTTTTACAACAGCCACTGACGTTGGCTGCCACTTTGCATGGGATTTACCTGTCCCTAACCTCGCATATGCCTCAAACTTTAATTTTTGACCTGGAGCTAAGGATACTATTGGTATTTCGCTATTTACTGGTTTAACAACATCGTCTTCGGATATCAAATCTGCAGAAGTGATTACCTTGGTCTTATCCTGAGATTCTGCATCTAAAACTAATAATACTCTACACTTTGAACAACCAAGCGTGCTATTGCAATCACAATTGTGAGGCATTACAAATCTTTCAAGATCTGTGCGTAAGGGAATAAGCCCCAGTCTATGAGCGATAGCCTCATCATGCATTACAGATGAGTTTTCAAGTACCACCACATCATCAATAGCAAAAGTAGGAACTTGGCTGATAGATAGTCTTCTTAATGCATTGACATATTGTCTTGGAATATCGCTAAATTCAATAACTATATGATTATTATCTCTTTCAAGAATCTTAATCGTGTCCAAAGCGTCCACGAAAATTTATTAACGAACAACTTAAAAATCTACCGAAAATCACATGTCATTTAATTGCTTGAGTTTGCTCAAAATCAAAAGGTTAATGCCCAATACCTATCATATTTCCTCAATTGAATAACGTGACAAAGTTGGAACACTATGGGGTATCTCCCTATGAAATAGAGGCCCTCTATAGCAGTCTGGCAAGATTTTCTGAGGTCGATGAAATAAAGTTGGATGATTCTGAATATCTAAGTCTACTAAATATCGAATTTCCCGTACCATATGATGATAATTTTTTCCAATCATTTGGTTTTGATAATTGGCAGAGGATAAAGTATATTTTTAAGGAAATGAAGCGTAGGAGGGGCAAGAAAGATTTTAAGCTAAGCTTGTCATTTTCTGGATCAACTGAAAGTAATTCAAAGCTGGTCTTTTCGATAACTGGAGATAGTGGAGCTCAATTCGAATACGCCCTTGAAAAAATAGCACATATGGTAGATTCCATTAACATGAAAATCAAAAACCTTGATACTAACAGACAGGTTATCCCATATACGTATGATGCAGTAACCATGAAGTGGGTGTTATCTGAGAAATCTGAGAAATCTGAGAAATCCTAATGATTGCAAAGATTGAAGCAAGATGCATGTTATGTGTAAGAAAGGCAATCCAGGAAAAATTATGTGAATTTCATTTTGAAGCGCTAGAATCTCTAAGGACTCATTATCAAGTTTGGATAAGTAGCTATGGTGACATAACCTGGCATGATTATCTCACTAGATTGCATGAAATAAAGTACACAGGTAAGTGGGTCAAAGATGTTATTGAAATAGAACTAGAAAATGTAAAAAAAGATTGAGAATGTATTTTTTTTGATTTACATTTCTCCCATACCAGGAGGCATGCCGCCTGGACCACCGCCACCAGATTTGCTTGAAGCTATCACATCATCTATTCTGAGAATCATAGATGCAACTTCTGTAGCTGATTTTATGATCTGCTCCTTAACAATAAGTGGTTCTACGATATCTAATTTGGACATGTCCACAATCTTTGCGCTTCTTGCATCAATGCCAACCCATTTTGATCCTTTTGCTTGTTTTGAGCGAAGTTCTGTAAGCGTATCTATTGGATCCATTCCAGCATTTTCTGCTAAAGCAAGTGGAATAACTTCAAGTGATTCTGCAAACTTGTCTGCTGCCAATTGTTCTCTTCCCGTTAGAGTTGAAGACCAATCCCTTAGTTTACCTGCTACAAAAGATTCTGGTGATCCTCCGCCTGCAACTATGAATGGTTTTTCCATGACATCTTTGGTTACCATTAAGGCATCATGTAATGAGCGATCCGCCTCATCAACAACCCTCTGTGAACCTCCTCTAATAAGTATGGTAACAGATTTTGGATGCTTGCATCCCTCAATGAAAACCCATTTGTCAGTTTCAACCTTTCTCTCTTCTACGAGATCTGCAGAACCTAAATCCTTAGAACTCAGGTCCTCAAGGTTATTTACGGTTCGGGCTCCTGTTGCTCTGCCAAGTTTAGTCATATCGCTTTCTTTGACCCTTCTGACAGCCAAGATATTGGATTTGGCCAAATAATGCTGAGCTACGTCATCAATGCCTTTTTGACAAATAGCTACATTGGCACCTGATGAAATAATCTTGTCTACCATGTTCTTGAGCATCTTATTCTCTTCTTCGAGGAACATCTTCATTTGATCTGGCGAACTTATGTTGATTTTGGCATCAAACTCAGTTTTCTCTATTTCTAGAGCAGAGTTTATTAGAGCAATTTTTGCCTTCTCGATCCTTTTTGGCATTCCGCCATGTACGACTTCCTTATCAAGTACAATTCCCTTGATTAGTTTGGTATCTCGTAATGAGCCGCCGGCTTTCTTTTCAACCTTGATGTCATCAATATCCACAATATACCCAGATTCCCTTGATTCGGAAACCTGTAAAGCAGCATTAACAACCACTTCAGATAACTGATCAGATTCCTTGGATACAAGTTTGGTCTGCATTGAGGTTTTTGCTACCTTCATCAATTCAGCCTTGTTTCCACCGTCTATCTTTATTGCTATCTGATTAAAGATTTCAATACTCTTCAATGCGCTCTTTCTATATCCGTCTACAATAATAGTCGGATGAACATCCTTATTGATTAATTCTTCAGCTTTCTCTATCAATGCGCCCGCCAAGACTACTACAGAAGAGGTCCCGTCGCCTACTTCATTATCAGTAGCCTTGCTTATTTCCACCATCATCTTTGCCGCCGGATGCTGGACGTCTATTTCCTTCAATATGGTCGCACCATCGTTTGTAATTGTTACGTCTCCTAGTCCATCTACTAACATCTTATCCATTCCTCGTGGACCAAGAGAGCTTCTAACAACTTCTGAAATCAATTTTGCAGCTGCGATATTATTTTTTTGTGCATCGCGTCCTTTAGTTTGACTTGCGCCTTCTTTCAATATCAAAACAGGCATACCACCTGCTGAACCTTGTTGAATTGACATTTATTACATCATATCTCCTAAAACTTAATGTAAAATCCAGTTTCGGGATATTTTAAATTTGCGACAATAAGAAGTTAAAATGGAAGAAAAAATCTATGTAAATAATTGATCGTATTTTCCTTCCATCAAATCAGAATAGATCTCCTTGGCAGGTTTGTTTTCGACTTTAATTCCACTACTTACACAAGAACCAATAATTTCCTTTACACTTGATTTTATGGTTGTTGCGTATGAAACATCAATTTTCATCTTAGCTATTTTTACAATTCCTTCCATGGAAATATTTCCAACGTAATCCTTTCCTGCTGTACCAGATCCTTTGGATATGTTTGCTTCTTTTGCTACTAAAGCTGTAGTTGGAGGTACACCAACTTCAACATTAAATTTTTTTGTATCTGGATCGATTTCTACTTTTACAGGAACCTTCATTCCTTGAAATTCTTTAGTTTTCTCATTAATCGTATTAACTACCTGCAATACGTTAATACCCATAGGTCCTAATGCAGGTCCAAGTGGAGGTCCAGCACTAGCTTCGCCGCCACTCACAAGAGCAGAAATAGATTTTTTTTGTTCCATAGCAGACCATTTTTAGAATTATGTTCTTTAATTTAATAGTTTTTGTACCATTCCTATGTACTCTTTTTCAAATAGTTTGCGTCAACTGTAACCGGTATTTGATAAGGAGAATCTAACAACAAGACCGTAGCCTCTTGTTTTTCATAATCAACCCTTGTTATCTTAGCCTTCATGGATTTGAAAGGTCCGGCAACTACCTCGACTGTATCATCAATATTTAATTCTGATACAACAGGTCTTTTTACCAAATAACTTTCAATGTCTTTATAAGGTAATTCTCCTCGAATCTGTCCCTTGACATGTCTGACCCCAATAAGAGCATCGTATGCAATGTTAGAGTCAGGGGCCTCGATTATTATATACCCCTTAAAACTGTCAAGCAACAGGATAGAACGTACCGCAATCTTCTTTGAATTTATCCTATTTTGTGCCAAATTAACTACAATATGTTCCTGACCACCAGTTGTTCTTATCGCAAAAAATTTTGAATCTGATTCCTGACCTTTGGTTTCTATTTGAGTAGGCTCAATATTACTATCAGATGAATTACCGTTGACTGTCTCCATTTCAGAAGCATCAGAATCCGAAGGATTTTCTTCTATATCAGTCGTTTCGGAGGTAGTTTCAGTTTTGACTCCTGGGTTCTCAAACACTTTATCCAGATTCTCAAAATTCTCTTCTTTCCCTATGGTGCTACCTTCCAATTGTCTTCATGATACGATAGCCGGGTACAATTTATAAGTTTAATCAAAAGCCACACTATCTTGAAAAATTTATCAAGGCATACTGAAGGTATGAAAGGATGTGTGTATGAAGGATGGATGAGGTATGATATCAGAAAGTGGGATTTTCTCAGCTCTGCATATTTTTCCTTTTTGATACAATTGAAGCTGCAAAATAAATGACAAATCCGCATATTGCCATTATTAATCCATAAAATGACAAAGAACCTTTGCTCAAATATGTTCCAATTCCTACAATTATGGCTCCCATTACAAGTAGGAGCATACCGAGTCTAACATATTTCGGAATATTCTTGGCCAACTTCTATTCCTAGACATCTTAATTTTATAACTAATATAACTTGTCGTTAGAAATCCCCAAAAATAGCATGTATTAACAAGAAACATCACATTTTTATTTACCAATATGCATATTGTCGTTACCAAATGAAGATAGCAGTCGTCGGAATGGGAGTCGCAGGAGCTTATCTCATGAATGGCTTGAGTAATGATCATGACAATTATGTTAAGGGATTTGAAAGGATGCCTATTGAAGAACATGATGCAGTTTGTGCCTGGGCAACTTGTGAAAATGTTATGCAAGATTTGATCAAAGAATGTGGACTAAAGTTTGATGACTATGTTTTACATGAAGGAAAAAGAATGAAGGTGGATATCAGCCAAAGTGGCAAAGAGCATAACAGTATTGATGTCGGACTAAAAGGAATGGTTACTTATGACAAAATAAAATTAATCAAGGATATGACAAGAGGTACTGATATCCAATTTGGTGTTACCCCGAAAAAAGAGAATCTTGAATCAGAGTTTGATATTATTATTGATGCAACAGGCTTTCACCGAAATTACTTACCGCGACCGCAAAATGAAACATGGATACCCTGTGTTCAATATAAAGTGAAATATCATGACAAAACGCCATTTGATGATTTTTACCTCAAAGCTTTTCCTTCTATGAAGGGTTATTTTTGGTACTTTCCATTAGAAAATGGTTATGCACATATCGGAGCCGGAGATTATGAACGAAAAAATAACAATGTATTTGTTGATGAATTCTTGAAAAAACACGAATGTGAAGTGATAAAGAAAGTTGGACGTCCAGTCAGAATAAGTCCGCCGAAAAATTCCGAGCCCTTTACTGATGGTCGGAAAACTATAGGGGTGGGTGAATCCATTGGTACTGTATATCCTTTGCTTGGTGAAGGAATAATTCCTTCAACATGGTGTGCACAATTATTTATCAAGCATATTTCTGATTTTAATACGTATAGAAGAGAAGTTTTGAAGAAGTTTCAAATTTATGCTCTTGTCTTCAAGTTCATTCAGATGAAAATTAATGGCAAATTTAGTCTCTTCAAGAATGCTGTTGAAGTACTCAAGATTTACAATCACATGAAGCATGAAGAAAAGAGATATGGAATGGAAGTAAAATTGAAAGATTTGATTAAGGTCTCACGAATATAGATCTAATTACCAAACTAAAATTTATTATCACAACTATTTTTCACTATTATGGCTATTGTCATCAATTTTGGAAATAGTAAATACAACTTACTCTCTTGGGTCTAATTCTTTAGTAATGTTTTTCGCAAGTATCTTGTTTTAAGAATACCCAGTAACAAAATTAACACTACTACCAGTCCAATAGCTAATGATGCCTTGATTACGGATGAGACTAGTCCATCTGTAGAATTATTGAACAAAGTGATATGGAATGGACCTATTATGAATATCAGAAAATATGAGACTATCATTATCATACTCCACATGATAAAAATAAGAGCAAACAGTCCAAACATTCTCATAACGATATTATTCCTTTCATGATTGAATATTGAATAACAATTGAAATAAATGCCAATAACGATGAAAATGTTCCCAGTATAAGGATTCTATTTACTATTTCCTTTTCAGATAATGGGCCTTTGGCTAGAATAAGTCTTACTAATGTTGCCGGTGCTCGAATTTCTTTTGATGCCATTAATCGATAATCATCACATATTGTTACAGGTCTTGTCTTGACCTGTCTGTGTTCCACTATTTTCTTCACACTAGAGAGAAACAAGAATGAATTCATTACTGCTGGTAAGAGTGCTATGACTCCAATAATTTCTGAATTTCCTGCTACTGATATGGCAGCGTACATTGACCCTAATAACAGCGTGCCTGAATCACCTAGAAATATTTTACTTGGAAATTTATGATAATGAAATATTGCAATACAGCCAAAGAACAAAGGGAGACCCATTAAGAAGACATTAGTATTACCAAACAATAGGACGCTTACTAATAATGGTATCATTGTTATGATGACAAAACCGCTAGCCACACCATTGAATACATCAATCGAATTTATGGTATTACCAACTATTGGTATTATAGAAAGAATGAGTGGGATATATAACAATGGTATAAATGCACTATCAAAGATTAGTCCAAGATAATTTCCGTGACTTCCTAATACTATTATGGGAATTGCGGCTAATATCAAAGCGACTGGTTTAAACCAACCTGGCATAGTTTTCAAGTCATCAATATATCCAATGAAAAATGCGATAATAGTTGTCAATAATAGAGATATGATTTTTACGTCCAGTATTAACAAATATAGTATTATTTCAGCCACTACTATTCCTAGTAGTATGATTGGACCGGCGGGTCTTGGAATGAGAGGTTTTCCAGGTTTATGATAGTCTACTACCGTTTTCCCTTTCTTGTTGAGGTATTTAATAAAAGGAGGAGTAATAAAGAAAATAATTAGGAATGAGATGGCAGATACAATAGCTGCGTTTATGATAACATCGGATGGATAAATCAATTTTCAATCACCTGTTGTAACTATACTGGAAATATCTTTTTGTACTCATTTTTAATTCTTGATTTGATTCTTTAGTTTTTTTGCAAGTTTGACCCCTATTTTTGGTATAGAGCCTAGTTTTGATTCAGAAATCTTGTCAATTTCAGTAGCGCTCGTAATTCCTGCCTTATATAGAGCCCTTGCCCTTATTCTTCCAATTCCCTCTAGTTTAATAAGAGAAATTAATTCTGATTTTATGCCGTGTTTAATTCTCAATCTTAATTTGGCTATTTCTGGTAAAAGATCTTTTCTTCCTATTAATTGTGCAATTTCATAAAGACAGTATGATAACCAGCATGTAGTTTCAACCATCCTATACAGATCCCCCGGTTCAACCCCAAATTTTTCATTTAGACTTGCTTCGCTTGATTCATCCATCCACTCTAGCAGAATTATCATGTTCTTTAATGAATAGTCATAATTTGAGAGTCCATGAGAACCCAGATCATGTTTTTCAAACATTCTTTCAAAGGATTCAATTTCATTTTGCCTCAACGTTAACTTTGGATAAAAATCGTAAGAATCACAAATCCAATGTAAATAATTGATTCCATCATCATATTTGTTACTATTATAGAAATCTAGATTTTTCTTGAAATGAATACCGGTTTTTGGATCGATGTATAACAAGGAAATGCGTTTACCAAATCTGGTAGGCATAAGTAACTCTTTCCTCATGATAATCAATCCCTCATCATGCAGATAGTGCAGTAGCGAATCAATTTCAAAGCTTATAGTTTCATTTCTATGATACTTTGAGAGGAATGTTTCCTCAAAAAAGTAAAGTAATTCAGACTTTAATATTTTAGGTCTTGAAGCTATCACTCCCAGAACATGTACTCGTAGTGCAGTTTCATTCATTAATTGAGAAACGATTGGTTCGGGCTCTCCTAACACAAAATGATTGTAGAGGTCTTCTGGGTTGGTTCTCGAATCTGTTATTATGATGGCCTCTCCATATTTATCGTATGCAGGCCTTCCAGCTCGTCCGCATAATTGTTTGTACTGTAAAACACTTAATGGAACATTACCACCGTATTCATAATCATATCTAAAAATACTGGTAATTACAACACGTCTGGCAGGTAGATTTACTCCTGCAGCCAGCGTTGGTGTTGCAAATAGAATTTTTATTATGCCTTTTCTAAAAGCATCTTCTACAATTTGTCTACTTTTTAATCCTAGACCTGCATGGTGAAATCCCACACCTTTTGTAACAGTATTTGAAAGTGTTCTATTAAGCTCTATATCATCTCCTTGTTTTAGAATTTCTGCACCTATCTTTTGTGCTGAAAGTTTTGAAGATTTATCCAATGATTTAAGTACCATGTCCGAAGTTTTTTTTGCAAGGGATACAGTACGTTTGCGTGTCTCTGCGAACACAAGTGATTGTCCTCCATCATTAGTAATCGAATCCATTGCAAGACCAATTATTCCACCGCTTGAATTATCAGCTACTCCAATATTATCAATTTCAAAAGTTGTGCCATTATTCATTGTGACTTTACCATAATTATACACACCTTCTATCAATTCAGTAGGACGCCATTTGCTTTGTATTGGTTCACATTTTAACCAGTCAGCAATTTCATCTGAATTTGATATTGTAGCACTTATTCCAATTATTTGAGGCCTTTGTGGCATTAATTTTATTTTTGTCAAAATTATTTCTAAAGTTGGACCTCTTTCACGTTCTGTAAGAAGATGTATTTCGTCTATTATGAAGAGACCGACATCAAAAATCCAGTTTGAATCATGTCTTAAGATTGAATCCATTTTTTCATTTGTCAATATGATGATATCTTTGTCAATCAATTCGGTTCCAGAAGAGTCGTAATCACCTGTGGATATTGCAATTTCGATTTTTCTGTTCTTAAAACAACTTAAATCTTTGATTATCTTGAACTCGTTAAATTTTTCTGAGGCCAATGCTTTTAGTGGAGTAAGATATACTATTTTTTTTCTCTTGCTAAGGATGTTTATCATTCCCATTAATCCAATTAGTGTTTTTCCGCTTGATGTAGGAGTTGTAACAAGTATATTGTTACCATTCATTACTCCTTTTGATAATGCAAGTTCTTGTGGGGGATACAATGAACCGTAATTTAATAATCGTAAAAGCTCCTCTAAATATTCCTTCATTGGCTCAATTGAATTAATTCATTCTAATTAATATATTAATAATATTGAGATTTTTAATGTAAACTGCAATCGTTGGTGAAGGCGAACTTTATACAAAAACTTGAGATGATTCTTTATTCTTATGCCTTTGCATAAAATCCTGCTCTTCTCTCATAAATTTGTCCATTCTGCATGGCTTTTCTAATGAAATCTTTGGCTTCATCTTCAGTAAACTTTCCTGTTTTCACAAGTTCATCAACAAAATTCTTTTCTTCAACATCGTTCTTATCCTCTCCGGACAAGCCATTGAAGACATCGGTAAATGTCTTTAGTTTTGAAGTTTCGCTAAGAGGTTTTCCATGAAGAACTCCGAGATCAACTTTTCCAGTATTGACATCTATACCTACGGTTTCTAACATTTGGGAAACAAGGTATATTGCTCTCTCTGCATCTGCGGCATCTACGCTATCTTTCAATAACAGTCTGGCCCTAGCGGTAGCAAGACGCACAAGACCTTCCAGCTGACGAGGAGTTGCTGTTATCATGCCTTCAGAATCAACGTTTCTCATCTGCAAATAATATTTTCTCAAAATATCAATTGCCTCAGGTGTAAGTTTTGGCTCAATTTGTTTGGCATATGCTAAATATTTGCGAAATAGATCTATTTCTATGACAGACTGAGCGGCATGTTCTATATCTCTATGGATTTCAAGTATGTGACTTGCAATTCGATTATCTCTTTCAGTATCAGCACTATCCCTTATGACATGAATGATATCAAATCTTGTTAGTAACGGTATAGGAAGTGGTTCTACGTTTTCTGTAATATTTCTAAAGGGATCGTATTTACCATATTTAGGATTGGCAGCTGACAGGATTGAAGTTCTGGCATTAAGTGTTGCTACTATTCCTCCTTTTGCGACCGAACAAGTCTGTTGTTCCATGACTTCGTGGAGTGCAGATCTGTCTTCGGACTTTATCTTGTCAAATTCGTCTATACAATTGTGAATGTAAATTAGAGATGCCTCATAATTGTGATGTTTTCCTACACTGAGATCATACACATAGCCATCATATGGAATTCTTTCAACAAGTACAACCTTTTCAATTCCTCTTTGTATCGAACCTTTGTGATCAATTTTGATTGACCCTTCTCTCTTTGTTTTGATGCTATGAGATTTTATTCCCTCAGCAAAGCGAGTTACATCACTTCCTGTGATCTGTATTAATGGAAATCCCTTGCGAGTTTTACGCAGTTTTGCATATACTCCTAATCTACGCAATACATAGAGCATGACTGCCAACTCATGTAGAGATGTGGAAGGATACATTCTTGCTGCGACTACCTTGCCATGCACGTGATTAAAGTCCCCGTCAGTATCAAATACCCCAGCTAGAAATGCCCATAACGATTTATCTGAAAGCAGACAGATATTATCGATTGATTGATCTTTAATTAAGAATCTAGTTTTCTTGAGCAGAATTTTGTCTGCCGTGTATAGCTGAAACATGCGTGACAACAAGACATACTTTCCAAGAGTGCGAGTTCGGTCTCCTTTATCGTAAAGTGAAAAAACATTGGAATTTCGTTGTATGTTTTGAATGACATCGGAATTTACTTTTGATTGGCTTATTGTAATGCTATATGGAGTTACATGACCGTCGCCATAAATACTACCTATAACATAGGCATCTTCTTCTGTGATGTTCAATGTACATGACGGTTTTCGTACTCTAACAGGTGAACGCAAGATATCTCCAGGACTTACGTCTTGGGCCTGTACCCATAGATTTTTGACGTGTGTAGAGCGCCTGAGTAGATGTTCTGGTGTCACTTTGAGTGTCATACCAGATGAGAATGTTAGCTTGATGACATCGCCCGTATGTTTTTTTCTCATTATGGCAAATGCGTTACCTTCCATATCAACTCTGTATTTGTTATCATAAATTCCAACTGGTATTAGATCCTTTTTCGCTTCTCGACCAGATTTTGTTATAAAGACTTCTCCTTTCATGTCATTCCAGAGCTTTCCAACAGGAACTAGCCTATTTCCAGTGTAAATTTCTGTGTCCTCGGTCATACAAACGAGGCCTTGATCTCCCAAAACCACAGCTCCTGCCTCGAGCATCATAATTCCGGATTTATCACGAATTACCGCTGCTGTTAAACCTGCAGCAGTAGTACCTCTTCCTGAGGTGTATAGACCTCTTGGTGCTATTTTTGCAGCAAATTTGAGCATCTCGGACTTGGCAGTACCTGGATCTCCTACTAGAAAGATGTTGATATCTCCTCTACGATTTGAACCATCAGCTAATTTTTTTGTTACCGATCCTACAATTAGTAAAAGAATCGATTCTTTGATTATTTCATGTCCATAAATATGAGGTGCAAAAGATGCTACTAGTTTATCGTAAGCATCCGGCATGCCGGCAAGAGAGATTATCTGTTTTTCATCTTCACTGCTTATAGCTATCCTATCAACCGTTCTTGTGTCTTTACTGTCCACAGTTCTTTCATCTTTATTTCCCAAAATTCCTCCAAGAAATTCTATATTGTTACCTTCCATGCGGAGTCTGAACAGACTTGTCCTTACTTGTAATGACTGCTCTTGCTCAATCCTGACTGTCCCTGTTAACAAAACCCTATCACCAGGTCTGCACCTGTCGACAAGATCATCCATTACAGTAACTTCTACATAATGCGGAAGTTGACCAGCAGGCAAGTCTTCTGGGAGTTCTTGCAATCTAACCAGTTGAAAATCAGTAAAGAAACTACTTTCAGGATCCATTTCAAGTTCCTTTTCTGAACATTGAGTACACCTTGTAGGCTTCTTTAGTGTCAAACCTTTAAGCTGGGCTTCATTAAGAGTATTACAGTTCAGACATGCATATGCAATTTTTTTAGCAAGTGGTTTAATTTCAGAAGTCCTGACTACCATACCAGGAACGCTAATCAACTTGTTTATGACATCTGCATTTATTTCTCGAAGTCCTTTTTGGACAGAATAATTTCCAATTCTTACTTTTATCTTGTCCTTAATTTCCTCTGCATAGTCATAGTGAATCTCCCTCAAGATTGAATATACAGCTTTGTTAAAAGCGTCAAACATATCGTCGGGCGTATCAGTAATTAATTTTGTCAGTTCCGGCTTATTTCTATCTAAGTCGATATAATCAACTACAACAAAAGTAGAACTTGATGCCATCATGTTGTTAATTCTATCAAAATACTTGTAGTTACCATCCCTATCCTTATAGGCCCGTAAAAATGATTCTAATTCATCTGATATTGCCGAAGTAGTTTGTTGCTCTTGTTCAGTCATTTACTTGTGCAACACCGATTCTTTAAAAGCCAATGAAGAAGTGTGAACAAAATCATAAAGCTGTCTTTCCTCTGCAGATAATTTTGATTCTGTTTCGGCAGAAAGTGATGAAGCAGCTGCTAATTTAACAATTTTACCAAGTCTAGACATCACAAAGGAATTTAGAGATACCATCAGAGTTTCTCTTTCCTTTTCACTAAGACTTTCAAGAAAATCATTTACTCGGATGTAAAAATCTACATCTACACTCGATATATCATGGGGCTTTGATATTCGTTCTCTATTCAGCGCCTTTGAAACATAACTTGATATTTCATTATCTTGAACTTCAACTAGATTCTTATTCAATAAAATTTTTGTAAACCACCTTGGCAAAAGCAAGATATCGCCTTCCTTTGCATCTATGTTGATCTCATTGATAGATATTTTCACATCAGACTTGAACGTAACTCTAATCTCTTCAAGAAGATATTCAAGTAGATATCTATTCTTTAAGCTATCAAAAACGCTTTGAGTAAGAAAGGTGGATGATGACATATTGGGAATATAGTCTTAGAAATTCAGCTAAATAAGTCTTAGAAGTAGTTTAGACAAAGACATCCCACAGGTCTGAATATATAACTGATAATTCGAACATCTTGATATGCCACAAGCAGAGGCAAAAAACTTGTCAGACTTGATGTGGGTAGAAAAATACAGACCCGTTAAATTAGATGATGTTGTCAATCAAAAAGAAATCGTAGAGAGTCTAAAGAACCTAATGAAGGAACCTGCTGAAATGCCGCATTTGTTATTTACAGGACCTGCTGGAGTTGGCAAAACTACTACCGCATTATGCATGTCAAGACAATTACTTGGAGAAGATTGGAAGAGAGATACACTTGAGCTTAATGCCTCTGATGAGAGAGGAATAAAGATGGTTCGAGAAAGGGTCAAGGAATTCGCCTCCGTCTTCAAAATAAGAACAAGCGAAAAAGAGGAAAGAAAATTTAGAATTATTATTTTAGATGAAGCCGATGAAATGACCTCCGAAGCCCAGACAGCATTGCGAAGGATAATCGAAGATAGTTCTGAAACAACTCGCTTTGTTATAATATGTAATTATTTATCGCAGATAATTGAACCCATTCAAAGTCGTTGTGCTATTTTCAGATTTAAGAGAATCGAAAAAGAAATCATAGAAAATCATTTAAAATCATTATGTAAGAAGGAGGGAATAAAGTACGACGATAAGGCAATTTCACAAATTTTTGAATCCACAAATGGCGATCTGCGTCATTCAATAAACATTTTACAAACTGCTTCCGTAATGGGATTGGTAAGTGTATCAAACGTCCAGGCATCATTGGGACTTACCGGAAAATCAAAGGTAAGTGAAATAATCAAGCTGGCAATGTCTGGTAAATTCAACGATGCCAGGGTTAAATTACTTGAATTAACTGCAGTCTATGGAATGTCTGAATTTGACTTTTTGAAATATGCATACGAGGCCGTGTATTCTTTAAAACTATCCCATCCCGAAGACTTTGCTTCTCTAATAGCTGAATATGACTATCGCTTGACTCATGGGTCACATCCTGAAATTCAGTTAACAGCGTTTTTAGCTCAATTGTCGCGAATGGGAACAAAGTAGTAAATTGAACTTAGGATCAGTTGGCCCATTTATCTAGAAATTATTCAAGTATAAATGGGGTTAAAAAATAATCTGGTTCCAAGAATTAATAATCTTCCTCAAATTCTTCTCCACCATCTTCTTCTTCGACTTCATCAATGTCTTCTTCTAGTTCTTCTCTTTCTTCAGCGCTTTTATATGGGAGATCGGCTTCACCGCTAGAATTGCAAACAGGGCACTTAAATTCAATAGTCTGCCCTTCGAGATCCAGAGGGAATTCTTTTGAGAAAACCTCGTCGCATTTTGAACATACCAGAGTAGTCTGGATGTTATCAGTACTGAACTTGTGCGATTGAAGTCTGAATATGGAGTTTGTCATTCTTCCCTACCTATTGAAATAGTCCTTTTTTATAAGGATTATTGTGATTTTTGTTATACCGTATGAATTTTGGGTTTAGAATCATACACCATGGCTAACAGGTGTGCTCGAGCGTCATTTTGATCAACTAAGCCACGATTTGCTATTGTAATTATAGTACTGTTGTTTCTAACACCTCTCATTTTCATACACAAATGCTCTCCTTCTGCAATAACAGTCACGCCTTTAACTCCCATTTTCATAATTTCATCTGCAACCTCCTTTGTGAGTCTTTCTTGAATTTGCAATCTTTTAGAATATTTCTCTACAAGGCGTGCTAGTTTTGATATACCAAAGACTTTTCCTGAAGGAGTGTAGGCGATATGTATCCTTCCAAAGAAGGGAAGCATGTGATGCTCGCACATACTGTAAAATTGAATGTCTTTTGCAATAATGGAATCGGTTTCTTCACTAAAACTAATTTCTAGCTCTGAATTCATGCAATATCCAGCAAAAATCTCTTCATACATATCTGCAATTCTTTGTGGAGTTCCCAAAAGACCTTCACGTTCGGGGTTTTCTCCGAGTTGCACGATCAGCTCCCTAACGAGTTTTTCTATCTTTCTCTTGTTAAGTGCAGTTTTTTTCATGTTTTTTCCCTTTATCTATCTAGCACCTATTTCTTTATGTAGCTGTGGTATAATCCTCACTTCGGGAAACATAGGTTGGACAATATCATAAGTATCTAGAAGCTTATTAACAGTTGGCTGGTCTACTCCATGACTAGGTTGAATAATAAAGCCAATAATGTTTGAAGGTTTTATTTTCTTTGAAATATTGCAGATCAAATTCTTGAAACTTTCAAGATCTGTAGAATTGGTCACCACTATTTTAATGTAAGTAGTTTTATTACTTTCGACGGCTAACTCCAAACATTTAATCTCGTTTAGAAGCAACTTCTCATACTCTTCATTTTCAACAACTTTCGAATCGTCTGTTTTGAATTCAATCTTGCATATGTCGATAAACGGTAATACCTTATTGAATAGTTCAGAATCAAAGCAGGATGATTCAATGTAAGTTTTGAGGTTTGTCCGTCTTTTTATGAAATCAGCTAATTCGATTACAGCATCGGATTGCAACAATGGTTCTCCTCCGGTAAAATTCACTTTGTATGTGAATGGTTGAAGTTCTCTAATAATCAGATCCTTAATTTCATCGATTTGGTATTCAGTTCCACTATCCAGAGGTAACGCATACTTTGTGTCACACCATTTGCATTTTAGATGACAACCGGAGAATCTGATAAACAGAGTTTTCTTTCCAACGAAGATCCCTTCTCCTTCGATGCTAGTAAATATCTCACTAACTCTTGCTCTTACCTTATTTTCAGTTCTTTGCATAGATTGTTTTATCCTCTATACCTGCCTTACTAAATGCCATCTTCCTATTTATACACGATTCGCATTCTCCGCATTGCACCATGTCTTTATGAATTCTTTTACCATTGGAATAACAACTCCATGATTCAAATATTGTATCTCCGAGCATCTTGTGACCTAATTTTAATAGCTCATCCTTAGGAATACCTTCGAGAGATGGAGACCATATGGAAATTTTTCGTCTGGTTCCATTTTTGATCTTGTCCTCCTCCCCTATGTTCAATGCATTTATTATAGATTGAATAAATTTTGGTCTGCAATCTGGGTAATGAAAATCCCCGGCGTGAGCACCAAATACAATCAAATCTGCATTGACGCTAAATGCCCAAGCTGTAGCGATTGTTATGAAAATAGCATTTCTAATTGGCACAACAATACTATGGTCGAATTTGGAAGGAATTGAAAATTTGCTATTAGTTAGTACATTGGAATTACCATACAATTCCTTCATAAAACTAATATCTACTGAACGGTATTCATCTGAATTCAAAGCCTTGGCAAGTTTTTTTGATTGAATTATTTCGCGTTTAGCCCTTTGACCGTAAGAAAATGAAATTATCTTTATTGTGTATTTTTTGTAATTCTTTACATAGGCAGCAGCACAAAGAGAATCCAATCCGCCACTCATTATACATATTGCAATCTTTTCATTTTTCATTTAATGCGTAAATACCTCCTATGCCGTACGAAATTGCGACAAATATTCTAGAAAGTGTTAGCACATGTTGATGAACGATAACAGGAGCAAGTAATACATCAATTAGAAACAAAACTGGGATCATGATTATTGCAAGTATTCCAACAATAAATTGTTCCTTATTATCATATTTACTATAGCGTTTAATCAAAAAATAAGTGGAGATGTTACCAGCTCCTATTCCTAAAAGTATCAAGTAGTGTGCAATAGGATGGAATATAGGAATGGCTAAAAATGGTCCTGCCCAACTGAGACCGTTAATTATCTTAATATGGAGGGGCCATCTTATGCTATTTTTCATTCTGTTCCTTATCGATCGAAACAGATTCTTCATTTTTGTAAACGCTATTCCCAAAACAAAAATGAATACCAATATCCATGAAAGTAATTGGTAATAAAGTGGAATATGATGGGATGCTAGGAATTCGTTAATTATTGTGCCAGATAGAACTGCTATTGCAATACTTATGAAAAGAAAGCCAAAAGCTCTAGATTCAATTCCTACATTTCCAGGCAATGGTCTGTGAACTTTAGTTATTCTTTAATTTAAAGCATTTACAAAACATCAATTCAAGAAATTAAATACAAGCTGAATGTGAAATTTTCGTAGCTCATCCAATACTCTCAATGCTGTCTTGAACCACATTTGGGACAGAATTTCGATGCTGTTTTAAGAAGATAATTGCAATTATGACAATTGGGTGAAGGTTTGGCTTGCGTCATGTCCTTGAACATATCAGTGACTGCTCCGCTTGGCTTAAATGACTCATCAGTATCTGGAAGATAATCATTACTGCCTGACTGTTTGTTTACATCCTTGATATATGTCAGTAGGCGAGGCACAGTATTGTCTTTTCCAGGAATATTAACTTGATCGCCTAACCACAATGCAAATTTTTTTAAAGTCATCTCAGGAGTTGAAAAAGTCAGGGAATGTGTTGACATGTACTCATCAGTAGCAGCTCTCCCATTAAAGATCTCCATAATAAATTAAAGCAAAATGGAGTTTTTAATTATTGCGAATTGCCACACTTGGGACAGAATTTAGCTGTAACAGGAATTGATGACTTGCAACTGATACAATTCTTTTTTGAATCCTGGTTAACTTCTGGCTTGATTGTTATGTCGACTGGTCGAAGTCTTGGTTCACCTAGTTGTTCAGGTTCGGGTAATAGGTATTGATCATTGTCTGATGGTTGGTTTCCACCAATACTACCACCGCTATCTACAAACGAATTGACTCCAAATCCGGACCCAGATGAAGGTTGTGCTACTCCTCCAGTTGGATTTTTTAATGATGAACCTTTGTCCACTGCGGATTTCATTTCGAGTACTACCCTAATAGAGAGAAAATTTAGTGCAGAAAGAGATATCATGAATTTTGCTATTTTTCCGAAAAATTCTTTATCTCCAATTTTTCCTTTTTTGTAAAGTTGAGCGTCATCGATAAAAGATTCATAATGTTCTTGCGTCTCGTTTACCAATTGTTTTAATTTCTCGCTTAAACCTCCGAGCGTATCAACGCCAAATGACATGTTTAGTGATTTAGCAATGCAGTTTAATAAAAGTTTGAATACAAGAAAAAAATTAAAAATACTCAAATTGGAAACATGTAATTGAGTTTGATTAATTCAAATAACCCCTGAATATTATACCTCTTGACAAGAATGAAAACCATTGGAGGGGTGGTCTAGACTGGTTATGATACCTGCCTTACACGCAGGTGGTCATGGGTTCAAATCCCATCCCCTCCATACTGATAACGATAAATACAGAATTATTGTAAATTATCACTAGATACCAAATGGCACTAATTTCTAGTAAACTGATGTACATTGGTGTCATATCGGTTATCATAATAGCAGTCACTTCTTATGGATTATTTTTTTACTTTCAGAGAGTCAACGAAAAAAGTATCAGAGAAAGCATATTCGAACAGGAACTTGAGAGGCAAATAAATTCCACTAAATCAGTATCACAACATGTTGGCTCTGATCTTCGATTAGTTACATCTATGCTTCAGGACTTGGCTGATTCATTATACCTGCAGAATGAAATGTTATCAGGAGATAAAGTTAGCTACTTAATTGAAGAAAAATTTAGGCAGCTAAATTCTGTAACAGAAGTTGATAGTCTTTTAATTACAGATAATGAAGGCATCATAACTTCTCACAAGGCTTCACCTGGAATGAAGACTTTTGTGAACATAGATATTTCATCTAATGACTATATGAAACAAACAATGAACGAACTTCAACCAGTATACTCAAATGGTTTTACAGGGATTGATGGTAAGTATAGAGTAGTGATAACATATCCTATAACAAGTATGGAGGATGGACATTATATTGGAACAGTTGTGGCTAATTTACCTACTGTTGAATTTTTCAAAAATTATGGAAACGTTAATGACATAAGTTCACAGTTTTTAGTAGCGTTTGATAGAAGTGGAAATCTTTTGGCTGTAGGAGCCAGTGGAGATCTAGTGGGGAAGAATTTCTTTGGGAACGAGACGCAACGCTTTATCAATTACAACAAAGTCCTAAATAATTTGACTCACTATTTGCTAGCTGGGAATGCAGGTCACGCAATGTATGATTATGGAAAAGGTGAGAGATTAAATACGCAATCCCCAATATTAGTTGGAACACAACCTACATATTTCGTTCAAGTGGTAACACCTACTGATCGTATATACCTGAAAATAAATTCGGTACTCTTTACAGAGGGTATAAAGATGTTCTCCTTGCTTACTGGAACTACTGCCGCTATCATAATTCTTGTCTTTCTCTTAAGAAAATGGTATACCGTTTTGCAGCATGAAGTCACAAAACGAACTAGCGACCTGAATGAGTCCAATTACAAATTGATGAAAGCAAATGAATCGCTCAAGATCAAGGATGAAGCCCAAAATCAATTCATTAACGTTGCAGCTCATGAACTTAGAACCCCCATTCAGCCCATACTCAATGCAATCTATCTTATGCAATCTTCAGATTTGAGTGCCTCCAAGAAAAATCAATATATTGATATCATAAAGAGAAACACAGAAAAATTAGGAAGGCTTGCTGAGGATATACTTGACGTTACTAGAATAGAGAGTAATACTTTAAGATTGATGGTGGAGCGATTAAATTTGTATGATCTAATACAAAATATTGTTGAAGAATATAAAAGAAATATTCATTTTATTTACAAAGAACTTGTGGTAAATTATGAGAGCCCAAGTAAAACAATTTTTGTGAAAGGAGATAGGTTGAGACTAAATCAGGTGCTCCTCAACCTTCTTGACAATGCGGGAAAATTTACTAAGAAAGGATCAATTACTGTTACAACTGCAGTCATATCAAATAAAGTTCAAGTTACTGTGAAAGATACTGGAGTTGGAATACATCCTGAAATATTTCCAAAGTTGTTTTCCAAGTTTGTGACAAGATCCGACAGGGGTACTGGTTTGGGTTTGTTTATTTCAAAAAGCATTATCGAAGCACATGGTGGAAAAATATGGGCAGAAAATTATTCTCAGAAGGAGCAGAAGGAGGTGGGAGCTGCCTTTAACTTTACACTCCCACTTTTAGATCAGGAAGATGTAGAGCATCAAGAGGAACATGATGAATAAGATGATTAGGACACGAGGTTTGCTAATCCAAAGAAGATTATTTTGCTCTTTGATAATTATTTTGTCTAGTTGGATTGTAGTAGGAATGTGTAATTATTATTTTCTTCAAGACGGATATGCGCAGGACCATAATCAATCGAGTCATAATTTAGATGATAAATCTCTTAGAGTTGCTTATTTGACTGATGGTCTTTTTAGCGATGCTGGTTGGGGTGCATTTGCATACAATGCCGGCCAAGAAATAATTTCCAAATATGGCTATGAAGTTACTTTCTTAGATAACGTATCAATATCAAATATAGAAACTACTTTGAAAGAATATGCAGATAAAAATTACGATATTATTATAGCACAAGGATATGAATGGGGAGATCCCGTTATAAAAGTCGCAAAGAAATATCCTGAAATAAAATTTATTGTTTTCACTGGATTAGTGAAATCCGAAAATGTGATATCAATTTTCCCAAAACAACAGGAAGCTACCTATCTTCTAGGAGCATTAGCAGGTATGCTTTCAAAAAACCATACAATTGGATTTATCGGGGGAGATGAGAAATATCCCAATCTGGAGAGGATATATGAAGGTTACAAACAGGGAGCATTGGATGCGAATTCTTCGACTAAAGTACTTGTGACTTACCTCGGTGATTGGGACAATGAAACAAAAGGAAAATCAGCAGCACTAGCCCAGATTGAACAGGGGGCGGATTTTATTTTACATGTTGCTGATACAGCAGGACAAGGGGTTATCCAAGCAGCTAAAGAAAAAGGAATCTATGCATTTGGTGCCGTGTCAGATCAAAATAAACTGGCACCTGAGACAGTAGTGACATCATTTGTTCTAGATCCAGTAAAGGCCTATGATTATGTGTTTAATATGATACGTAAGGACAACTTTACAGGAATTATTTATACGCCCGGAATAGAGTCGACAAAAAATTCAACCAATGAAGATGGAATACTATACATAGCTCCATTTTATGGTTTTCAAAACAAGATACCCAAAGACATTCAAGATAAATTCCTTCAGCTGAGTCAGGATATCAGGAACAAAAAAATTATTGTTTCTGAATAGAATGATACGTTGATTGGATAATAAAACAGCATGGTAAGTCAATGTATGCTGCTACATCATACGTCAGCATACATCGTAAATTCATGAGGATGAGGACGTACAGCCAATTCCATATGTTGTTTTGCCGCATCATCAATTATACGTTCGATGACATGTTTACCAAATATTGGTTTCAAGAAATCAGAGTCAGATTTTAATTCCTCAATTGATTCTCTCAAACTAGCTGGCAACTGTTTGATTTTATGTTTTTCTCTATCAGCATCAGTCATTTTGAAAATATCTGCATCAACATGATCTTCTATCTTGGGATCATTTGTATCAATCCTCTTTTTAATTCCGCTAAGGCCAGCAGCAACAATCGCAGAAAAAGCCAAATACGGATTACATGAGGGATCTGGTGCTCTAAATTCTATTCTTTTGAGATGTGCAAATTTTTCACCTTGATAATGTGCAGGGATTCTTATTATTGCCGACCTGTTACCCGTACTCCAGGCAATGTAAACTGGTGCTTCGTACCCTGGTATCAACCTCCGATAAGAATTTGTAGTTGGTGCCACAATTGCTGCAAGTGCCTTTGCATGATCAAGTATTCCACCAATGAAATACCTTGCAGTCTGTGATAACTCTGCATATTTGTCATTTGGATCATAGAATAGATTTTTTCCTTTATTCCAGAGACTGACGTTAACGTGCATTCCTGAGCCGTTATCCAATGCAATTGGTTTGGGCATCATTGTTGCTATCATATTATGCTTTTTTGCAATATTCTTGACAATGTACTTGTAACTTTGGACAGAATCAGCAGTGTTGACAAGACTATCGTAACGGATGTCTATTTCACATTGTCCAGCAGTCGCAACCTCATGATGATGGGCATCGCAAATTATTCCGAAATTTGAACTGAGGACATCGACACATTCATGACGATAGTCCATGAGAGTATCTCCTGGCGGACTTGGAAGATATCCTTCCCTCAACCTAAGAGTATATCCAACGTTTTCAGTTGACCAAGGTGCCTCACGGGAAGTTATTTCATAGCTTTGACTATGAAATGAGGTCAATGTATTTACTTGTAACTTATCAAAGACAAAGAATTCGACTTCTGGTCCCCAGTATGAGATATCATAGCCATTTTCCTTGACGTATTTTTCTGCGTTTTTAGCAATACCACGTGGATCGGCCAAGTAGGAAGCTCTCTTTTCACCACCAGATTGAATGTCGCATATCAGCCTAGCCGTGGGATACTTTTCTATCCATGGAATAAAGGCATATGTAGAAGGATCAGGTTTAATGATCAAATCGGATTCATGAATCTCTGTAAATCCCTTAATTGAAGAACCATCAAGTTTTGGCAGGCCATCCATAAAATCTTCCTTGCGTAACATATTAGCTGCCATTGTGGTATGATGAAACCTTCCAAATAATCCAGTAAACTGTAAATCAACAAATTTTATTCCTTCCTCTTTGATTTTAAGCAAAACATCATCGCTGGTATATGTTAGAGGTTCAAATTCTCCATTAACAATTCTATAAGGCAATCAGAACCGATTATATTTTTCTCATAATTAAGTTTTAAACTGAAAATGGGACTTCACTGAAGTTTAGAGTTTGGAAATTTTTTTACGTTGTCAGAAAATTTGCTTGATTAAAATTTTAATAAACTGGTATTTAAATAGAAATTAATAAAAGGGTAGAAATTATTGGCGGAGATAGACGATAATAATAACAATAGAACTTCTGAAAAAAAGATAGATTTGGATTTTATTATGGAACTATTGAAGAAAGAAACTCAAATTCCAAAGATTCTAGCTATATCACCTGATGTCTACAAGAAAATTGCACAGCTGATAAAGGAGCTTTCTATCCAAAAATACGAAGATTTAGAATTAGATGTACATCAGGAACTGATAAAACTGATAGTATTGTCTACAAAATCATTGATTGAATTAAGGACCAAGAAGCTTTTAGAAAATTCTAACGCAAACTTGACTTATCCTTCTTTATCTACTGACGATTATTCCAAGTTAACTGATGAAGAGAAATATATTTTCGAAGAAGAAAGAAAAGTATCGCAAAGAAAGGATCTAATTATACAATCTTTAACCGATGGAAATGTGAATAATCTAGATTCTATTTCCAGGATCATAAGATCAAAAATGATCATAATAAGATTCTTGGAAGCTACTGATCAGTTTATGGGAGTTGATATGGCAAGATATGGTCCATTCATAAAAGAGGATGTTGCTATTTTACCTTTTGAGAATGCACGATCCTTGATTGAAAGAGAAGTAGCAATCGAAATAAACGATCTGCGATTTCATATCAAGGAAACATAGATATTTTGCTACAATCATATTAGATAAAGTTAGTCTTCTTGCCTCATAATGGAGTTGATATAGATCAGTATATTCTACTAACTATTTACCCAATAGTAGCATTTTTTGTAATAGCTATTCTTGGAAAGAAGTTTAGGCTTGATGAGGCTTTTAGATATTTGTTTCAAGCGATTAGTTGCATCTTGTTTGCGATTTTTTATATAATTCTGATCCCAAGAGGTGGTGCTCAAGGCCTTGCCATAGTTTTGATTTTGTTTGGAATACTGCTCTTCCTTGTGGCTAGAAAGCAAAAGATATCTCCAAATGACAATACTCATGACAATACTCATGACAATACTCAATATTGATGGAATCCATGCCATTACGGCCCCTTGTGGACTTGTCTAAACTTTAGAATTTTTGTTGTATGATTGTGATTGAGAGTACCTTCTTCTTCTATACTCAATTAATCCCATTAACTGATATCCATACTCCAAATTATGTTTGACATGATTGATTCCATGTGAACCGTGCGGTACGAATTTTCCGTCTAGAACATTTTCCACATAGGTCTTGACTTTCCTTATTGAAATCGTAGCATGTTGGAGCTGTCTGTCATTCAGTTTTCTTCCCAATTCTTTTTCAATTTGGTGACTAAACTCTTCTGTCCCTATCAATTTTGAATATTTTTGTAATTTATTATAATTAACGCACAAGTCCGTTATTTTCTTGTAGTCTTGTTCGGGGATTTTTGTTAAGAGCTCGCTTAGTTCATTCTTTTTCCTTCCGGTAACAATGCTAAGATTATTGACAAGATCTTTCTTGCTCAAAACATTTTCCTTTAAGGCAGATTGAACCAAAGGCTCAGCAGATGGAATGTCAATTGATTTTTTAGTTTCAATATTAACGGTTTTCTGGACATCTGCGACGATTGGTTCAGAGATATCTAATTTTCTGTTTGCGTAATCAGTCTTATTTTTCAGATAATATCTCTCCAATCCGTAAAGATTTACTTTTTCACCATTGATGTCGGATCCTCTTCTAATAATTGAAATAATATTCAAAATTATTTTGGGATAATAATTTTTTAATTCATCTTCAACATTATCATAATTTTCCATTATGTCTTTGTATATACTAAATATTGCATCACTTACTACTTTATTCATTAGCGGGTTTTCTGGATTTACATTTGAATCATATTGTTTGTTATCCAGACCTCTTGCTCCGATTGTCAAGAAATCGCAGAGTTCAGCATTTGAAAATACGTATTTATTTTCATCACATGATACAACTATTGCTTTCATAATGTTTATCCAGAATTCATCACGGTTAGTAATTTCCAGATTTTTAACTAAGGATGCTGCGTTCTGTTTTATCTTACTGTCGGTTATTCGTAATTCAGCTAATGTTTGAGAAAGTATTCTTTCTGGATTGATACTAATATTTCTATTTGTCAATAGTTGCTCACTGTTATTATGCTATAATACTAAT
>Ga0207643_10000291_pt1 | contig 34985 bp, 29 predicted proteins | sample KBSMisM62_FD_184313 | JGI IMG/M metagenome (GOLD analysis project Ga0207643, IMG submission 184313) | Miscanthus rhizosphere microbial communities from Kellogg Biological Station, Michigan, USA - KBS Miscanthus M6-2 (SPAdes) (version 2) | ecosystem: Host-associated > Plants > Roots >... | reverse complement strand
GGAATGCCCGTCGACATCGGGTCCGCGAGCGAGAGGCCGGTATTGTCGAAGTGCTGATCGCCGAAGCGCGGGCTGGTGTGATACCACGCGCCGATGCGGTAAGCGCCCGGGAGGCCTGCGGCATCCTTCCCTTGGTTCGGCAAATAGCTCAGTTCCGCGATGACGAAGGCGCCGCCGCGAAAGCTGAACACAGTGCCGGTGGGAAGCGGAAGGATCTGGTTGGAGCCGTTGCCCCCGCTCGGGTCCCCGCTGAACACGGCGGCCTGAAACGCCACATCATCGCGCGGCTTGATCCGAACGCGAATGCCGGGAGCGGGCAGCGGATAGGCCGGTCCCCCGCCGGGAAGATTGGCGGCAAGAAACATCGGCCAGCTGATGCCGTTGTTGATGAAGTTCGCGGCGGTCTTGCTCTGGAGAAACTGGCTGTCCGCAGACATCAGACCGGCGCGGATGGACAAGCGGTCATTGAAGGCATTCTGCTCATACCAAAATGAGTAGAGCCGCGCGACCGGTCCGGCTTCCAGATTGGACACCGTCAGAAAGTTGCCGAGGTAGGTCGGACTGAAGAATGGGCCGTGCGTGATGAGCCCGTGGGTGTGGAAGTGGCCGCCGTCCCATCCGGCAAGCTTGCCCAGATCGAGGTCGAGCGCCGGTTGAAACGCGCCGAGGCCGATGGCGCCACGTCCGATCCCGCCGCGGACGTTCGCCAGGAAATCGTTGGTATAGTTGAAAGTGAACGTGACGCCACTGCGCTCGAGCGTGGACCGCAGACCGCCCCAATCACCGCTCAATGCCGGTCGGGTCCAGAGATTGTCCGATGGCGCCTGCGCCCACGCCGACGCGCCGATGTCAGCAGGGCAGTTCGCTGAAAAGGCACCCGCAAAGGCAATGGTCCACGCCACGAGACGTCTGACCGATGCCCGCATGACCCCGCCCCCGGAGTGAAGTGAAACCGAGCTTCAACCAAGAATTGGGGCAAAACATGGTGCGTGGCGGGGCGCCCGAGCGCCCATCGCGGCCCGGACAACGTCTTTTCCGCCTCAGCGTTGTGGCGCCGCGAGCGCGAGACCGAAGGCGCGATGCCAAACGCTGCGGTACGCTCGAAGCTGTTTTCCGATTCGGCTGTCTTCCCTGATTGGACCTGCAATGCGACCGATGGCTTCCTGGGCAAGCCGACGAGGTGCCCGGCGGGTCGTGACCCGTCGGGCCGATCGGCGGCCGTTCGTCGCCTTCGTCCTGCTGGCCGGCTTGCTCGGCTTCTATGCCTACCAGCATTGGACCGCCACGCCCGCGTCACCGCTGATCGGCCGGGCACGGGTTCTGGACGGCGACAGCCTCGAAATTTCCGGCGCGCGCATTCGCTTGGAGGGGATCGATGCCCCCGAATTGAGACAGACATGCATCGACCCCAAGGGGCAGATGTGGTCTTGCGGACAGACGGCGGCGCAGGAACTGCGAAGCTATGTCGGTGGCCGGGAACTGACATGCGCACGCCACGGCGTCGACAGGTACAACCGTATCCTCGCCACCTGCTCCGTGCCTGACGGCTCCGACCTCAATGCCTGGATCATAAAGCAGGGTTGGGCGATCGCATCCGGCGATGCCGGCCATTACCGCTCGGAGCAGCACGAAGCCGAAGCGGCCAAACGCGGCATCTGGTCCGGAACATTCTTGCTGCCGCGGGAGTGGCGACGACAGCATCCGGAATGACGACATCCGGGATCGGGATAACGCGTGCGGCGAAGGCCCGCTGGGTGGCGCTGAACATCATTCTTGCCACCCCAAATCCACCGCGTGAGCTATCGCCTGCACAGTCCCTGCGAACTATGATGCCCGCGCGTTCCAATCTTCCTGATCGGCAGCGGGAGATCGGAGCATGCGATGCGTCATCACCGCCGCCGATGTCGATCCCTAAGTCGCCCCGCCCCGCCACGCCTTTTTCCCCAGCTCCCAGCATTCGGAGGACCCCTTGTCCGTCATGTCCGGAAAGCGCGCCTTCCTCGATGTTCTGAAACAGGAGGGCGTCGAGATCATGTTCGGCAATCCCGGCACCACCGAATTGCCGCTGATGGACGCGTTCGCAACCGAGAACGAGATACGCTACCTGCTGGGATTGCAGGAAGCGGCCGTCATGGCGATGGCGGACGGGTATGCGCAGGCGTCGGGCAAGCTCGCAGTGGTCAATCTTCACGTCGCGCCCGGCCTCGGCAACGCCATGGGCATGCTCTACGACGCGCAGAAGGCCGGTTCTCCCATTCTCGTGACCGCGGGTCAGCACGAGCAGAGCTTCAACGCCACCGAGCCGATTCTTTGGGCCGACCTTCCGACCATCGCGCGGCCGTTGGTCAAATGGTCCTCGGAGGTGCACCGCCTCGCCGACCTGCCGCGGCTGGTGCACCGCGCCGCCAAGACCGCGATGGCGCCGCCAACCGGGCCGGTATTCCTGTCGCTGCCCGGCGACATTCTGCGCGCCGACGGCGATGTCGATCTGCTCGCTCCCACGCGCGTGGCGCCGCGTCTGCGCGGCGATCGCGCGGCGGTCGAAGCGGCCGCGGCCTTGCTCGCGAGCGCGCAGCGTCCGGTGATCATGGCCGGCGATGCGGTGGCGCAGAGCCGCGGCCATGCCGAACTGGCCGAGCTTGCGGAGCTTCTCGGCGCGCCCGTGTACACCGAATTCGTGCCGAGCACGGCTTCGTTTCCGGCTTCGCATCCACTGTTTCGCGGTTCCATGATTCGGCTGGCGCCGGATGTCCGCAAGGTGCTCGACCAACATGACGTGCTGTTCTCGGTCGGGGGCGATCTGTTCACGCTGTCGCTTCCCTCCGACGTCGATCCGATGCCGCCTGATATCAAACTCATTCATCTCGACATCGATCCATGGGAGCTCGGCAAGAACTACCCGCCTGCCGTCGCCATCCTCGGCGATGTGAAGGCAACCTTGCCGGAAATCACGGCGGCTGTACGCGAACGCATGACCAGCGGCGCCCGCGGCGCCGCGCGCGAGCGGCTCGGGAGCGCCACCGCTGCGATCGCCGCCGAGCGCGAGACGCTTAAGGCGAAAGCCCGCGCGCTCGCGGGCACGACGCCGGTGCAGCCGCTGGCGCTCTTGCATGCGATCGGAGAGATGCTGCCGAGGGATGCCGTGGTCATCGAGGAGGCGCTGTCGTCCGCGCCGGGCATTCGCCAGCTCATCCGCAGCGATGATCCGCAGAGCTATTTCGGCTTGCGCGGCGGCGGCATTGGCTGGGGCCTGCCGGCGACGATCGGCGTCAAGCTCGCGTTGCCGGATCGCCCCGTGGTCGGCCTGATCGGCGACGGCAGTGCGATGTATACGTGTCAGGCGCTGTGGACCGCGGCGCGCTATCGCATCGACTGCGTATTCGTGATCCTCAATAACAGCTCCTATCGTATTCTGAAGCAACGGCTGCACAACATGCGCGGGCTCGCCGAGCAGGCCGACAGCTATGTCGGCATGGAGCTCATCGATCCCAAGATCGATTTCGTCGGTCTGGCGCGTTCACTCGGCATCAAGGCGGAGCGGGCAAAGACCGTTCACGAGGCGACGGATCTCGTCGCCCAGGGGATCAAGGGCGGTGGCTCGCTGCTGATCGACGTCGAGCTCGATCGCGCGTTCAAGCCGATGTGACGCGAATCAGAGGTACCGAAAGGGCACCAGCGTTCCATCATTTCGCCAAATCGATCGGCGTCGCAACGCCGGGCTTCAGCATTTGCAGGCGCGAGCGTAGCCTGAGCGCCGTGAATGCTTGCTCGAGGTCGGCGCCGTCCTGGGTGAGATGCGCCCATCCGTCATGGTGAATCGGAACGATCAGGGCGGCGGGGAATGCGTGCGCCGTTTCGATCGCATCATTGGTATCCATGGTCAGATGGAACGGGCCGCGCGTCTGCGCGGCACCGGCGAACAGTACGACGACGCCGACCGCAAAGCGGCGTGCGACCTCCGCCACCCCGTCGTACCAGACGGTGTCGCCGGTGATGTAGATCGGCGGTATCGGAGCATCGTCGAAGGTCAGCACGAATCCGATCACATCGCCGCTCATCGGCTCGATGCCGGCAGGACCAAGGCGCGCGGGAGTGGCGGTGATCGTCAGCCTTGCTCCTCCCGCATTGACCAACTGTTTTGCGTCCCAGGGCCTTAGTCCTTCGGCAGGTCCGCCCAGGCGGGCGGCGCCGGCCACCGTGGTGAACACACGCGGGGCCATCGCCGCGAACGCGCGGCCGGAATGGTCGAGATTGTCGGAATGCTGGTCATGACTGATCAGCACCGCGTCGACCGGCCCGATCCTGTCGGCGGACAACGCCGGGAGCGTCGAAGGTGGGATCGGTGATCAGGCGGAATCCGTCCGCCTCGATCAGCATGGTCGGCCCTCCTACGAGGGTCGGGGTCAGTGTGCCGTCATCGCGTCTCCTCGAGCATGGTCCCGAAAATCGGACGAGATCATGCGGCCGAACAGGCGCGCGTGGCATCACATCAGCATGTGGGGAGCCCGCCCACACGCACCGCTTTGGCCGCACCGCAACGCGTTGTCATACGTTCGTCGCAAATCGGCAACTGCGGCGCGGGAATAGCGGGAATAAACGTCCGGGATGCCGAGTCCTGATCCCGTCGGCGCAGTGCGCGCCGGCGTCCGCGTTTGGATATCTCGAGGGAGATGGACCATGCTCAACCTGTCGCGACGCGACTTCGTCGTTTCCGCTGGCCTTGCGGTCGCGCTTGGCCTCGATGGCCGGCTCGCGATATCGCCGGCCTTTGCGCAGAAGACGGCGGACCCCGCAAAAGGATTTGTGACTTACAAAGTCGGCGGGGCTGACGTCACCGCGCTCTATGACGGCATCTGGGAAAAACCACACGATCCCGCCTTCATCGCCAATGCCTCGGTGGACGACGTCAAAGGCGCGATGACGAAGGCCGGTCTGCCCGCCGATTTCGTCTCCATTCCGTTCACGGTGGTGGTGGTGAGAAATGGCGGCAAGACCGTCCTGTGCGACAGCGGCACCGGGGGACAGGTGCAGCCAACCGCCGGCAAGATGATGGCCAACATGAAAGCGGCGGGTATCGACCCCGCCGCGATCGACACCATTCTCATCTCGCACTGCCATCCCGATCATATTTTCGGGCTGATGGAAAAGGACACCAACAAGCCGGTATTCCCGAACGCGGAGATCGTCATCTCCGACGTGGAATACAAGTTCTGGACCGATCCGGCGGTCATCGACCGGCTGCCTGAAGCCAGGAAGGGACTGGCGCGGCGCATTCAGGCCGTGTTCCCGACCTGGAAAAACATTCGCCAGGTGAGCGGCGAGCCCGAGGTTGCTCCCGGCATCCGCTTCGTCAGCGCGCCCGGCCACACGCCTGGTCACCGCGCCTTTCATCTGGCCTCGGGCGCGAGCGAGCTCATGATCTCAAACGACACCGCCTATGTGCCGGCGCTGGTTGTCGCCAATCCGGGCTGGCACGGTCAGTACGACCAGGACGCAGCGACGGCAGAAGCCTCGCGCCGCAAGCTGCTCGACCGCGTCATCGCCGATAAGATCATGATCTGCGGCTACCACTTTCCGTTTCCAGGCGCCGGCACGGTCGCCAAGGACGGCGCCGGTTATGCGCTCAGCGTCATGAAGGCGTGAGGCGCGCCGATCCCCCGTCATCATCGACATGGAGATCAACCGTGAAAACGTGCACGCTTTGGCTTTCTGCAGTTCTGGTCGCGGCATCCTTTGCCGCGCCCGCCGCGCTCGCGGTCGACGTCGTCGCCTCGCGTGATGCCCCTGACCTCACCTCGGTCCGCGCCAAGATCAGGGCCAAGGATTTCAAGGCCGCGATCGCGGAACTCACGCCGATGCTCGAGACGCATCAGCACGCCGACGTCTACAACCTGATGGGCTTTTCGCTGCGCAAGAGTGGTGATCCCAAGCAGGCCTACACGTTCTACCGCAAGGCGCTCGATTTCGATCCCGAGCACAAGGGCGCGCTGGAATATCTGGGTGAGCTCTATGTCGAAACCGGGCAGGTCGACAAGGCGCGCGAGAACGTCGTGCTGCTCAAGAAGCTATGTCCGAGCGGCTGCGAGGAGCTGGCCGATCTCGAACAGGCTGTGGCCTCGGCGTCGCCCAAAGCCAGCGTCGTCTCGCCCACCAACAATTGAGGGCGCACATGTCGTCGATGGGCCTGGAGGCGGGGGCGTTTGCCGGCCGCCTCCTGTTGGCGGCGATCTTCCTGCACGAAGCCTGGAGCAAGCTTACGGCCTATCCGGCGGCTGTCGCTTACATGCAGGTCTTCGGCATTCCCGGGGAGCTTTTGCCGTTCGCCATCGCCGTCGAGTTGGGCTGCGGCATTCTGATCGTGTGCGGCTATCACACCCGCGCCGCCGCGCTGCTGCTCGCGGGCTTCTGCCTTGCCACCGCCGTGTTGTTCCACCGCAAGCTCGGCGATCGCAATCAGCTCCTGCATTTCGAGAAGGACCTGGCGATCGCGGGCGGGCTCCTGGTGCTGTTTGCCCATGGCGCCGGCGCCTGGGCACTCGATGCGCTCCGGACGCGGTACCCTGATCCCGGAGCGAGCCGCGCAGTTCGCCCAGACTCCTGAACTCCTGACACCCCACGCCCGTTCCTGGCGGCACCCGCTTGAATTTATGCAAATTTCACGGATTCCCGCCCTCGAACCTTTTGGATGTTGGCGCGACTAATCCTTAGAGCCCAGTTCGGACCTCATCGGGAGGTCCGTGGCAACTTGCACTAGGGGGGCCTTCGTGCAGAAGACTCAACGGCCCAGTATGGGTCATTTCTACTCCCGCAACCGCACAGCTCTGTTGGCCATGACGGCGAGTGCCGCCCTGCTGACTGGGCTGGCCAGCTCCGCCAATGCCGTTCCGCTGATCATGCAGCCCGAACCGGCACCGCGACCTGAAGCCGCGCGTTCCGTTAAGCCGAAAAGTACGGTTCTGGCGTCACGCGACAAGGCCGCGACCAAGCTCAAGGAAAGCGAGGACGTGGCCGCCAAGGCGAAAGGCGTGCTTACGGTGGTCGTCTCGATCAGCAAGCAGCAGCTCACGCTGTATTCGGACGGTCAACCGATCGCGCATTCGCGTGTCTCGACCGGCGTACCGGGCCATGCGACGCCGACCGGCGTGTTCAGCGTCATCCAGAAGGATCGCTGGCACCGTTCCAACATCTATGACAACGCCCCGATGTTCTACATGCAGCGGATCACCTGGTCGGGGGTGGCCATGCACCAGGGCGTGGTTCCAAACGGCCCGGCTTCGCACGGCTGCATCCGGCTGCCCGAGGCGTTCGCACGCCAGATGTGGGGCATCACCAAGCTCGGCGTCCGTGTCATCGTAACCTATGGCGACGTAACACCGGTCGCGGTGTCCAACGACCGCCTGTTCGCGCTCAAGCGCGACACGCCCGAGGTCAAGCCCGAGTCCACGCCGGAAACGGAAGTCTCGTCGGCGGACAAGATCAGGGCCACTTACGGCGTCCTGGAAACCGCCCAGCTCCAATCTGGCAAGGGCAATACCACCGCGTCGGATGCCTCCAAGTCGCCGTGGGATACCGCCAAGCCGGGCGATCGTGCGCTTGACGCCATGGCCTATGCGATCGGCGCGCCGCGCGAATCGGCGGTGACCGCGACGGAGCCGAAGCCGCTGTCGGACGCCGGCAAGTCACGCGTGGCCAATACGGCCACTAATACCACCGTCGACGAGCTGCGCCCGCTCAAGCCCGGCCCGGTCTCGGTGTTCATCAGCCGCAAGGAAGGCAAGCTGTTCGTGCGCAAGGGCTTCGAACCGGTGTTCGACGTGCCGGTCACGTTCGAGCGACCCGACCAGCCGCTCGGCACCCATGTCTTCACCGCCCTGGCCTTCAACAACGACAACACCACGCTGCGCTGGAACGTGATGTCGATGCCGGGTGGCGGATCGGCGCCGGTCAAGAAGGCCGAGAAGGGCAAGAAGGTTGAAGTTGCCGTGCCGACGATGCCGACCTCGAATGCGACTGACGCGCTCAACCGCGTCAGCATTCCGCAGGACGCCATCGATCGGATTTCCCGCCTGATGTCACCGGGCGCCTCGCTGATCATCTCTGACAAAGGCATCAGCGGTGAAACCGGCAAAGGCACCGACTTCATCGTGCTGACGCGCTGATCCCCAACGCGAAAACCAAAGCTTTAACGTCATGCCCGGCCACTTGGCCGGGCATGATTGTTTTGGAGGCTCAGAATTTGTCCAGCCGAACGGCCAGAGATGTGGTCTGGGCTCAGATGCGCGCCAGCGCTGCGAGCCCTTCCGGCGTTGTCACCGTGGGCGACCAGCCGAGCCGGGAAAGGGCGGATGGCTCCGCCACCAGCGAGCCGGCGAGCCGCTGGTAGATCTCGCTCCGTCCGGTCACCCGCAGCGCGGTCTCGAGCACGGAAAGCGGTATCGGGATGAGGCCGGGCCTGCGGCCGAGCCCGCCGCGTAGCGCCGCAATCATTTCAGGAATCGTCAGCGCCTTGGGATCCGCCACGATCAATGGTCGCCGCAAGCGCTCCGGCGTCGTGAGCACCGCATCGATTGCCGCCACCAGGTTGTCGAGCGACAGCAGCGACCGCCTGGCCCGGAGCAGGCCGAGCGGTAGCGGGTAGGGCGAGCGCGCGAAGCGTACGAGCTCCGCCATGTTGCCCTTCACGCCCTTGCCGTAGACGAGGACGAGGCGCAGCGCGACCCAGTCCAGGTCGAGCGCCGCGAGGCCCTGTTCTGCCGCAAGTTTCGAGCGGCCATAGGCGTCCGTCGGTTGCGGCGCGAGGTCCTCGGTCAGGATGTGGTCCGCGGTCGCACCCGCCTGGGCGCGGATGGAGGACAGGAAGACGAAGCGCTTGGCCCCCGCCCGTTGCGCCGCGCGCGCCAAGCCGATCGTGGCCTCGGTGTTGAGCATGCGATAATCGTCTTCGGGCAGCCCCGACATGGCGTGGGCGAGGCCGGCGGAATGAATGACCGCATCGACGTCGGCCAAAGCCGCCGCCATATTCTGCGGCCGTGCGAGGTCGCCGACGACCGCGCTCGCGGCGTCCATCGGCACCACGCTCGGGCGTCGCAGCAGGACGCGCAGCCGGTAGCCGCGCTTGGGCAATTCCCGCAGCAGGCATTGCCCGATGAAGCCGGTCGCTCCGGTGAGGGCGATGAGAGGTCTATTGGCCGCACCGACGGGGTTCACTGCTGCTCTCCGGCATCCCAAGCGCTTGCGCTGTTCTCGCCAATATATCGCATTGGGCTCCGCTGCGATCGTGCGATTGGCGGTCCCGCGATCGGATGGGAGGCGCATTGCGGTTAGGATATGCTCCGGAGCGGAACGATCGCGGCAGTCCTTTGTGATCACGGAGGTCCCGATGTTGGACGGCGTGATGTTGCTGTGGTTCCTGCTGACAGCGGCGTCGCTGCTATTCGTGGCGGTGGACATTCGGAGCACGCCGGAATCTCCGGTGCTCAAATGGGGGTTCGTGCTGCTCACGGCGTATACCGGCGTGTTCGGCGCGTTTCTCTACGTGCTCGGCTGCCGGGAGCCGCTGCCCGGACTGCACGAGCGCTACGTCGCGGCGCGCTGGCGGCAGGCGCTGGGATCGACGATGCATTGCGTCGCCGGTGACGGCATCGGGATTCTCGCCGGTGCGGTGCTCTCGAGCGCTTTCGGTATTTCCGGATTGGCCGAGGTAGCGCTCGAATACATTCTCGGCTTCGCCTTCGGCTGGACGATTTTCCAGGCGCTGTTCATGCGCGACATGGCCGGAGGCTCATATCTGCGCGCACTGACCAGCACCTTCATGTCGGAACTGCTGTCGATGAATCTTCTGATGGCGGGAATGGTGCCCACGGTGATGGCGCTGAAGGCGCGTATTCCGTCAGCGTCCGATCCAACGACACCGAGCTTCTGGTTCGTGATGTCCATCGGACTTCTGGTCGGCTTTATCTTCGCCTATCCCATGAACTGGTGGCTGGTGGCGCATCATTTGAAGCACGGCATGATGACGGTGCGTCGGCCGAGCGCGGCTGCGATGGTCGGCGACGCGCACGCCGGCATGGACATGGCGCCGCAAGCCGCGCCTGCCATGCGCATGGATGGTGGCGAGAAGCCGTGGCCTCCGGTGCCGGTGATGGCGCTGCTGTCGTTTCTGGCGCTGGCGGCCGGGATCGCGATTGGCCTGCTGTTGAAACCGATGTAAGCGGCGGCGCGTTGCGCGGGCTTCACGGCTGACCTCTCGCCGCATAATCTCCGAACCGTGCCGCCCCTGCCCCGTGCCCTCGCTTTGCTTCGGGAGGTCAGAGCATGCTTTCACGCCGTGCCTTGCTGCTGTCGGCCGTCGCGGCCTCGACCCTCGTGCCCACGCTCGCGCGTTCCCAGGCTGCACCCTCGGCGGGTCCCGGCGGAGGTAGCGAACCGCAGACGGTGCTGCGGCTGCTGCGCCGCACGATCGACGTGAAGGGAAAGTCGGCGTCGGTTTACGGAATCCAGCAGCCCGACGGCACCTTCGGCCTCAGGACTGGAGTGGGCAAGCGGTTCCGCGTCCGCGTGGAAAACAGGATCGAGGAGCCCAGCCTGATCCACTGGCACGGGCTCACGCCGCCCTGGCAGCAGGACGGTGTCCCCGGTGTCTCCGGACCAGCGATACCCGCAGGCGGCAGCGCCGACTACGACTTCCCGCTGCGCTTCGGCGGAACGTTCTGGATGCACTCGCACCAGGGTTTGCAGGAGCAGCTGCTGATGTCGGCGCCCCTGATCATCCGCGACCAGCGCGACCGGCCGGACCAGCAGGAGGTCATCCTGATGCTGGCGGACTTCAGCTTCACACCGCCGGAGCAGATATTCGCGGAGCTCAGAAAGGGCGGCAAGATGTCGTCCATGAACGGCCCGACGGCTGTGCCCATGGCCGCGGGTGCGTCCCCTGCTGCTGCGGCCCCGACCATGAAGGGAATGGGCCCGGCCGACAGCGCGCCGCGCGCGGGCATGGCAATGGGTGCGGCCGCCAAGCCTGATCTGAACGACGTCACGTACGACGCATTCCTGGCCAACGACCGCACCCTCGGCGATCCCGATGTCGTCAAGGTCGAGCCCGGAGGACGCGTGCTGCTTCGCGTCATCAACAGCTCCTCGATGAGCGCCTATCACGTCGATCTCGGCCAGCTCGACGGCGAGTTGATCGCCGTGGACGGCTTCCGGGTCGCGCCGGTGACGGCTCGCCGTTTCCCGATCGCGGTGGCGCAGCGGCTGGACATCCGGCTCGCGCTTCCGCGCACGCCCGCGGCGCATCCCGTGCTGGCGGTGCTCGAGGGCGAGAACAAGCAGACCGGCATCGTCTTGCAGGCGGGGCGCGCACCGGTCGCGCGCATCGCAGATACGGCCAGCACGGCTTCGCCCGCGCTCACCCTTGACGTCGAAAGCCGGCTGCGCGCTGCGGCGCCACTCCAGCCGCGCAAGGCCGACCGCGTCCACACGCTGGATCTGACCGGCGAGATGAGCGGTTACGTCTGGTCGATCAACAACGTGGTCTGGAACAAGGATGTCCCGCCGCTACCGCTCGCGAAGGGCGAACGGGTCGAACTGATCTTCCTCAACCGCACACCGATGCCGCACCCTATGCACCTGCATGGGCACGAATTTCAGGTCGTCGAGATCGACGGCAAACGCTTTGCCGGGGCGGTGCGCGACACCGTGCTGGTGCCACCCGGCCGGCGCGTCGTGGTGGCGTTCGACGCCAACAATCCGGGACTTTGGGCGCTCCACTGCCATCTGCTCTACCATCTCGAAGCCGGGATGTTCACGACGTTGCGCTATGTCTGATCTGCCTTTCGCCCCAGTTCTTTTGCTGATCGGTTTAACGCTCGGCCTCGCATCGGCTGCCAACGCCGCCTGCCTCGATCTGAAGCAGACGAATGTCCTCTCGTTCGAGGGCACATTGAACTACCGCATTTTTGCAGGTCCGCCGAACTACGAGGATGTCCGCAGAGGCGATACACCCGAGCCCACTTACATTCTCACGCTGGCCGAGCCGATTTGTGCCAGCGGGGATGAATTTGTCGACCCGCGCGACACGTTCAGTCAGGTTCAGATTTTTCCCGAGTCCTCGGGCAAAGCCGTCCCGGCGTTAGCGAAAGACCTTCGGCGATGGGTCGGAAAGCGAGTTGTCGTGGAAGGGGCTTCCCCCTTTGGCGCCCATACCGGACATCACCATGCTCCCCTGCTGCTGCCCATAACCCGAATTGCGCTCGCGTCCGTCCCCACGCAATCGTACGGCACGGCGATGACCACCGTGCAGGGATTTTACGCCGCGCTGAGTGCGGGCAACGGCGAGGAAGCCGCCAAATTCGTGATTCCGAAGAAGCGATCGTCCGGACCGCTGTCAGCGACCGCCATCAGCAAGTTCTATGGCAATCTTCCCGAGCCGCTGACGCTCGTCGATGTGGTTGCCACTCGCTCAGGCGAGTATCGCGTACGCTACCGATACGTAGCATCTGGTCCGCGACGCTGTGACGGAGAATCGATCGTTCGGGCCACCCAGGTCAGCGGGTCCAATCTGATTGAATCGATCAAGGCCGTTAGCGGCTGCTAAAAATGTTCGCGAGGGAAGATGCTCCGGGGGGCTTGGCTAGTCTTAAGGCTGGCCACCGCAAACCTCAGTCTCACGGCGTGGACATGCCCCTATTGGTTCTGCAGACAAGCGTCTGACCGCGGATTGATTGCGCAAAAATAGCTTTTGTCTCTGGTGCAGAACCCCAAGCTGTAATCTTTGGTGTAGTTCGCGAGGCACGTATTCAGCCAGTCGATGCTGATCCGCGCCTTGTCGAAATCCTCCTCACCACAGGACTCGTCGAGGTTCGATGCAACGCGGGTAAATTCTCGCGGGACCGACTGCTTGGCTCGCTTGGAGAGCGCTTCCGCCCGCTCGTAGAGGGTCTGCGAGACGGTGAGACAATCATTCTTGTTGGTCGGGGTCTGATCGGTTGCAACGGCAGGTTTTGGCTTCTCTTTCGCTGCCGGGGCAGCGCGCGGTTTCGTCGTGACCGACCTGTGTTTGCCGGACCTGTACCTCGCGGCATCCGATTCCGTGGCAACCACGCACAATGAGGCCACGGCGGCCACAAAGCACAACGCGGCCGCGATCCGAGGTCGTCGCAGCATGGTGGTCTCCTGATGCCGCATGCTTTGCGCGATTTTAGCCGATGATTTCCGTTCCGACGCGCCCGTCGTGGGTGCCTTTCGCCTGCCGATGGGGCGAAAGGCGGTTTCGGTCATGGCCGGACAACCAATCACTTGACGCGACACGTCTGCATTGATTTGATGCCCCAATCGCGCCACAAGAAAGAGCGTTTTTCGCCCAAGGGAGACGAATGTGAGCCGCAACGCATCGAGAAAAGTCCAAGGCAAATCGGTCGGTTCCCGTGCCAAGAATTCAGCCAAGAGGAAGCGGGCCCGCACCCCGCGGCAGACAGATTTCAGGTCTTTTGGTTGGTATGAGAAAGCCGCTCTGTCGGTCGGGATCAGCGCCAGGGCGTCCTAGCCGCTGACGACCGGTTGAAGGTTACGCGGCGGCTCCTTCGCGAACCCGCGCATTTGTTCGACGTGTTGGCGTAGCGTGATGGCTAACCCATCGCGCTCGCCTTCGATTCCGGCGACTCGTCAGGCCGCCCTTGCGGCCGCAGGTGATTGCAGCTCAAGTTGTTGATTATTTTGCAGAAATGGTGGAGCCAGGGGGAGTCGAACCCCCGACCTCTTGAATGCCATTCAAGCGCTCTCCCAACTGAGCTATGGCCCCATGCGGGACGCGGTGTCGGGACAATCGCGTCCAAATCTCAAGCTGGACTGTAACGGCTCTCCGTTGCGGTGACCAGGATGCGGCTTGTTGCCGTCCTGGCCGGCAACGTCAAGTCTCCTCCTCGTCGTCGACGTCGCCGATGATGTCGGTGACGTCCTCGTCGCCTTCCTCCTGCTCTTCAATGAAGGCGGCGTCGTCCAAACCCTCGTCTTCGAGCTCGACCTCATCCTCGGCGCCTTCGACCGCCTCGCCATCGGCGGTCTTCTTGCCCTGAGCCTCGGCATCGGCGTCCTCGAGCGAAACGAACTCGGCCTCGGCGGTCTCCGGCACCACCGCCTCTTCTTCAGGCGCGGGCGCCGCGGCGCGCGCAGCAGAGTCCGGTCGCGAGCGTGAACTCACCGCGGCGAGCTCCAGGACGGTGTGGCATTTCGGGCAGATAATCGGGTCTTTGCTGAGATCGTAGAATTTCGCGCCGCAATTGCCGCAGAGGCGCTTAGTGCCGAGCTCGGGTTTCGCCACGGTCCGGTTTCCTCGAGGGGGTCTAAAATGAGGTGCTTCACTTGGCGAGTTGCCGTGCCAGTGTCAATAGCTCCTGAACAGCTTCCGCGACCCCGCTCGTGCGCCAATTCCGGTCCGGGATGACGCCTGTATGGCCTCATGCTAGAGAGCGTTTTCCCGCACAAACGAGATTGCAAGTGGATCACGCCGTCCCATCCCCGCTCACGGCACGCCGCGCGGGCGCCCTCAAAGGCCGCCTGCGCGTGCCCGGAGACAAGTCGATCTCGCACCGTGCCCTTATCTTCGGGGCGCTCACGGTCGGGGAGACGCACATTTCCGGGCTGCTGGAAGGCGAGGACGTGATCAACACCGCCAAGGCCATGCGGGCGCTGGGGGCGACCGTCGAGCGGATAGGTGAGGGCACCTGGCGCGTTCACGGTGTTGGGGTCGGCGGGTTTCGCGAGCCGCAGGCCGTGCTCGATTTCGGCAATTCTGGCACCGGTTGCCGTCTGGTCATGGGAGCGGTGGCGGGCTGTCCGGTCACCGCCACCTTCGATGGCGATGCCAGCCTGCGCAAGCGGCCGATGCGGCGAATTCTCGACCCCGTCGAGTTGATCGGGGCACGTACCGTGAGCGCCACGGATGGCGGCCGTCTGCCGATCACGCTCGCGGGCGCACGCGATCCGCTCCCGGTCGTCTATCGCACGCCTGTGCCTTCGGCCCAGATCAAATCGGCCGTGCTGCTCGCCGGGCTGGCTGCGCCGGGTGAGACCGTCGTCATCGAGACCGAAGCGAGCCGTGATCATACCGAGCGCCTGCTCAAGCATTTCGGCGCCGATATCGTGGTCGAAGCCGACGGCGCTCAGGGCCGCAGGATCACGCTGAAGGGCGAGCCCGAGCTCGCGCCGGCTCCGGTCGTGGTCCCGGCCGATCCGTCCTCGGCCGCTTTCCCGATGGTAGCGGCGCTGATCGTCCCGGGCTCGGAGGTCATTCTCACCGCCGTCATGACCAATCCGCTGCGCACCGGGCTGATCGTCACGCTGCGCGAGATGGGGGCCGACATCGAGGCGCTCGACGTGCGCAGCGACGGCGGCGAGGAGATGGCGGATCTCCGTATCCGAGGATCGGCACTGCGGGGGATCGAGGTGCCGGCCGCGCGCGCGCCGTCCATGATCGACGAATACCCGGTCCTGGCAGTCGCCGCGAGCTTCGCCGAGGGCACCACGGTGATGCGTGGGCTCAAGGAATTGCGCGTCAAGGAATCCGATCGGCTCGCCGCTGTCGCTGACGGCCTGCGGGCGAACGGCGTCGAGATCGAGATCGACGGCGACGACTTGATCGTGCACGGCCGGAGCCAGGCGCGCGGCGGCGGCACGGTCTTGACCCATATGGATCACCGCATCGCCATGGCTTTTCTGATGATGGGACTGGCGAGCGAAAAACCGGTCGGCGTCGACGATGCGGCCTTCATCGCCACAAGCTTCCCCGGCTTCGCGGCCACGATGCGCGGCCTCGGAGCCGATCTTTCATGATTATCGCGATCGACGGGCCGGCCGCCTCCGGCAAGGGTACGCTCGGCAAGCGGCTTGCCGCGCATTATGGCTTGCGGCACCTGGATACCGGTCTGATCTACCGCGCGGTGGCGAAGGCATTGCTCGACGGAGGTCACTCGCCGGGCAACCGCGCCCGCGCGGTGGCTGCCGCCGAGGCGCTGGACCCGACCCAGTTCGACGAGCCGGCCCTGAAGAGCCCGGCCGTCGGCGAGGCGGCTTCGGTGATCTCGGCCGTTCCCGAAGTGCGCGGCGCGCTTCTCAGCTTTCAGCGCAGTTTCGGGCGGACGCCACCCGGCGCCGTGCTCGATGGTCGCGACATCGGGACCGTCATCTTTCCCGATGCTGACGTGAAGATCTTTCTCACCGCGACCGCCGAGATGCGGGCGCAACGCCGTGCCGTCGAGTTGGAGCGGGCGGGAAATGACATCAGCGAAGCCGAGGTGCTGGCCGATATCCGGCGGCGGGACGAGCGCGATACCGGCAGGGCGGCGGCCCCCTTAAAGCCGGCGCCGGAAGCATACTTGCTCGATACCACGCATTTGGATATAGACGCCGCATTCCGGGCCGCCATCGACATTGTCGAAGCCGTCCGAGCAGGCCGGACGCGCGGTTGACCGCGCTTCCGCTTTTGGAGGATGAGCCTGCTCCGCCCGCTTCTTTGATGGCGCACTGGATCTGAACCATCGTTTCGATCGCCGGGTCATCGGGCCGGGCCGCCATTTTTTGGCGGCTGTCGAGGTCCGCGGGACTTTCGGCCCTGCGCGCGAAACGCCATCAACCGCCGTCCAGCGAAAACCATTACCGAGGAGAGTTCATGGCCACCGCCACCCAATCCGCCACCCCGACGCGCGACGATTTCGCGCAAATGCTCGAAGAGTCCTTCACCCAGGGCAGCCCGCAGGAAGGCGCCGTCGTCAAGGGCATCGTCGTTGGGATCGAGAAGGATCTCGCCGTCATCGATGTCGGGGCTAAGACCGAGGGGCGCGTCGCGTTGCGCGAATTCGCGGCACCGGGCCGGCAGGCGGACATCAAGGTCGGCGATACGGTCGAGGTCTATCTCGAGCGCGTGGAGAACGCGCTTGGCGAGGCCGTGCTCTCGCGCGACAAGGCTCGCCGCGAGGAGAGCTGGGGCAAACTGGAAAAGGCCTTCAGCAGCAACGAAAAGGTCCAGGGCGTCATCTTCAATCAGGTCAAGGGCGGCTTCACCGTCGACCTCGACGGCGCGGTGGCGTTCCTGCCGCGCAGCCAAGTCGATATCCGGCCGATCCGCGACGTGTCCCCGCTGATGAATCAGCCGCAGCCCTTCCAGATCCTGAAAATGGATCGGCGGCGCGGCAACATCGTCGTGTCGCGACGCACAGTGCTGGAAGAGACCCGCGCCGAGCAGCGCCAGGAGCTGGTGCAGAACCTCGAAGAGGGGCAGGTCATCGACGGCGTGGTCAAGAACATCACCGACTACGGGGCCTTTGTGGACCTCGGCGGCATCGACGGTCTTCTTCACGTGACGGATATCGCCTGGCGGCGCGTCAATCATCCGACCGAGGTGCTCAATATCGGCCAGCAGGTGAAGGTCAAGATCATCAAGATCAACCACGAGACCCACCGCATCTCGCTCGGCATGAAGCAGTTGCAGGACGATCCGTGGCAGGGCATCGAGGCGAAATATCCCGTGGGCGCCCGCTACAAGGGCCGCGTGACCAACATCACCGACTACGGCGCCTTCGTGGAGCTCGAGCCCGGGATCGAAGGCCTCATCCACGTCTCCGAGATGTCGTGGACCAAAAAGAACGTGCATCCCGGCAAGATCGTCTCCACCTCGCAGGAGGTGGACGTGCAGATCCTCGAGGTCGATCCGGTCAAGCGCCGGATTTCGCTCGGCCTCAAGCAGACCATGCGCAATCCGTGGGAGGTCTTCGTCGAAAAGTATCCGCCCGGCACGCTGATCGAGGGCGAGGTCAAGAACAAGACCGAGTTCGGGCTGTTCCTGGGCCTCGATGGCGATGTCGACGGCATGGTCCACCTGTCCGACCTGGACTGGAAACGTCCCGGCGAGCAGGTGATCGAGGAATACAAGAAGGGCGATCAGGTCAAGGCGAAGGTGCTCGACGTCGACGTCGAGAAGGAGCGCATTTCTCTCGGCATCAAGCAACTCGACGGCGATCCCATGGAGACGGCCGGCGACCTCAAGAAGGGATCGGTTGTCACCTGCGAAGTGACCGAGGTGAAGGAGGCGGGTCTCGAGGCGAATATCGTCGGCAGCGATCTCTCGACCTTCATCAAGCGCTCGGAGCTGGCGCGTGATCGCGGCGAGCAGCGGCCGGAGCGTTTCGCCGTCGGACAGAAAGTGGATGCTCGGATCATCCAGTTCGACCGCCGCGCCCACAAGGTACAGGTCTCCATCAAGGCGCTCGAAGTGGCGGAGGAGAAAGAGGCGATCGCGCAATATGGCTCTTCCGATTCCGGCGCGACGCTCGGCGACATCCTGGGCACCGCGCTCAAGCGGGCGACCGAAAAGCCAGCCGAGAAAAAGGAATAGGCAAGGTCCCAGCCGGTCATCGTTGGGTTGGCGGCGCGTGCCGCTGACCCAACGATACGAGCCTGCGAGCCGACGTCGCGGTCTGTTGCCACAATTGCGGCCGCTTCGTGCGCGCCATTGACCATGGCGGCGGGCGGCGGCACTGTCCGTTCCACTGATCGTCAAGGAGATGAGCCATGGCGCTCGATGCCGATACCATCGTCGATCGTCGCCGGATGCGGCGCAAGCTCACCTTCTGGCGCGTCTTCGCCATCCTCATCGTCATCGGCGCCGTCGTTGCCGTGGGCGCTGCGTTGCGCGTGCCGGGGACCGACGTGCTGACCGGACAGGCGAGCGGATCGATTGCGCGCGTCACCATCACTGGCCTGATCCGTGGCGACCAGGAACGCGTGGAGGCGCTCGAGCGACTTGGGAAGTCGCGCGCCCGTGCCGTGATCGTGCACATCAACAGCCCTGGCGGCACCACCTCCGGTTCCGAGCAGCTGCATGACTCGCTGATGCGGCTCAAGGAGCAGAAGCCGCTGGTCGTCGTGGTCGATGGGCTGGCGGCCTCGGGCGGCTACATCGCCGCGGTGGCGGCGGATCATATCGTCGCCCTGGAAACCTCGCTGGTCGGGTCGATCGGCGTGCTATTCCAGTATCCGAACGTCGCCGATCTCCTGAAAACCCTCGGCGTCAAGATCGAGGAAATCAAGTCGTCACCGCTCAAGGCGGCGCCAAACGGCTTCGAGCCGACCTCGCCGGAAGCGCGTGCGGCAATCGAGTCCGTCGTCTCGGACTCCTATGCCTGGTTCAAGGGCATGGTGAAGGCGCGCCGGCAGCTCGACGACGAGATGTTGCAGCGCGTGGCCGATGGACGCGTCTTTACCGGCCGCCAGGGCATTCCGCTCAAACTCGTCGATGAGCTTGGCGACGAGAGGACGGCGATCGCCTGGCTGGCGAAGGAAAAGAACATCGATCCCAAGACGCCGGTGCGGGACTATCGGCTGCGTGACCGGCTCGGCGATTTACCGTTCCTGCACACCGCAATCGTGACCAGCCTCGACGCGGTGGGGCTTGGGTCGTTTGCTCGGCGCTTCGAGGAATGGGGTGCGGTGCAGGCGATCGAGCGCCTCAACCTTGACGGACTCCTGGCGCTTTGGCACCCTCCGACCGCGAACTAGAGCAAAATGGCTTTGCGTTGAATCGCGATTTCGCTCTAAGCCTTCAATTGGTGGCACGATGTTGCCCGAAAAGTCCGCGGCTTTTCGGGGTCGTGCTCCAGCGAGCGGAGCGGTTGGTCCCGCCTAGCCACGGACGGCAGCACCGATGATCAAATCCGAACTCGTGCAGCGCATCTCTTCGCAGAACCCGCATCTTTATCAGCGCGACGTTGAGAATATCGTCAACGCTATCCTCGGTGAGATCGTCGCGGCGATGGCGCGCGGGGACCGCGTCGAATTGCGAGGCTTCGGCGCGTTCTCCGTCAAGAACCGCCCGGCCCGGACCGGCCGCAATCCCCGCACCGGAGCGCACGTGTCGGTGGAGAAGAAGTCCGTGCCGTTCTTCAAGACCGGCAAGGAGATGCGCGAGCGGCTCAACCGCTCGAGCGTGTGATGCCATGATCCGTAAGATTGTCACGGCGCTCATCCTCGTGCCGCTTGCCATCGTGTTCGTCGCCTTGGCGGTGGCGAACCGCCAACCGGTTCTCGTCTCCTTCGATCCTTTCGATCAGCTCAATCCCGCCTTTGCGCGCGCGCTGCCGCTTTATGCGCTGATGCTGATCCTGGTGATCGCCGGCGTGGTGGTGGGTGGTATCGCCGCCTGGGTGAGACAAGCGAAATGGCGCCGCGCCGCCCGACTGGCCGACGCGCAGGCGCGCGAGCTGCGCGCTGAGGTGGAGCGCCTCAGGCGCATGGGACCTGCCGAGGTCATCGTGGGGCCGAGACCGCTTTCCACCCGGCCCGTGCCCCCGGACTACGGCCCGCGGCTCAGCATTCCGCCTCCCGCGGCCTGATTCCGTGAGTTCCCCTTGAATATCAAGCGCCTGCAAGGGCGAGACAAACCGTCGGCAGCGATGTAGAACCGCGGCGTGCAGGAGCCTGCGGCAATGTCCGTCCTGATCAAAATCTGCGGCCTGAAGACGCCCGAGGCGCTCGATGTCGCGCTCGCGGCGGGCGCAGATCTGGTCGGCTTCGTCTTTTTCCCGGCCTCGCCGCGACATGTGAGCTTTGAGATTGCCCATGCGCTCGGCGAACGGGTGCGGGGCAGGGCGCAAAAGGTTGCGCTGTCCGTCGATGCCAGCGACGAGGAGCTTGCGGCGAGCATCGAAGCGCTCAGGCCCGACCTGCTGCAACTCCATGGCAAGGAGGCGCCGGATCGCGTCGCCGCGGTGCGGAAACGCTTCGGACTTCCGGTGATGAAGGCGCTGCCGATCGCCGAGCGGGCGGATCTGTCCCCGATCCGGCTGTACGACAAGGTGGCGGATCATTTGATCTTCGACGCGCGGGCGACGGGCGAGGCGACACGGCCGGGCGGCCTCGGCAAGAGCTTCGACTGGCGGCTGCTCGACGCCCTTGCGGTGAATGTGCCGTTCATGCTCTCGGGCGGCCTCCATGCCGGCAACGTCGCCGAGGCGCTGCGCATCACGGCGGCGCCCGGTGTCGATGTTTCGTCCGGTGTCGAGCGCGCGCCCGGCGAGAAGGACCCGGACAAGATCCGCGCGTTCGTCGCTGCGGCACGCGACGCAGCAGGCGCGCTTGCAGCGCGCGGCAAAATGATGAGTGGGGCATGACCCTTCAGCAGCCCAATTCGTTCCGTACCGGCCCCGACGAGCGCGGGCATTTCGGCCTCTATGGGGGTCGCTTCGTCGCCGAAACGCTGATGCCTCTCATTCTGGAACTGGAGCGGGCCTACGCGGCGGCAAAGAACGATCCGCACTTTCGCAAAGAGATGGACGGCTACCTCAAGGACTATGTCGGACGTCCGTCGCCGCTCTACTTCGCCGAGCGCCTGAGCGAGCATCTGCGCGGCGCCAAGGTCTATTTCAAGCGCGAGGACCTCAATCACACCGGCGCGCACAAGGTGAACAACGTGCTCGGGCAGATCCTGCTCGCCCGCCGCATGGGAAAGCCGCGCGTGATTGCCGAAACCGGGGCCGGCATGCACGGGGTTGCGACCGCGACGATGTGCGCCAAATTCGGGCTCGAGTGCGTCGTCTATATGGGCGTGGTCGACGTCGAGCGGCAGAAACCCAATGTGCTGCGCATGCACGCCCTTGGAGCCGAGGTGCGTCCGGTCGAGTCGGGATCGAAGACGCTCAAGGATGCCATGAACGAGGCGCTGCGCGACTGGGTCACGAATGTCGCGGACACCTTCTACTGCATCGGCACGGTCGCCGGGCCGCACCCCTATCCGATGATGGTGCGCGACTTTCAATCGGTGATCGGAGACGAAACGCGCGAGCAGATGCTGGCGGCGGAAGGACGTTTGCCCGATTCGCTCGTTGCGTGCATCGGCGGCGGCTCGAACGCGATGGGCCTGTTTCATCCGTTCCTGGACGATGCCCAAATCGAAATCTATGGCGTGGAAGCTGCGGGCCACGGGCTTTCGAGCGGCCTGCATGCAGCCTCGATTGCCGGTGGCCGACCCGGGGTACTGCACGGCAATCGGACCTACCTGCTGATGGACGAGGATGGCCAGATCAACGAGGCGCATTCGATCTCGGCCGGCCTCGATTATCCCGGCATCGGTCCGGAACACGCCTGGCTCAACGACATCAAGCGGGTGAAATATCTGTCGGCCACCGACGAGGAGGCGCTGGCGGCGTTCCAGCTCTGCTCGCGCCTTGAGGGCATCATTCCCGCGCTCGAGCCCGCGCACGCGCTGGCAAGGGTGATGGACCTCGCGCCGCAAAAGCCCGGCGATCATCTGATGGTGGTCAACTTGTCCGGACGCGGCGACAAGGATCTGGCGAGCGTCGCCGAGTATCTCGATCGGCGCGGGGGATGACCGGCTGGGCGCGCATGGGAGCAACCTGTGATCAGCAGGCAGAAGATCGTCGGTTGGGTTCTGGTCATCGTGTCCGTCGGCTACATCGCGTATTTTCTGCGGGTCCGGCTTTTCGCACCCGGGCCAATGATAGAGAAGAAGGAATGGGTGCAGTTCATCGGAACGTTCGTAATATTGATGCTGGGCACCATCAATGTCCGCCTTGCGGCGATGCGTGAGCGAAGACGAAAAGGCCTGCCCAACTCAACGCATCGAACGAGGTAGATCGTAACCCATGGCCACGCGTATCGATCGGCGCTTTGCGGAGCTGAAGACGGAAGGCCGCGCCGCGCTGGTAACGTTTCTTACCGCCGGCGACCCCGACCCCGAGACGTCGCTTGCCCTCGTGCAGGCGCTGCCGGCGGCGGGCGCCGACGTCATCGAGTTGGGCATGCCATTCACCGATCCGATGGCCGATGGACCGGCGATCCAGATGTCGTCCCAGCGCGCCCTCAAGGCCGGGCAGACCTTGAAAAAGACGCTTGAGCTGGTGCGCGCCTTCCGCGGCAGCGACGATGCGACGCCGCTCGTGCTCATGGGTTACTACAATCCGATCTATGTCTATGGCGTCGATCGCTTCCTCCGGGATGCGACATCCGCTGGCGTCGACGGCCTCATCATCGTGGACCTTCCGCCGGAAGAGGACGAGGAGCTTTGCTTGCCCGCGCTCAAGGCCGGGCTCAACTTCATCCGGCTTGCAACGCCCACGACCGACGACAAGCGCCTGCCGGCCGTGCTCGCCAACACGTCGGGCTTCGTCTATTACGTCTCGATCACGGGCATCACCGGCGCGGCGACACCCGACGCGGAAAAAGTGGCGGCGGCGGTCGCGCGGATCAAGCGCCATACCAAGCTGCCGGTGGCAGTCGGCTTTGGCGTCCGTACCGCGGAGCAGGCGGCGGGCATCGCATCCGGGGCCGATGGAGTGGTGGTCGGCTCGGCGCTGGTGAGCGTGCTCAAGGGCAGTCTCGACCCGAACGATAAGGCAACCGAAAAAACGGTAAGCGGGGTGGTCGATTTGGTCGCCGCACTCGCCCGTGGCGTTCGCGGTGCCAGCGCAGACAAGTCTACGCGGTCTGCGCCCAGGTAACCGCAGACAAGTCTACGCAGTCTGCGCCCACGTGACCGCAGGCAAGGGTGCTTGGGAGCAAGATTCGAGGCGTCGGGCGTCGGGGCAGATGCTACAATGGCCCATCATGACAGACCGCGGCTTCATGCTTTTTGATACCCAGATCGGCCCATGCGGCATCGCCTGGGGCGATCGTGGTGTTATCGCTGTGCAGCTTCCCGAGGGAGACGAGGCTAAGACCCGTGCCCGGCTGCTCCGGCGATGTCCGCACGCGCGCGAAGCAGCGCCGCCGGCCGCGGTGCAGGACGCGATCGAAGGCATCATTTCACTTTTGCGCGGAGAAGGGCGCGATCTCTCCGCAATCGCGCTCGACATGGATGGGTTGCCGTCATTCGACCACCGCGTCTACGAGGTAGCACGCACGATCGCGCCCGGCGCGACGCTGTCTTACGGTGAGATCTCGGCCCGGCTCGGCGCCCGGGACTTGGCGCGGGAGGTGGGTCAAGCGCTCGGGCGCAACCCATTCCCGATCATCGTGCCCTGCCACCGCGTGCTCGCGGCCGGTGGGAAGGCGGGAGGGTTCTCCGCCAATGGGGGGGTCACGACGAAGCTGCGCCTGCTCACGATCGAACGCGCGCGCACGAGCGATGCGCCTACGTTATTCGATGGCGACAGCACGTTTGGCTTTGCAATGCGGCCCCGGCGCCGCAACTCGCGCTGAGCGCGGTGGCGAAGCCCGGGTTGCCAGCCTCGGCGTGACCATCCATATAGATGGGGTCAGAACCATCACCTCTCTCCTCGTCCGGTGGTGGAAGGTTTTGCAAGCGTTGGCGTAGATGTGGCGATGCATGGCAATCCCGGGCGCCGGCCTTTGCGGGCATGACAGCAGATCGAGGCGCCAGCCATGAATTGGATCTCCAACGTCGTCCGGCCGAAAATCCGCAACTACTTCGCGCGCCGTGACACGCCGGAAAATCTCTGGATCAAGTGTCCGGACACCGGCCAGCTCGTATTCTACAAGGACGTCGAGGCGAACCAGTTCGTCATCCCCGGCTCCAACTATCACATGCGCATGGGGGCGATGGCGCGGCTCAAATCGATATTCGACAATGAGACATGGTTCGATATCGCGGTGCCCGCGGTTCCGCTCGATCCACTTAAGTTCCGCGACGAGCGCCGTTATACCGATCGCCTCAAGGACGCTCGCAGCAAGACCGGCACCAACGACGCGATCAAGCTCGGTTTCGGCAAACTCGAAGGCCTGCCGGTGGTGATCGGCGTGCAGGATTTCGAATTCATGGGTGGCTCGCTCGGCATGGCGGCGGGCGAGGCTGTGATCAAGGGACTTGAGACCGCGGTCGAAAAGGGCACGCCCTTCATCGTGTTCGCTGCATCGGGCGGCGCGCGCATGCAGGAGGGAATTCTCTCGCTGATGCAGTTGCCCCGCACCACGGTCGCCGTGCAGATGCTGCGTGAGGCAAGAAAGCCATACATCGTCGTGCTCACCAATCCGACCACCGGCGGCGTGACGGCCTCCTATGCGATGCTCGGCGACGTCCACATCGCCGAGCCCGGTGCGCTCATCGGCTTTGCCGGGCCGCGCGTGATCGAGCAGACGATCCGCGAGAAGCTGCCCGAAGGCTTTCAGCGCGCCGAATATCTCAGGGACCACGGCATGGTCGACATGGTGGTCCATCGCAGGCAATTGCGGCCGACACTCGCCAATCTGTGCAGAATTTTCACCAAGACACAGGCCAAGCCGCCCGCCGACAATTTGCCGGTTGCTGCCATCGCCTAGTTCCATCGGTGTGGGCGCGGCGCGACCCGCGATCCATCTCACCGGACTTGCCGTCTTGCGCTGGCCGTGCCTCATTCAATGGGTAGGGATTGTGGATTCTGGCTCGCGCGAGGCCTGTAGCGGCGTGCCCCGCCGTTACAGGCCAGTCGGCCACGCTGAAGAATAACTGCATGACCCCGATCGATTCCATCGTTGCGCGTCTCACGTCGCTGCATCCGAAGCTGATCGATCTTTCGCTCGATCGGATGCGGCGCATTCTCGGCTCGCTCGGGCACCCCGAGCAGCAACTGCCGCCCACGATTCATGTTGCCGGTACCAACGGTAAGGGCTCAACCATTGCCTTCATGCGGGCAATTCTGGAGGCGGCCGGTCTGCGGGTACACGTCTATACCTCGCCGCATCTCGTGCGCTTCAACGAACGCTTTCGCCTTGGCGGCAAGGGCGAGGGACGCCTCGCTTCGGACGAAGAGCTCAGCAGCGCGCTCAACGAATGCGAGCGCGCCAACGCGGGGGCGCCCATCACCGTGTTCGAGATCACGACCGCGGCCGGATTCTTGCTGTTCGCGCGCAACCCGGCCGATGTGCTGCTCCTCGAAGTCGGGATGGGTGGGCGGTTGGATGCGACCAACGTGGTCGACCGTCCGCTCGCCAGCGTGATCACGCCGGTGTCGCTCGATCACGCCGAGCACCTCGGCGATACTTTGGGGAAGATCGCAGTGGAGAAGGCGGGTATTCTCAAGCCCGGCGTGCCGGCGATCGTGGCTGCTCAGCCGCGCGAGGCGCTGCTGTCGATCGAACGCCAAGCGGGGCGCGTCAAGGCACCGATCAGGATCGCGGGCGAGGACTGGATGGCGACCGAGGAGCGCGGACGCCTCGTCTATCAGGATGACGCCGGCTTGCTCGACCTTCCGGCGCCAAAGCTCTATGGGCGACACCAATTCGAGAATGCCGGCGTCGCCATCGCCGCTTTGCGCGGCATAGACGAACTGAGTCTTCCGCCTGACGCATTCGAGACCGGAATTGCCAAGGCGGATTGGCCGGGGCGCATGCAGCGTCTCTCGCAGGGACGTCTTGTGGCGCTCGTGCCGCCCGGCAGCGAACTCTGGCTTGATGGTGGCCACAACCCTGACGGCGGCCGTGCCATTGCCAACGCCCTTGCCGACCTGGAGGAGCGTGTTTCGCGCCCGTTGGTGCTTGTGGTGGGCATGCTCGCGACCAAGGATTGCGAAAGCTTCTTGAAGAATTTTGCCGGGCTTGCGCGCCGCACCGTAGGAGTGCCGATCCCCTATCAGGACAAGAGCTTTCCGGCCGACACGATTGCCGATATCGCGCGCGGCGTTGGCATTCCGGCGCAGAGCAGCGAGAACGTCGAGGCGGCCCTCGCCGCGATCGGCCGCTTCGAGCTTGAGCCGCCGCCGCGCATCCTGATTACCGGCTCGCTCTATCTGGCAGGGGCCGTCCTCCACGCCAACGGCACCACGCCGGTGTAAGGCGTAAGTGCCACGAACGCTATTTCAGCAGCTTCAGCAAATCCGCCTTCTTCTGCTTGACTTGCTCCATCGTGCACTGCTTCGGCGACTTGTCGGGACGCCAGCGCAGCATCTTGGTGCCGTGGCGAAAGCGCTCGCCGGCAAAATGGTCGTAGCAGACTTCGACCACCAGCTTGGGCTTGAGCGGTTGCCACTCGTTTGATCTTTTGGTCGACCAGCGACTCGGCCCTCCCGGGGCATTGCCGGTGAATCCCGGCGGCGCGATCAACGGTTCGAGCTTCTTTGTGAGGGCGGGCTTGTCCTCGCGCTTGATCGCCGAGGTGAAACCGACGTGATGAAGGAGGCCTCCATCGTCATAAAGGCCGAGCAGGAGTGAGCCGACAACCGGCTTGCCTTCGTTATAGCGGAAGCCGCCGACTACGCAGTCGGCGCTGCGATAGTTCTTGATTTTCTGCATGCCGGTGCGGTCACCCGAGCGATATTCGAGATCGCGCCGCTTGGCCACGATGCCATCGAGCGTAGCGCCCACGCGCTTGAGCCAGCTCTTGGCCTCGGCGAGCTTCGTGGTTGCGGGCGACATCCGGATGGGCGCCACGCCGCGCAACCATGTATGTGCGAAGGCTTCGAGTTCCGGCCGGCGCTGGCGCAATGGTCGCTCGATCAGCGGCTTGCCGTCGGCGCCAGCCAGGAGATCGAACACGATGAGGAGCGCCGGCGTCTCCGCGGCGAGCTTCTGCACGCGGCTCTGCGCTGGATGGATCCGTTGCAGCAGGGCATCGAACGAAAACGCCCGATCGACCGGAACGACGATTTCCCCATCGAGGACGAATGTCGCGGCCTTGACGCTGCGTACCGCGTCGACCAGCTCCGGGAAATAGCGTGTCAGCGACTGGCCCGATTTCGATTGCAGCTCGATCTTGTTGCCGTATCGGAAGACGAGGCAGCGGAAGCCATCCCATTTCGGTTCGTACTGCCACTCCTCCCCGGTCGGGATGTCGTCGACCGACAAGGCTTCCATCGGCGGGAATGGCGGACGCAATGCATGAGCCATGATCGACCAGTATCCGCTCGGCCCTGACGTGGGAAGCCCGAAGCGACAACGCAAACGGCCGGCATTTCGGCCGGCCGCTGCGAGGAAAATCTCTGGCTGATCGCGATGGGGCGGCGTCACACCGCCGTGGTGATCCACTGCTCCAGCTTCTGCTTCGGCGCTGCTCCGATCTGGCGCGAAGCCATCTGACCGTCCTTGAAGATCATCAGCGTGGGGATCGACTGGATGCCGTACTTTGCGGCGGTGTGAGGATTTTCGTCGACGTTGAGTTTGACGATCTTCACCTTTTCGCCGAGGGAACCTGCTATTTCCTCGAGCGCGGGCGCAATCATCCTGCAGGGGCCGCACCATTCGGCCCAGAAATCCACCACGACCGGGCCGGTCGCCTTCAACACCTCGGATTCAAAAGTGGTGTCCGAAACCTTGCCAACGGCCATGGGGAATACCTCGTTGTCCTTGGGATGCAGGCGAAGCGCCGCGTCGGGAATGCGAACCTATGAACGTGCCCGCCGAGCGTCAAGGCAGCCTCACGGCGAGGTGACGGCCGCCAGCTCGCGATCCATGGCTGCGGCCGGAATCTCCATCAAATCAGGCACATGCGTCCACAGCAGCGCGGCTCGAATGAGCTTGCCGGGATAGAGCTCGGCCAGCACGGCGCGATACAGCGCCAGCTGACGGACATAGGCAGCCGGCACATCCTCGAATCGCTCGGGGGCCGGACGATTGGTTTTGTAGTCGGCGATCAGGACCGTATCGGCGATGACGGCAAGTCGGTCGACCTGGCCGGAGACAGCCAGGGCTCCGCCCTTGAGGCGGCCCACGATCGGTATCTCGGCGCGGCTCCCGGGTGAAAACAGTTGAGAGAACCGCGCGTCCTCGAGCACGCGCCGGACTTGTGCGAGCAGGGTCTCCTGTTCCTCGGCGCTGAAATCGCCGGCCGCGCGCGCGAGGTGGCGGAGCGCGGCCTCGGTTCGCGCCGCAGGCGGAATGTCGGGCAGCGATTGCAGCAACCGATGCACGAGCACGCCGCGCGCCATCGCTTTCTTGCGTTCGGCGGGGCTGCCGGCGCGGCCCGGGCGCACCGGCGCCGCCTCTTCATCGTAGGCGCGCGAAGGCGAGAGCGGCAGCACCGCTGTCGGCTCACTGGGAGCGCTCCGGGTAAGCCACGAGGGCTGCTGCAGGCGTGCAGCGGCCGCGGTCGACGAGGCCACGGGGGCGTCACGCAATGGGATCGGACGGTAACGCCACACGGTGCCGTCGCCGTCATCTGCCGGTTCTTCCACGGACACCGGACGCAAAGCGCCCGAAACCAAGTTCCACCAACAGCCCGGCAGCGGTTTGCGCTCGCCTTCTGCTCCGCACACGATCAGACGGTCGATGGCGCGCGTCATCGCCACATAGAGCAGGCGTCCATGTTCGTCTTCGTTTTCGCGCTGGACGCGGTCGCGGGCTTCTGTGACCGCCACCACGTCGTTGGCCTTTGGTCCCACCCACACGAAGTGCCCTGGAGTACCAAAGCCCTTGGTCGCCAGATCGAGGAGCCGCGGTTGACGGTGTGCCGGTCCCGCGGGTGGTGTCGTGGTGTCGGCCAGGATGACGATCGGAGCCTCCAGGCCTTTGGCACCGTGCACGGTCATCACCCGCACCTCGTCGCGGGTAATCTCCATGTCGCGTTTGATGTCGGTCCTGGCTGCGCGCAGCCAGGCGATGAAGCCCTGCAACGACGGTGTCTCGCGGCGCTCATAGTCGAGCGCGCGATTGAGAAACTCGTCGAGCGCGTCGTCGGCCTCGTGACCGAGTCGCGCAAGGAAGCGTTGGCGACCTCTCTCGGCCCCCAATACGCGCGCATAGAATCCGAACGGCGTGTCCTTGTGGGCCCATTGCGCCAGGCGATCGAGCCTGGCGACCGCCGCGTCGAGGCGCGGGTCCGTGGGCGCCTTCGTCCGCAATGCCGTGCGCAGTGATGTCTTGCGCTCCCAGGCGATCTTGAACAGGTCTTCGTCGTCCAGCCCGAACAGCGGTGACTTGAGCACGGTGGCCAGAGCTAGATCGTCAGCGGGCAGCAGCAGCGCGTCCGCCAGCACCATCAGGTCCATGACCGCGATATGCTCGGTCAGCACCAGCCGATCAGCCCCGGCGACCGGCACATGGGCGTCCTTCAAGGAGCGGATGATGGCCTCGAACAAGGCTCCGCGCTGGCGCACCAGTATCAACACGTCACCCGCGCGTGTGCCTTGCTTCGTCCATCGCTTGACGTTTGCCGCGATCTTCGCCGCCAGCCGGACCTGTGGGCTCTTTTCCGTCAGCTCGTCGAACGGTGCGTCCCAGGCCTCGATCTCGCGCTTGTCCTGAGGCTTGAGGGTGTCCCAGACCTCAACGAGGCCAGGCCCCGCTTCCGGCAGGCATTCGTGCACCGGCCTGACATTGTCCGCAGATAGCCCGCGGTAGGCTTCCGGCCGTTCGAACACCTTGTCGACGGCGCCGAGCAGGTTGGAACCTGAACGGAACGAGTGGCGGAACGGCACATATTGCAAATCCCGCTCGATCGCCGAGCAAAGATTGGTGAAGGTGAGTCGCATGGCGTCGAACTGGCGCGGCGCCGCGCCCTGGAACGAGAAGATCGATTGCTTCTCGTCGCCCACGGCGAAGATTGTCCGGTTGACGGTCCGGGCGCCGGCGCCGGCAAAAAACTCGGCCGTCAGAAGTCGGATGATTTCCCATTGCTTCGGGCTGGTATCCTGCGCCTCGTCGATCAGTACGTGATCGATGCCTTGATCGAGCTTGTAATGCACCCAGGCCGCGCGATCCTCCCCCAGCAATGTGCGTGCCTTGTCGATCAGATCGTCGTAGTCGAGAAGCCCGCGCTGGTCCTTCGCCCGCTGGTAGCGGGAGATCACCGCATCGGCGATGGTGATAAGCGCCGCCGTGCGGTTGCGGCAGGCGACCGCCTTGCGACGCTCTCGTAGTGGTATCAAGCGCTGCTGTTCTTGTGAGAGACGTTCGGAGAGCGCGGGATAATTTTTTGCAAAGCCTTGTGTCACTAGGTTGGGACGCGGCTTGAACTTGGTGTCGAAAAAGATCTCGAGATAGTTATCGACACGGGCTGCACCGCTTTCCGCTAACGCAGAGCGGAGGCGAGCGCATTGATCCTGATCTCTTGGGGTACTTGTTTTGCAAACCTCCGCGACCGCCGCCCATTCGGACTGCGGGAGGATCGGTCCTTCAACGATCTCCTTCTCGACCTGCTCCATAGTGTCATCGGGGGTGATTCCCAGTGTCCCGCACAGCAAGGAGACAGCCGCGTCGACGCTGCCGCCGTGGTCGATCCATGCCCGTACCACGTCGCGTTTGCGGATGGCTTCGCCGACGACCTCCTTGAAGGTCTGGTCGGCGGCGACCGCAAGGGCGGTTGCGAGCGCTCGGCCGAGCGGGGCGTCCGGGGCTAGGCTGGCATCGAGCAACACGCCAAGGCCGGTCTCGCTCAGAAGCTGGGCTTCCGACGCCTCGTCGAGCACGTCGAAGCGCGCAGCAACCTCGGCCTCGAATGGAAACTGATGCAGAAGCCGTGTGCAAAATGCGTGGATGGTCTGGACCTTGAGACCACCCGGCGTCTCCAGCGCCAACGCGAAGAGTCGCCGTGCTCGCGCCCGCCGCGCCGGATCGGGATCGAGATTGGACATCCGTCGGATCGCCGCATCGAGGTGCTGATCGTCGAGCGCGGTCCAGCGCCGCAGCTCGTCGAACACGCGGTTCGCCATATTGGCGGCGGCGGCCTTGGTGAACGTGATGCAGAGGATCTTTCCGGGCTCGACGCCGTCGAGCAGGAGGCGGGTCACGCGTTGCGCCAGAACATGGGTCTTGCCCGATCCGGCATTGGCGGCGACCCAGGCCGATACCTTGGGGTCCGACGCCGCGATCTGCCGCCGCAGCACTTCGTCCGGGATGATGCGAGGCGCGTTCATTCGGTCACGCCCATGCCGTCTTCCTCGTCGGTTCCGCCGACCGACCACTCCTTGACGCGCGAGAGGTGGTCGTAGGCGCCGTAGCGGTTCTTCCACATCGACAGCACCAGCGGCAGGTACGGTTGTTGCTCGTCTTCGAACCGTTCTGCGACCAATCGGAGTTTTTCCAGCGCCCGGTCGGCGTGAATGTTCGCGTCACCGACCGTGAACTTGATTGCCTTTTCTTCACCTGCAGGCTCGCGGCCCTTGAGCGCGACATAAACGAGTTCGCTCACGGAGGCATCGGCGGCGATATCGGGAAATCCGCCGCGGCGCAGGATCGCTGCTTCGAGCGTGAGCTGCGGCGAAACGCCGATGCGCACCTGCGGCTCGGTCGGCACCTGCCCGGTCTTGTAGTCGAGAATGGCATGGCCACCGCCCACAAGCTCTTCAATGCGGTCGGCGCGGCCGCGCAGCATGAACACGCGCTCCCCAAGGGGGATCTCGATCTGGCCCGACGTTTCGGCCTTGAGCGTCTTGACCAAGGCGCGCCGCCGCATCTCCCAGGCTGCGAACCAATGTGCGATGCGCCGGAAGCGTGGCCACCAGAACGCCCGCGCCTCGGGATAATCGTCGAGCGTGGCAAAATGCCTGGCGCCGATTTCGATCAGCGCGGCGGCGGGATCGGCCGGCAGCGCGGCGGCAAAGGTCTTGGTGAACTCGCTCAGCGCGCCGTGGATGACGATGCCGCGGTCGGCGGCGCCCGGCGGCAGGTCGACGGCGTCGAGCTCGCGCAATTTGAGAATATGCTTGGCATAGATGGTGTAGGGGTCGCGCAGCCAGCTTTCGATCTCGGTTACCGAAAGTGCTATCGGCCGTGCGGCGCGCGGCGGCCTGGGCGCGGGCTTGTCCATGCGCTTGATCTCGGTGGGATGATCGAGCGTCCGAGCCCAGGCAAGATAGGTCCGGCCCCTCTCGCGTGCCTGCTCCCACCGGTGCTCGCCGGCGACGGCGGCCAGCCGCTGGACGAAGCGCGATACCACGGTCGGCGTACCGGCGAGCTTGGCTGGATAAGCGAGCATGACTTCGTCAGCGCCGAGCGCCTGGGCGAAATCGTGGGCCGACAGTGAAATGCGACGCTCCGGCAGATCAAGGCCGAGCGCATGGCGCATGGGCCGACTGAGCCAGGGATCCGGCCGTGTCTCCGGCGGCCAGACGCCTTCGACCAGGCCGCCAAGGACCACCCGATCGACAGTTTGCAGCCGCGCTTCGAGCGGACCATAGATACGAACGCGCACGTTCGGAACCTCCGGGCGTCGCACCACCCGATCGGCAATCGCGATCTTGAAAAGTTCGGCATAGTCTGCTTGCGCGACGACAAGGCCGGCGTCGGCGTTCGCGCTCGCAATGTCGTCGAACGCCTCATAGAGTTTCACGCCGTCATGGCCAGCGAAGGCCGCGGGTTGACCGCGCTCGTCCCTGCTCAAGGCGGTGACTACGTCGCAGTGTCGTGCGGCAAGTTCCACGAAGGACCGCGGTGCGCTGGATAAGATTTCGAGCGACGCAATTGCGGCGGTGAATTGTTCGAGCAGCGCCGCTGCGTCGACGAGTTCGCCGTCGCTCAGGTAGAGGCGGGGATCGGACGGATGCAAATCGGATTCTTCGCGGCGCCGAAACTTGCCGCGCTCTTCCCGAAAGGTTGCAAGCGCACGGGCAAGGCCGCGGCTCTTTGGCTTGGGGCGGGGGCCGCGCAAGACCGATCGTTCCAAGGCGGCCACCGCCCGCGTATTTGCACCCTCCGGGGCGCCAAGCCGTGTCAACGGGTGCTTGAGCAAGGCGAGGAGCGTAACCGGGGCAAGGCCTCCAAGCGCCGCCTCGGCTGCGAGGCGCGCGAACCGCCCGGCCGACGTGTCAGGGAGCGCGTCGCCGCCGGAATCGTCGACCGGGATGTGCCAACGTTCCAGGGCGGCGAGCACGCGCCGCGCCAGTTCACGGTCGGGGGTTATCAGCGCCGCGGTCTCGCCTGCCGTCTCGATCGCTTCGCGTAGCGCGACCGCGATGGTGAGAGCCTCTTCCTCGGCATTCGCGGCCTCGACCACCGACAGGGTTGTAAACGCGGCGTCGACACATGCCGGGAAATCGGAGCCGCCGAGCCGCTGCCAGCGGTCGGTGGCGGCGGCTGGCCGCAGCGCCTCCGACACGATGCGCTCGCGCCCATGCGCTGCGGGTCGGCCGAGGGGGGAGATAGCGTCGCGTGCGATTCCGATCCGGTCCAGGAGGGACCGCAAGGCGAATTGCGGATGCCCGACCGCCGGCGGAATCAGCTCGCGGCCGGCGGCATCGCGGCGGCCGGCGATGAGGTCCCAGGATTCCGCATCGAGATCGGTGTCGAGTCCCGGCAGAACGACGGCACCGTGGGGAAGCCGGGCGATGGTCGCAATCAGCTCAGCGGTCGCGGGCATCGAACCGGTCGAGCCTGCGGCGATGACGGGGCCGTCCTTGTGAGTGGCGAGCCGCGCCGCCTCGGCATTGATCAAGGCGTCCCGCCGGGCGGCCGGCTCGATGGCGCCACGCTCGGCGAGGATGGCCGGCCAAGCCTCGCGGGCGATCTTCAAGAATTCGAGCGTAAGCTGCCAATAGCGGTCGAGCGCATCCGGGACGAGTTCGTCGAGCTGGTCCCAGGACACACCGCGGGTGGTCATGTCGTCCATCAGGCGAGCGAGATCATCGGCGAGCGCGAGCGCCGACGCCGGATTGCTGGCAACGAGCGGCGTTTCGTCCTTCTTGTCCGGGGCGATGCTGCCGGCCCACTTGAGCACGAGCTGCGCCAGCAGCATGCGGCGCTCGAGCCCACCGATCGCCGTTGGCAGATCGAGCGCCGTACCGGCCAGCGCACCGCTCGCGGCCTGCGCGAAAGCGATCTCGTCCTCGTCGACGTCTCCGATGGGGACGATGTGGGGAAGGATCGCTGCGCCGGCTCCGGTTACATCGAGGAAGACATCGCGTACGAGCCGGCAGGCCCGCCGCGTCGGCAGATAGAGGGTGGCACCCGCCAGTGCGAGCGGATCACGTCCGGCGGGAAACCCCGGCACCAAGGTTCCGTCGATCAGCGCGCGGATCAGTGTCGGCACGAACGGCGCCGAGGCCGGAATGGTGAAGACGCGGGGATTCGCCATGCCGAATGATACACTGTCCGGCAACTGGCGAGTCCAAGACGGCGGA